>Ga0070741_10000709_pt1 | contig 113880 bp, 105 predicted proteins | sample Coa_R1_4_FD_66440 | JGI IMG/M metagenome (GOLD analysis project Ga0070741, IMG submission 66440) | Surface soil microbial communities from Centralia Pennsylvania, which are recovering from an underground coalmine fire - Coalmine... | ecosystem: Environmental > Terrestrial > Soil >... | reverse complement strand
GCTTCGCGCCTCAATCCGTCCCGCTGTCCTGGTCGATTCGCGTCAAGCCATTGGACCGCGAACGGGCTAAGCCGCAATGAAGAACAGGAGTCACGATGGCAACCGTCGCGTACACATCGAAGATCCACATCGAACGCCGGAAGGGCCCGTTACGAATCGCCTACCTTCCGGGCGAAGCGCAACCGGTGATATTTAGCGTGCATGGCGCGATCGCTGAGCACTATAAGGTCGATCCGGCGAGCCTGACTGAATCGCACGCCGCGACCATCGATTACGTGATCGCGGCAACGGCGGGTTGAATGCTCGGCACCTTTGGAGGCGCGCTGGAGGCGCGTCAGATCGATGCCAGCGGCGGCCGTCTCACGGCGGACGTGAATGGCGAGGTGGAAACCCAAGACGGTGTCCTCGTCATTCGCCGCATCCACGTCGCGATGCGGTTGACCGCTCCGGAAGACACGCGGCCAACCGTGGACCGCGTCCACGGCGTCTACGCCATGCGTTGCCCCCTCTATCGGACACTTCACCACTCGATCGCGCTCTCTTCGTCGGTCGAAGTGATCGCGTGAGACGCCGGCGTGGTACTCGCGGCACTTCGCAACCATCGACATCGCGCGAGGGCGCGACGGTTCGCCCGGAGCTTCGCGTTTTTCGCGTCGTCCCAAGCGAAGTACTTCACTGCCAGCAGCGTAGGGCAACGTGTGCCCGCAAGGCACACATTGGCATCGCCGGTGGCTCGTCTTTTCCGGAAAAGGAAGAAGGAGTTCAGGTGACCACACGTCGCCTACGTGAATCCGCAAGCGGTTAATCGGCTAACCGGTGCGTGCGACGCGCTGAGGTCTAGAGACGATCACGCTCCAACCAGTAATCAGCTAGCGTCGTAAAATCGGCGCACGCGTTAAGGAAGCTGGAACTCACGACGCTACCCATCGTCGAAGTTGCCAGTGACACCGGGGATTCCGGTTATCGCGGGCGGTAGAACTGGGTGAACCGATCCGTGGTGTGCGTTCCCCACTTTGGACTCGCAGCGAACACGTGGCAATCCCGTAGAAGGCGTTTATGCGACCCTCGGATCGGGCTTCGAGGAAGCCCGATCCGTTCTTCTCCGGCTCACTCCGTTAGGTAGAGCTGCCTTTACAAAAGCGCTTTACAAAATGGTGCGGAAGGGGGGATTCGAACCCCCACGATATTGCTATCGCCAGCCCCTCAAGCTGGTGCGTCTGCCAGTTCCGCCACTTCCGCAAGATGACTGAGGGCTTCGAGTTTACTTCGGCTGCTGCGGCGTCGCGGGCGGTTGCACGGGAGCCGCCGGCGCCGGACGCGGCACCGCGGGAGCGGACGTGCCGCTCATGATCGATCCCGGTCCGCGCTGCCCCATGATCGCCAGCGCCAGCGCGCCGAGCATGAACAGCACCGCCAGAATCGTCGTCGCCTTCGACAGCACGGTCGCGCCCGACCGCGCGCCGAACGCCGACTGACTGCCGCCGCCGCCGAACGCGGCCGCCATGTCGCCTTTGCCCTGCTGCATCAGGATGACCAGCGTCAGCACGAGGCAGACGATCACGTACAACGTCGAAACTACGTAGTAAAGAACCATAGGAAAACGCTCATTATATCGCAGCCGGGCGGCTTCGTCGGACGATCTCGGCAAAACTCTTCACGTCCAGACTAGCGCCGCCGACGAGCGCCCCGTCCACGTCCGGCTCCGCGATCAACTCGCGGATATTGTCCGGTTTGACGCTGCCGCCATACAGCACGCGACACCGGTCCGCCGTGTCGGCGCCGAACCACTGACGCAGCCGCTGGCGAATGTGTGCATGCGCTTCCTGCGCCTGCGCGGCCGTCGCCGTGCGGCCGGTCCCGATCGCCCACACCGGCTCGTACGCGATCACCAGATCGGCGACCTGCGCCGCCGTCAGTCCGTCGAGCCCGTCCTTGATCTGGCGATCGAGCACCGCGAGCGTCTCGTTGCGCTCGCGCTCATCGAGCGTCTCGCCGACGCAGACGATCGGCGTCAGCTCCGCGCCCATCGCCGCGACGATCTTGCGGTTCACCGTCGCATCGGTTTCGCCGAACAGCCGCCGCCGCTCGGAGTGGCCGATGATCACGTACTCGGCGCCCGCTTCCTTGATCATCGCGCCCGAGATCTCGCCGGTGAACGCGCCTTCCTTCTCCCAGTAGAGATCCTGCGCGGCCACCTCGATGTTCGTGTTGCGCGCCGCTTCCGCGGCCGCGTGGACCGCCGTAAACGTCGGCGCGACGATGATGTCGACGCCAGAGACGTCCTTGACGGCGCTTTTCAGCTCTTTCACGAAGACGGTCGCGTCGTGCACCGTCTTGTACATCTTCCAGTTGCCGGCGATGCAGGGCGTTCTCATACGTCGGTCAGCGCCGCGACACCCGGGAGGACGCGCCCGCCGAGAAATTCGAGCGAGGCGCCGCCGCCGGTCGAGATGTGCGTGATCTTGTCGGCGAGCCCCGCCTGCTTGACCGCGGCAATCGAGTCGCCGCCGCCGATGATCGTCGTCCCGTGCACGCTCGCCACGGCGCGCGCGATCGCGTTGGTGCCGCCGGCGAACACTTCGACTTCGAATACGCCCATCGGCCCGTTCCAGACCACCGTCTTCGCGTCGGCGATCGCGGTCGTGTACGCCGCGATCGTCTTCGGGCCGATGTCGACGCCCATGCGCAGCCCGATCCGCGGATCGCCGACGTCGAGCGCCTCGAACGCCGTTCCCGGCTCGGGCTTGTCGGTCACGAGGTGATCGACCGGCAGTTCGAGCGGCACGCCGCGCGTCTTCGCCGCGTCGGTGATCCGCCGCGCGTCGGCGAGCTTGTCGTCTTCGACGAGCGAGTGGCCGACCTCGACGCCGCGCGACTTGAGGAACGTGTACGCCATCGCGCCGCCGATGAGCAGGCGATCGACCTTGCCGAGCATGTTCTCGATGACTTCGATCTTGTCCGACACCTTCGCGCCGCCGAGAATCGCGACGAACGGCCGGTCCGGCGACTCGAGCGCGTGGCCGAGATACTGCAGCTCCTGCTCCATCAGCAGGCCGGCCGCCGCTTTCTTCACGTGGTGCGTGATCCCTTCCACCGACGCGTGCGCGCGATGCGCCGCGCCGAACGCATCGTCGACGTAGAGCCCGTCGCAGAGCGCGGCGAGTGCCGCCGCGAACGCCGGATCGTTGCGTTCTTCCTCGGCGTGGAAGCGCAGGTTCTCGAGCAGGACGAGCCCCCGGCCCGACGTGTGGACGTCGGTGACGAGCGCCTTCACCGCGTCGCCGACGCAGTCGGACGCGAACGCCACGGGACGGCCGATCAGCGCGGCGAGCCGATCCGCGACCGGCTTCAGACTCATCGACGGATTCGTCTTCCCCTTCGGGCGTCCGAGATGGCTCGCCAGGACCGCCGTGCCGCCGTGCTCGATGACGTGGCGAATCGTCGGCAGCGACGCGCGGATGCGCGTGTCGTCGCCGATCGTGCCGTCCTTCAACGGCACGTTGAAGTCGACGCGCACGAACACGCGCTTGCCGGGGATGTCGAGGTCGCGAACCGAAAGCTTCACAGTCCCTTCTTCACGAGCAGCCGCAGCAGATCGACGCAGCGATTCGAATACCCCCACTCGTTGTCGTACCACGAGAGGACCTTGACGAAGTTGCCGTCCATCACCTTCGTGTACGGCGCGTCGATGATCGACGAGTGCGGGTTGCCCTTGAAATCGATCGACACCAGCTCCTCGGTCGACACGGCCATGATGCCTTTGAGCGGGCCGTTCGCCGCGGCGGAGAAGGCGGCGTTCACCTCCGGCGCCGTCGCGGGCTTGTTCAGAATCGCCGCCAGGTCGACCAGCGAGACGTTCGGCGTCGGCACGCGCACCGAAATGCCATCGAGCTTGCCTTTCAACTCCGGCAGCACTTCGCCGACCGCGACGGCGGCGCCGGTCGTCGTCGGGATCATCGAGAGCGCCGCCGCGCGCGCGCGCCGCAGATCCTTGTGCGGCAGATCGAGCAGCTGCTGATCGTTGGTGTACGAGTGGATGGTCGTCATCCACCCCTTCTGAATGCCGAACGTCTGGTGCAGCACCTTCGCGAGCGGCGCGAGGCAGTTGGTCGTGCACGACGCGTTGGAGATGATCTGGTGCTTCGCCGGGTCGTACTGCTCCTCGTTGACGCCGAGGACCACGCTGAAGTCCGGCCCCTTGGCGGGCGCGGTGATCACGACTTTCTTCGCGCCGGCGGCAATGTGCTTGGCCGCCGCGTCGCGGCTGGTGAAGAGCCCCGTCGACTCGAAAACGATGTCGACGCCGAGATCCTTCCACGGCAGCTCCGCCGGGTCGCGCTTCGAGAGCACCTTGAACTCGTCGCCGTCGACCGAAATCGAATCCTGTTTCGCGTCGACCTTGGCGTGCAGGTTGCCGAGGACGGAGTCGTATTTCAGAAGATGCGCCAGCGTGTGCGCGCTCGTGAGGTCGTTCACGGCGACGAAGTCGATGTTCGCGTCACCGAGCGCCGCCCGCATGATGTTCCGGCCGATCCGACCAAACCCGTTGATGCCCACCTTCACAGCCATCGTCGCCTCCCGGACAAACGTTTCATTCTACAATACTGGCGCTCGGCTAACGCCATCACGCCCCATGTATCTGGTCTACAGCATCCTCACGCTCGTCGTGTTCGTCGTCGTCTCGCCGTATTTCGTGTATCAGGCGGTCCGGTACAAGAAATACATCGGGAGCCTGCGCGAACGGATGGGCTTTCTCCCAATTACGTTCAATATCGACGGCGACGAATCGATCTGGATCCATGCCGTCTCGGTCGGCGAGGCGCTGACCGCGCGCGCGCTCGCCAGCGATCTCAAAGCGCGCTATCCGCGCCTCCGCCTCTTCGTGTCGACGACGACGATCGCGGGCCAGCAGGTCGCGCGCCGCAGCCTGTCGATGGTCGACGGAGTGTTCTATTTCCCCTTCGACTTCGCGCTCACCTCGACGCGCACGCTGAACCTGGTCAGGCCGCGCCTCTTCATCATGATGGAGACCGAGATCTGGCCGAACCTGCTGCGCCTGTGCCGCGCGCGCGGCGTGAAGACCGTCGTCATCAACGGCCGGATCTCGTCGCGGTCGTACCCGCGCTACCGGCTCGTGCGGCGCTTCTTCGCGCGCGTGCTCGCCGACGTCGATCGCTTCTGCATGCAGAGCGACGAGTCGGCGCGTCGGCTGGTGGATCTCGGCGCCGATCCCGCGCGCGTCACCGTGACCGGCAGCCTCAAGTTCGATTCGCTCGAGCTGCCGAGCGCAACGTCGCACGCCAAGCCGCGCGAGCGCGTCCTCCGGTTCTTTCGGATCTCGCCGAACCGCACCGTCCTCGTCGCCGGCAGCACGATGAAGGGCGAGGAGGCGGCCGTGCTCCGCGCCTTCTCGCGCGTGAAGACGATGATGCCGAGCGCGCTGTGCGTCCTCGCGCCGCGCGCGCCGGAACGATTCGGCGAGGTCGAGCGCCTCGCGCGCGACGCCGGGTTCGTCACGACGCGGCGCACCGAGCTGCCGATCGATGCCGAGCCGCGTGCCGACGTCGTCGTCCTCGATTCGATCGGCGAGCTCGCGCAGCTCTATCAGCTCGCGACGGCGGTGTTCGTCGGCGGCAGCCTCGTCGATCACGGCGGCCACAACATCCTCGAGCCGGCGATTTTCGGCAAACCCATCGTCTTCGGCCCGCACATGCAGAACTTCAAGGAGATCGCCGACGCGTTCTTGAGCAACGACGCCGCGCTGCAGGTCGGGTCGGACCGCGAGCTCGAGGACGTGCTGCTGACGCTCGCCAACGATCCGGTGCGTCGCGCACGGCTCGGCGCCGCGGCGCGGGCGCTCGTCGAGGCCAATCGCGGCGCGAAGCTCAAGACGCTCGACGTCATCGCCGGGCTCCTGCCGCCGGACGAGGCGCGCGGCCGCGCCGTGGTCCGTCCCTTCCGCCTGGTCCATTGATCGACACGTTGAGCGCGGTGTACGGCGCGGCGGCGGCGTGGCGCCGGCGGCGCTTCGCGCGCGATCCGCTGCGGCGGCACCAGCTGCGCCAGCCGGTCGTCAGCGTCGGCAACCTCCGCGTCGGCGGCAGCGGCAAGACGCCGGTCGTCGAGTACATCGCGCGGATGCTGATCGAGGCGGGCGAGCGTCCGGCCATCCTCACGCGCGGCTACGCGCGGCGGACGCCGCAGGCCGGCGCCACCGTCGTCTCCGATGGGTCGAGCATCCTCGCGCCGCTCGACACCGCCGGCGACGAGCCGTTGATGCTCGCGCGCGCCAACCCGCGCGCCATCATCGTTGTCGGCGCCGACCGGTATCTGTCGGGACTGCTGGCGGAGCGCAAGCTCGGCGCGACGGTGCATCTGCTCGACGACGGGTTCCAGCACTTCGAGCTGGCGCGCGACGTCGATCTGCTGCTCGCGTCGGACGAGGATCTGACGGATCGCCCGCTGCCGGCCGGGCACCTGCGCGAGCGCCTCGAGGCGGCGCGCTTCGCCGACGCGGTCCTCGTCACGGCGACGTATCAGACCGCGGCGGAGCGGATCGCGCGAGCGCTGCAGGTCGACACGACGTTCCGTGTCACGCGAACGATCGGCGCTCCGCGCATGGTCGCCGGCGCGCGCGAAACCGTCGTCGTCCCGCCGGAGTCGCGCGTGTTTCTCGTCACCGGGATCGCGCGGCCGGAGCGGTTCGAGTCCGACATCGCGGCAGCCGGCTGGCACATCGCCGGGTCGCTGACGTTCCGCGATCACCACCCGTTCGACGCGCGCGACATCGGCAAGATCTCCGCGGCCGCGCAGGCCGCGCGTTGCGCGATCGTGTTGACGACGGAGAAGGACGCGGTGCGCCTGAGCGCGTGCGAGCTCGGCGATCTGCCCATCGCATCGGTGCCGCTCGTCGTCGGCGTCGAACCGCCCGACGCGTTCGACGCGTGGCTCCTCGCGCGCGTACGCGCCGCGCGCCGCACCTCGCACAGTGCGCCGGCATGAGACACCGCATCGAGTACTGGGCGGTGCGTACGGTGCTCGCCGGCGTCGGCGTCCTGCCCGACTCGCTGGTGCGCGCGTGCGGCACCGCGCTCGGGTTCGCGTTCTACGCCGTGGACGCCGCGCACCGCCGCATCGCGCATCAGAATCTGGCGGCGGCGTTCCCGCAGCGGAGCGCAGCGGAGCGGCGCGCGATCGCCCGTCAGGCGTTCGGACACTTCGGGCGCCTGCTGATGGCGCTGCTGAAGTTCGCGACGCTGACGCCTGCGGCGATGCTCGCGCGCGTCGACATCGAGGGCGAGGAGCGCGCGCGCAGCGCCTACGCGCAGGGCAAGGGCGTGCTGTTCGTCACCGGTCACTTCGGCTACTGGGAGCTGCAGGCGCTCGTGCACGCGATCCGCATCGAGCCGGTAGCGGTCATCGGCCGCGCGCTCGACAACGCGCGCCTCAACCGGCTGCTCGAGGACATCCGTCAGCGCACCGGCAACACGGTGATCTACCGCAAAGGGACGCTGCGACGCATCCTCCGCACGCTGCAGGCGGGCCACGGCGTGGCCGTGCTGATCGATCAGCACATCATGAGCCCCGAGGCGATCTACGTCGATTTCTTCCAGCGTCCCGCGGCGACGACGTCGGCGATTGCGGCGCTCGCGATACGGACCGGCGCGCCCGTCGTGCCGGTGTTCGCGCTGCCGCTCGCGCACGGACGCTTCCGATTGATCTACGAGCATCCCGTCGAACCGCCGCGCGGCGAGGGCGAGGCGGCGATCCGCGAGTTCACGCAGCGGTGCACGGACGTGCTGGAGATGTACGTCCGCCGCGACCCGCATCTCTGGCTGTGGATGCACCGCCGCTGGCGCGACGTGCCGGCCGATGCGCCCGGGTTGTTTCCCTCAGCCGATCTCGATCGCGAATCGCTCGACGAGAACTAACCGGCGCTCGAACGACGCACCTGTTCCTCGATCCACCCGTACGTCCGGCGCAGGCCCTCTTCGAGTGACACGCGCGGCTCCCACCCGAGCACGTCGCGCAGACGCGTGTTGTCCGAGTTGCGGCCGCGCACGCCCTGCGGTCCCGGCACGTGCGTCTTCGTCAGCCTCACGCCGGCGATCGCGCATACCATGTCGGCGAGCTCGTTGATGGTGACGAGACGATCCTGTCCGAGATTCAACGGCTCGTGATGGTCCGAGGCCATCAGCCGCGTCAACCCTTCGAGGCAGTCGTCGATGTAGCAGAACGATCGCGTCTGCTCGCCATCGCCCCAGATCTCGATCGCGCTCGCCCCCGTCAGCTTCGCGACCGCCACCTTGCGACACATCGCCGCGGGAGCTTTCTCGCGCCCGCCCGTCCACGTGCCGAGCGGGCCGAAGATGTTGTGGAACCGGACGACGCGCGTGTCGAGGCCGTAATCCTCGCGGTAGTGTGCGCACAGGCGTTCGGTGACGAGCTTCTCCCAGCCGTACGCGTCCTGCGGCTGCGCGGGGTACGCGTCCTCTTCCTTGAGCGGCGTCACGGCGGCGACCGTCTGCTTGTACTCGGGATACACGCAGGCGGACGACGTGAAGAGATACCGGGCGACGCCGTTCGCGCGCGCGCCGTCGAGCGTGTGGAAGTTGATCAGCGTGTTGTCGTGCAGAATGCGCGCGTGGTTCGCCGAGATGTAGCCCATGCCGCCCATGTCGGCGGCGAGCGCGTAGACCTGATCGACGCCGCGCGTCGCGGCGAGCGCCGCGGCCGGGTCGCGCAGATCGGCGACGAGGAACTCGTCCGCGTCGGCGGCCGAGAACTCGGGGCGCTTCACGTCGACGCCGCGGACCCACGCGCCGCGCTGCTTCAGGAACGTCACGAGATGGTGACCGATGAATCCGCCGGCGCCCGTGACGAGGATCTTCATGGCCGTGTCAGTCGTTTTGCGATCGGCATGCGCCAGCCGGTGCCGAACGCGCGGTCGGTCACCTTCAGCCCCGGCGCCGCCTGCTTGCGTTTGAACTCCGCTGCCTGAACCATCCTCAGCACGCGCGCGACCGTCTGCGGATCGAAACCGGCGGCGACGATCTCGTCTGCCGGCTGGTGCCGCTCGATGTGCCGCTGCAGGATGGCGTCGAGCACCTCGTACGGCGGCAGCGAATCCTGATCGGTCTGATTCGGGCGCAGCTCGGCGGACGGCGCTTTCGTGAGGCTCGACTCGGGGATCACCGCGCGGCCCGCGCTGTCGTTCCGCCACCGCGCGACGCGGTACACGACCGTCTTCGGCACGTCGGCGATGACGGCGAGCCCGCCGTTCATGTCGCCGTACAGCGTGCAGTACCCGACCGACAGTTCCGACTTGTTGCCGGTCGTCAGCAGCAGCGCGCCGCGCTGGTTCGACAGCGCCATCAGCAGCGTGCCGCGGATGCGCGCCTGGATGTTTTCCTCGGCGACGCCAGTGGCGGCACTCGGCGCGTCGGCGAACGGTTCGCGCAGGATGTCGGCGAACGCGCGCATCGCCTCGTCGATCCGCAGCGTCAGCGTGCGGATGCCGAGATTCGCCGCGAGCGCGGCGGCGTCGTCGATGCTGCCGCGGCTCGAGTACGGCGACGGCATCAGCACGCCGAGGACGCGATCGGGTCCGACCGCCTCCGCCGCGATCGCGGCGGTGAGCGCCGAGTCGATGCCGCCGGACAGCCCGAGCACCACCGACTCGAAGCCGCACTTGCGCACGTAGTCGCGCGTGCCGAGAACGAGCGCGCGCCAGATTTCCGAGTCGGGGCCGGTGTCGGGCGCGGGTGCCATCGGCTCCGACGCGTCCAGGTCGCAGACGATGACGTCGGTCTCGAACGCCTTGGCGCGAGCGACGGGCACACCGGCGGCGTCGAACGCGCAGCTGCAGCCGTCGAAGATCAAGTCGTCGTTGCCGCCGACCTGATTCACGTAGAGCACGCGACGCCGGTGCTTGCGCGCCATCGAGCCGAGCATCTGCTCGCGCTTGCGATGCTTGCCGACGGTGAAGGGCGAGGCCGAGAGGTTGACGATCGCGTCGGCGCCGGCGCGAGCGAGCTCGTCGATCGGATCGTGATGGTAGCGCCGCCGCTGCCAGAAATCGCGATCGTTCCAGATGTCCTCGCAGATGCTGATCCCGAGGCGGCGTCCGCCGATGTCGAGCAGTTGCGGGCCATGAAACGGTTCGAAGTAGCGATCCTCGTCGAACACGTCGTAGGTGGGCAGCAGCGCCTTGCGGAACCGCGCGCCGATGGCGCCGCGTTCGACGAGCACCGCGCTGTTGAACAACGGACGTCCTTCGTCGGACGGATTCGGTTCGGGCAAGCCGACGAGGACGGGCGGCAGCGCGCCGGCGGCCGCCGCGAGGCGGGCGGCGGCGTCCCAGCTCGCCTCGACGAATCCGCCGCTGAGCAGCAAGTCGCGCGGCAGGTAGCCGACGAGCGCGAGCTCCGGCGTCACCGCGAGATCGGCGCCGAGCCGCTGCGCGTCGGCGAGCGCGTCGAGAATCAGCCGCGCGTTGCCCTGGAGATCGCCGACGACCGGGTTGATTTGCAGGAGCGCGATCTTCATTCCATGAATCGGTACTTCAGCAGCACCCAGAGCGCCGTGAACCCGGCGCGCCACGTGATCTTCTTGCCCTCCTGGTAACCGCGTCCCGCGTACGTGATCGGCACTTCGTACACGCGATAGCCGCGCTTGAAGATCTTCGCCGTGATCTCGGGTTCGATGCCGAAGCCGTTCGATTTCAGCGTCATCGACCGCAGCACCTCAGTCCGCATCGCCTTGTAGCAGGTCTCCATGTCCGTCAGCATGGTGTTGTAGAGCACGTTGGTCGCGAAGGTGACGAACTTGTTCCCCATGTAGTGCGCGAACATGAACGCGCGGTGGCGTCCGAGGAACCGCGATCCGTAGACGACGTCCGCCTTGCCCTGGCAAATCAGCTCGATCAGCTGCGGAAATTCCTCGGGCGAGTACTCGAGATCGGCATCCTGGATTACGGCGATGTCGCCGGTGACGGCGGCGAAGCCGCGCCGCAGCGCGGCGCCTTTCCCGGCGTTCTCCTGGCGCAGCAGCGTGAACTTCAGCTCCTTCTGCAGCGCATCCAGCAGATCGCCGGTGCCGTCTCGCGATCCGTCGTCGACGACGATGAGCTCGATGCGGAGAGGCACGGCCAGGACGCGCCGGATGATCTCGTCAATCGTGGTACGCTCGTTGTACACGGGCATCACGACCGACAGGAGCGGATCCTTCAGCGTGGGCATCGGAACGAGCAACCGTACCACATGAATCAGCGGCTGGTCATCCTCGCGCCGAACTGGCTGGGCGACGCCGTGATGGCGCTGCCGGCGATCGCGGACGTGCGCCGCGCGCAGCCGGACGCGACGATCGCCGTCGCCGCGCGTCCGTCGGTCGCGCCGCTGTTCGCCCTCGTCGACGGCATCGACGCGTCGCTGCCGCTGACGCGTGATGCGCACGAGACGCTCGCCGGATTCGACGCCGCGCTGCTGCTGCCGAACGCGTTCCGCCCGGCGCTCGCCGCCTGGCGCGCGCGCGTGCCCGAACGCTGGGGATACCGCGCCGACGGCCGCGCGCTGCTGCTGACGCGATCGGTCGCGCGTCCGCACGCGTCGCTGCATCAGGTCGAGTATTACCAGCGCCTCGTCGCCGCGCTCGGCTTCGCGAACGGACCGTCGACGCCGCGCGTGACCGTCACCGATGGCGCGCGCGCGGACGGCGCGCGGCTGCTCGCGTCGGCCGGCTGGAACGGACGCGCGCCGCTCGTCGCGCTCGCGCCCGGCGCCGCGTACGGCGGCGCGAAGCGCTGGCCGCCCGAATATTTCGCGGCGCTCGCCGCCGATCTCGCGCGCGACGGCGTGCAGACGGTGATGGTCGGCAGCGCCGCGGACGCGCCGGCCACGCGCGCGATCGGCGCGACGTTCGATCTCGTCGGCAAAACGGATCTCCCGGCGCTCGCCGGCGTCTTCGTGCACTGCCGCACGCTCGTCACCAACGATTCGGGCGCCATGCACCTCGCCGCCGCCGCCGGCGTCGCCGTCACCGCGGTGTTCGGCCCGACGCGCGACCGCGAGACGCGGCCGATCGGCGATCGCCACGCGGTGCTGACGCACGACGTCTGGTGCCGTCCGTGCATGCTGCGCGACTGCCCGCTCGATCACCGGTGCATGCGCGGGATCGACCCTGCCGCGGTCGCCGCATCGGCGCGCCGCACGCTGTGACCCCCGCCGTCTTCCTCGATCGCGACGGCACGGTCATCGAGGACGTCGGCTATCTCGACGCCGTCGAGCAGATCGCCTTCTTCCCGTGGAGCGTCGACGCGATTCGCGCGCTCAACCGCGCCGGGCTGCCCGTCGTCGTGATCACCAATCAATCGGGGGTCGCGCGGGGACGATTCACGGAAGCGCACGTCGCGGAGGCGCATCGCGCGATCGACGCGCGGCTCGCGGCCGGGAACGCCCACATCGACGCGTATTACTATTGTCCCCACCACCCGGACGGCGCCGTGCCGGAGTACACGCGCGTCTGCGATTGCCGCAAGCCGGGGCGCGGTCTGGTCGACCGCGCGGTCCGCGACCTCTCGCTCGACGCGGCGCGTTCGTTCGTCGTCGGCGACCGGTGGCTCGACATCGGGATGGCGCACGCGATCGGCGGACGCGGCATTCTGGTGCGGACCGGCGTCGGCGCCGCGCAGGAGCGCGAGCCGGTCGAAGGCGTAACGGCCGACGCGATCGTCGACAATCTCGCCGCGGCGGCGAGCTGGATTCTGACGCATGTTGATCGCACGTAGCGTGCACCCGCTGCCGGGTGAAGCCGAGCGCAAGGAGCGCCTGCTCGCGCTCGTCGACGGCTTTTCGAGCCGGCGGGTCCTGGTCGTCGGCGACCTCATCGCCGACGAATTTATTTACGGCGAGGTCGCGCGCGTGTCGCGAGAAGCGCCGGTCCTCATCCTCAAGTACGACGCCACCGACATCGTCGGCGGCGGCGCCGGCAACGCGGCGAACAACGTCGCGGCGCTCGGCGGGCGCGCGCGGCTCGTCGGCATCGTCGGTACGGAACCGGAGGCGCGGCGGCTCGTCTCGAGCTTCCACGCCGGCGTCGAGCGCACGCACGTCATCCGGTCGCGCGCGTACCGCACGCCGGTCAAGACGCGCATTCTCGCCGGCGGCGTCCACGCGGCGCGGCAGCAGATCGTCCGGATCGATCGCGAGAGCGGCTGGCCGCTCGACGAATCGGTCAGCCGCGCGATCGCGCAACGGATCGGCGCCGCCGTCGACGGCTGCGACGCCGTGCTGCTGTCCGACTACGGCTCCGGCCTCGTCACGCCCGCGCTCGCCGCGGCGGTCCGCAAGACTGCTGCCGCCTCGTCACGGCGGCGTCCGATTCCGGTGCTGATCGATTCGCGCTACCGCCTCCTCGATTACCGCGGCTTGACGACGTGCACGCCGAACGAATCGGAAGTGGAGCAGCTCCTCGGGATCCGCATCGACGACGATCCGGACGCGCTCGAGCGCGCGGGACGCACGCTTTTGCGGCGCGCCGCGATGCAGGCGGTCCTCGTCACGCGCGGCAGCCGCGGCATGGCGCTGTTCCAGCCGAAGCAGCCGACGGTGCACGTGCCGATCTTCGGATCGGACGAAGTCACCGACGTGACCGGCGCCGGCGACACCGTCATCGCGACGTTCGCGCTCGCGCTCGCCGCAGGCGCATCGTTCTACGAAGCGGCGCGGCTCGCGAACTATGCCGGCGGGCTCGTCGTGATGAAGCGCGGCACGGCCACGGTGTCGCCGGCCGAACTCGGCGGCGCGATCGAACACGATCACGATACGTCGCTCGAGAACTGGTCGCAGGAAGGGCCCGCGCAGGGACGCCGGACATGACACGCCGGCGGGCAGAGGGTCCAGCGCCGTGGTGCTGAGCGAGCGCGAGCTGGTCGCGGCGGTCGCGCGCGATCGCGCCGCCGGCAAGACGATCGCGTTCGCGAACGGCTGCTTCGACCTGCTGCACGTCGGCCACGTGCGCTACCTGCAGGGCGCGGCCGCGGAAGCCGATCGACTCGTCGTCGCGGTCAACGACGACGAGTCGGAACGGACGCTGAAAGGACCGCATCGGCCGATCCTCGCCGCGGCGGATCGTGCGGAGCTCGTCGCGTCGCTGCGCGGCGTCGACTACGTCGTCGTCTTCAGCGATCCGAACGTCGAGCGGCTGCTGACGCTGCTGCGGCCCGACGTGCACTGCAAGGGGACCGATTACACGATCGAGACCGTGCCCGAGCGCGCGGTGGTCGCCGCGTACGGCGGCCGGACGGCGATCGTCGGCGATCCGAAGCGTCACGCGACGCGCGACCTGCTGGCGAGGATCGCGCGTTCGTGAAGCGGGTCCTGATCGTCCGGCTGGGCGCGCTCGGCGACATCGTCCACACGATTCCGGTCGCCGCGGCGCTGCGGCGCGCGTTTCCGGCGGCGCGCGTTGACTGGCTGGTCAGCGCGAAGCATCGCGAGATCCTCGACCTCGTGCCCGTCATCGATCGGCGGCTGGTGATCAACGACCGCGCCGGCGCGCGCGGCGGGTCGTCGCTCGCCGCGGCGATTCGCGAGCTGCGCGGCGCGCACTACGACGTCGTCCTCGACCTGCAGGGCCTGATCAAGTCGGCGCTGCTCGCGCGCAGCACCGGCGCGCCGCGGGTCATCGGGTTCGCGGCGCGCTACGCGCGCGAGAGCCTGGCGCGGATGTTCTACACCGAGGTGTACGATCCCGGACGCGGCGGCCTGTACAATCCGCGCGAGACCGAACACGTCGTCCGGATGAACCTCGGCATGCTGCAGACGCTCGGGATCACGGCGGTGACGCCGGAATTTCCGATCGAGGCGACGCCGTCCGCGGCCGCGGCGCAGATCGCGCAGCAGACCGGCGGCCGCTACGTGCTGCTGAATCCCGGCGCCGCGTGGCCGAACAAGCGCTGGCCGCCGTCGCGCTTCGGCGCGCTGGCGTCGGCGATGCGTCAGCGCACCGGCCTCCCGTCGGTCGTGCTGTGGGGACCCGGCGAGCAGCCGTTGGCCGACGCCGTCGTCGCCGACGCGTCCGGCGCGGCGATCGCGTCGCCGCCGACGACGATCGCCGACATCGTGGCGCTCGCGCGCGGCGCATCGCTGATGGTGTCGGGCGACACCGGGCCGATTCACATCGCGTCGGCCGTCGGGACGCCGACGGTCGGCATCTACGGACCGACGCGTCCGTCGCGCAACGGTCCGCTCGGGCGCGCCGACATCGCGGTGTCGCGCGATGCGGTCTGTCAGTGTCATCATCTCCGCCGCTGCGTGCGCGATCGCATGTGCCTGCTCGACATCGAGGTGGACGAAGTCGTCCGCGCGGCAGACACGGTGCTCGGCCGCGTCGTGACGGGTGACCGGTGACTGGTGACTGGAGACTGATTCGCGTGCAGCTGCTCGCGCGTTTTCGGGTTGCCCTCGGCTGGGTGTTCGGTCCGCTCGTGCTCCTGCTCGCGGAGCCGACGCCGCCGTCGCTCGTCGTCGGCTTTGCGATTGCCGCGGCGGGCGAGTCGCTGCGCTTTTGGGCCGCGGGTCACCTGAACAAGTCGCGCGAGGTCACCTCGTCGGGACCGTACCGCTGGTTCTCGCATCCGCTCTACGTCGGCTCGTCGATCATGGGACTCGGCTTCGGCATCGCGTCGCACAGCCTCATCGCGCTCGGCATCATCGCGCTGTATCTCGTGACGACGCTGCGCGCCGCCGTTCGCAGCGAGGAAGCGTTTCTGCGGCAGCTGTTCGGCGATCACTACGATCGGTTCAAGCGCGGCGAGCTGCTGCGCGATCACGAGTCGCATCGGCGCTTCAGCGTCGCGCAGGCGCTGGCGAATCACGAGATGCGCGCGGTCGCGGGTCTCGTGTTCGTCTGGTTGCTTCTGTTCTTGAAGGCGACATACAATAGGATGTTCTGAAGGGTGACAGTTGGACGGTAGGGCGGTTAGCTCAGTGGTAGAGCACCGGCTTTACACGCCGGCTGTCGCAGGTTCGAATCCTGCACCGCCCACTCAGAGTTTGGGGTCGTAGTTCAGCTGGCTAGAACGCTGCCCTGTCACGGCAGAGGCCGCGGGTTCGAGTCCCGTCGACCCCGCCAGTAAGCGGTTCTACTGAGACGACGGGCCGTCTCGGTAGAACCCATCGTTCGTCGAAACTGCTCTCGCCCACAACGTCCCTCCCGCCATCGCCCGCTCAATCGCGGACCGGATCCGACCGAAGGGCCGACACGGACGTGTCAGGAACACGGCGGCGGGGTGTGATGGTTACACAGTTCCGAATCGGCTTCGATGGAGGCCACCACCTTGCCGTCGCTGGCGCAACGGAGCACAAGCATCTCGGAGTCACGACTTTCCCGTGAGATCCACATGCGGTAGATGACGGTGTCGCCATCGATTTGGACGATTGGTGTCGATCCGGGGCGCGTCGCCTTGTGGGGAGTCATGGTTGTCCACGGACAACACCAACTCTTGTGCCATTCCGTAACCCCCTTGGCGCCGACGAACACGAGGGCGCGAGGTGGAATGCTGACGCGGCCGCTAACGTTACCGCGACACACACCGATAGTATCTGCAATGGTCCCGCGCGATTTGCGAGTGCTGCTGTTCCCGGAAACCGGCGGTCTGTGGGCCGCGCGGGCACTGGAGCACGACGTCGCCGTCCAAGCCCGCAGCGCCGACAACGCTCTGGATGCCGTGATCAAGATCATCCGCGCCCACGTGGAGTTCGACCGGAGGCACAACCGCTCGCCGCTGTCGGCGTTCGGCCCTGCGCCGCGGATATATTGGACCGCGTTTCGGGTCGCATCCCAGGCTGCGGTGGCGCGTGAGGTGGAGATCGACGAGACGACACCGCGATTCCTCGTCGCCATCGCAGAGCACGCGCCAGAAGTGTTCAGGCTCTCACGGACGGCGTAATCGCGCGTCAGGCGATCCTCGGATGTGCGCCTCTGACGAGCAGCCGCAACCGCTCCGTTGCTCGCGTCACCGTGGCCTCGAAGGAGTCGGTCGGTCGAAGTTCGGCGACTGCACCTGACAGGGCAGGCGGGTGAGCGCCGCTCATCTCGACGACGGTCCGGACCCGTTCCGCCACATGCATCGCCATCTCGGCGGGCAGGCCCGTCAGGAGCACCAGCACGCGTGAGTCGCTCCAGCGAATCACGAGATCGTTTCCACGAACCGCTCGCGCGACGGTCGTGGCGACCTGTTCAAAGGGGACGCGGGCGTTCGGCTCCTCATGCGCCCCGAAGAGCACGACGCTCATGGACAGGCGCTCGCGCTGCGCCCGCGCAAGTTCGCGTCGAATGACGAGGTCTGAACCGCGCGCGTCGATCAATTCGGGATTGGCGTGCGCGGTTGCGCGGGTCGCCGGCAAAACGCCGCCGGACAGCGCCGCAAGCACCGACAAGTCCGATTCGTTGACGGCGTGCGTCTTCGAATCGAAGACGCACAGCGCGCCGGCAGGACGGCCATCGCGAATCAGCGGCACGACGGCGAGACTGTGCACCCCCTCGACGGCGGTCACGTCGGCCGGGGTTCCACGCGAACTGACATCCGGCCACACCATCGCGTCGCCGCTCGCGATCGCCATTTCGACCGCCGCGGGCAGCAGCGGCGGGAGGGACGGCATGGGCGCGTCGGGCGTCCACGCCACGGCAACGCGGTACTTGCGATCGTTCACGCATCGGCCGTAGACGGCAGCGCCTTCGACTCCCAGTCGCTTGCGGGCACGCTCGGCGAGATCCTGCAGACCTTCCTGCGGAGGGCCTTCGTCATTCGTAGGCTCGCGACGAGCCTGCCGGACGGCCTCGAGGCACGCGCGCAACGCAGCGCCAGACGGAAGGGATCGGAGCAGACGAACGTTGCCCGTGCCGAGTGCGGTCCGCGCATACTCGCGTACATCGCGATCGCCGGACCACACGACGACCGGGAGCCCTTCGTCGCTCCGAACGAGCGCTTCGATGATCGGCAGGACGGTTCTGCCCGGCAGCGACAACGAGGCCAGCACGAGGGCCGGCGGCCCCGATTGTTCGAGGACACGCGCGATGTCGTCGCTGTCGTGCGAAATGACGATCCGGCACGACATCACCTCCAGGCATTCGCGAACGGCCACACTCGTCCGCGTCGAATCGGCGTCCGCGATGATGACATACGGCGCCGGCTGCGCCGGCCCGATGGCCGAACCGAACCGTCGATCCGCAAGCGGCCGCGTCACGCCCGGTCACCGGACTCGGCCGGCCTACGCGTTCGCGTCGCCACTCGAACGCAATTCTTTCCTGCGTTTTTCGCGCTGTACAGACCTTCGTCGGCGCGGCGCATCACCCGTTCCGGTGTGTCGTCGGCCTCGGCGGTCGTCACGCCGATGCTGACCGTGACCTTCGCCACGCCGGCGAGGCGTTCGTCCAGCGCGGCGCCATTCGCGATTCGACTTCGAATCCGCTCCGCGCAGCCGCGGACGCTCGCCGGATCGCCGCTGGGCATGACGACGGCCATCTCGTCGCCGCCGATGCGGGCGCAGACGTCGAACACCCGCAGGGCCGCGACGACCTGACGCGCTACGACTTGGAGCACGACATCGCCGCTCGCATGGCCATGCGTATCGTTGATCGCTTTGAAATCGTCGATGTCGATGATGAGTACGCTCGGCGGCAGACCCGCACGCCGCCCGCGCTCGAGTTCCTGACGGAGCCGAACGTCGAAGTAGCGACGGTTGAACAGGCCGGTGAGAGCATCCACCGTTGCGGCATGTGCAAGCCGATTGGCTTCGGCGTCGCTGCGACTGACTGCGAGTCCCAGACCCGCAACCCCGGCCAGCGCGCGCAGAACGGTCACGTCCCCGCGCGAGAATCGCCCGCCGTCTTGCTTGTCGGTCGCCGCGATCACGCCCAGCACTTTACGGCCGACGACGATCGGAACGGCCGCGAACGAAAAGGTTTTGTATCCGCGCGTCGTATTTGCCGATGGCCCCAGCCGGCGGACGTCGCCGACGACCAGTGCGCGTCCACATGCGAAGACATGGCCCATCACCCAATCGCCGGGCGAGATCCGGTGCTCGCTGAGCGCCGGTAGCGTGTAGCCATGCGTCGCGGCGAGTGCGAGTTGCCGCTCGCCAGGCGCGTAGATAGCAACACCTACGCGTTCGGCGCCGACGGCCCGCGCTGTTTGGGCGGCGACGTGACGAGCGATGACGTCACCCGATTGACTGCGGCCGATGCGGCGCGCGAGCTTGTACTGGTCGAGCAACTGGCGCTCCATCTGCGGGCGCCGCGAGCGTTCGCCGATCGCGGTGAGCAGCGCCGGCAACCACGTTGCGAGAGGCGCCAGCTTCGCCGCATCAGTCGATTCGCCACCCGAGACCACCAACAGGAGCCGCCGCCCGGTGTCGGTCAGTTTGATCGCCGTCCAACCGTCGATCCAAAAGAGGCGGCCTTCCGTCGCGAGCGCGCCGCTGAAAAGTCGCGACGCGCCGTCGCCGCTGTCTTCGAGGCTCGCGTCGGCAGCGGAGCACGACAGAATACGAACGCCCTCATCCGCGACCTCGACGATCCACGCGCTCTCGCCGACGACGCGCGCGACTTCGCGCGAGATCGTCGAGAACGCCTCCTCTTCGTCGCTGGCCAACGCGACGTTGCAGGCGAGATCGCGCCACTCGTCGCGGAGATTCAGAGCGGGTCTCACGCGTGATCATCTTAGCAACTCGGCGGTCGGTCGAACACGCGAAAGCTCGGCGATCGCAGTGGCGAGATGTCCCGATCGAAGGAGAAAAAAGTCGCGCCGCAGCCGCGCGCCACCCGACGGATGAACTGGCAGAAGCTTGCGAGATCGGGCGGGTCTTGATATAAGGACGCCGCCGCGCGCAGGAATCGCGGCGTCGCCACGGAGTTTCAGGTGTCCGATTCGTTTGACGTCACGCCCAGTGCGGATCTGCCCGACGCTTCTACTCAACGATTCAACGACTCGTTGCAACGTGCCGGAACCCTCGCCCAGCGCGAGGGGCTCCCTCCGACGTATCGAATGCGGGCGGATCGCCACTATGTCGAACAGATAGGCGCGGACGTCGGCCACCCCGTCCGCATGCTGCCTCTGACGTCCATCGAGTCCGGTTCACCAGAACCGGACGTCGAAATGCGCCCGCTGATCGAATCGATACGCACGCTTGGCATCGTGCACCCGCTACTCGTCAATCGACACCAGGATCGGTACCACGTCATCGCGGGCCGCAAGCGCTTCGCGGCCGCTCAACTGCTTCGCCTCGAAACGGTTCCCTGCGTCGTCCGCGACGTCGGTGCGTTGGAAGCCGCGGCGCTCGCAGCCGCGGACAACCTGAGGACCAGCGCTCAACGGGTGGACTGGAACGGTGATTTCTCCGCGGTACGGCAACTGGCGATCGAGCATCTGCACCGCGTGATGCGCGCGTCAGATCTCGCCGTCGGCTCCCCCAACAGCGGACTCGACATCGCCAGCTCTCGAATATCCACGGCGCATGCGTGGCGCGCCGCCTACCTCATAGACGCGGTGGATCTGCTGGAACACCCGCCGACAATCGACGACGCCTCGACCTTCGCGTTCGCGGTGGTCGTGGACGATGTCGTGCGTGCTTTTGGGGCCGAGACTCAACTGCGCTCCGTCAACATGCGGCTCGACGTCGCGGGACACGTGAGGCCGGCCGTGGACCGCCGACAGCTGACGGCTGCGCTCGGCGGAGCGATGTTCGCGACGCTCGCCGTCATTGGCGAGACGCAGGATGCCACCATTCTGATCCGGAGTTTCGATCGCGACGCCGCGACCCGCGTACTCGAGGTGTCGCAGGCGCACCGAACGCTCGGTCAAGCCGCGCTCAACGAGCTGTTCAAGCATGGCTCCGTGCTGCGTCAGCACATCGATAACGCGGCGACCATTGGCGCGGTGACCGCGCGCACGATTGTCGAACGCTACGGCGGCACGATCGAATTTCTCGCCACGCTCGGGACCCGACTGACAATGACGTTCCCGGCGGCCGTACCCGCCGGCACCGAGCCATCCCCAAAGCCGTGACACTGGCCTGCGCCCCGCTTCGCGGCGCGCGTCCGAATCTTCAATCAGCAAAATCGATGTTCGAGTCGGATTTTGTCTGACGGGTAGAGACTTTTCGGGCAGCGCTGCCACGTACCTCGCCAAACTCCGCCGAAATCGTGACGCCGCGCCGGAGTCGCGTTTGCAGCAGCATGGGACGTGATGAAGCGACGCGACTACGAACCGGATCTGCCCGATCGGTGCGCGGGTCAGCGGGCTGCCATCCGGCACCAGGCCCCGGATGGTTCGCTCAGGTGGATGTACCGTGTGCCGATTGGAGCGACTGCCGGCACTCACGACGTCTTAATCGTACGGCTCGACGCCGACGGCGAACTCTTCATGGCGTTGGAAGCCATCGGAAACTAGAGACCGCTGATGCCGCAATTGCTTCGCGAGGACCAGCAGATTCCCGCGACGTTGATTCACGAGACCGCCGATGGCCTTTCGATCATCGACGTCGTCGTCGTCGGTCTCAGTGACGCTGACGTGCCGCTGTTGCGGCGCGTGGACGATGGGAAGCAAATTCGCCTGGCGTCGTGGTGGTCGCTCAAACGCCGCATGAGCGAATCAGAAAAACGACGCTATCGCGATCTCGACTCGGCTCGAGCAGAGTTCGACCGGTTCTCCGAAGTGTTGCAAATCGGTCAGCCCAAGAACGCAGGCTCCGCCGATTGGCCGTTCAAGCGCCACCTTCGAGCCACGCTCAATCGGCAGAACGGTAAAACCTTCGCGGAACATGGTTCGTCCCCGAGCCGTGAGCGAGTCATAGTCCTCGGAGACGGTCCGGCGAAGCATTAGACCGTCGGGCCTGAAGCGTCAGCGCGAAGACTGCGCAACCACTGGCCGGCGATTGCCGCCGATGTCCTCGCGCCCGCTGACCGATTCATCGCGAAACACGGTCTCGCGACCATCCAACCGCCGCAGCGCGTAGATGTGCTCGGTGCCTTCCCTGGCGACCAGCACGCACCGTCGTTCGTCAGGCGGTGGGGGTGCTTCGGTATCGCATCATCGCGGCGCGACCGCGCCGGGCATCGCCGTGTTGTCGGCTATGTTCCCGTCCTGCCGACACATTCCGGCGACCGTCTGGCGTGTCGCGAGCGACAATCTCCATCACATGTCCCGAGGCAGGGCAACGCCCGTGCCACCCCGGCGATTGGATGCGCAGGGCGATGAAGACGACTAGCGGGGCGTGGACGCCTGGAGCAGATCGAGGTGAATCGTATTCAAACGGTAGAACAGGTGGGCGTCGAACGCCCCCGCTTCGACGAGGGTAAATAGTGAGACCGGCGTCAGCACGATGGCCTGCGTATCGATGCATTGCGGATCATCGATCCACGACACGAGCGCACGCTGCTCGATCGGGGTCGTGAGGTGGACGTCTGTCAGGACGACGGTGCGCGCGCGGCCTGGATCGCGTAGCGTCCGGGCCGAGAGACACGCGATCGGTGCGCGGAGGACTCGCCGACTGGCGGCGCAGAACTCGTCCAGGAGTGGCGCAGAGGCCGTGACAATGCAATTGGCCCTGGTCCTGAGCAAGGCACGCCAGTTCCCGTGGCATTGCGTCGCGAGTTGATCGAACGCCGAAGTCATGGTCGGGGCAGACTTCAACCCGGATTGTAACCAGTTACCGACGACACCAACACATGAAATGTCGGTGAGCCCCATTTGACGCCGTTGTCACACGATTCGTGGGCGGATGGGCAGGGATTCACACGGGTTCACGGTCAGGCACTCGCGGGCAGATCGCCCGACGTTCGCTGGATCATCCGTCTAGTCACTGCGCCGACCGGCAAGCAGACCGCTCGGCAACCGCAGCTTCCCTTCCGCGGCGCGCACATACAACCCGCCGTGGCGCGGCAGCAAGAAGCCTGCGTCGACGAGTGCGTCCAACGCGGACTGGCAGTGTGCGGCGTCGGCACCCCAGAGACGGCTCGCTTGCTTGAGCGTCACCCTGAGGCCGGGCATTTCCAGATACTCGGCGCGGATCCGTTCAATCAATGCTCGGCGCGGCACAATCAACTCCGGTTGAGCGATGACCGTAGGAGTTCGGTCCCATCTTCGGGTTACAAAATCGATTCCCGATCGCTCGCGCCAACGGCACCTCGATTCGCGACGAGTTCGAGGCAGTGCGCGCTTCTGCACGCCTTCTGGTGTTCCGATCTGGTTCACCCCCAGCACGAATTCGTCGTCACCGTCTGCGCCGCGATGCCGCAGGGCCGTGGGCTCATGGTTCGTCACGATCCGTCCGACACATTAGATACCGTGCCGAACGCGCCCGAATAACCTGTCGAACGCCGGACGCTCTCCGCACTCCAATTCAATATGCAATGGCTTATCGGTTTACTCGTATTGTCGATGGCGATCGTGACGCCACTGTGGGCATCGCGCGTGATCCTGATCGGAATCGTGACGATGCTCGCCGGAGAGCGGCAACGGACCTGGAATGATCGCCCGAACGAGTAGCCGGATGTCCATGGCGTCCGGCATGGACATCCGGCTGGTCAGGCGCAGCATCAGCGCACGAACGTCGCCGGCGCGCTGCGGCTGCTGCCGCCGCTGCCCACCGCGCTGACCGTCGCCACGTACGTGCCGGGCGCAAGCGAGCTGAAGAAGGACGTCTCCTTCACCGAGATGACACCGTTCGCGTCGGGCGTCGGCTTGCCCAGGTTGATCGATGCGACCGGCACCGCGGTATTCGGATCGCTGCCGTTCGCAAATACATCCAGTCGATAGCTGACCACCAGCGTCGCGTTGTCCGACGAGGCTTGAAATGTCGCTGTCGTCGGTGCGGCGGTTGCCGCCTTGACGGTGATCGTCGCCGGTGCTGACGTCGCGCTCGCGCCATCGGCATCGAACGCTTCCGCCGTGATCGCGTACGTACCCGCCGTCGACGTTTGCCAGGCCGCCGTGAATGGCGCCGTCGTCACCGAAGCGACGCGGGTGCCATTGGCGAAGAAGTCCACGTGCGCGAGCCGATTCTCGGGATCCGATGCGTTCGCCGACAACGTGACGTTCGCGGGTGAGGTGAACGTCGAACCGCCTGCCGGCGACGTGAGCGTGACCGTCGGTGGCTGATTCGCCGGCGGCTGCGTCTGGGTGATCGAGAAGTGGTCGACGAGCGCCGTGGTCGCCTCGGCGGCGTTGTGACTCGTGACCGCGATCCCGACGTACACCGGATCGTTCATCGGCACAGTGTCCGTGGCGATGAGCGTCCACGTGGTGCCGTCGGCGGATGCGTACGACTCGAACGTGTACCCGGTTCGTTTCAGGCGGACCCACCCGGCCGCCGACGCTGCGCCCCACGACGTGTTGATGCTGGTCCCTCCCGGATCGATCCGCCGCTGGAACGCGAAACCGTGACCGACCGACAGCAGCGTGAGCGCGTGGCGCGCGTTCGCATTCAACGACTCGCGTACCATCACGCCTGCCTTCGCCCACGCGCTCGTATTGGCGATCGACGCCACATGCGCGACGACGTCCACGTCGCCGCTGATTGCCTGGTAGACGAAATGGAACTGGTCGGCCGTCGCCCAAATATCGGTCCCAGCTCCCTTCACGGTGTACGTGCCGGCTGCGTAGCTGGCGCTCCCCGCGATGGCCGGCGCGCCGATGTCTGCGTCTTTCTGCGGAGAGGGCAGCGATGGCGCGGTCACCGACACATGCGACATGTCAGCGGTGGTGGCCGTGCTGACATCATGGCTGGTCACGGCGAGGCCGACATAGGCGGTGGCGCCAAGATCGATCGTCGCGGTTCCGACTTTCGTCCATGTCGATCCGTTGGTGGATACGTAGCCGGTGACGAGTGTGCCCGCGCGTACGAGGCGCGTCCACGTCGGCGCCGCGAGCGCCGGCCCGTACGTCGCCGAGGACGCCGCCCTAGACGTCGCGCGTCGCTGGAAGCTCGTCCCCCGCTCCGGCGAGACGAGCATGAACGCATTTGCGGCGCCCGCGGTGAGGTCGGTGCGGATCATGACACCCGCCTTCGCCCACGGGTACGTGTCGACCAGCGAGTCGACGCGCGCAATGACATCGACGTCGCCAGTGATCGGCTGATAGACGAACCGAAACTGATCAGCCGAACCCCAGATGTCGTTGCCGCCTGTGGTGATCGTGAACACACCGGATGTAAGCGTCACACTGCCGGGAATGGCCGGGTTGTTGATCGCGGTGGTTTGCCACGGAGCGGCGAGGGCTCCGGCGGACGCGAAATTCGGAACAAAAAAGCAGAACGCGGCAGCGAGGATCGCCGAGTGTATTGATGAGCAGCGAATTGGCGCGTGAAGTTGAGCTTGGTGCATTTGCAGTCTGTTCGGCAAACGCGTTGCCCATTCGGTTGGCCTGTTCCGTTGACCGGGTGTGTTCCGAGCCGGGTGTCTGGCGACGAGCGGCGACTCGCCCGATCGATTCGGCCGATGGCGCTCCACGACGCGTTGACCGACGGCGTGGCGGTCCCCATGGGGTCTCGCCTGCGCGTCAGCAAACCAAAAGCATCACGCCTACAGAAAAAAGTCTCCACCAGATGGACTTCCTGAGCGGTTATCTACGAGATGTGCATTCTCCGTGGCATCTTTGCTGGTTTCGTTCTTGCTGACACGGACCACAGACCAGCGCGTCCTGATGCGACATCACATGGTTCCCCTTCGCACTCAGGCGAGATGCGCCCACCCGTATGAGGCGTGTCGCACTTCGCCGGCAGCAGGACGCCTGGTCATCGCATCGAATGCGTCTCCGCGAATCGACAAACAGATGCTGACCACTCTCGTCCTGTGCCGCGCGCCGCAAGAATTGCAGGCGGAAGTCCCCGACGGTTTACCGCGCGACGCGATCGAACTGGCGCTCCGCACGGCGTTCGGGCACATCAGCGGATTCTGGTCGCTGTCGCTGCAGCGGTGTTACCCGAATCAATGGCGCCTCGAGCTGCGCGGTCCGACAGGCCGGCACATCTGGATTTTCTTCTCGCCCACCGACGGCCTGCCCGACGTTGTTCGGGATAAGTTGATCGCGTTCGTCCACGCGTCGACAGCGCGGTACCTGCGCCGCGTGGCGCTCGCGTCGTAAGTCGCGCGCGCGCACCCGCCGTAACGCCTCGTTCGAAGTGTCACGGCGCGAAGCCTTCAGCGCGCCGCGGCGGCGGTGGCTTGCCGGGTATTCGTCGACTCGAACCAATCCGCGCGGCTCGCGCGCGATCGCCGATGGCGACACGATGACGTCGGCGTTGCAAGAGGTGGATCGACGATCCGTCTCCGACGTCGACAGGACGAGTTGGGTATCATATCCCGCGATGCCCGACTCGCGGCTCACGGCCGCCCGGCGCTGTTTTGCCTTCGTTCCCCTGATCGGACCTCTCACCGAGCGCCGCATCCACCTGCGGTCGCATCCTCAGCACCGGCATTGCGCCGCGCGCGCACGATGAAATCCTGGCTGCGGCAGGCGGTGGACGTCTGGCGCCAGCTGACGCAACTGCGCCACTACATCGGCGCCGGCCGTCCGCTGCTCGCGGCCGCGCTCGTCAGCTCGCTGATGATGGTCGGCTTCGAGGGCGTCGGCGTCGGTCTGCTGGTGCCGCTGCTGTCGTTGCTGCTCGGCGGCACGAACGCGCGGCCGATGCGCCCCATCCAGTGGCTGCAGGACCACTTTCCGCACCATTCGCCGGCGTTCTATATCGGCCTGTGCTGCTGCGCGATCATCGCGGCGATCGCCGCGAAGAATGCCGCCGCCTACGTCGCGATGCTGTTCTCGGCGAGGGTGCGGCGGCGCGTCGCCATCGACCTGCGCGGCTCGCTGTTCGAACGGCTCCAGCGCGCCGATCTGGATCTCTTCGACCAGCGGCCCGCCGGCGAGATCGCCAACATCTTCCTCGTCGAAACCTATCGGACGACGGTCGCGATCGACTCGGCGATCCAGTTCACGCAGCGCGCGGGCATCGCGCTGTTCTACGTCGCCGCGCTGTTCTACATCTCGTGGCCGCTGACGCTGCTCGTCCTCGTGCTCGGTGCGTCGCTCGGCGCCGCGCTCAGCAGCATCTACCGCCGGTTGTCGCACGCCGGCACGATGCTCACCGACTTGAACCATCGGCTCGCGACCGTGCTCGAGCAGTCCTTCGCCGGCGTTCGCGTCGTCCGTGCGACCAACGCGCAGCAACGCGAGATCGACGCGTTCCGCGAGGTGAACGACGCGCAGGCCGCAGCCGAGGAACTCACCTCGCGTGCGTACGGTCTGCTGATGCCGGTGGCCGAGACGCTCGCGGTCATCGGCGCGATGGCGATCATCGCCTGCGCCTACATCTTCTTCGTCCGCACCGGCCACATGCTGAGCAGCTACCTGCTGTGGTACGGCTTCGTGCTGCTCCGGCTGCTGCCGCTGCTGAACACGCTGTACAGCATGCAGGGGCAACTGCATCACATGGCCGCCGGCGTCCGCGAGGTCGAGCGCTGGCTCGACACCCGCACCTATCCCGAGCGGCCGTTCGGCGCGATCGAGTTCGCCGGGCTGCGCTCGCGCGTGTCGTTCGAGCACGTCGGGTTGACGTACGCGACCGGCACGGAAGCGGTGCGCGACATCACGTTCGAAGTCCGCGCCGGACAGACCGTCGCGATTGTCGGCTCGTCGGGCTCGGGCAAGTCGACGCTCGCCACCATCCTGTTGCGCCTCCGCAGTCCGACCAGCGGCCGCATCGTCGTCGACGGCGTCGATTACTGGGAGTTCACGCCAGAGAGCTGGCACCGCGCGGTCGCGATCGTCGAGCAGGACGCGTTCCTGTTCTACGGCAGCTTCCGCGAGAACGTGCTGTTCGGCTACCAGCACGCGACTGAGGAGGCGCTGCGGCGCGCCATCGAGACGGCGAATCTCACCGACGTCGTCGCTGCGCTCCCGAATGGGCTCGACACGCTGGTGGGAGAGCGCGGGTCGATGGTGTCGGGCGGACAGCGTCAGCGGCTGGCGATCGCCCGAGCGGTCGTCCGCGATCCGACGATTCTCGTCCTCGACGAAGCGACATCGCATCTGGACTCGGTGTCGGAGCATCTGGTGCAGCAGGCGCTCAACAACGCCGCGCGCAACCGGACGACGCTCGTCATCGCCCATCGGCTCTCGACCGTGCGCGACGCCGATTGGATCGTCGTGCTCGATCACGGACGCGTCGCCGAGCAGGGCACCTGGGAGACGCTCGAGAAAGCGCACGGCGCATTCGACCGGCTGGTCAAGGCCCTGACGGTGTGATCCGGTGATCGTGCTCGGCACCCACATCTATCCGGCCCGTGGCGATGCCGCCGAGCGCATGCGCCGGGCGCTCGACGCCTGGACGACGCTGGACGATGTGCGCCTCATCAACCTGCAGTTCGCCGACCGCACGCCGCTCGTCGAGCACCCGGCGTTCGAGACGCACGCGGTGCTCGTCGAGGACTCGCGCACCGTCAGCGGTGCAGACGGGCCACGCAAACCGATTCTTCGCGAGTTGCTGGACCGGCTGGTCGCGATCGCGGCGGAGAGCGGCGCGGCCTACGCCGGCTTCTCCAACGCCGACATCATCGTGTCGCCGGCGGCGATCGCGCGCGTGGCGGGCGGCGGCCGCGAGGCGGTCGTGTTCTCGCGCATGGGGATCGATGCCGCGACGGGCGCGCCGCGCGGCGAGTTCGTCAGCGGTCAGGACACGCTGTTCGTCCGCCCCGCCGCCTACGAGCGCCTCCGCCCGCGCCTGCGCTCGTACATCGTCGGCGAAATGCCGTGGGATGTGATCTACACGAGCATCCTGCTGACGCATGCGGACACCGAACTCGTCAACCGCGGTGACGACTGCCGGCACGTCGATCACGACACCATCTGGGTCGACTCGCCGTTCGCGCAGCACGGATGGCGGCTGTCACACATGGACTGGACGTACTTCGCGCGCTGGTATCGCTACTACTATCCGGCGCTGCAACTGCGCGAGCGCGGCGGATCCGCCGCCGAAGAGGACGCGCTCCGCGCCGCCGTGTTCGGCCCGCTGACGCCGTTCGAGCGCGCGATGAACGTGTATCGCCGTGTGCGTTTCGGGTTGTGGTGGACGGGAGGCCGGTGACCCGCCCGTTGCGCGTGGTCGTCGACGCCACGCAGATCGACAACCAGAATCTCGGCTCGGGCCAGTATCGCTACACGGCCGATCTGCTGAGCGGCCTGGCGGCGGAGCCGGACGTGCGCCTGACCGTTCTGACGAGCCGACGCGAACGGCCCGAGCGCTTTCCGTCCGGACCGGAATATGTGTGTTTCACGCCGCTCGGCGGACGCGGGTATTACTATCGCGATCTGGCGCGTCTGAGCTGGTGGCTCGGCACGCACGGCGCCGACGTCTTCCACGAACTGCACACGAATGTGCCGCCGTGGACGTTCTGTCCGGTCGTGGCGACCGTCTACCACTACTTCGAAGACACGCAGCTGTTTTCGACGCGCCCGTACCGCTACTACCAATGGGCGCTGCGGCACCGCGTCGATACGATCATCACGATCAGCAACGCCACGCGCGACGCGTTCCACGCGCACCTTGGTGTGCCGCTCGATCGCATGCGAACGATTTATCTGGGGCTCTCTCACTCGTTGCAGCCGGGAGCGGCACCGCCGGGCCGACGCTACATCCTCTCGCCCTACAACCTGTCGCTGTCGAAGAATCTCCGCGCGCTCGTGCTCGCGTGGCCGACGATCGCCGCCGCCGCTTCCGAACTCGAATTGTGGTTGTACGGCCGCCCGCAGGTGACGCCGGAATCCGAGGCGGCGTTCGATGCGCTCGTACGCGAGCTGCCGCACGGCGATCGCATCCGGCGCGTCGGACCGATCGACGACGCCACGCTGTCGTCGCTCTTCGCGGGATGCGCGCTCTTCGTGTTTCCGACGACCGTCGAAGGATTCGGCTATCCGCTCCTCGAAGCCATGGCGCACGGCGCCTGCTGCGTGACGCGCAATGCGTCAGCGATGAAGGAGGTCGGCGCCGACGCGGTGACGCTGGTCGAGACGCGCAGCCCTGTCGAGATTGCCGCGGCGGTGACGACGCTGCTGGCCGATCCCGACGAGCGGCGGCGACTCGGCGCCCGCGCCCGCGCGCGCGCGGAGCTGTTCACGGTCGAGCGGATGATCCGCGACACGCTGACGACGTACGCGGCGGTCGCGGCCGGTCAGCATCCGTCGGGCCCGGCGGTCCTGTAGCGATGGCGGCACCGGTTCGCGCGCGCCGTCTCGTCGCGTGGATCGGCGGCGCGCTCCACGCAGCCGCACGCGGCGCAGCGTGGGCGCGCGCGGCGAACACGATCGCAGCGGCGCCGGCGATGTTCGCGGCGGGCGTCGCCGCCGCCGGACCGGGCGGCCGGAGCGGCCGCATCCTGCAGCTGATCGGCGTCGACGCACTTCGCCTGCGCCCGGCGCGCTTCGACGGCGGCGTGCTGCTGGTCGATCCCGCGGACGCCGGGCATCTCTGCGTCGCAGAGGAATTCGCGCTGCCACCCGTCGCGTGTGATTTGTCGCGCGTGTCGTTCACGCCTGATACGGTGATCGACTGCGGCGCGCACATCGGCGCGTTCACCGTGCTCGCGCGGCGCCGCTACCCGCGTGCGGCGATCACCGCGTACGAGCCGAACCCGGCGAACGTCCGCTGGCTCGAGCGCAACGTGCACGCGGCCGGCGGAGAGACGGTGACGATCGTCGCGGCGGCCGCGTCCGTGTCCAACGGCCGCGCCGAGTTCTCGCAGGTCGCGGGCCACAGCGAGAGCGGACGGCTCGGCGGCGTCGTCCACGGCACGCCCGCCTACGACGTGGACGTCGTCGATCTGCCGGCGGTGCTGCGCCGCGCGGCGCCGTCGTCGCTGCTCCTCAAGATCGACATCGAAGGCGAGGAGGAGCGGCTGGTGCCGGCGCTGATCGGCGTGCTGCCGGCGCGGTCGGCGATCTTCTTCGAGACGCACGGCGGCGAGCGCGCGTGGACGGCCGTGTCGTCGGCGTTGGCGGGGGCGGGATTCCGCGTCGAACGGCTGAACGCCCGCGGCGCCTTCAGCGACGGCTTTGCCACGCGCGGCGGGGAGGAGTAGATGCCGTACCAATGGCTGCGGAACCGGGTGTGGCTGCTGCTCGATCGCGCCGGCTACGATGTCAGGCGCAAGGCCAACGTCGGCTGGGGCGCCGATGCCGGCCGCGATCAACAGCAGTTGCTCGCCGACGCGCCGGTTCGCGTCATCGTCGACGCCGGGGCGAACGTCGGCGACTCCGTCGCGATCTATCGATCGCTGTTCCCTGACGCGTTCATCCACGCCTTCGAGCCGTATCCCGACGTGTACCGGCAACTCGCCGCGCGATGGGCCGCCGATCCGCACGTCCGCGTGCATCAGGCGGCGGTGACCGATGTCACCGCGACGAAGCGGTTTTACGTCAACAAGGAGCACGTCACGAATTCGCTGCTGCCGCTCAGGAAGGGCGCCGAGAGCTGGGCGGGCGCCGGTGCCGCATCTGCTGACGCCGGGCTCGAGGTGCCCACGACGTCGCTCGACGATTTCTGCGCGCGCGAGCGCATCGACCGCATCGATCTGCTGAAGCTCGATATCCAGGGCGGCGAAGGCATGGCGATCGCGGGTGCGTCTCGACTGTTGTCGCAGAAGGCCGTCCGGCTCGTCTACACCGAAGTGCTGTTCGCGCCGCTCTACGATGGCCAGGCGTCGTTTTGCGATCTCGCGACCGCGCTGGATCGATACGGCTATCAACTGTTCGGGCTCTACCACCTCGCGCACCGTCCCGAAGGGCTCGGTTGGGCGGACGCCGTGTTCCGTCCGCGTCCCTGACGCGGCGACGCCTACGCGGTCCGCTTCGAGTGCTGGCCGATCGCGAACGTCAGCGCGACAACCGCGAACACGACGAGCGTCGCGAGCGGACGCGCCACGTCCCGCAGTCCGGCGCCCTTCACGAGCACCGCGCGCGAAATCGTCACGAAGTGCCGCACCGGATTGGCCAGCGATACCACCTGCACCCACGGCGACATGCTGTCGATCGGCGTGAAGAGGCCGCTCATCAGCAGGTAAATCATCATGACGAAGAACGTGACGAACATCGCCTGCTGCTGCGTCTCGACGATCGTCGAGATCCACAGGCCGGTCGCGAGCGTCACGACGAGATAAATGGACGCGGCGCCGAAGAGCAGCAGCAGGCTGCCGCGGATCGGAATGCCGAACACGAGCCGGCCGACGATGAGTCCGGCGGTGAGGTCGATCAGTCCGAGCACCCAGAACGGCAGCAGCTTCGCGGTGATGAACTGGCCGCGCGAAATCGGCGTCACGTTCAGCTGCTCGAGCGTGCCGAGCTCCTTTTCGCGCGCGATGTTCTGCGCCGTCAGGAGCGTGCTGATGAGCGTCACCAGCGCGACGAGAATCCCCGGCACCATGTAATGGCGGTAGTTCAGCGCGGGGTTGTACCACCCGTGCGTGCGCACGTCGATCCGCGCGCCGGGCGCGGACGGCGGCGCGAGCTCCGCCTCGTAGGCCGACACGATCGACGCCGCGTAGGACTGGACGATCCCGGCGATGGATCCTTTTTCCGCGTTCAGCGACAGCTCCACCGGCGCCGCGCCGGTCCGCACGAGCGACGCCTCGAAGTCGTGCGGGATCGCCAGCACCATCGTCACGTCGCCGCGCAGCAGCGCGTCGTTCGCCGCATCGAGCGACGCCGACGCGCCCTCCACTTCGAAGCGCCCGGATCCGGCGAAGCGGTTCACGAGTCCGCGCGACGCCGTCGTGCGATCGAGATCGACGATGTAGGTCGGCGTGTTGCGGATTTGGAACGTCGCGGCGTTCGACAGCACGAGCAGCTGCAGGATCGGGACGATGAGCACCTGCGCCAGCGTCGCTTTGTCGCGGACGACGTGGAGGACTTCGGCGCGGGCGAGGAACAGGATGCGGCGCACGTCACGACTCCAGGCGTTCGTGGAACGCGCGCGTGCTCGCCGACAGCAGGACCACCGCCATCACGGCGAGGACGAGCGTCGGCTGCCACAGATACCCCAGGCCGACCCCTTTCAGCATCACGCTGCGCGCCACCAGGACGAACCACCGCGCGGGCACGACGTACGAAATCGCGCGGAGCGGCGCCGGCATGCTCTCGATCGGAAAGATGAAGCCCGACAACAGCAGCGTCGGCAGCATCGTCCCGATGAGCGCGCCCATCATCGCGACGCGCTGCGAGGAGGTGCGCGCCGAGATCAGGATGCCGAGCGACAGCGACACGAGAATGAACAGCAGCCCCTCGGCGAGCAGCAGGACGACGCTGCCGCGAAGCGGGACGCCGAACACGAGCCGCGCTTCGACGAGCACGCCGACGACGCTGACGAACCCGACGCCGATGTACGGCGCCACCTTGCCGACGATGATCTGCCACGGCCGCAGCGGCGAGACGAGCAGCGCCTCGAGCGTCCCGGTCTCCTTCTCGCGCGTCAGCGAGATCGCGGTCATCAGCGACGAGATGATCGTCAGCACGAACGCCATCAGCCCCGGCACGAACAGATTCGAGCTCGCGCGCGTGGGATTGAAGCGCATGCGCAGCGTCGGCACGATCGCGATGCCTGCGCCGCGCCGCGGCCGCGACGCTTCGTACTCGGCGACGACCGCCGTCGCGTACGCCTGCACGATGCTGCCGGTGTTCGGCTCGGTCGCGTCGGCGACGACGAGCAACTGCGCCGGCGTGCCGTGACCGAGATGCTCGGCGAAATCCGGCTCGAAGAGCACCGCGGCCTGCGCCTCGCCGCGCCGGAAGAGCGTCTCGAGCGCGTCGCTCGTCGGCAGCACGGCCACCGTGCGGAACACGTTGGCGGCGTCGAAGCGGGCGCGCAGCGCCAGCGTGACCGGGTCGGGTGAGGGGTCGACGATCGCCAGCCGCACCTCGTCGACGTCGGTGCGGATCGCGTAGCCGAACAGGATCACCTGCACGATCGGCAGCGCGACGATGACGACGAGCGTCCGCCGATCGCGCAGGATATGGAAGATCTCCTTGCGAATCAGGCCGAGGAGCGCGGTCATGCGGCCGGCCTCGCCAGGTGGACGAAGAGATCGTCGATCGATGCCACGTCGTACTGCCGTTTCAGCTCGCCCGGCGTGCCCAGCGCGCCGATGCGGCCCGCGACCATGATCGAAATCCGGTCGCAGTACTCCGCCTCGTCCATGTAGTGCGTCGTCACCAGCACGGTGGTGCCGCCGGACGCCGCCTCGTAGATCAGCTCCCAGAACTGGCGCCGCGTGATCGGATCGACGCCGCTCGTCGGCTCGTCGAGGAAGACGATGCGCGGTTCGTGGAGCAGCGCGACGGAGAAGGCGAGCTTCTGACGCCACCCGAGCGGGATCGCGCGGACGAACTGGTCGGCGTGACGTTCGAGGCCGAGCCGCGTCAGCATGCGATCGGTGCGGTCGCGGATCTCGCGATCGCTCAGGTCGTAGATGCCGCCGTACAACGTGATGTTCTCGCGGACGGTGAGGTCCTCGTACAGCGAGAAGCGCTGGCTCATGTACCCAATCGCCCGCTTGATCCGTTCGGCCTGCGAGCGGACGTCGAATCCGGCGACGCTGGCGGTGCCCGCCGACGGCGCGAGCAGCCCCGTCAGCATCCGCATCGCCGTGGTCTTGCCGGCGCCGTTCGCGCCGAGAAAGCCGAAGACCTCGCCGGCGTGGACGTCGAAGGTGATGCGATCGACGGCGACGAAATCGCCGAAGCGCCGCGTCAGATCGCGCGCGGAGATGGCGAGCGCGGTCGAGGACTCGCGCGTCATGCCGCCTCCGCGCCGGGCGCGCCCATCCGCGCGATGAAGACGTCCTCGACCGTCGGCGTCGCGGGCTCGACGCGCGCATCGGCGAAGCCGCGCGCGTCGAGGAACGCGCGCACGTCGGCGGCGATCGTGTCGGCGGCGGCGTCGGTGCGGCCGTCGACGTAGCGCAGCGATTCGCCGAACGGGTAGACCGCCTGCGCGTGGGGCGATTCGCGGAGCGCGAGCAGTGCGCGATAGCGATCGGCGACGTGGACGGCGATGAGCGGCCGGCCGAACGACGCGGCGATCCGCGGCGGCGTGTCGGTGGCGAGCAGCGTGCCGCGCTGCATCAGCGCGACGCGATCGCAGCGCGTCGCTTCGTCCATGTACGGCGTCGACACGACCGTCGTCATCCCGTCGCGCTTGAGATGGCCGAGCAGGTCCCAGAATTCGCGGCGCGAGACCGCGTCCACGCCGGTCGTCGGTTCGTCGAGAAACAGGATCTCCGGCCGGTGGACCAGCGCGCAGCACAGCGCGAGCTTCTGCTTCATGCCGCCCGAGAGCGCGCCGACGCGGCGGTCGGCGAACGGCTCGAGCTGCGCGTAGATCGGCGCGATGCGGCTGCGTTCGCGCGCGATCGTGGTGCCGAAGACCGACGCGAAGAAGCCGAGGTTCTCGCGCACGCTCAGGTCGGGATAGAGCGAGAACCGCCCCGGCATGTAGCCGACGCACGGCCGGAGCGCCCAGAGATCCGTGACGACGTCGGCGCCGAGCACGGTCGCGCGGCCGGCATCGGGAATCATCAGCGTCGCGAGGATGCGAAACAGCGTCGTCTTGCCGCCGCCATCGGGACCGACGAATCCGAACAGCTCGCCGGCCTCGATCGAGCACGAGATGCCCGCCAACGCCGTCGTCGCGCCGAAGCGCTTCGTCAGGCCGTCGGCGACGACCGCCGCGCTCACTTCGCCGCTCCGGCAGCGAACTGCACGTCGACCGGCATGCCGATCTTCAGGAGGCCCTGCTCGTTCGGCACGCGGATCTTGAGCGCGTAGACGAGGTCGGCGCGCTCTTCGCGCGTTTGGATCGGCGTCGGCGTGAACTCCGCGCGCGCGGAGACCCACGTTACGTCGCCCGTCACGGATTGGCGATGAGACGTCGACGTATCGAACGAGACGGTCGCGTGCTGCCCCAGGTGGACGGTCGAGAGCTGCGGCTCCGACACGTAGGCGCGGACGTCGACGCTTGCGAGGTTCGCGATGCGGTAGAGCGCCTGGCCGACGGCGACCATTTCGCCCGCCCGCGCGTAGGTCGTCAGGACGGTGCCCGCGATCGGGTTGCGCACGTCGGTTTTGCGGATGCGCTCGGCGACCTGATTCACCTGCGCCTGCGCCGACGCGACCTGCGCGCGCAGCGTCTGCACTTGTGTCCGCGCCGCGCGGATCTGATCGTCCTGCGCGGCGATCTGACGGTCGTGCGCGCGGATCTGTTCGTCCTGCGCCGTGATCTGGTCGGCGAGGACGCGCACGTCGCGCTCGGTCTGATCGAGCTGCTGCGCGGTGGCCGCCTGCTCGGCGAAGAGCCGCGTCGTGCGGCCGTAGGCGCGCTGCGCGATGTCCTGCTGCGAGACGAGCGCGCCGCGCTGCGCGATCGCGGCATCGCGCTGGGCGGCCGCCGCCGCGCGCTGCGCCTGCAGCACGGCGATCTGGCGCTGCGCCTCCTCGACGCGCGACGCGCTCGCGCCGCGCTGCGCGTCGGCCTGCTCGTGCTCGATCTGCAGCTGCGTCGCGTCGATCGATCCGACCGACGCGTTGGCCGCGAGCCGGTCGCCTTCCTCGACGGCGAACGACACGAGCCGTCCCGCGCCCTCGGCGCCGACGACGACCTCGGTGGCTTCGACGTTGCCGTACGCGTCCGGCGGCGCCTGACGCGCGCACGACGCGGCGAGCAGCGCGGCGAGCAGGGCGGTCGTCCGTTTCATCACTGCACCTCCAGGCCGAGCGTCGTCAGCAGCCGCGCTTCGGCGTACGCGAGCTCGACGCGGTGACGCGCGCGATCGAACTGCGCCGTCAGCCATTCCGTGCGGCGGTCGAGGTAATCGGCCGCCGTGGTCACGCCTTCGTTGAATCGGGCGCGGGCGGCCGTGTCGATCGCCTCGCGCAGGTCGATGATGTGGTCGTCGTCGGCGGCCGCGTGCTGCAGGCGATCGATTGTCGCGAGATCGTTTTCGACGCCGCGACGAAGCGCGCTCGTGAACGCGGCCTCCTCGGCGGACACGATGTCCTGCTGCAGCGCGAGCGCGGCGCGCTCGTGGTCCGAGGCGTTCCACGTCCACGCCTTCCACTGGACTTGCAGTCCGCCGAGCGCGTACCACTCGCCGGTGGCGTTGATCATGTTCAGCCCCGGCTGGCCGTAGCCGCCGCGGCCGTACGCCGACAGCTGCGGGCGATCGCCGGCCGCGGTGGCGTCCTCCTGGGCGGCCACGCGCTCGCGCGTCTTCGCGAACTGGTCGTACTCGGGGCGTGCGCGCACGGCGTCGAGCGTCTGACGCGCGCGCGCCGCCGCGGCGGTGAGATCCGGCAGCGCGAGCGGCGTGTCGACGGCGATCGTGCGCCCGGTCAGCCGCTCGAGCCGCGCGCGTGCGGCATCGCGCGTGGCGCGCAGCTCGTCGGCCTGCTGGCGCTCTCGCAGCAGCGCGGCTTCGACGGCGGCGGCCTCGCCGGCGAGCGCCGTCCCTTCGCGCACGCGCGCGGCGGTCTCGCGCAGGCGCGCGTCGAGGTCGTCGATTGAGGCCGCCAGCGCGCCGAGCTGCTGCTGCATCAGCGCGATGGTGAAGAACGCGTCGTTGACCTCCTGGCGCAGGCCGTAGAGCGCCGTGCGCACGCGCGCCTGCGATTCGGCGAGTCCCGCGCGCTCGACTTCGCGCCGCGGCGCCATCGACGGATCGTAGAGCCGCTGGTCGACGCGCATCGCCGCGTCGTAGGTGAACTTCGGCGCGACGAAGGCGGGTGCGCCGCCGGGCAGCGAAAACGGCGCCGCCGTCGAGTCCGACTGATACTGCGTCTGGCTGAAGAGCGACACCGCCGGTTTCTGATCGGCGTCGATCGTCTCCTGGCGCAGTTGCGATTGCCGCGCGAGCTGATCGATCTCGCGGCGGCGGGCGTCGACGGCCTGCGCGTCGCGCTGCAGCGCGCCGAGCTGCAGCGGCGCGGTCTGGGCGGCGGCGGGCGCGGCGGCGAGACATGCGGCGACGAGTCCGCACGCGGCGGCGTGAGGTCGCGTCATGGCCGCAGTCCTCCGAGGAAGAAGTCGGCCAGTTCCACGCGCCGCGCCGCGACGAACGCGGCGAAGCCGGCGGCGTCGAAGCCGAGCAGCGCCTGCAGCATCGGGCGCGCCGCGAACGGAAAGATGCAGAGCGACATCAGGTTCACCATGAACGACTCCGGCGCGATCGGCCGCATCGCGCCGGCGGCGACGCGTTCGTCGATCTGGCGCCGGAGCGTGCCGAAGACGCGCGGCCGCAGCGCGTCGGGCGTCGCGCCGCGCGTCATCGCCGCGATGAGCTGCTGCGCCCGCTCGGGACGTTGCGACACCTCGCCGATGATGTAGCCGGGCAGGTACGGCGCGCGCGACAGATGGTCCAGCTCGATCGCAATCACGCGCCGGACTTTCTCGTCGAGCGGCGCGGGCGATGCGATCACGTCGATGACGGCCGGCATCAGTTGCGACCCCGCGCGCTCGAACGCCGCGCGGGCGAGCTGTTCTTTCGTGCGGAAGTAGTAGTGCAGCAGCGCCTGGTTCACGCCGGCCTCCGCCGCAATCTCCTGCATCCGCGCGCCGGCGGTGCCGCGCCGCAGCAAGACCTGGTGCGCCGCGTCGAGAATCCGTTCTTCGGTGGCGCCGTCGCGCCGGGGACCGCGCGGGCGGCGGCGCGGCGGCCGGTGGCGTCCGGTCGGCGCGGGGCGGGACCGCGTTGTTCGGGTTAACTGTTTCATTTAATCATCCAGTTAATTGAAGCGTAGCGCGATCCAGCCCGCCGGCGCAACGACGAATTTCCGACGCCCGCCGCGCGCGTTTCCGGCCCCAATGCCGACGTCCCGCGCTGGCGGCCCGTTTGCAGGACCGCCCCGCATGCTGCCGTCGCCCCATCTGATGGCGCCCCTCGCGCGCGCGCCGATGGAGGAGATCCAGCGCCAGCACGGGCTGGTGTCCGGCACCGACGCCGTCCGCGAGATCCTCGAAGACCTCCCGTTGGTCGCCCTCGTCGTCAACGCGCAGCGCCAGATCGTCTACGCGAACCGCGCGGCGGCGACACTGTTCGCCGTCCCGGCCGCCGAACTCGTGCTCGGCCGCCGCTTCGGCGAGACGGTGCAGTGCGTCCACAGCCGCGAAACCGCCGCCGGCTGCGGCACCACGGAGTTCTGCGTCACGTGCGGCGCCGCGACGGCGCTCCTCGCGACCGAGACGACGCACGCGCCTGCCTCGCGCGCGTGCCGCATCATCAACCGGGTGCTCGGCAGCGATCTCGACCTCCGCGTCTAGACGCGGCGGTTTCACGCGGGCACCGAGTCGTTCACCTTCTCACGCTGATGGACATCGCCGACGAGAAGCGGCGGATGGCGCTCGAACGTGCGTTCTTCCACGACGTCCTGAACACCGCCGGCGCCGCGCGCGGGCTGGTCGCGCTCGTCGCCGATCCCGGTGGCGACCGCGCGCACGCGGGCACGCTGCTCGAGACGTTCGAGCAGGTGGTGGCGCAGCTCGTCGAAGACCTGGAAGCGCACCGCGATCTGCTCGCCGTCGAACGCGGCGACCTCCCGCCGATGCCGGAGCTGGTGCACACGCGCGATCTCGCGCAGTCAATCGTCGATCGCTACGCCATGCACGACCTGGCGGCGGGGCGCAGCCTCGTCCTCGCCACGGACACCGAGAACGTCGTGATGTCGACCGACGGGCGGCTGTTACGGCGCGTGCTGGCGAACATGGTGAAGAACGGGCTCGAGGCGTGTCCGGCCGACGGCATCGTCACGGTGACCGTCATGCGCGATCGCGCGGCGAACCGCGTCCGCTTCGGCGTGCACAACCCGTCGGTGATGCCGCTCGACGTGCAGCGTCAGATCTTCCAGCGGTCGTTCTCGACGAAAGGCGGCGGCCGCGGGCTCGGCACGTACAGCATGAAGCTGCTGACCGAGCGCTACCTGCACGGACACGTGACGTTCCGCTCGTCGCCAGACGCCGGAACGACCTTCATCGCCGAGTACCCGACCCAGATGGTGGCCCGCTGATCTCGGCCGTGCGGCGGCGCAGTATAGTAGTGGCGCGCTCTGTTATGAAGATTCTCAAGTTCGGCGGCTCGTCGCTGTCGACGCCGGCCGCCGTGCGCCGTGTCGCCGCGATCGTGCTCGCCGCCCGCAGCCGCGGTCCCGTCATCGTCGTCGTCTCCGCGTTTCAGGGGATCACGAACCAGTTGCTCGAGGCCGCGCGCCTCGCCGAACGCGCCGACGCCGCGTACGAGAAGACGTTCGACGAGATTGCGCGTCGGCATCGGGCGGCCGTCGCGGCGCTGGTCGGCACGGGCCGCACGAAAGCGCGGGTGGCGGTCGACGCGATGCTCGAGGAGCTCGGAAGCACGCTGCAGGGCATCCACCTGCTGCGACACTGCCCGCTGCGCGCGCTCGACATGACCGCGAGCTTCGGCGAGCGGTTGTCGGCGGCGATCGTCGCCGCGCACCTGAACCGCCGGTCTCCGGCGATCGCCGTGGACGCGCGCGACTTCCTCGTCACCGACGAACAGTTCACGCACGCCGGCGTCGACTTCAAGCGCACGAATCCGCGTGCGCGCCGTCTGTTCGCGCAGATGGTCCGGCGTCAGGGGCCGCGTGTGATCCCCGTCGCGACCGGCTTCATCGGCGCGACCCGCGACGGCCAGACGACGACGATCGGGCGGAACGGATCGGATTACTCGGCAGCCATCATCGGCGCGGCGGTCGGCGCGAAGACGATCGAGATCTGGACGGACGTCGATGGCGTGCTCAGCGCCGATCCGCGGCTCGTCCCGTCGGCGTTCGTGCAGCCGCAGATGACGTACGAAGAGGCGATGGAGCTGTCGTATTTCGGTGCGACGGTGCTGCACTCGGCGTCAATCGCGCCTGCCGTCGCGAAGCGCATTCCGATCCTGATCAAGAACACGTTCCGGCCCGACGCGCCCGGCACGGTCATCGGCGCGAAGGCGGCAGACGACGGCCGGCTCGCGAAGGGGATTACGGCCGTCAGCGACCTGTCGCTGCTGACGCTGCGCGGGCCGGGCATGGTCGGCGTCCCCGGCGTCGCCGAGCGGCTGTTCCGTGCGCTCGCCGCACGGCATGTGAACGTCGTCCTCATCTCGCAGGCGTCGTCGGAGCACACGATCTGTTTTGGCGTGCGCATCGCCGACGCGGCGCGCGCCGTCGCCGCGATCGACGAGGAATTCCGGTACGAGATGGCCGAGCTGCTGATGCGCGTCGATCGCAAGGAGCCACAGGCGATCCTCGCGGTCGTCGGCGAGGGCATGAAGGGGCGGCCCGGCGTCGCCGGCAAAGTGTTCGACTCGCTCGGACGGCAGAACATCAACATCAGCGCGATTGCGCAGGGCGCGTCGGAGCGGAACATCTCGTGCGTCATCGACGCCGCCGACGCGAGCCGCGCGCTGAACGCGATTCACCAGGCGTTCTTCGAAACGCGCATCAAGCTTGCACTGGCGTTCGTCGGCGTCGGCAACGTCGGCAGCGCGGTGCTGCGGCAGCTGCATCAGCAACGCGAGTACCTGCTGTCGCGCGGCTTCGACGTGCGCGTCATCGCGCTCGCCAACAGCACGCGCTTCGTCATCGATCCCGACGGGATCAACCTCGGCCGCTGGAGCGAGATTCTGCAGGCGGCGACCGATCGGATGGAGCCGCGGCTGCTCGCGAAGCGGATCGCAGCGCTCGAACTGACCAACGGGGCCCTCGTCGACTGCACGGTCGGGGCGGCGATCGTCGACGCGTATCCGCAGTTCATCGACGCGAACCTCCATATCGTCACGCCGAACAAGTGGGCGAACGCGCTGCCGTGGAAGCAATACACCGCGCTGATGGCGCTCCTCGAGTCGCGGAAGAAGCACTTCCTCTTCGAAGCGAACGTCGGCGCCGGATTGCCGGTCGTGTCGACGCTGCGCGACCTCATCGCGAGCGGCGACGAAGTGATCCGCATCGACGGCATCCTGTCCGGGACGCTCAGCTATCTGTTCAACAACTTCGACGGCACCGCGCCGTTCAGCGCGCTCGTCGCCGAGGCGCACCGGAACGGATTCACCGAACCCGATCCGCGCGAGGATCTCTCGGGCAACGACGTCGCCCGCAAGCTGCTGATCCTCGCGCGGCTGATCGGCCGGCAGATGGATCTGCGCGACGTCGTCGTCGACAGCCTGGTGCCGAAGCCGCTGAGCCGCGGCGCGTACTCCGACGCGTTTCTGTCGGCCTACGCGCGCTACGATCGCCGGATGACCGATCGGTTCCGCATGGCGGCGGCGCGCGGACACGTGCTGCGGTACGTCGGCACGCTCGAGGACGGGAAGGCGCGCGCGGGGCTGAAGGAATTTCCCGCGAACCATCCGGTGGCGTCGGCGAAAGGCAGCGACAACGTCATCGCGTTCACGACCAAGCGCTACGCGCGCACGCCGCTCGTCGTGCAGGGGCCGGGCGCGGGCGCCGACGTGACCGCAATGGGCGTGTTCTCGGACATCCTGAAGCTGCTGCACTACCTCCCCCGCTGAGTCCGACACGCGCGGCGCCGCGCCCGGTGTAAGCTGTCGCCGTCAGGAGAACCACATGAGCCACCGCCGCAACCGAAGAGAGTTTCTCGGCGTCACCGCTGCCGGCGTCGCCGGCGCCGTCGGCGCGCAGTTCGCCGGCTCGACGCGGGTCGCCGCGCAGGCCAGCCCGGCCGACGCGCGCGACGCCGATCTGATCGTGATCAACGCGAAGGTCTACACCGTCGACGATCGACAGCCGCGCGCCGAGGCGTTCGCGGTGAAAGGCGGCCGGTTCACGGCGGTCGGCGCCACGGCCGACGTCCGCGCGCTCGCCGGCAAGGGCACGCAGACGATCGATGCCCGCGGCATGAGCGTCGTGCCCGGCTTCATCGACTGCCACAACCACGCGCCGGGCAACACGCTGCTCTACGACGTCCTCGTCGGCAATCCGTTCGAGGTGGAGTTCGTCACCATCAACAGCATCGTCGACAAGCTGAAGGCGCGCGCGCAGCAGACGCCGCCGGGCACGTGGGTCGAGGGGTACTTCTTCGACGACACGAAGGTCGAAGACAAGCGGATGCTGAACGTCCACGATCTCGACCGCGTGTCGACGGATCATCCCGTCGTCGTGCACCACCGCGGCGGGCATACGTCGTTCTACAACTCGAAGGCGCTCGAGATGGCCGGCGTGACGAAGAGCACGCCCGACACGCCGGGCGGCACGTACGACAAGGATCCGAACGGCGAGCTGAACGGCCGTGTGACCGATCGCGCGCGCGGCGTCTTCAACAACGTCGGCAAGCGGCAGACGTTCACGCCGGAGCAGACGGCGCAGCGCGACCGCGACGGTCTGGCGCACATCTCGAAGGAGTTCGTCCGCTACGGGCTGACGAGCGTGCACCACGAAGGCGGAGACCTGCGAGCGCTGCAGGACGTCCGCGCGCGCGGCGACCTGAAGCACCGCGTCAGCTACGAGACGAACGGCCGCGTCCTCGAGGCGATGATGAACGCCGGCATCATGAGCAGCTTCGGCGACGAATGGATCAAGCTCGGCGCGACGTCCGAGCACACCGTCGACGGCTCGTTCTCGGAGCGGACGATGGCCTTGAGCAAGCCGTATCCGGGGATGGGCGGCTACAAGGGCAACGTCACCGAGACACAGGACGATCTCAACGCGTGGATGGAGCGCGTGTGGCGCGCCGGGATCCAGCCGAACTGCCACGCGAACGGCGACGTCGCGATCGATTCGGTGCTGACCGCCGTCGAACGCGCGCAGAAGCTGTTTCCGCGCCAGGACGTGCGTCCGAAGATCACGCACTGCACGATGATCAACGACGATCTGCTGCGGCGGATCAAGGCGACCGGCACGGTGCCCGCGTGCTTCACGTCGTACGCGTACTACAACACCGACAAGTTCAAGTTCTACGGCGAGGAGTGGATGAAGCACGCGATGGCGTTCCGCACGTTCCTCGATGCGGGCGTGCCGGCGTGCGCGGGCTCGGATTTCAGCCCGGGTCCCTTCGCGCCGTTGATGGGCATTCAGGGGATGGTGACGCGCACGGGGTGGAACGGCGAGACGTGGGGCGCGAATCAGCGCGTCAGCGTTGACGAAGCGATCCGCATCAACACGCTGAACGGCGCGTACGCGTCGCACGAAGAGGCGATCAAGGGATCGATCACGCCGGGCAAGCTCGCCGACTTCGTCGTCCTCGCCGAGGATCCGCATACCGTCGACAGCGCGAAGATCAAGGACATCAAGATCGTCCGCACCGTCGTCGGCGGGACGACGATGTATCAGGCGTAGGCGCGCGGAACCGGACGGCTCGCGGATTCCGCACCGGCGAGTCGTCCGGCGCTAGAGAGCGGACGCCGACGGGGTGGCCTGACGCGTCAGCGCAAACTCGAGGCTGTCGACCAGCGCTTCGAGGCTCGCCTCGATGATGTTCTCGTCCACGCCGATCGTGCCCCACTCGCCCGTGCCGTCGCTCGATTCGATGAGCACGCGCGTCACGGCCGCCGTGCCCGATCGGGAATCGATGATGCGGACCTTGTAGTCGGTGAGCCGCACCGACTGCAGCATGGGGTAGAACGTCACGAGCGCGGCGCGCAGCGCCGCGTCGAGCGCATTCACCGGGCCGTCGCCGTCGGCGACCGTGTGCGCCGTGCCGCCGCCCACGCTGACCTTGACGGTCGCTTCGCACACCGACGTCTTGCCGTCCGAGCGCATCGACACGTGATACGCGTCGACCGTGAACGGGCGCGGCTCGTTCCGGAGCGCGCGCTGGATCAGCAGCGTCAGCGATCCGTCCGCGGCCTCGAATTCATATCCGCGATGCTCGAGCTCCTTGATCTGCTGCAGCAGCGCGCGGACGTGCGGGGTGTCGCCGGCGAGATCGAATCCGAGCTCGCGCGCTTTCATGACGATGTTGCTGCGGCCCGCCAGATCGCTGACGAGCACGTGCCGCGTGTTGCCCACCGACGCCGGATCGATGTGCTCGTAGCTGCTGAGCACCTTCTGCACCGCGTTGACGTGCGTCCCGCCCTTGTGCGAGAAGGCGGCGGCGCCGACCCACGGCAGCCGCGGGTTCGGGCGCAGATTCGCAGTCTCGTCGACGAACTGCGACAGCTCGGTCAGCGCCGGCAGCGACTCCGGCGGCACGCACGTCCGATGCATCTTGAAGTGCAGGTCCGGCACGACGGACGTCAGATTGCAGTTGCCGGTGCGCTCGCCGTAGCCGTTGATGGTCCCCTGCACGTGCGTCGCGCCCGCGTCCACCGCCGCGAGCGCGTTCGCGACGCCGAGGCCGATGTCGTCGTGGGTATGGATGCCGAGGCGGACGCGCAGCGCGTCGCGCACCAGCCGCGTGATCGCGGCGACGTCGGCCGGCAGCGATCCGCCGTTGGTGTCGCACAGCGTGACGACGTCGGCGCCGGCGGCTTCCGCGGCCACGAGTGTGGCGAGCGCGTACGCGCGATCCTCGCGGAAGCCGTCGAAGCAATGCTCCGCGTCGTACACCACGAACCGGCCGCGTGATTTCAGGAAGCGGATCGTGTCCGCGATCATCGCGACGTTTTCGTCGGGCGTCGTTTGCAGCACGTCGCGGACGTGGAGCATCGACGTCTTGCCGAAGATCGTCACGACCGGCGTCGCCGCGTCGATGAGCAGCTTCACCTGTTCGTCGTCTTCGGCGCGCATCGCCTTCCGCCGCGTCGATCCGAACGCCGCGAGCCGCGCGCGATGGAACGTGCGGTGGCGGGCCTGGTCGAAGAACTCGATGTCGCGCGGATTCGATCCGGGCCACCCGCCTTCGACGTACGCGACGCCGAACGCGTCGAGCCGCTCGGCAATGCGCAACTTGTCGGCGACCGAGAACGTGATGCCGTGTCCCTGCGTTCCGTCGCGCAGCGTCGTGTCGTAGATCTCGACTTCAAAGGGCATGGTGAGCTCGGCCCTATTATCGGGCAGAGCGATTGCACTGCGCACGTCGGCCCTATGCGTGCTCGACCGCTCGTCGCGGCGCTGCTGCTGAGCACCGTGTCCCTCATCGCCGCGGCGTGCGGGCAGGCATCGCTCTCGACGACGGCGCCCGACACGCCGAAATGCGACGTCGCGGTGGATGCGCAAGCGCCGTCGGTCCCCGCCGGCGGCGGCACCGGCACGATCGCCGTGACGACCACGCGCGATTGCACGTGGGCGGCGGCGACGAACGCGAGTTGGATCGCGATCACGTCGGCGCACTCCGGGCAGGGCAGCGGCACCGTCGCGTATCGCGTCGACGCCAACGCGCAGCCAGCTGCGCGGCAGGGGACGATCGACGTCAACGGTTCCAGCGTCGCCGTCTCGCAGGACGCCGCACCGTGTCGTTTCGTTGTCTCGCCGCTGAACACGGCCGTATCCGCATCGGGCGGAGCCGTGTCGCTGTCGCTCCAGACGCTCACCGGCTGCAAATGGAGCGCGTCCGCGGATGAGGCGTGGGTGCACGTGACGTCGCCCGCCAGCGGCGACGGCGCGGCGACCATTCGCGTCGGCGTCGATGCGAACGGCGGCGGTGCGCGGACCGGGCACGTGCACGTCGGCGATCAGACGATCACGATCGACGAAGCGGAACAGCCGCCGACGCCGCCGGCGCCGACGCCAGCTCCGACGCCCACGCCGGCGCCGCCGTCGCCCACACCCGCGCCGCCGAACCCAACACCGACGCCGACGCCGGCGTCGTGCCGCTACAACCTCGCGTCGAACAACCAGTCCGCGGCGGCGAGCGGCGACACGAACACGGTGCAGGTGCAGGCGGACAGCGGCTGCGCGTGGACCGCCGTGTCGAACGTCTCGTGGATCTCGATCAGCCGCGGCGCGGCCGGCAGCGGGAACGGCGCCGTCGTGTACGTCGTCGCGGCCAACAGCGGCGGCGCGCGGACCGGGACGCTGACGATCGCGGGCGAGACGCTGACGGTGACGCAGGCCGCAGCGCCGCCGCCGTGCACGTTCGCGATCGCGCCGGCGAGCCAGTCGATCGATCCGTCGGGCGGCACCGGCGCCGTCGGCGTGACGAGCGGCAGCGGCTGCGCGTGGACGGCGACGTCGAACGCGTCGTGGCTGACGATCACGAGCGGCGCGTCAGGAACCGGGAACGGCTCGGTGTCGTTCTCGGCGTCGGCCAACGGCGGCGCCGCGCGCAGCGGCACGATCACGATCGCCGGTCAAACGTTCACCGTCTCGCAGGGCGCGGCGCCACAACCGCCGCCTCCGCCGCCGTGCACCTACGGCATCTCGCCGACGAGCCAGTCGGTCGATCCGTCGGGCGGCGGCGGCACGGTCGGCGTGACGAGCGGCAGCGGCTGCGCGTGGACGGCCACGTCGAACGCGCCGTGGCTGACGATCACGAGCGGCGCGTCCGGAAGCGGGAACGGCTCGGTGTCGTTCTCGGCGTCGGCGAACGGCGGCGCCGCGCGCAACGGCACGCTGACGATCGCCGGACAGACGTTCACCGTGTCGCAGGCCGCTACGCCGCCACCACCACCACCACCACCACCGCCACCGCCGCCACCACCTCCGCCACCGCCACCGCCGCCCTCGTGCACGTTCACGATCTCGCCGACGAGCGCGGCCATCGCGGCCGGCGGCGGATCCGCGTCGACGGCGGTTTCGACCGCGCCGAACTGCTCGTGGACCGCCGCGTCAAGCGCCGACTGGATCGCGATCACGAGCGGTGCGTCGGGCACCGGCAACGGATCGGTCTCGCTCGGCGTTTCGGCGAATACGACGGGCGCGCCGCGGTCCGGGACGGCGACGATCGCGGGCCAGACCTTTACGGTGTCGCAATCCGGATCGTAAAGACGCGTCGCACTCGTTCCAGTTTTATGTCGCGCGCGTGACGGCCGCATGAAACGTGTGCGGCGCGATGTCAGCGCATGTCATCGCATCGTGCTCCAGCGGCGACACCGCGCCCTCGCGCGATGACACCGCGAACGCGCGCCTCACTCTGACGCGTGCGTGGCACCTCCGCTGCACGACACGCCGCGGAGGTATTCATGAAAAAAGTTCGTCTCGTATTCGTCATCGTCTTTGCGTGTCTCTCCGCTCCCGCCTTCGCGCAGAGCGAACGCGGCTACGTCGCCGGCAGCGGCGGCTTCGCCGTCACGCCCGAGACGACGTCGGGAGCGGGGCAGATCGAAGCGGCGGTGCGGGTCGCGCCGCATCTGCTCGTTTTCGGCGACCTCGGACAGTTCCACGATCTGCAGCCATCGGACGTGCAGCCGGCGATCGACGCCGCGACCGAGCAGTTGTCGACGACGGGGTTGAACACGATCGGGACGGGACGCGTGCCCGCGCTGTACTCGCTCGGCGGCGTGCGCTACGAACTGCCGCTCGTGCGCGGCGTCATGCCGTACGCGCTCGGCGGCGTCGGATTCGCCCACCTGTCGCCGACGGCGACGTTCACGTACTCGAGCGGCACGCTCTTCGACGGTGCGAGCGGGAGCGTCGGCCAGGACATCACGTCGCAGGTGGAGACGAGCGGCAGCTTTGCCGTGCCTGCGGCGAGCACCGCGTTCATGTACGCGCTCGGCGGCGGCGTGCAAATTCCGGTGTTCGGCGCGTGGACGGCCGACGTCGGGTATCGCTTTTCGCGCATCGCCGCGAACACGCCGGTCAACGCGCAGGGTGTGACGTTCGGCGTCGGCTACCGGTTCTGACGCCGGCGGTGACGGGATCGGACGCGCGGCGTCTCAGGACGTCTTCTTGTCGGGCAGCACGAACACGTAGAGCGCGTTGCCCGTCGCCGGCGGCCGCACCTCGCGAATCAGCGTTCGCGGGACGACGCGAGGGCTGCCGCCGCTCGAGCTGCCGGTCGGGACGGCGATGTACTCGCGACCGCCGACGCTGAACGCGATCGGCGATCCCTGGACCGTCGTGCCGAGCCGTGCCTGCCACAGCGTCTCGCCGGTCTTCACGTCGAACGCGCGAAACACGCGATCGAGATCGCCGACGAATCCGATCCCGCTCGCCGTCGTCAGGACCGACGTAAGGAACGGCGATCGCTGCTCGCGGCTCCAGACCTCCTTCATCGTCTTCACGTCGAAGGCGGCGAGACGGCCGACGTTGCCGTCGGTGCCCGGCATCTCGTAGAAGCGGCGATCGCCGCCGGTGCCGCCCGATCCGTTCGACGGATCGATCACGCGTCCGCGCATCTCCATGCACGACTGGCTGAGCGGGATCACGAGCGTGCCGGTCGGCGGGCTGTAACTCATCGCCTGCCAGTTGTGCCCGCCTTCGGTGCTGGGGCACGACTGGACCCACTCGTTCACCTTCTGCTCGATGATGTCGGCGCGATAGGTCGGCGTCCCGGTGCGCGGATCGATCGAGTCGAACACGTTCTGGAAGATCGTCTCTTTGTGCGAGACGTACTTGCCGGTGCGGCGATCGAGTTTCCAGAGGATGCCGGCCTTGCCGATCGTGAAGACGTACTTCTCGGCGCCGACGTCGACGAGCACGCGCTCGAAGACCTCGTCGAGATCGAGCGATTCGCCCGGCGCGTGCTGATAGTGCCACGCGAGCGTGCCGTCCTTCGGACGCAGCGCGAGCGTCGAGCTCGTGTAGAGCGCGTTGTCGAACGCGCCGGTCCCGCGGCTCGCGCGCATCCACGGCTTGGCCTGTGCCGTTCCCCAGAACGTGAGATCGAGATCCGGATCGTAGCTGCCCGCGATCCACGATTCGCCGCCGACGCGAAGGTTGTCGGGCAGCTTGCCCCACGTGTCGCCGCCGGGGTGACCGCTCTTCGCGATCGTGTTGAACTTCCAGAGCTGCTTGCCGGTCGCCGCATCGTAGCCGCTGATCCAGCAGCCGTCGTTGCCGTAGCGATCGCAGCCGACCAGACCGTTGATGACGATCCCCTTCACGTAGATCGGCCCCGCCGTGTTCGCGTAGCCCTTCGATCGATCCGCGATCGCGACGTCCCACACCTTCTTCCCGTTCCGCGCGTCGAGCGCGACCAGGCGCGCGTCCGTCGTCGCGACGAACACCTTGTCGCCGCCGAGTGCGATGTTGCGCATCGCGGCGAGCCCGATCATCTGGTTCGGCCCGACGTGGTGCTCCCAGATCAGCTCGCCGCTCTTCGCGTCGAGCGCCTGGACGATGTTCATGGTGTTGACGAGATAGACGATGCCGTTGTGGACGAGCGGAGAGGTCTCGTTGCCCTGACCCTCGTTCATCGGCCACACCCACGCGAGCTGCAAATCGCGGACGTTCTCGCGCGTCACCTGCGTGAGCGGGCTGTGGCTCCAGCCGTAGTAGTTGCGGCGCACCATCAGCCAGTCGGCCGGGTCCGGGTTCCGCATCATCTCGTCGGTGACCGGGACGAAGTTCTTCACGTCGCCGTCGACCGTGACGCCGATCGGTCCCGCGTTTTCGCCGCCGCCGCGTCCCGATCCCGGCGCCGCGCCGCGGCCGACGCCGCCCGCTCGTCCTGCGCCTGACGAACCGCGCGCCGGCGCGTTGTCGGCCGTCGTGGCCGCGGGCGCAGTCTGCGTGGCCGCCGCCGAGGCGAGGAGCGATCCGATCGGCGCCGCCGTCGACGCGGTCAGCGGCTGCGAGCCGGGCGTGGCGCCGTTGCTCTGGAGAATGTACGCGGCGAGCGCGTAGTACTGATCCGCCGGCAGGCTCGGCGCATCCGGCGGCATCGTCGACTGCATGAAGTCGACGAGATCCTTTGTGGAGCGGCCGCGCCAGGTGTTGCGGAAGTTGACGCCGGCGAGCTGCGGCGCTTCGTTGCGGCCCGCGAGATCGGGCATGTGGCAGCTGGCGCAGCTCGCGGCGTACGCCGATGCGCCGCTCGCGACCTGCTCGCGCGTGAACACGCTCGCCGGCGGCTGCTGCCCGGCGATCACGGACACGACGATCGACGCCGCACACGCCGAGAGGAGCGCCCGCTTCATCGTTTGTTCTCCTGCGCGAGCAGCCAGCCCCACAGATTGCCGTCCGCCGCGCGCTCGCTGTGCAGCTGCACGTAGAGCCGTCCTTTGTCGAGATCGTTCTGCAACGCCGGCGTGAGATCGATCGAGCCGCTGATCGTTCCGCTCGTCGCTTTGTCGACCGTGAGGCTGCCGACCACCGGACCGCGCACGCCCGTCGCCGGACCTTTGTGGAGTTGCGCGATCGTCGCGGGCGAACGGAGGCCGTCGAACGTTCCGCTGATCGTCAGCTTGTCGCCGGCACGCGTCGCCGTGACGCTGCCGCCGCCGGCGACCGTCGCCTGCATGGAGACATCGATCGGCACCGGCGCGAGCCTGGCCTTGTAGGTTTTTCCGGTCTGTGCCGCGAGGGGCACGACGGCGCAGACGAGCGCGATACCGATGAGGCGATGCCGCATAGCGCGGCAATGATAACGCTAACTCTTCGGCGAGCCGAGCTTGGGAATTTCGGTCTGCGGCGAGTGGACTTCGTAGAGGGAACCGGTCGCGTCGAAACGGTATTCGGCGACCGCATCGCTGACGTCGTTGCCGAACAGGTCGACGTTGCCGAGCACCTCGTCCGGCGCGTCCTCGTCAACGGGCGCGGACACCTGTGCGGCCGCCGGCCGCGGCGTCATCGCGACATCTTCGGCGCGGTGCGTCGACAGTGAAAAAAGTGCGCACAGGGTCATCAGCGCGACGACGACGGCGACGACGAGTGGTCGCAGCGTTCTCACCAACTCACTCCGGCTGTGCAGGTTGCAACCGAAATGCCAGTGGCGCACCTGTTGCAGCGCTAGGTCGCGTGGGGCGAATCGATCAGCTGAAAGCCGAATGGGATCGCGCACGTCGCGACCACCCGCGCCTGGTGCGAAACGTGGCGATCGGGTCGGCCGCGAGCGCGGTCGTTGCGATCGTCCTGGCGATCTGGATGTTCGTCGGGCTGACGCGTGGCCTTCCCGGTGCTGAAGCCATTCAGCAGATCGGCAACATGCAGCAGTCGACCGCCGTGTTCGACGCGCACGACGCGCTGGCGTTCACGATCTATGAAGAGGAGCGGATCGCCGTGCCGCTCGATGAGATCTCGCCGAACCTCCAGCACGCGATCGTGGCGATCGAGGATCAGCGGTTCTACGAGCACCACGGCTTCGATCTCGCGCGCATCGTCTCCGCCGCGATGACGAACCTGCGGCATGGGCGGGCAGTGCAGGGCGCGAGCACGCTGACGCAGCAGCTCGCCCGCCAGAGCTTCCTCTCGCCGGAAAAGACGTTCCGCCGCAAGATCCAGGAACTGCTGCTCGCCGCGCGGATCGAGCGGCAGTTCTCCAAAGCTCGCATCCTCGAGCTGTACTTAAACAAGGTGTACTTCGGCGACGGGCTGTACGGGGCCGAGGCCGCGGCGCGCGGCTACTTCGGCAAGCACGCGTCCGAGCTGACGGTTCCCGAGGCGGCGTTGCTCGCAGGTCTCGTCAAGTCGCCGTCGACCTACGCGCCGACCGTGAACGGCCAGCGCGCCGTTGCACGCCGCAACGTCGTGCTCCAGGCGATGCTCGACAGCGGCGCGATCGATCGCGCCGGCTGGCAGCAGGCGCGCGCGTCGAAGCTCGCGCTGCACGATTCGCTGCGCGCGCAGGAGCCGTACGGCCAGTACTTCAAAGAAGAGGTCCGCAAGGAGCTCGTCGATCGGTTCGGATGGCAGCGGGTGTACGAAGGCGGACTCCGCGTCTTCTCGACGATCGACATGCCGACCCAGATCGACGCCGAGAAAGCGGTCGCCGATCAGATCAAGACGATCGAGGAGCGCCGCAAAAAGTACAAGAAGCTGACCGACGACGAACCGCTGCAGGCGGCGCTCGTCGCGATGGATCCGGCAACGGGCCAGGTGCGCGCGATGGTCGGCGGACGCGATTTCGCGCAGAGCCATTTCAACCGCGCCGTCCAGGCCAAGCGGCAGCCCGGCTCCGCGTTCAAACCGTTCGTCTACGCGACGGCGCTCGAATCGGGCTACACGCCGGCCACCGTCATCGATCACCTCGGCGATCCGATCCCGACGCTGCAGGGCGCGTGGACGCCGGAAGACGAACACACCGACACCGATTCGATGACGATGCGCGCGGCGCTGCGGACGTCGAGCAACCGCGCGGCCGTGCGCATGCTGCAGCAGGTGGGGATCGCGCGCACGGTCGGCTACGCGAAGCAGATGGGCGTCGGCGACGTGCCGAGCGTGCCCTCGCTCGCGCTCGGATCGGGCGAGGTGACGGTCGAGTCGATGACGGCCGCGTACGCGGCGTTCGCCAACCACGGACTCGTGCCGACGCCCGTGCTGATCCGCCGCGTCGAAGACCGCAGCGGCCACGTCATCTTCGAGAACCATGACACGTCGCATCGCGCGATCAGCGACGTGACGGCGTTCCTGATGTCGTCGATGCTGGCCGACGTCATCAACGCCGGCACCGGATCGACGGCGCGGCGCGCCGGCTTCACGCTGCCGGCCGCCGGCAAGACCGGCACGACCAACGATTTCAACGACGCGTGGTTCGTCGGCTACACGCCGCACCTCGTCGCCGGCGTGTGGGTCGGCTTCGATCAGCCGCACACGATTCTGCCGCGCGGGTTCGCCGCCGATCTCGCCGTGCCGATGTGGGCGAAGTTCATGAAGGCGGCGACGAAGGGCGACAAGCCCGACTGGCTGCTGCCGCCCCGCGGCGTGACGAGCGCGTCGGTCTGCCGCATTTCGGGCAAACTCGCGACCGACGGCTGTCAGGACGTCGAAGTGATCACGCCGGACGATCGCGTCGAGCACCGCTCGATGGTCTACACCGAGTACTTCGCGGCCGGCACGGAACCGACGACCTACTGCGATCTGCATCCGACGCGGAGCATCATGTCGCGCATCGCCACCGCGATCGGCGTGCAGGACAAACCGGCGCCCGTTCGCGTCGACGACGCTCCGGCCGCGCCGGCATCGGCCGCCGCGACGAGCGGCAGCGTCGAAGCGCCGCCGCCCGCGCCGACCGAGAAGAAGAAGCGCGGCTTCTGGTCGAAGCTGTTCGGCATCGGCCACGACGATAGAGACAAGGACCAGTCGAAGAAAAAGCCGCCGGAGTAGCGTGATACGATCCGTTCCGTCGTGTCATTCCGGGACATCACGGGGCATCGGCGGCTGCTGGATTTGCTGTCCAGATCGATTGCCCGCGGATCGCTGCCGCCGAGCCTGATCTTCGCCGGCGCGGACACGCGCGACGTGGCGATCGCCGTCGCGCAGGCGCTGAACTGTCTGCAGCCGCTCGAATCACGAACCCCAAAGGCCGAATCGCGAGACGCCTGCGGCACGTGCGTCGCGTGCCAGCGCATCGCGCGCGGCGTCCATCCCGACGTCATCCTCGTCGAACCCGGCGACAACGGCTCGATCAAGATCGATCAGGTTCGCGACGTCGTCGACCGCACGGGCTACCGTCCGTTCGAAGGTCAGCGTCGCGTCGTCATCGTCGACGAGGCGGAAGCGCTGATGCCGTCGGCGCAGAACGCGCTGCTCAAGACGCTCGAGGAGCCGCCGGCGTCCTCCGTGTTCATCTTGCTGGCAGCGCTGCCGGATCTGCTGCTGGGAACGGTGCGGTCGCGCTGCGTCCAACTGACGTTCGCGGCGTCGAAGGACGCGGCGATCGACACGGACGCGCGCGACGTTGCCGAGCGCGTGCTGCTCCACGCCGCCACCGGGCGCGATGCCGCGCGGCGGATCGACGCGGCGAAAGAGATGCACCCGAAAGGCGGCGACACCGGCGCCGCCGCGCGCGGGCAGGTGGCCGCGTACCTGCGCGCGATGGCGTCGCTGCTGCGCGACGCGGAAGTCGTCGCCGCGCGATCCGACGTGCCGCTCGCCAACGCCGACGCGGCCGCGCGCGTCGAGCGGCTGGCGCAGACCTACGGCGGCGACCGCGGCGTCCGCGCGTTCGCCGCGGTCGACCGCGCGCTCGACGCGCTCGACCGCAACGCCGGCGCGAAACTCGTCGCCGACTGGGTGACGCTGCAGCTATGAGCGCGCCGTTCATTTCCGTGAAGCTGACGCCCGTCGGGCGGGCGCACGCCTACGTCGCTCCCGAGGGCGCGCCGCGGCCGCGAACCGGCGATCCCGTCGTCGTCGAGACCGACGCCGGTCCGGCCGTCGGCACGGCCGCGCGCCATATCACGCAGCTCGATCACAAACGCCGCTTCCCCGGCGAGCCGCCGCGCGTCATCCGGCTCGCGACACGCGACGATGTGCTCACGCGTCAGCGGCACGAGCGGCGCGAGCGCGAAGCGTTCCGGATCGCCGCGATGAAGATCCGCGAGCGCGGGCTCGGGATGAAGCTGGCGCGCGTTGAGCACGCGTTCGACGGATCCAAGCTGGTGTTCTATTTCACCGCCGAGGCGCGCGTCGACTTCCGCGAGCTGGTGCGCGAGCTCGCTGGCGAGTTCCGCGCGCGGATCGAGATGCGGCAGATCGGCGTCCGCGACGAAGCGAAGATGATCGGCGGCTACGGCACGTGCGGCCGTCCGCTCTGCTGCACGACCTTCCTCAACACGTTCGAGCCTGTCTCGATCAAGATGGCGAAGCAGCAGGACCTGAGCCTCAATCCCTCGAAGCTCTCGGGGTTGTGCGGGCGGCTCAAGTGCTGCCTGCGCTACGAGCTGCCGAACGCGAAGGGCATGCAACACGGCGGCTGCGGCAGCGAGGGCGGCTGCGACAACCCGTCCGGCTGCGGAAGCGGAAGCTGCGGGAGCTGCGGAGTCGGGCGCGCACAGGGCGAAGGCGGCTCATGTCGCGCCCGCGCGTAGCGATCACCGCCGGCGATCCCGCCGGCATCGGGCCGGAGGTCGCGGAGAAGGCGGCGGCGGATCCACGCGTGCTCGCCGTGTGCGAGCCAATTCTGTACGACACGCGAACCGGTGCGCGCGCGGTGCCGGGGCAGCTCAGCGCCGAGGCGGGCCGCGCCGCGCACGACGCGATCGTTCGCGCCGTCTCCGACGCGATGACGGGCGACGTGCAGGCGATCGCCACCGCGCCGGTCAACAAGGAAGCGTTCCGGCTCGCGGGGCTGCCGTGGGCGGGGCACACCGATCTCCTCGCACATCTGACCGGCGTGCGCGACGTCGCGATGATGTTCCACTCGCCGTCGCTGCGCGTCGTCCTGGCGACGATTCACATTCCGCTGGCCGACGTGCCGCGGACGCTGACGGCGTCGCTGATGGAGCGCACGATCGCGCTGACGGCGCGCGAGCTGCCGAAGTTCGACAAGATCGCGCCGCGCATCGCCGTCGCCGGGCTGAATCCGCATGCGGGCGAGCACGGGCTGTTCGGGCGCGAAGAAGCCGACGTGATCGCGCCGGCGATCGCGGCGTGCCGCGCGCACGGCATCGACGTGTCCGGTCCGTTCCCCGCCGACACGCTCTTCGTGCGCGCGCATCGCGGCGAGTTCGACGTCGTCGTGGCGTGTTATCACGATCAGGGGTTGATTCCGGTGAAGCTGGTCGCGTTTGGTCAGGCGGTGAACGTGACGCTCGGGCTGCCGATCGTCCGGACGTCGGTCGATCACGGCACGGCGTTCGACATCGCCGGCCAAGGCGTCGCGGATCCGGAGAGCATGATCGCGGCGGTGCTCCTGGCCGCGCGGTTGGCGAGGCAGTCGTAGTGGTAGAGAAGACCGAACGCGAAAAGGCGCAGAGCTCGATCGCCGAAAATCGAAAGGCGTTCCACGACTATCACCTGCTCGAGACGTTCGAAGCGGGGATCGTGCTGCTCGGCACCGAGGTGAAGGCGATTCGCGAAGGGCGCGTCAACCTGCGCGACAGCTACGCGCGGGTGGAAGACGGCGAGGTGTTCCTCTACAACGTGAACATCAGCCCGTACAGCCACCGTGGGTACGCGGACCACGAGCCGCTGCGGCGCCGCAAGCTGCTGCTGCATCGCGACGAGATCCGCAAGCTGATCGGGAAGACGGTGGAGAAGGGGATGACGCTGGTCCCCGTCCGGCTGTACTTCAAGGACGGCCGGGTGAAAGTCGCCGTCAGCCTCGCGAAGGGCAAGAAGGAGTTCGACAAGCGCGAGACGATCAAGCGCCGCGAGGCCGATCGCGAAACGCGCGCCGCGATGAAGAGCCGACGCTGAAATAGAATAGCGGTCACCCATGCCCGTGCCCTTGCTCGACCTGCAGGCGCAGAACGGCCCGCTGCGCGACGACATCGTCGCGGCGATCGCGCGCGTCGTCGACAGCCAGCGCTTCATCATGGGGCCGGAGATCGACGCGCTCGAGCGCGAGCTGGCGGCGCTGCTCGGGATCCGGCACGCGATCGCCGTCTCGTCCGGCACCGACGCGCTCCTCGTGGCGCTGATGGCGCTCGGCGTCACCGCCGGCGACGAAGTGATCACGCCGACCTATTCGTTCTTTGCGACCGCCGGCTGCGTGTCGCGGCTCGGCGCGCGTCCCGTCCTCGTCGACATCGATCCCGAAACGTTCAACGTCGATACGGACGCGATCGCCGCCGCGGTCACGCCCCGCACGAAGGCGATCGTCCCGGTCCATCTGTTCGGCCAGAGCGCGGAGATGGACGCGATCATGGCGATCGCGAACCGCGCCGGCATCGCCGTCGTCGAGGACGCCGCGCAGGCGATCGGCGCGACGTACAAGTCGCGGCCGGTCGGCGGCATCGGCGCGTTCGGCTGCTTCTCGTTCTTCCCGAGCAAGAATCTCGGCGCCTTCGGCGACGCCGGTCTCGTGACGACGAATGACGCCGCGCTCGCGGGACGCGCGCGGCTGCTGCGGATGCACGGGATGGAGCCGAAGTACTACCACCACCTCGTCGGCGGCAACTTCCGAATGGACGCGATGCAGGCGGCGATCCTGCGCGTCAAGGCGCCGCACCTCGCCGCATGGACCGACGCGCGGCGCCGCAACGCGCAGCGGTATCGCGACCTGTTCGCCGCGAGCGGCGTCGGTGACGCGGTCGCGCTGCCGCGCGAGGCGCCCGACCGGCTCCACATTTACAACCAGTTCGTCATCCGCACCGCCGAGCGCGACGCGCTGAAGGCGCATCTCGACGCGCAGCGAATCGGCAACGAGATCTATTACCCGGTGCCGTTTCATCTCCAGCCGTGTTTCGCGGATCTCGGCTACCGCCGCGGGCAGTTCCCGCACGCGGAGCGCGCGGCCGCGGATAGCCTCGCGATTCCGATCTACGGCGAGCTGACGCTCGATCAGCAGCACACCGTCGTCTCCGCGGTCGCCGCGTTCGTGCAGAAACAGGCGGGAGCGCTGTCGTGAAGCGATCGCGAATGCCGTCGCTGACGACGCAGATCTTCGTCGGTCTCCTGCTCGGCATCGCGGTGGGCTATCTCTGGCCGTCCTTCGGCGTGGCCGTCAAGCCGCTCGCCGACGCGTTTCTGCGGATGATCAAGATGATCATCGCGCCGCTGCTGTTCGCGACGCTCGTCGTCGGCATCGCCGGAACGGGCGACATGAAGTCGATGGGACGCATCGGGCTGAAGGCGCTCGTCTACTTCGAAGCCGCGACGACGGTGGCGCTGTTCCTCGGGCTGTTCCTCGTCAACACGTTCAAGCCCGGCGCCGGGCTCGCGATGCCGATCGGCGGCGACACGAAGACGCTCGCCGCGATGGCGCAGAACCAGCAGCACGCGTGGGACATCTTCCTGCACCTCTTCCCGACTTCGGTCGTCGATTCGATGGCACGCGGCGACATCCTGCAGCTCGTCGTCTTCTCGACGTTCTTCGGCATCGCGCTGGCCGCCGTCGGGCACAAAGGCGAGCCGCTGCTGCGCGTGCTCGAGTCGCTCGCGCAGGTGATGTTCAAGTTCACCGGCTACGTGATGCTGTTCGCGCCGGTCGGCGTCTTCGCCGCGATCGCGTCGGTGGTCGGCGGCAAAGGGCTCGGTATTCTCTTTTCGCTCGGGAAGCTCGTCGCGCTGATGTACATCGGCATCGCCGTGCTGATCGGCCTCGTCGTGGTGTTGACCGCGTATCTGATCCGCGTGCCGGTGCTGGCGTTCGCGCGCGCAGCCCGCGAACCGTTCCTCATCGCGTTCAGCACGGCGAGCTCGGAAGCGGCGCTGCCCTCGTCGCTCGAGTCGATGGAGCAGTTCGGCGTGCCGAAGAACATCGTCGGCTTCGTGCTGCCGACCGGCTACAGCTTCAACCTCACCGGCTCGACGATGTACCTGTCGCTCGCGAGCGTGTTCGTCGTGCAGCTCGCCGGCGTGCCGATGTCGTTTCGCGATCAGCTCGTGATGATGCTCACGCTGATGCTGACGAGCAAAGGCGTCGCCGGCGTCCCGCGCGCGGCGCTCGTCGTCCTCACGGCGACGTTGACGCAGTTCGGTCTGCCACTCGAAGGCGCGGCGATCCTCCTCGGCATCGATCAGATCATGGACATGGGGCGCACGGCGATGAACGTCGTCGGCAACTGCATCGCGACCGTGGTCGTCGCGCGGTGGGAAGGCGTGCTGGACGACGCGCAGATGCGAAAGGCCGCCTAGTGCGCGTGGCGGTCACCGGCGCGGGCGGCCAACTCGGCGCCGCGCTGGTTCACGAATTCCGATCCGCGGGACACGACGTCACGGCGCTGCCGCGGCGCGACCTCGACATCGGCGACGATCGCGCCGTCGCCGCCGCGATGGACCGCGCCCGTCCCGAGCTGATCGTGAACGCCGCGGCCTGGACCGACGTCGACGCGGCGGAGGACGATCCGCTCGGTGCGTTGACCACCAACGCGTTCGGCGTCCGCGCGCTGGCGCGGGCCGCGCGCGTGCACGGCGCCGCGCTGGTGCATTACAGCACCGATTTCGTCTTCGACGGCACCGTCGACCGGCCCTACGTCGAGACCGATCGTCCCAATCCGCGCAGCGTCTACGCGACGTCCAAGTTGCTGGGCGAGTGGTTCGCGGGCGACGCCCCGCGCGCGTACGTCCTGCGCGTCGAGAGCCTGTTTGGCGGCGTCCCCGAGGGGCCGCCGGCGCGCGGCAGCGTGGCGACGATCGTCAAGGCGCTTCGTCGCGGCGAGGCACCGCGCGTGTTCGTCGACCGCACGGTGTCGCCGACCTATGTGCCGGATGCGGCGCGCGCGACGCGGCAGCTCGTCGAGATGAACGCCGCGCCCGGCCTCTATCACTGCGTCAACTCGGGCAGTTGCACCTGGAGCGATTTCGCGAGGGCGCTCGTCCGAGAGATGGGCATCAGCGCCACGTTCACCGAGTTGCGATTCGCCGAGACGACGATGCGTGCACCGCGGCCGCAGTACTGCGCGCTGTCCAACGCCACGCTCCAGTCGCTGCGCATCGCCATGCCGTCATGGCAGGATGCGCTCGCGCGATTCGTCGCCGCGATCCGGACATGCGACGGTTCCTGATCCATCTGACGGCGTTCGGCGCGCTGCCGGCGCTGTTGCTGCTGGCGGGCGAAGCCGTTCTGCTGGGGTCGGGGGAATTGTGGCCGCTCGATCGCGTCATCGCGTATCAGGGAGCGCATCCCGACGCGCGATACTTGCGCGCCGTGGACCAGGTGTTCTACGCCTACAAATATCGCGGCCTCGTCGTGAAGCGTCCGTCGGTGCTCGTCGCCGGATCGTCGCGGACGATGAAGTTCCGCGCACGGATGTTCGGCGACCGGGCGGATGCGTTTTTCAACGCGGGCGGCATGCTCAACAGCGTGCGCGACGTGCGCGACTTCGCCGAGACGCCGCCGCCCGGCTGGCGCCCGTCGGTCCTCGTGCTGGGGATCGATCTGTGGTGGTTCAACGACGGCGTGCCGCCGGTCTACAGCTTTCGATCCCAGATCGACCAGGACGTCGGACGGCGCTTCGACGATCACGTGATCGCGCTGCGGTGGCTCGCGCTGCATCCGCGTTCGCTTGCGATCGAGCTGCGATCGCTCGGCGACGGGCGGCTCGACGCGATCGGCATCGAGGCGCGCGAGCGCGGCGGCGGGTTTCGCGCGGACGGGAGCTACGTCGTGCGCGTCGCGGTGCCGCGGGCGCCGGACGCGTGGCGCTTCGTCGATCGCGAGACGCCGCCGATCATCGAGCGGGTGACCGGCGCGATCGCGAACTTTCCGCCGGCGCGCCAGGCGTCAACGGCGCGGCTCGCGATGCTCGACGCGGCGCTCGCGCGGTTCGAGTCGCAGCACGTGCTCGTCGTCGGATATCTGCCCCCGTTTTCGTCGGCCGTGCTCGACGCGCTGCGCCACGACGCGCGTCACCGCGGCCTCTGGTCCGACTTCGACTGCCGTGTCCCGGAGGTGTTTCGCCGCCATCGGTTTCCGGTCGTCGACGCATCGGACGCGACACGGTTCGGCATGGACGACCGCGCGATGAGCGACGGCATCCACGCCGAGGAGACGTTCCATCTGCATGTCGTGCGCGCGCTGCTGCAGGACGATCGCGTCCGCGCGGCGCTCCCGGGCGCCGATGCGGCCGTCGCGCGCGCGCTCGCGTCGCCGCGCACGAATTACTGGCAGGCGGACCTGGGGTCGTAAGCCATGGTCTTCACCTCGCTCCCCTTCGCCGTCTTCTACGTCATCGTCTTCGCGGTGTACTGGTTGTTCGACACGCGCGGGCAGAACCGCTTGATCGTGGCGGCCGGGCTCGTGTTCTACGGCTGGTGGGACTGGCGCTTTGCCGTCCTGTTGCTGATCACGACCGGCATCGACTTCTGGGTCGGCCTCGCGCTCGAACGCGAGTCGCGCGAGCCGCAGCGGAGGCTGTGGGTGTGGCTGTCGCTCGTCACCAACCTCGGCGTCCTCGGCTTCTTCAAGTACTTCAACTTCTTCGCCGACTCGTTCGTGCGGACGGCCTCGCTCGTCGGCTGGCATCCGTCCGCGCTGACGCTGACAGTGCTGCTGCCGATGGGTATCAGCTTCTATACGTTCCAGGCGCTCAGCTACACGATCGACGTCTATCGCCGCGAGCTCGAGACGGTCCACGATCCGGTGCGGTATTTCTGCTTCATCCTGTTTTTCCCGCACCTGGTTGCCGGTCCGATCGTCCGCGCCAAGGATCTGCTCGGTCAGTTTGCCCGCCGCCGTGTGTTCGATCCCTCGACGGCGCCCGATGCGCTGCGCCAGGTGCTGTGGGGGCTCTTCATCAAGATCGTCGTCGCGGACAATCTCGGACGGGTGGTGGCGGCCGCGTACGATCACGTCGACGCGACGTCGGGATGGCAGCTGCTGTACGCGACCGTCTGCTTCTCGATCCAGATTTACGGCGACTTCGCCGGCTACACGCACATCGCGATCGGCATCGCACGCCTGCTCGGCATCGAGCTGATGCGAAACTTCGCGTATCCGTACTTCTCGCGCAGCATTCCCGAGTTCTGGGGACGCTGGCACATCTCGCTGACGCGCTGGTTCCGCCAGTACGTCTATCTGCCGCTCGGCGGGAATCGCGTGCCGGCGCGGCGCTGGGCGATCAACGTCATGATCGTGTTCCTCGTCAGCGGCTTCTGGCACGGCGCCAACTGGACGTTCATTGTGTGGGGCGCGATCCACGGCGTCGTCTATCTCGTGTACACGTTCGCGTGGCCCGAGTCGCGCCGCTTCATCGGCGACACGCCGGGCGGACGCACCGTCGTGCCGTCCTGGCAGACGGCGGCGCAGATCGCGGCGACCTTCGCCGTGACCTGTCTTGCGTGGGTGTTCTTCCGCGCGGCGACGGTCACGCAGGCCGCGCTCATCCTGAAGAAGATCGCCATCGATGTCGCGACGACCGCGCCGGCGCTGACCGATAAGCGGTCGGCGATCTGGATCGTGATGCTGCTTGGCGTCGAATGGATCCAGCGCGAGCACGCGAATCCGCTCCATCTGGATCACCTGCCGCGGCCGATGCGCTGGGCGGTCTACTACGCGGCCGCCGCCGTCATGTTTCTGTTTGCTCCGATTCACTTCACCCCATTCATCTACTTTCAGTTCTGACCGTCGACGTCGGCGCGCCGATTGCACCGATCGTCGTGAAATCTCCGACCATTCGGCAGCGAGGTGCAGCATGATCGCCTCGAGGTGCGCGCGAACGATCGCGATTGCGGCAGTCGCACTCGGATCTCTTCGCTGCGGCACGTCCTCCACGTCACCGTCTTCCACCCCCGCGCCCGCTCCCGCGAGTAAACCGAACGTCAGCGTGACAGGGATTCAAGTCTCGGCGGCGGCAACCGGCGCGGCCGGCTACCGCTATCAGACTGTCGTGCACCTGCACGAATCGAGCGGCGTTGCCGCGACGATCACCGGCGTCGACGTCACGTTCCTGCGCAACGGCGTGCCGATCGTTTCGTCCCATTTCGACAAGCCGATCTCCGACGGCACGAACGTCTGCCCGGCGAGCGGCGCCATCGACACGCGCGAGCTGGACACGACCGATGCCGACGCGTCGCACGCGCCCGCGACGAGCGTGAAGGCGGTCATCACGTTCTCCGACGGCGCGTCGTTCACGAGCACGGCGACCGGATCGGCGGACGTGCCGGCGATCGCGCCGCTGCCGCCGCAGACGTACACGATCACCGGCGTCATCACCGATGTGGCGACGCATGCGACGCTCGCCGGCGCACGCGTCGAGGCGCTGAACGGGACGAACGCCGGCAAGGCCGCAACGACCGACGGCACCGGCGTGTATACGCTCGGCGGACTCGTGCCCGAAACGTTCCGCATGCGCGCCTCCGCGAGCGGATACGACAGCGGCGAGCAGAACGTCACCATCCCGACGAACCCACGCGCAGATTTCGAGCTGCGCGCGAGCGCCGGTGCCACGGCGTGTGCGTACACCGTGACGTCGAACGTGCCGGCGACCGTCGCCTTCGATGGCGGTCAGTTCAGCGTGATCATCACGCGGACCTCGGGGAACTGTGGATGGCAGGCCAGCGCCGATGCCGGCTGGATCACGTTTCCGAACGGCGCGAGCGGCGGCGACAGTGGAGCGCTCGTGGTTGCGGTCGCGGCGAACGGCCTCAACACACGGTCCGGAACGATCGTGGTGACGTGGACCGGCGGCAGCGCGCGCGTCGCCGTCACGCAGGGACCGCATCCAGACTTCGAATGCTTCGTGTCGATCAGCAAAGGCCCGGAGGATTTCGACAACGTGCCGTCTGCCGGCGGCACGTTGACCGTGTTCGCCTCGGTGTATGCGGTGCCGTCCGGCTGGCCGTGCACCGGTTCGGTCGCCGGGAGCGTCTCGTGGATCTCGGGCGGCGGCACGATCACCGGCCCGTCGACGCTGACGTTCACGGTCGCCGCGAATCCGACTCCGGGAACGGCGCGAACGGGATCGATCGTCGCGCAGGTGGCCGCCAAGACGGCGGCGGTCGGCGTCACCGAACGGTAGCGACGATCGGCACACCCGCGAACTCGCCGGCGGCGACGCGCGCACCGATCGTCGCGCCGCCGCACACCGCGAGCAGCCGTTCGAGCTTGCTCAGCGTCCGCCGGCGATTGCACGACAGGATGGCGCTCTCGACGAGCGTCGTCCGCTCGACGCGCGTCCACCCTTCGTCGGGATCGCAATCGTACGGATGGAGGTAGGTCCACAATCCGCCGGCGCGGCTCCGCCGGATGCCGCGCAACACGAGTGACGTCGGCAGATACCGAAAATAGACGCCGCCGAGAAACGGCAGCGTCAGCCCGGCGATGCGCGTCGTCGCCGCCGGCAGCTCGAGGACGCCGCTCGGCCAGCGGAACGGATGCGCCGGCGCACCGTGAAACCCGTACCGCGGATTGGCCGCCGGAATCACGCTGGCCGAGTACGAGAAGCCGATCGCGGCCAGCGAGTCGGCCGCCCACGTCGTCGCGCGTACCAGCGAGAAGATCGGCGCGCGGTAGCCGGCGATTTCGTGTCCGATCAGATCCTCGATGAATCGCTTGCCGCGGATCGTCTGGCGCTCGAACGTGGCCGGATCCTCTTCGTTGAGCGGCGTGTGATCGAAGCCGTGGAACGCGATCTCGTGTCGCGCCGCGGCGATGTCGCGCACGAGCGCCGGATGCCGCTCCGCGACCGTGCCGACGATGAAGAAGGTGCCCGACACGTGAATCGCGGCGAGCCGCTCCAGGACGCGATAGGTAGCATCGACGAATCGCGACGCCGGGTCGCGCCCGCTGCGATGATCCTCGAGATCGAACGTGAACGAAACGGTGGCCGCCATCGACGCGTGGAGCGGACGGCAAAAGCCGCGCCAGGATGAGGGGCGGCAGCGACGCGCGATAATGATCGGGTGGCGCACGCCGAAATCGTCGAGATCAGCGAGGCGCTGCGGCCGGACGTCAGTCGCTTTCTCGAGCACGCGCTCGCGCGACGGGTGACCGCTGCCGATTTTTCGGCAGCGCTCGCGCGGCAATGGGCGCCGGGGCCGGCCGGATTCGCGATCATCTCAGACGGCGCCATCGTCGGTGCCATCGGGACGATACGGTCGACTCGAATCGTTCGCGGGCGATCGCGCGCATGCTGCAACCTCACGAGTTTCGCCGTCGAACCCGCGTTTCGCAGTATCGCACCGGCGCTGCTGCGTCGCGCGACGAGCGGCCGCGACGTGATCTACACCAACTTTACGGCGTCGCGCGAGGTCGTCGAATTGCTCGAGACGTTCGGGTTCACCGCGTTCGACGCGCGCGAGCGGATTCTGTTGCCGTGGGCGCGTGCCGCCGTGCCGTCGGCCGCCGCGACGACCGACGCGGACACCGTTACGGCGTGGATGCAGGCATCGATGCCCGACGTGCCCGCGCTCGTGATGGATCATCGCGGAACAGCCGTGCGATGGGTGGCGGTCGATCTCGGCGGCGAGCGCTGTGCGATCGCGCTGCACCGAATGTCGGCGCACGGCGTGCCGCTCGCACACGTTCTCTACGCGTCGGCGCCCCGGCTGTTCGCGGCATGCGCGCCGATCGCCGCGCGCGCATGCCGGCGCGCCTGGGGCGTCGCGCTGCTCGCCTGGCCCGAGTGGCAATTCGGTCGTGCGCCGATGTCGTTCGCGGTCCGCCGCCCGCGACCGGTCATGGTGAAGGGCGACGACATCGAGCCGGCGGACATCGACGCGCTCTACTCGGAGCTGGCGCTGCTGCCCATCGACGCGTGATCACGTTCGAACGAGATCGGCGACGAGTGCACCGACGGCGAGGCACGACGTCAGCCCCGGCGATTCCATCCCCGCCGCCTGGACGACAAACGGATTGCGCCGATCGCGCCGGATCAGGAAATCGGCGAACGACTCGTCGGGCCCGTGGATCTTCGCGCGGATGCCGCTGCCGCCGAGCCGCAGATCGTCGATCGTGATGGCGCGCAGCAGCCGCCGTGCCGGCTCGACGAACGCCTCGACTGCCAGCCGATCGCTCTCGTAGTCGTCCTTCCGCGCCTGGAACGACGCCGTCGGTCCCAGCCACACGTCTCCGCTCAGCGTCTTGATGAGGTGTACGCCGAGGCTGTGCTTCGGCGGCAGCGGATACACGAGGCCGTTGACGATCGATCGCTTCGCCGGCGAGAGCTGCGCGTATTCGCCGCGGCATGGATAGATCGTGAACGTCTCGCCCCCGAGCTGCCGCGACACCTCATCGGCGTACAGTCCCGCCGCGTTGACGACGACGTCGGCGTGGATGTCTTCGTGCGGCGTGCGCAGCACGACGCCGTCGGCGTCCCGTGCGGCGTCGACGAGCGGCGTACCGGGCAGGAAGATCACGCCGGCGTTCTCGCCGTCGCGGAGGAGCGCCTTCACGAGCGCTTCAGCCTCGACGATGCCGGTTTCGGGCGACCAGAGGGCGAGCGGCGCGTCGACGTACGGTTCGCGCGCGGTGATGAACGCCGCGTCGACCATCTCGAGTCCTTCGACGCCGTTTGCCTCGCCGCGCGCTTTCAGCGTCTCGAGCGCGCGTCGATCGTCGTCGGTGTGTCCGACGATCAGCTTGCCGCACTTTCGGTACGGCACCTGATGGCGCGCGCAGAAGTCGTACAAGAGATGACGGCCGTCGACGCACAGCCGCGCCTTCAGCGTGCCGGTCGGGTAGTACATGCCGGCGTGAATCACGCCGCTGTTGTGCGTGCTCGTGTCCTGGCCAGGACGCGCATGCCGTTCGAGCACGCACACGGACCGGCCGGCGCGCGCGAGCGCCCGCGCCGAGGCCAGGCCGGTGACCCCGGCGCCGATGACCGCCACATCTACGCGTTCCATCGCACTCCCGTAATAACATGATTGCGCATGCCGGACGATCTACAGTCGCGGCTCGAGCGCGAGCGCGCCGATGCCGACCGCGCGTACAACGACGCGCTGACGGCGTTCGATCGCGCGCGGCTCCCGGCCGCGGCGCCGCCGCCGTTGGTGGATGCCGGCGATTCGCTGGTGCCCGAGCTGCCGACCGGGCTGCTCGGCCGCTGGCTGCGTCCCGTCGCCGAGTGGCTGGCGCCGTCGATGCGGCGTCAGGACGCGGTGAACGCGCGGCTGGCGGCGGCGGTCAACGCCGCCGCGCAGCGCGACGCGGAGCGGACCGCCGCCTTCGATGGTTTCCAGGCGGCGCTGATTCAGTTCCTGCAGCGCATCACCGCGTTCGTGGAAACGAAGGAGCGTCAGGCTGCCGCCAACGCAGCCGCGGCCGACGCCGTTCGGCTCGAGACGGTCCGCGATCTGCAGGCGCAGGTGGCCGTCCTCCAGCGCGCCACGCAGATGCTGACGCGAAAGTTCGGCGCCGGGGCGGCGCCAGCGGCCGGCGCGCCCGCGCTCGTCGCGCCGACGGCGACGGACCACGACGACTACAAGTACGTCGCGTTCGAGGATCAATTTCGCGGATCGCTCGAGGACATTCGCGCGAAGCAGGCGACTTACGTGCCGCTGTTCGCGGGAGCAAGCAACGTGCTGGACATCGGCTGCGGCCGCGGCGAGTTCCTGCAGGCGCTGCGCGCCGCCGGCGTCACGGCGCGCGGCGTCGACGTGAACCAGGAGATGATCGCGGTGGCACGGGAGCGCGGCCTCGACGCCGAGGTCGCCGACGCGCTCGCGTACCTGACGGCCGCTCCCGACGAGTCGCTCGGAGGGCTGTTCGCCGCGCAGGTCGTCGAGCACCTGCAGCCGGCCTATCTCGGTCGCCTGCTGGAAGCGGCCTTCCAGAAACTTCGTCCCGGCGCGCCGATCGTGCTCGAGACGATCAATCCGACGTGCTGGCTCGCCTTTTTCAGCAGCTACCTGCGCGATCCGACGCACGTGCGGCCCGTGCATCCCGACACGCTCGAGTACCTGGTCCGCGCCAGCGGATTCACGAACGTGTCCGTTCGCTACAGCGCGCCGGTCCCCGACTCCACGCGCCTGCGATCGATCGATCTGCCGGCCGACGTGCTCCACTCGAACGAGACCATCGCGCGCGCGCTGGTCGACACCGTGCACGCCGTCAACGCGAACGCGGCGATTCTCAACAGCCTCGCCTTCTCGAATCAGGATTACGCGGTCGTCGGCCATCGCAGCTAGCCGACGAGCTGTTCGACGACGCCGTCCCACGTGACGGCGCACGCGCGTTCGAAGCCGGCGTCGCCGAGCCGACGCGCCAGGCCGCGGTCGCGGGACAGTTGCGCGATTCGCGCCGCCAGCGCGTCCGCCGTCGGATCGACGACGAAACCATTCACGCCGTCTTCGACGAACTCGAGCGGGCCGCCCGCGTCGTGCGTCGTCACGACCGGCTTGTGCGCGAGAAACGCCTCGAGCGTGATGTAGCCGTAGTCTTCGTCGAACGGCGCGAACGCGACCGCGAACGCGCGGGCGTACAGCTCGACGAGGCGTGCGTCGTCGACTTCTCCCGCGAACGTGACGCGCGCGGCGACGCCGAGGGCCTCGGCCAGCGTCTCGAGCTGCGGACGCTGCGACCCGCCGCCGACGATGACGAGCCGGACGTCGCGACGGGTCCGCGCGAGCGCGCGAATGAGGAGATCGACGCGCTTGGTGAGTTCGAGCCGGCCGACCGAGAGGATGTAGTCGTCGAACGGCCCGGCGACCAGGCGTCCGGCGAGCGGCGGCGGATGATAGAGCGGCGCGGCCGCGAGGCCGTTGTATTTCGTCACGCGCGCGGCCGTGTTGCGCGAGTTGGCGAACAGGCGCGTCGACTCGGCGAGCACGTCGGTGTCGAGATCGATCAGGCGCTTGCGCAGCGCGACGTCGCGTTCCTCGAGCGTGAATTCGCTGAACGGCGTCCCTGCCAGATCGTAGATCGCGCGGTACTGGTGGAAGAGCCACGTGACTTTGCGCGGATGCCGGACGAAGTAGGTCGGAAACTTCGTGGCGATGACGCGGTCGACGCGCTCGGAGTTGAACTCGGAGAGATCGAGCAGGCGCCACAGCGCCGCCTGGGCGAGCAGCTCATCCTTCGGATACCACTTGAAGGGAATCGACACCTTCTGCGCGTCGCAGCCGTGACGGCGCAGTTCGGCGACGAGCCGGTCGACGTGACGCTCGGCGCCGCCGTAGATGAACGGCACGTGCGCTTCGCAGACGAGGATCCTCATGCTAAACTTTTGCGATTCTCCACATGTCGAAACGCGCCATTATCACCGGAATCACCGGGCAGGACGGATCCTACCTCGCCGAACTGCTGCTCTCGAAAGGGTACGAAGTCGTCGGCACGGTGCGCCGGGCGAGCGCGCCGAACTTCTGGCGCGTGCAGCACATTCTCGATCGCATCACGATCCGTCCCGCCGATCTGCTGGATCAGCTCTCGATCCTGCGCCTCGTCGACGAAGTGCGGCCGCACGAGTTGTACAACCTTGCCGCGATGTCGTTCGTGCCGGCGTCGTGGGATCAGCCGATGCTCACCGGCGAGTTCAACGCGCAGGGCGTGACGCGCGTGCTCGAGGCGATCCGTCAGGTCGATCCATCGATCAAGATGTACCAGGCGTCGTCGAGCGAGATGTTCGGGAAGGTGCGCGAGGTGCCGCAGAACGAGGAGACGCCGTTCTACCCGCGCAGCCCGTACGGCGTCTCGAAGGTGTTCGCACACTACATCACGGTCAATTACCGCGAGAGCTACGATCTGTTTGCCGTGTCGGGGATGCTGTTCAATCACGAATCGCCGCGGCGCGGGCTCGAGTTCGTCACTCGCAAGGTGACCGACGGCGTCGCGCGCATCAAGCTCGGGCTCGCCGACACGTTGTCGCTCGGCAATCTCGACGCGCATCGCGACTGGGGCTTCGCCGGCGACTACGTGCGCGCGATGTGGCTGATGCTGCAGCAGGATCGGCCCGACGACTACGTGATCTCGACCGGCGTCAGCAAGTCGGTGCGCGATCTCGTGGAAGTCGCCTTCGCGCACGTCGGGCTCGACTGGCACACGCACGTCAAGCTCGATCCGAAGCTGATTCGGCCGGCGGAAGTCGAACATCTCATTGGCAACAGCGCGAAGGCGAAGGCGCAGCTCGGCTGGACGCCGAGCGTCGACTTCAAGGGACTCATCACGATGATGGTGGACGCCGATCTGCAGCGCGTCGCGGCCGCGCCGCAACTCGCCGATCGCCTGTCTACGTTGTAAGAAGCGGGTTTCATGACTGATACAGCTGCCTCCACGATCCTCGACCGCATCCGCAGCAAGCAGGCGAACATCGGCGTCATCGGCCTCGGCTATGTCGGGCTGCCGCTCGCGGTGGAGTTCGCGCTCGCCGGCTTCCACGTCACCGGCTTCGACGTCGACGCGACGAAGGTCGGCGAGATCAACGGCGGCCGCAGCTACATTCCCGACGTGCCGCAGACGGAGCTGGCGAAGGTCGTCGCCTCGGGCCATCTGAAGGCGACCATCGACATGCGCGAGCTCGCGTCGATGGACATCGCCGACATCTGCGTGCCGACGCCGCTGCGCAAGACGAAAGATCCCGACCTCTCCTACGTCGTCAAGTCGCTCGAGGCCGTCGCCGCCACGCTCCATAAAGGGCAGCTCGTCATTCTCGAATCGACGACGTATCCGGGGACGACGGACGAGGTGGCGCTGCCGATGCTGGAGGCGCGCGGACTGAAAGCCGATCGCGATTTCTTTCTCGCGTTCTCGCCCGAGCGGGTCGACCCGGGCAACCCCACGTACCTGACGCGCAACATCCCGAAAATCGTCGGGGGGCACGGGCCGTCGAGCACGCAGGCCGCGGCGGCGCTGTACTCGCAAGTCGTCACGAAGGTCATTCCGGTCAGCTCGACGCGCGTGGCCGAGATGGTCAAGCTGCTCGAGAACACGTTCCGCGCGGTGAACATCGGTCTCGTCAACGAGATCGCGCAGATGTGCCACAAGATGGACATCGACGTGTGGGAAGTGATCGACGCGGCGAAGACCAAGCCGTTCGGCTTCATGCCGTTCTATCCCGGACCGGGCCTCGGCGGCCACTGCATTCCGATCGATCCGCACTATCTGTCGTGGAAGGCGCGGCAGCACGGCTTCGAATGCCGCTTCATCGATCTGGCCGGGCAGGTGAACGGCGCCATGCCCGAGTACGTCGTCGATCGCGTCGTCGACGCGCTGAACGAAAACCGGAAGGCCGTGAACGGCTCGCGCGTGCACATCTTCGGCATCGCGTACAAGCGCGACGTCGGCGACATGCGCGAATCGCCGGCGCTCGACATCATCGAGCTGCTCAGCCGCCGCGGCGCGGCGATCTCGTACAGCGATCCGTACGTGCCGACGCTGAAGGAAGGGACGCACTATTTCGAGGCGGTGCCCGAAGCCGAGGCGCTGCGCCGCCGCCCCGACTGCATCGTCATCTGCACTGATCATGCGGCGTTCAACTGGAAGGCGCTCGTCGACAGCGGCGTGCCCGTCGTCGACACGCGCAACGCGTTGCACGAGTTCTCGGCGCCGCAGATCGTGCGGCTGTCGGGCCGCGTTACGAGTGGAGCCCTGACCGTTTGACGCCGCGGCTCATCATCGTTCCCATCACTTTCTGATCGAACGATTTGCGGTCGACGAGCGATCGCACGAACCCGAACGCCTCGGCGCGGCGCCGCCACAGCACGCGCGCCGCGCGCGGCGTCGCCATCCGGTGCAGCGGGAAGTAGCCGAGCTCCCTCAGCGAGAGCAGCCCCCAGAACAGGAAGTCGGTCTGCACGCCGCCCGGTGCGAGATCGATGCGGATCCGCATCGAGATGTGCACGAACGCGACGACGTTCTTCGCGATCGCGTCGGCGAGAATGCCTTCGCCGATCTTCACGACGGCGGCGTAGTCGGCCGGCGGGGCCGCGCGCCGCGTGACCTGCCGCGTGAGGAAATCGAGCGTCCAGTACGGCTGTGGGTCCGACGGCACGAGGAACACCATCGGCCGGCGCAGCACGAGATGGATCATCGGCGGGAGCGAGCGCAGGAAGCCGCCGAAGTGCGTCTCGAAGGCGTCGAACGTCAACGCGATCGTCCGCTCGTCCGCCTCTTCCTGCGCAATCTTCGGCGCCGCCTCGCGCGCGAGGCGATCGATCCATTCGTCCTGGCGCTCGAAGTAGTCGTGCCGCTGCAGCGCGAACCCTGTGTCTGAACTCCACGAATCGCCCGGCACCATCAACACGGGCTGCGTCGTCGCAGCGACGTCGGACTGCGCGACCGCGGCCGCTACTTCCGGCGATCGCACCGCATACGTATTGCACTGGCGGCTCTCGGGGTGGAGGAACGCGACCATGCTCGCGAACGGGACCGCGTAGCGCGGGCGCAGCTCGCGGATCGCGTCGATGAACGTCTCGAGGAAGTCCTCGCGCGTCATCAGCTGCGCGTCGCGGGGATCCGCCATGGCATAGCAGTTCGGATACGCCTGCGCGAACGAATGACTCTTGAACAGGAACGTCGGCGAGCCGAACGCTTTCAGCATCGGCCTGACCGCCGGTCCCTTGATCTTGCAGTCGTTCATGTCGGCGAGGACGATCCCGTCGCGTTCGACGACGAGGGCGCTGTCGTCGGGGCCGTACTGATAGGAGGCGAGGCGCGTGCCGCCTGGAAGCGTCAGAATCTCGCCGTGCGGCAGCTCGGTGACGTGCGGGAAGCCGAGGTGCTGCATCTCGCCGGGCGATACGTCGACGCCGAAGCGCGGCACGAGCACGTGCGCGCGCTTCGAGATGCGCCGCAGCGAGGGATAGTGGAAGTGATCGAAGTGGTGATGCGAGACGTAGACGTAATCCGGCTCGAAGAACTCCGGCACGAGCTCGGTGTTGGGCGGAAAGTGCCACCACGAGCGCCAGTAGCACGAGCCGGAGAGCCACGGATCGACGAGGATCCGTTCCCGGCCGGTGTCGATGAACAGGCATGCGTGCCCGATGACCGTGAACTTCATCGCATCAACTGTACGCCGAGTCGCCGGCCCGCCGCGTCCAATCGCTCGGCGGCGCGTCCGCTTGCGTCGGCAGATCCTTCGTGTCGAGCCGCGGGAGCGCCAGCGGCTCCGCCGGAACCAGATGCGCGAGGTCCGGTCGAGTCGTGAATGCCAGCGCACACCCGCGCTCGCGCAGGAGCGTCACGCTCCGCTCGTCGTGCTCGCCGTTCGCGTAGCAGTACGCGAAGCGGCGGCGCGGCACGCCGACGGCGTCGAGCAGCCGCAACGCGCCGTCGATCTCGCGCGCCTGCGCCGCCGCGTCGAGCGTCGGGAGCCGCAGGTGCCGATCGCCGTGCGCGCCGATCGTCATGCCTTGCGCCTGCAGGTCGCGGAGCTCGTCCGCGGTCATGTAGAGCGCGTCGGCGAACCCGCGCTCGTCGCGGGAGACGCGGTCGGCGAACAGCGCGTCGATCAGCGGACGGCGAACGCCGTCCGGCAGCGCGTGCTGGAGCAGCCGCTTCACATAGACGACCGGCTCGGCGTCCCAACGCGATCGCGTCCAGCAGCGCTCGCGCAATTCCCGGATTGTCGGCAGCGGTGTGTCGGCACGCGCGGCGTCGACGGCCGCTTCGATCGCCGCGACAAGCGCCGTCGTGTCGGGCGAAGCCGCGAGGATGCATTGAATCTTGTTGACGTCGAGGACGCGGCGGTCGAGCGCGGCGGACGCGACCGGAAAGAACACCGCTGCGATCGATTCTGCCGCGAGCAGCGGCGCCACGTCGCGAGAATGACACCGGTACCCGTCATCGAACGTCAACAGGATCGGTCTCGGCGGCAGCGGCGCACCGTCAAGGCACGCAGCGATGACGTCCGGTGCGGAGACGGGCGTGTAGTGACGGCGGATGTAGGCAAGCTGACCGCGAAACGCCGAGAGGTCGAGCTGCTTGAGTCCGGCGATTGGGCCGGCGTCTGGCGGTTGAACGAAGTGGTACATGACGACGGTCAGCGAGGCGGGCGCCGTCATCGCGCGTGCTCCGAGCGGCGCTGCATGTCGCGTGCGATCGGCAGCATCACGTCGATCGGCGCCGCGGCGGACGCGGGCACGATCGACGCGGTCTGGTCGGTGGCCACGCGCGGCAGCCGCGACACGAGCACGTGCAAGCCGTCGCACGCCGGCTCGAGCGCGGCGCAGACCGTTTCGCCCGCGGCTTTCGCCGCCGCGTACTCTGTCAGCTCCGCCGGCGCGTTCGCGACGGCGACGGTCGACGGATAGAACACGTCGATGCGCCGTCCGGCGCGGCACGCGGCGGCGCAGAGACGCGCGAACGCGCGCACGTAGACGGCGGCAAATCGATCGAACACGGTTTCGTCGAATGGCGCGCGCCTGCGAACGAAGATGCGCGGACTCGCGAAGTAGTAGACGTGCGTGATGCGGTGCCGCACGACGGCGCGGGCGACCCGCGCCGGGGCGTCGGCCGCGTTGACGTCGAGGCGCAGCGTGTCGACGGCGCGGCCGCCGGATCGGATGTCGCGCCGCAGCGCCTTCGCGTCCGCGGCGCCTGACGCGTACGTCACGACCGGCGCGCCGCCGCCCGCCGCAATCAGCAGCGCCGTCGCGGCGCCAAGGCCGCGCGATCCGCCGACGATCAGCGCGCGCTGACCCGTGAACTCGCGCGCATCCACGCGCGCCGCTGCATCGGCCATCGTTGGCGGCGGCGCCGGCCGCGGGCGCAGGAACGCGTCGACGGTGCCGCCGATGCCGGCGCCGCTGACGGCGAGGCGAACGAGACCGAAGCGGCGATCGACGCGGGCGACGCGCCACGCGAGCTCGCGGACCGTCGCGCCCGGCGTCAGACGCAGCCGCACCGCCGACAGCAGCGAGTCGCGGCCGGGACACTCCATCCCGACGAGCGCCGAAATCGCGGCGAGCGCCGCCGGGGCGTCCGGGCCCAGCGTGCGCGCGACGGCCGGGAACGCGCGTGCGAGCGGTCGCGGCGGCGGCAGCACGAGCACGCCGTGCGCGCCGTCGATGTCGCCGGCGGTGCGAACCACTGGCCGCGGCGGAATCTTCGTCGCGCGGTTGCGCGCGGCGGGTGAATCCTCGAGGGCCGATTCCGCGGCGTCCGCCGGAGCGATCGCCACCTGAACGAGTGTCAGGTCGGCACCGGCGCGCGCGACGAGGCCCTCGGCGTTCGCGTCGATCTCGATCGTCTCACCGAGGAAGGCGGGATGCCGAAACGTCGCGTCGACGGTCACGGCCGACCGCGAGCGGCGTCTGCCAGCGTGCTCGAGCATCCGAAGCAGCAGATGCATCCCGTGCACGATCGGCTCTCCTGCAGCGACGCGGCGCGCGGCGGCCGCGTCGAGGTGGATCGGGTTGCGGTCGCCGGAGAGCGACGAAAACCGCCGCTGATCGGCACGTGTGAATCGCGTCACGGCGCTCACGCGCGTCCGTCCCCGATGCGATTCGGCCGATCCTGATCCGAGTCGCCTTTGAACAGCACCGGCTCGCCCGACCCTCGGATCGCGTACCACAGCCGAACGTTTCGAGGCTCGAACGGCTCGAAATGGTCGGGAACGATCGTCGCGCCGTCGGGATCGACGGGCGCGAATCCGGCGCACGCGAGCGTGGCCGCGTCGAGGCCGATCGTGTACACGTCCGCGTACGCCGCGTCGCATTGACGCATCAACGTCTGGATCGCACGTCCCGATCGGGCGAACGCGTCCGGCGTGCCGAGGAAATCGACGATGCGCAGCGCGCGGAGGCGCTCGTGACGCGCGACGCGCGCGGCGAGCAGTCCGACCGGCCGTGCGCCATCACGCAGCATCGTCACGTGATAGCGGTAGAACGGGTGAGCCGCATACCGGTTGTAGAAGTACCGCGGCGTCTTGCGCGGCACCGTGCCGTGTGGCGACGCGAGCGAGAGTGCATCGAAATCCGTCGCGTCGCTGATCGCTGTGGCCTCGAGCGGCGTCTCCGCAATCGAAGCGCTCGCTGATGCGGCGTAGTGGACCATCTCGCCAACGCGATATCCAAGCGCCGCGTACATCGGCCGCGTGTCCGGGTTCAGCCCGATCGCGCCGATGGCCACATGCGGTTCGGCGCGGTCGAGATGCTGCAGCAGCGACAGGCCGAGCGCCGCAACGTTCGCGTCCGCGCGGACCGTCCACGTCGTCAGCCAGACCACGTTGGCGGATGCGAGCGACGGATCGTATCGCGCCGTCGGAATGTAGCCGAGCAGCCCGACGATGTCGCCCTCGTCCCGGCGCGCGACGATAAACGAGTAGCTCCCGTCGGGATTGCGGTACTGCCACTCGAGGAGCGCGCGGCTGGTGACGAGGATGTGGCCGCGCTTCCAATGTTGGTCGATGAAGCGGACGACCGGATCGATATCCGTCGCGGCGCAGCGCGCAAGCGTGACGCTCACGACGGCCCGCTGACGGTGACCGACGCGGGACGCGGGTACGCGGCCGCGGTATCCCACGTGAAGGTGTAGGCGCCGGCGACCGTCAGACCGGAGCGGCGGAAGAAGTCGAGGCACGGCGCGTTGCGCGCGGTCGGCGCGAGGTCCGCGCGCAGCGTCGCTGCGCCGCGTGCCCGCGCTTGTGCGATCGCGACGTGCAGCATCGTCTGCTCGACGCCGCGGCCCATGACGCGACAACTCAAGAGGAAGTCGACGAGCCGCGCGTCGCGGCCCGTGATGTCCAGGCCGACCAGCCCGGTCAATCCCGAATCGCCGAATCGGTCGGCGACGCGGAACGTCAGGACGAGACGACTCGCGCCCGCGGCCCAGGTTGCCAGCTCCGCCGCCGTCATCCGCCGCGTCGCCAGGTTCATCTGGTTCGTCTTGTTCAGCAGTTGCGTCGCGCGTTCGAGGTTCGCCGGGCCGAGCGGCTCGACGTCCACCCGCACGTCGAGCGATTGGAGCCAGTCGTCGACGGTCGTCGTCGCAGCCGCCGCGCGACGCGATCGCTCCGCCGCCGCCATCGCGGTCCGCGCGCGATCCTCCGACGTGACCGCGGGCGTGTCGAAGCAGCGCAGCGCGGTCAGCGCCTCGCGGAACCGGCACGGATCGGCGGGCCAGTCGGGCACGAGGATGCCGGGGATGGCCGACGCGACACGCGCGCGTTCGATCGCCTGGTCGTCGACGAACACGGCCGATTCCGCGCCGAGGTTGAGGTCCGCGAGCACGGCCGCGACGTTGGCGGCCTTGTCGTTCCAGTCGATGCGCCAGGCAGCGAAGTCGCCGCGCCGCAACTGCATCTCCGGATGACGATCGATCGCTTCGAACGCGACCGCCTCGTCGTTCTTGCTCGCAATCGCCAGCAGGACGCCGCGCCGCGACAGCGCTTTGAGCGCGCGCTGGAAATCGACGAACGCTTCGCCGACAGGGTCGTGGCCGCCGAGCCGGACGCCGAGCGGCCCGACCTCGCCCACGACGCCGCCCCAGAGCACGTCGTCGAGGTCGACGATGATCGCGCGCCGCGCCCGGCCGCGAAGACCGTCGAGCGCCGCGACGATATCGCCGGCGGCCTGCTCGATCGTGTCGGCAGAGAAGGGCGACTTCGCCGCGTACCACGACTTCTGCGACCATCCGTGCGCGCCGACGGTTGACAGCCAGCGGCTCGCATCGAGCAGGAACACCGACGCGTCGTTGCGGAGCGCATCGGCGAGCGCGAGATTCATACGCGCGAGCAACTGGGCGGTGCCGACGTTCGGACGCCAGTCGAGCATGCCCCAGCCGCGCGCGAACGGCGGCAGCACCCACGTCGGCGTCAGCACGGCGCTCGCCTGACGCGCGAACCGCGCGAGCGCGGACGCGTACGCGGCGACGTCGGCGAGCACCTCGTCCGCGTCGACGATTTCGCCGTCGAGCGCGCGTTGGAACGCGGCGCTGACCAGTTCCGGCCGCGTCCACACGATCGCGGTCCACTCGGGCCCGGGCGGTCCGGCGGCCAGCGCGCCGGCGACCGGGCCGGACGGCGCGACCTCGACGCGGGCGTCTTCGAGCGCTGTGTGGGCGAGATACCGCGCGAGCGTCTGGAGGTTGACGTCGCCGATGAGATACAGGCGGGCGGTCGGCGTCACGCGATCACGCCAACCGCGCCGCGAGGTGGCGGCAGACGCTGTCGACCGTGCGGAGCGGGCTGTGTTCGACGAGCATGTCCTCGTCGAGCAGCGCCACCGGTGCGCCGGCCGCGGCCGCCTTCTCCTCCACCGCCAGCACGAAATTGACGACGCCGAGCGAGTCGAGCGCACCGCCGGCGCCGACGATCACGGTATCGGGCGCCTTCGGCAGGCGTCGCGACGCCGGGAGCTGACGGTTCACGACATCGATCGCGTCGTACACGATCGCACACGCCCGATCGTACGCGGTCACGGCCGCGTCTCGAGCGCGTGCGGTTCGGCGTGGCCGTCATGGCGCGCATTGCGGATCGCGAGTTCCTGCGTGAGGCGCATCACGCGGTTCGAGAGGATCGTGATCTGCGCGAAGACGTACACCATCAGGAACGTGAAGAGCGCCAGCGGGACGATGCTGAGCGCCGGAACGGACAGGAGCGCGACGCTCGCGCGCGTCAGCAGCGCGAGCAGTGGGGGGAGCAGCAGGACCGCGAGCGCCGCGAGCGTGCCGATCACGAAAATCACGCCGTAGCCGACATACAGCCGATCGCGGCGGATCAGGTTGACCACCCACAGCAGCAGCGCCGCGCCGATCATCGCCGAGACGAGGATGCCGGACGCGCTCATGACATCCGCTTCCGCATCACGCCGGCCTGCACCATCCCCAGCACGACCATCAGGAGCGTCTTCAACGGGTATTTGATGTGGCTGAGCGCCGAGTACATCGACGTGCCATGGCGCCGTTCGACGACGGTAATCGGGTACTCGCCGACGCGGAAACCAAGACGCATCAGGTACACGAGCGCCTCGGCATGAAAGTCGATGAACTGCCAGTCGGTCAGCGCGCCGAACGTCTGTCGGCCGATGATCTTCAGTCCCGAAGTCGTGTCGTAGATGCGATGCTGCGTCACGAGTCCGACGATGGAGGAGAACAGCTGCATGCCGAAGCGGCGCCCCGCCGGCACGCCCGCGTAGCCCTGCGAGGCGACGTACCGCGAGCCGATGAGGAGGTCCCAGCGGCCGCCGTCGAATTCGGCGAGCAGCGGGCGGACCTGTGCCGGATCGTGCTGGCCGTCGGCGTCGAGCGTGATGAGGCGATCGTAGCCGCCGCGCATCGCGTAGAGGACGGCGGTCTGAATCGCGCGTCCGTATCCGAGGTTGCACAGATGATCGGCGACGACGGCGCCGCTGCCCACGAGCGCGGCGGCCGTCGCGTCGCCCGAGCCGTCGTTCACGACGAGGACGTCGCAGTCGGGCAGGTCCGCGCGCACGCGATCGACCACGTATCGGATGGTCGCGGCTTCGTTGTACGCGGGAATCGCCACCACCGATCGGCTGTGCTGCGCGGGCGCGGAGGGCATGGGGCGCGGGCGGAGGTCGCCAGCGAAAACAGTCTGGCACAATCAGTGCGCCGCGCCAAGCGTCGCGCGGGCCGATTTGGTCTTGACAAGCCGCGGACCTCGTCGTTCAATATCTGAACGCTGTTCCACCTCTCAATGCCGGTCTCCCGCAGTCACGCCTGTGACTGAGAGGGCGGTAGCCTGTCCGCCCCGCCGTTCGATCCTGACCGCCACCGACGCCCCTCGCCCCACGTTCCCGCCACCGCCACGGCGGCCAGCAGCAGCACCAGCGGTTTTGCCGGCAACGAATACCGAGCCTCCGAGTACATCGGCACGTGCACCGCGCTGACATACACCGCGACCGCGACGATCGCGCCGAGCTCGATCCACGCGCCGCCACGCGCGAGCGCCACGGCGCCGATCGCGGCGACGACGAGCAGGGCGATCTGCGCGATCCACAACGCGCGGACGAGCGCGGTCGGCACGCGATTGATGTCCGAGTAGCGGATGGGAATCTCCGCGGCCCAGAACAACACGGTGCCGCGCGTCAGCCGGCCCCAGGCCCAGCGCACGGGATCGCGGCGGATGTTCTCGAGGCCCACGCGCAGGTACTCGTGGTCGGCGCGGATGCGCGCCCACATGCGTGCGTGCGGCTCCTGCGGTTCGGTCCAGATGCGCTGGACGTCGAGATGCTGATGGACGTAGCGCAGCAGCGGCTCGGCGGGACGCTGCTCGCGATCGGCAATCGCGCGGACCGTCGCGTCGAGCGACGCGGCATCGGGCGCCGCGTCGGCCGCGGCCGTCAGCTCGGCTTCGAGGCGTCCGGGCAGCGCCACCTGCCACGAACCTTCGAACACCTGGCGGCCCGGGCCGCCCGCGGGCGAGAAGGTCAGGGCGTGGAAGTAGACGGCGTTGTACGCGACCCAGGGTGCGACCGCGAGCGCACACACGGCCAACATCGTCGCGCAGCCGCGCCACCACCGATGTCGATCGCGCGCGGTGACGAGCGCCGGCACGATCATGGCGAGCGGCAGCAACTGGAACGACGGACGCGTCAGCGCGGCGACGGCGAACAAGAGGCCGCTGGCCGCGAAGGCGCCGGTGGCATTGCGGCGCAGCGCGTGGATCCAGACCGCGACCGCGGCGGTGACGAGGAAGGTCGTCAGCGTTTCGGTGAGCACGAGCGCGCCGTAATACGGCAGGGGCGCGTAGAGCGCGGTGGCGATCCCGGCGACGAGCGCCACGCGTTCGTTCGTGGCGTCGCGCGCGACGCGATATACGAGAAGGCAGGTCAGCGCGAAGAGGACGGCCTGCGCCCACGCAATCGCCGCGTGGCGTTCGCCGAACAGGCGATCGACGAGCGCGACAAACGCCGGATACGCGGGCGTGCGGATGCCTTCGGGCACGTACGACGCGGCCGCTGGGAACCGCGTGAAATGTCCCGTCTGCGCGAGCGCGCGCCCGAGCATCAGGTACCCGTTCTGATCGGTCCACTGGGACGTCCAGTCCGGCCGCTGGTAGGCGATAAACAGCGCGGCGTGCGCGATCGCGACGGCGACGATCAGCAGCTGCGACACGCGACGGGACATGCGCGAATTCTATCCGACGAGATCACGATAGAGCGCGTCGACGTCGCGGACGAGCCGATCGATGCCGAATCGTTCGACCGCCGACGTCCGCGCGCGCGCGCCGATCGCCGCACGTCGCGCCTCGTCGCCGACGAGCGCCGCGACGGCCGCGACGAGCGCGTCGACGTCGTTGGGCGGCACCCGCACGCCGAGCTCCGGCGACGTGATGACGTCCCGCACGCCGCCGACGTCGAAACAGACCGCCGCGTCACCCGCGGCCATGCTTTCGATGAGCGCGACCGGCGTCCCCTCGTTGCGCGAAGTGATCGCGACAACGTCCGACGCGGCGTACACGGTCGTGAGGTCGCGGCACCAGCCGAGCATCTGGAAGCGGTTGCCGAGACCCGCGGCCTCGGCCGCGGCACGCGTCGCCGCCTCGAGCTCTCCGCCGCCGGCGACGAGGAACCGCGCGCGCGCGTCGACGCGGGCGAGTCGCGCGGCGGCGTCGACGAACAGGAGCGGCTGCTTGATCGCGGTCAGCCGTCCGACGAACGCGACGACGTGCGCGTCGGGGTCGAACGGGAAGCGGCGCCGCGCCTCGGTGCGCGCGTCGCGATCGATCGCCGCGAAGCGCGACAGATCGAACCCGAGCGGCACGACGGGAAACCGGCGCGCGTCGATGCCATGATCGCGGCGGAGATCCTCGCGGACGGCGGCGGAGACGGCCACGAGCGCGTCCGTGCGTCGCGCGAGCGCGCGCTCGATCGCCGCGAACGTGCGCGCGGCCGCCGGCGAGAAGTAGCCCTCGAGCACGTGGCCGTGATACGTGTGGACCAGCCTCGCGGGCGCGCGACGACCCGTCGTCGCGTTGTAGATCAGCGCGGCGGCGCGACCGATCGTGCCCGCCTTGGCCATGTGCGTGTGGACGATCGCCGGGCGGAAGCGGTGCAGCAGCGCCACCAGGCGCGTCAACGCCGCCGCGTCCGCGAGCGGCGCGACGTCCCGGCGCAGCGCGGGTGTGTCCGCGACCTCGAACGCGCGCGCGGGCGGCAGCAGGTACCGCATGTCGCCTTCGCCGGCGCCGAGCCGACCGTGCACGAGGAGTGTGTGATAGCCGGCGGTCTCGAGGCGCGCGCTCAGTTCGATCGCCTGAATCGCCGGCCCGCCGACGTTCAGGCGCGTGATGATACGCGCGACGCGGATCACGCCGCTACTCTACTATGACGACCCGACGATCACCGGCGGAGCTGTTCGCGCTCGATGGCGAGGTCGCGATCGTGACGGGCGGTACCGGGCGGCTCGGCGTCGAGTACGGCGCGGCGCTCGCCGCGGCCGGCGCATCGGTGGCGCTGTTCGACGTCGCAGCGCCTGGCGCGGCGGCGACGGCGCTCGAAACGTCCGGACGCGCGGCGTCGATTCACCGCGTCGACACCACCGATCGCGCGGCCGTCGATCGCGCGGTCGCCGAGGTTACCGCGCGTTTCGGCGCGCCGACCATCCTGATCAACAACGCCGGACTCGGTTCGTCGCCGGCCGATGCGGCGCTCGAGACGGCGCGGTTCGAGCGCTATCCGGAAACGGCGTGGCGGGCGATGCTCGACTCGCACTTGACGAGCGCGCTGGTCACGTCGCAATCGTTTCTCGCGGCGTTTCGCGCGGCATCGCGTTCGGCCGGCAGCATCATCAACATCGCGTCGACCTACGGCCTCGTCGCGCCCGATCAGTCGATGTACGACGCGAACCGGCGTGGCGGACGCGAATGGTTCAAGCCGGTCGGCTACAGCGTCGCGAAGTCGGGCATGCTGAACTTCACGCGGTGGCTCGCCGAATACTGCGGCCACGAGCGGATCCCGGTGCGCGTCAACACGCTCGTGCCCGGCGGCGTCCGCGAACCGGATCACGCCGCCGAGTTCGTCGCCGAGTACGAACGGCGCACCATGCTCGGGCGCATGGCCGCCGCAGACGAATACAACGGCGCGATCCTGTTCCTGGCCTCGCGCGCGTCCGCGTATATGACCGGTGCCACGCTCGTCGTCGACGGCGGCTGGACCGCGCGGTAGGGCTGAGAGCTGATGGGCGAAAAAGATCACACCGACCGGCCGCTCGGCGGCGACGATCAGCTGACGTTCGCGCCGGCGGCTGCGATCGACGCGATCCGCCGCGCGACGGAGGATCGCTACGAGCGTGCGGCGCTCCTCGCCGACGTGTGCCGCCTGAACACGCTCTACATGATCATGCAGGCGGGATCCGGCCACATCGGATCGAGTTTCAGTTCGACCGATCTGATCACGTGGTTGTGGACCGAAGAACTCGTCGACCCGAACAGCGGAAGGCCCGGCGCCGATACGTATTTTTCGTCGAAGGGCCACGACGCGCCGGCGCTGTACGCGCTGCTGCTCGCGCTCGGCAAGCTCGACTTCGATCTGATCCATCGGCTGCGGCGATTCGGTGGCCTGCCCGGCCATCCGGACGTCGACACGCCGTTCATCGCCACGAATACCGGCTCGCTCGGGATGGGGATCTCGAAGGCGTACGGGTTCGCGCGCGCGCATCGCTATACGGGCGCGGGCGGACGCGTCTTCGTCATGACCGGCGACGGCGAGCTGCAGGAGGGGCAGATCTGGGAGTCGCTGCAGCCGGCGTCGAACGAGCGGCTGTCGGAGATCGTCGCGATCGTTGATCACAACAAGTACCAGTCGGATGCGACCGTCGCCGCCGTCAGCGATCTTGGGCCGCTCGAGGACAAGTTCCGCGCGTTCGGCTGGGACGTGCGGCGCGCCGACGGTCACGATTTCCGCGCCATCGCCGACGCCTTCGCGCATTTCCGCGGCGTCGTCGATCGTCCGAAGGTGCTGATCGCCGACACGGTCAAAGGCAAGGGTGTGTCGTTCATGGAGGGGCTCGCCTGCGGCGACGCGACGTACCACTTCCACGCGGGCGCGCCGTCGCTGTCCGACTACGTCGCCGCCGTGCGCGAGTTGACCGAGCGGATCAACGGCCGGCTCTCCGCGCTCGGACAGCCGGCGCTGCGCATCGCGCACGCGCCGCAGCCGGTCCGCATCGCGCCGAAGCAGCCGGAGCGGCTCGTCGTCGCGTACGGCGAGGAGTTGTTCGCGCTCGCCGCCGAGCATCCCGAGATCGTCGTCCTCGACGCGGATCTGCTCTCCGACTGCGGCATCGAACGGTTCAAGGCCGAGCGGCCCGATCGCTTCATCGAGTGCGGCATCGCGGAACAGCACATGGTGTCGGCGGCCGGCGCGATGGCGCGCGCGGGCGTGCTGCCGGTCGTGCATTCGTTCGCGTGTTTCCTGTCGACGCGCGCCAACGAGCACATGTACAACAACGCCACGGAACGGTCGAAGATCGTCTACACGGCGACGCTGGCCGGCGCGGTGCCCGGCGGCCCGGGCCACTCGCACCAATCGGTGCGCGACATCTCGGCGATCGGATCCGTTCCCGGGCTCGTCGCGATCGAGCCATGCTGCGAGCGCGAATCGCGGCTCGCCATCCGCTGGGCGATCGCCGAGAACACGTCGAGCACGTACCTGCGATTCGTCAACGTGCCGCTCGATCTGCCGTACGCCCTGCCGGCATCCTATCGGCTGCAGGTCGGACGCGGCGTCGTGCTCCGCGAGGGACGCGACCTCGCGCTGATCGGATACGGTCCGCTGCTGATGGCCAACGCCTGGCGCGCCGCTGACGCGCTCGCCGCCGACGGGATTCAGGCCGCGGTGATCGATCTCCCGTGGCTGAACCGCATCGACGAGGACTGGCTCCGCGACGCGATCGCGCGCGTGCCGGCCGTGCTGACGCTGGATAACCACTACGTCGCGCTCGGACAGGGCGTCATGATCGCCGCGGCGATCGCGCGTCTCGGCATCGCCATGGACGTGCGGTCGCTCGGCCTCACCGACATTCCGGCCTGCGGGAGCAACGCCGAAGTGCTCGCGCACCACGGTCTCGACGCCGACGGCATCGCGCGTGCCGCGCGCGACATGCGGCGCGCCTCTGCTCATGTACGCTGATCGCGTTCCCCACTGGATCGACGACGAGGCGTGCGCCGCGCCGGGCGGTGCGACGTTCGAGAAGCGCTCGCCGATCGACGACCGGCCGATCGCGTGCGTGACGCGCGGCACCGCCGCCGACGTCGATCGCGCGCTGACGGCCGCGACGCGTGCGGCCGATTCGTGGGGCCGCCTGCCGGCGATGCAGCGCGGCGAAGTGCTCTTCCGCGTGGCCGCGCTCCTTCGCGAGCGCGAACGCGACTTCGGCGAGATCATTCGCGCCGAGACGGGCAAGCCGTGGAAGACTGCCGCCGCCGAAGTCGCCTCGTCGGCGGATCTCGCGCGCTTCATGGCGAGCGAAGGCAGCCGCCTCTACGGCAAGACCATCAGCAGCCCGTTCGCGACGCGTGCGGTGCGGACCGAGCGGACGCCGGTCGGCGTCTGCGCGGCCATCATGCCGTTCAACAGCCCGCTCGCGGGCGTCGCCTGGAAGGCGTTTCCTGCACTCGTGTGCGGCAACGCGGTCGTCGCCAAATCACACGAGCTGACGCCGTACACGGCGATCGCCTTCGCGCGCGTGTTGAAGGACGCCGGGCTGCCGCGTGGCGTCTTCTCGGTCGTTCAGGGACTCGGCCCGGAAGTCGGCACTCCGCTTGTGACCGACACGCGCGTCGGCGTCGTCAGCTTTACCGGCTCGGTCGAGACCGGCAAGGTGATTCAGCAGCAGGTCAGCGCCCGCGCCGTCCTTGCGAAGGTGTGCCTCGAGCTCGGCGGCAAGAACCCGCTCGTCGTGTGCGACGACGCGGATCTCGCGCTGGCCGCCGAGCAGGCGGCGGCATCGGCGTTCGTCGACGCCGGGCAGCGGTGCGCTGCCGGCAGCCGCATCATCGTCTTCGATCGCGTCTACGCGGAGTTCCGTGACCGGCTGCTCGCCCGCGTCGCCGCGATGAAAGTCGGATCGCAGCCCGACGACGACTGCGGTCCGGTGATTTCGGCGCAGGCGCTCGATCGGCTGCTGCACGCGATCGCCGGTGCCGTCGCGCGCGGTGCGCGTGTGCTCGCCGGCGGCACGCGCGTCGACGCGCTCGCACCCGGCTACTATCTCGCGCCCACGGTGCTCGAGGGCGTGCCGCACGACGACGAGCTGTCGCAGCGCGAGCAGTTCGGACCGCTGACGTGCGTGTATCGCGCGTTCGATTTCGAAGACGCGCTGCGCCTCGCCAACGGGACGTCGTACGGCCTCACCGGCGCGATTCACACGTCGAGCCCGCATCGGATCGAGCAGTTCATCGCGCGCTATCGCGGCGGGCTCGTGTCGGTGAACGGTCCGACCTACGGTGCCGGTCCGCATATGCCGTTTGGCGGCGTCAAGAATTCTGGAAACGGATTCCGCGAGCCGGGCACCGAAGCGCTCGACGTGTACTGCGAGTGGAAGACCGTCGTCGTCAACCACGATCCCGCGCGTGTCTGACATGGATACCGTGATTACTGCCGCGGGCGCGCGGCCGCGTACCGGGAAGCGGCGCATCTCGTTTCCGATCACGAGTCGCGCGTATTACGGGCGGAGCCAGCTGCTGATCCGCAAGCTGCACGCGCATCCCGATGTCGATCTCGAGCTGATGCTCGGCGGATCGATTCTGCTCGACAAGTACAGCCACCACATCGCCGCCGAGATCGAGGCGGGCGGCTTCCGCCTGTCGGCGCCGATGTTCAACGTGATCGAGGGCGGCAACCACGTGGCGATGGCGAAGACGGCCTGCCTGACCGCGCTCGAGTTCACCAACGGCCTGCACGCCACCAACCCCGACATCGTCGTGATTTCGGGCGATCGGTTCGAGCAGCTCGCGATTGCGATGGCCGCGGCGTACTTGAACAAGACGATCGCGCACATCGAAGGCGGCGACGTCAGCGGGAGCATCGACGAGAGCGTGCGACACGCGATCACGAAGCTCGCGCACATCCATTTCGTCACGAACGACGATGCGCGGCGGCGCGTGCTGGCGATGGGCGAGAATCCGCGCTACGTGTTCAACGTCGGCTCGCTCGACGTCGAGCGCGCGGCGCAGGTCGACCTCACGCTGACGAGCGCGATGGTCAACCGCCACGGCGTCGGCTGCGACCTCGACGTGTCGCGGCCGTTTCTGATGGTGGTGCAGCATCCCGTGACCACCGAGCCGGACAACCGGAGCCATCTGGAGGCGACGCTGCACGCCATCGGCGGCCTCGGCCTGCCGACCGTCTGGTTCTGGCCGAATCCCGACGCGGGGACGGCGGAGATGGCGGAGACGATCCGGCATTTCCGCGAGCATCACGAACACGCGACGGCGAACACGCGGTTCATCACGAACGTCCCCGCCGACGAATTCGTCGCGATGCTGAAGGCGGCGGCGTGTCTCGTCGGCAACTCGTCCGCGGGCATCAAGGAAGCGTCCTATCTCGGCACGCCCGTCGTGAACGTCGGCGCGCGGCAGCAGGGACGGCTGACCGCCGAGCACGTCGTGCACGTCGGATACGACGCCGACGCGATCCGCGCTGCCGTGGAGCGGCAGCTGCGTCACGGCCGCTACGCCGCGTCGCACGTGTACTTCCAGCCCGACGCGAGTCAGCGCATCGCCGAGCGCCTCGTCGCCGTCGAGCTGTATACCCAGAAGCGATTCTTCGATGCGGCGCCGCTGAACACGTGACTCCTATGCATCCGTCTTCGATCACGATTGCCGGCCGCACCGTTGGCGCCGGCGCGCCGTGCTTCGTCATCGCCGAGGCCGGCATCAACCACAACGGCGATCGACAGCTCGCGCTGGAGCTCGTGCACGCGGCGGCCGACGCGGGCGCCGACGCGATCAAATTCCAGACGCACTTCCCCGAGCACGAGATGCTGCGCGGCGGCGCGACCGCCGCCTACGTCGGCGAGTCGCTCTTCGATCTGCTGACGCGTACCGCGCTGTCTCGCGAGGATCACGTGCGCCTGCGTGACGAAGCGGCGCGCCTCGGCGTCATCTTCCTGTCGACGCCCTTCTCGCGCGAGGCGGCCGACTTTCTCGACACGATCGACGTGCCGGCGTTCAAGACCGGCTCCGGCGAGCTGACCCACGTGCCGCTGCAGCAGCACATCGCGCGCAAGGGCAAGCCGATGATCATCTCCACCGGCATGTCGACGCCGGACGAGATCGAGCGGACGGTCGCCGCGGTGCGCGCGATCGGGACGCCGTTCGCGCTGATGCACTGCACGTCGACGTACCCGACGCCGTTCGAGCACGTGCAGCTCGATTGCATCCCCGCCCTGCAACAGCAGTACGGCGTGCCGGTCGGCTTCTCCGATCACTCGACCGGCAGCTATCTCGCGTTCGCCGCAGCGACGCTCGGCGCGAACCTGTTCGAAAAGCACTTCACGACGTCGCGTGCGCTGCCCGGACCCGACCAGCAGGGATCGATGGAGCCGTCCGAGCTCGCCGACGTCGTCCGCGGCATTCGCGCGATCGAACGGGCACGCGGAGCGGTGAAGACGATCCAGCCCGGCGAGCAGGACGTGCGGAACATGGCGCATCACAGCGTCGTCTCGCTGCGCGACATTCCGGCCGGCGCGACGATCGGCGCGGCGGATGTGTGGGCCAAACGGCCCGGCACCGGCATTCCGGCGCGGCACTTGTCCGACGTGGTGGGCCGCGTCGCCGCGCGCGCGATCGCGGGCGGCCGTCTCGTGCAGTGGGACGATCTCGAGGGCGGCCGGCGCGGATGACGGTGCTCGGCGTGGTGACGGCGCGGGCGGGGTCGAAAGGCATCCCCGGCAAGAACACGCGCCTGCTCGGCGGCAAGCCGCTCATCGCGCACACGATCGACGCCGCGCGGCAGTCCGGCGCGTTCGATCGGCTGATCCTCTCGACCGACGACGAGCGCGCAGCGCAGATCGCGCGCGAGCGCGGCTGCGAGGTGCCGTTCATGCGCCCCACCTCGCTCGCGGCCGACGACACGCCGCATCTGCCGGTGATGCAGCACGCGCTTGCCTGGCTCCGCGATCACGACGGCTACGTTCCCGACTGGGTGATGATTCTGCTCCCCACGTCGCCGCTGCGCCAACCGTTCCACATCGTCGAGGCGATCGAACTCGGCGAGCGCATTGGCGCCGATTCGGTGGTCGGCGTCGACGCGCTGCCCGCCCACTATCATCCGATGCGCGCCGTGACCGTCGACGCCGATGGGTGGGCGCGACTCTGCGTTGGCGACGCGCCCGTGAAGCGGCGTCCCGGCCGGCGTCAGGACATGCCGCCGGCGTGGATCTTCAACGGCGCGATCTATCTGTTTCGCACCGCGCTCCTCTTCGATCCGATCGAGCCGAATCTGTATGGCGATCGCGTGGCGGCGTACCGCATGTCGCCGCCCTACGGCTTGAACATCGATGATCCCGGCGACTGGGACGTCGTCGAACGCGCGCTGAGCTCGATCGCGTGCCGGTGATCGATCCTCGCGTGCCGCCATGCCTGCTGTGGGTCGTGCCGAACGGCAGCAGCGCCGGCAACGTGCTGCGCAGCGGCGCGCTCGCGCGCGTGCGCGACGCGGTGCCCGACGCGCGCATCGTGCTGATGTCGCCGCTCGCCGCCGATCCCGCGTTCACGAGCGAGTTCGCGCATCCGCGGATCGCGTTCGAGCCGCTGCCGCCGCACGTGCCGAGCGGCCTCGAGCGGCGGCTGCTCGGCGTCCTCCAGGCCTACTACCTCACGCGTCGAACGACGGAAACGGTTCGCATCAAGTTGGGCGCGGGGCATGCGGGGACGAAGATACGGCTGCGCACGCTGAAGGCGATCGCCGCGCGTGTGCTCGCGCCGCACGCGGCCGCAGGACGGTGGTACGACGTCGCCGATCGCTTCGCGTCGGATCCCGACGCCGACGCCGTCATCGCGCGGTGGCGGCCGACGCTCGTCGCCGTCGCGACGCCCGGTCTCATCTTCGCCGAGGTGCCGGCGCTGCGGGCGGCCGCACGCCGGCGGATCCCGACGATGGCGGTCGATCTCAGCTGGGACAATCTCACGAACAAGCTCTTTCCCATTCGCCGGCTCGATCGCATCGTGGTCTGGAACGAGACGATGCGCCGCGAGCTGCGGGAGCTGCACGGGTACGATGCCGGCGACGTCGACGTCGCCGGGCCGCCACAGTTCGACGGCTATTTCAATGGCGAACCGCGATCGAGCCGCGCGGAGTTCTGCCGCCGCGTCGGCGTCGACCCATCGCGTCGCCTCCTGACGCTGACGACGATTCCCGCCGAATCGTATCCGCGTCACGACGTGGTGATCGATCAGCTGCTCGAGGCGATTCGGACGGAACGGTTGGCCGCGCCGTGCGACCTGCTCGTGCGCGTGCATCCGCGCGACGAGCTGCGGCGTTACGACCGGTACGTCGGGACGCCGCACGTGGTCGTCGAGAAGCCGTTCCGCGCGTCCGCGCCATCCGCCGACGGGCACGCCGTCGACGTCACCGCCGAGAACACGCGCCATCTCGCCGACACGCTGCACCACAGCGACGTCGTGCTGAACGTCGCGTCGACAATCGCGATCGAGGCGGCGATCTTCGACACGCCGATCGTCAACATCGCGTTCGACGACCGCGACGCCGACGCGCGGCCCTTCCTCGAGTCGCCGCTGCGCTATTACTCGTACACGCATTACCAGCAAATCGTCCGCGCGGGCGCCGTGCGCATCGCGACGCGGCCCGCGGAGATGATCGATCTGGTGAATCTGTACCTGCGCGATCGGTCGGTCGACGCCGACGGTCGGCGGCGGGTCGTGCGAGAGCAGTGCGAGTTCACCGATGGACGGTCGGCGGAGCGCGTCGGGCGCGCGATCGTCCGTCAGCTCGCGGGCCGGGACGTGGAGATGCCGGCGCCGGCCTCCGCGGCGATGACGGCCCGGTGACGCCGACGTCGCAACGCGGGAGCCGCGCGCTGTGCATCGCGTTCGCCGCCGTCTGCGCCGCGTGGTGGCTGCACAAGCTCGGGTGGACGCCGCCGGTGGGGCAGTGGGACTTTCGCGTGTACTACTTCGGCGCGCAGGCGTGGCGCGCCGGTCTCGACCCCTACGATCCGCGCGTGCTGCCGGCGGAGCTGTTCGGCACCGGGTTCAAATTCAACTACCCGCCGTACGCGCTGGCCTTGTTCTCGCCGCTGACGCACCTCTCCGTCGTGCACGCGATGCAGATCTTTCTCGTCGTCAAGCTCGCGGCGCTCGCGTGGCTGCTGACGATCTGGAGCCGGCTGCTGCGGACCGGGATCGCCGATCCGCTCTGGATCGTGTTCCTGCTGTTCGCGTACTCGAGTGCGATCTTCGTCGACGTGATCAGCGGCAGCGTGACGACGTTCGAGCAGTTGCTGGTCTGGCTCGGTGTCGGCGCGCTGCTCGATCGCCGGTACGGCGCGTTCGCCGCCGCCATCGTCGTGGCGTCGTTGTTTCGTCTCACGCCGATCGCGCTGCTGGTGGCGGCCCTCGTGCTGCCGGATCGCCGCGGCATTCGGTCCGTGGCGGCGGGCCTGGCGAGCGCCGCCGCGATCGCCGTGACGACCGCGCTCGTCGCGCCGCAGCTCACGCGAGGCTTTCTGCGCTCCCTGCCGACGAACTTCGGCGAGCGAGGCTGGTTGAATCCGGCCGCGTTGCCGCTCGCCGATGATCTGTCCGCGATGATCGCGCAGGCGCGGCACGTCGCGCCATCGCCGACCCTGGCGTTGGCGATCTACGGCGCGATTGTGGCGGCGGTTGCGGTGCCGACGATCGCGACGGTCCGCCGGATCGCGCGGCAGGCCGACGCGCCGCACGACGCGCTGATCTACTTCGTCTTCGTGGCGACGGCGCTCGTGCTGCCGCGGTTCAAGAACTACAGCTACATGCTGCTGACCGTGCCGACCTACTACATCGCGACGCACTCGGTGCAGCTGCGCCGCGCCATTCCGCTGGTGGTGATCGCGTGCCTGCCGATCTACAGCTGGATCGCGACGCCCGATCATCTGACGTTTGTGGCCGACTACTCGAAGTGGTTCATCGCACTCGGCGCCTGGGCGTTGTTCCTGTACGAGCTGCCGTGCGGAAGCGAGGTCGTTCCGCAGCGTGCGTGATCGCGCGTGGCTTGTGATCGTTGTGCTGCTCGCGGCCGCGCCGCGCGTCGCGTGGTACCGCGGACACCAGCCGGCGCTGCCGCCGGATACGTTCGGCTACCTGAACGTCGCGCGCGAGTGGCGTGGCCAGCGCCCGCCGGACGGCCTCTGGGACGATCGCGCGCAACTGCCGTCGAACAACCTCGCAGCACGCACACCCGGCTACCCTCTGTTTCTCGACCTCGTGTTTGCTCTGACCGGATACGCGCCGACACCCGCCGCGTCGCTCGTGAATGCACGAACGGTTCTTCGCCCCGGCGTTGGGACCGGCGCACGCGAGGATCACCTGCGGCATCTGGAGCGTGATGAGGACGTGCGCGCGGTGCAGGCGGCGCAACATGCGATCGGCGTTGCCGCAACCGCGTTCGTGTTCCTGGCCACGGCGGAGTGGAGCGGCAGCGCCGCCACAGCCGCGGTTGCATCGCTCGTGGCGGTCGGATGGAACCCGGTCTGGATGATGACCCTCGAGACGTCGGTGCTCGGCGAGACGCTCGCAGGCGCGCTGCTGATCGCGGCGGTCTGGCTGACGGGCACGCGGCGTTCGTTTGGAGCCGACCTTGTGTCCGCCCTGCTCTGCGGCGCCGCGATCGCCGTACGCCCGGCGATGGTCTTTGCCGTCGTGCCGGTAGTGGCCTACGCCGCGTTCGAGCAGAGACGGCGCTGGTTCGGCGTGCCCGTGCTGGCGGTTGCCGGGATGACCGTCGCGCTGCTCGTCATCAACAATGGGTTGCGCTACGGCTATTGGGGCGTGTCGTCGCTCGGCGGCACGACGTTCCTGTCGCATGCCAACGATCACGCGGCGGCGCTGCGCGAACCGGTGCGTGAGGCGGCGCTGCGCTTCCACCCGTATCTGGCCGGTGGATCCTCGCTGCACTATGCGATGGCGACCGAAGGCGGCCGTCCATTCCTGGAGGTCAGCCGCGATCTGGATCGAGCAGCGGTCGGCTTCGCAGTCGATCATCCCATCTGGTACCTGACGAGCGTGATCGGCGCGATCGTCGACTTTTTCAGCCCGCCGTTTCGCTACGTCGGCGGCGACTTCAACGTACTGCGCCAGCGGTGGCCTCGCATCTGGACGGTCATCAGTGTCGGCGTGACGGCGCTCCTCGTGGCCGGCCTTGCCGCAACCGTGCTGCGCATCACAACGGCCGCGAAGCTCGGGCCGGTGGCATTTCTCGTCTCGAGCGTCGGCACGTCGCTGCTGGCGCACACCGAGAACCGCCGGTTTGCCGCCCCCATCGTGCCGCTCGTGCTTGCGGCCGGGATTCTCGTCGTTCAGCGCGCGTTGCGAGGACTCCGGTGAACGTAGTCGCCGCGGTGCCTCGGGTCTTGAGCGATCGCCCGGACCGCATATCCCCGAGCGCGTACGTCGAGCTGCTCATGAACCTCACGCGCCGCGAGGTGAAAGGGCGCTACAGCCAGTCGCTGTTCGGGTTCGGCTGGGCCGTCGCGCAGCCGCTCGCGACGATGGTCGTGTTCACGCTGGTGTTCTCGCGTCTGGCGAACATTCTCTCCGACGTGCCGTATCCCGTGTTCGCCTACGCCGGGCTCGTTCCCTGGTTCTTCTTCCTCAACAGCGTCAACTCGGGGACGATGAGCCTCGTCCAGTACCGCAACATCGTCACGAAGACGTACTTTCCGCGCGAGATCATTCCGCTCGCGCAGATTGCGTCGCGGCTGATCGATTTCGCCGCCGCGGCGGTGTTCGTCGCGGCGTTGATCGTCTACTACCGGATCGCGCTCACGCGCTGGGCGCTGCTCGCGCCGGGGATCTTTCTGCTGCTCGTCGCGTTCACGGTCGCGGTGACGCTGCTGACGTCGGCGGTCAACGTGTTCTACCGCGACGTGAATCCAGTCGTGCAGATCGGCCTGCAGCTCTGGCTCTACGTGACGCCGATCGCATATCCGTGGTCGAAGGTGCCCGCGAAGTGGCGGACGCTGATCGCACTCAACCCGCTCAGCGGCGTCATCGAAGGGATGCGCGCGTCGATCGTGTACGGCCGCGCGCCGGACTGGGGCCTGCTCGGCACATCGGTCGCGCTCACGAGCGTCCTCCTGGTCGGATCGATTGCGCTCTTCAAGCGGCTCGACCGCTACTTTGCCGATGTCATCTGACGCGACGGCGATTCGCTTCGAGCGGGTGTCGAAACGCTACCGCGCGGGCCGGTCGCGGACGATCATGGATGCGATCGCCTCCGGCGTGGATCGGATGCGCGGCCGCGGCGCCGACGTCTACAGCGCGTCGCGCGGACGCGTCGACAGCCTCGTCTTCGCGCTGCGCGACGTCAGCTTCGACGTCGGCGAGGGCACGGGCCTCGGCATCATCGGGCCGAACGGCGCCGGCAAAACGTCGCTCCTGAAGCTCGTGTCGCGTGTGACGTGGCCGACGAGCGGGCGCGTGCGGGTCGCCGGCCGCGTCGTCTCGCTCATCGAGCTCGGCGCCGGCTTCCATCCCGAGCTGACCGGCCGCGAGAACGTGTACCTCGGCGCCGGCCTGTTCGGCCTGACGCGGCGCGAGATCGATCGCCGGTTCGACGAGATCGTCGCGTTCGCCGAAGTCGAACGCCTCATCGACATGCCGATGAAGCGGTACTCCTCCGGGCTGTACGCGCGCCTCGGCTTCAGCGTCGCGATTTTCAGCGATCCCGACATCGTCCTCGTCGACGAAGTGCTCGCGGTCGGCGACGCCGCGTTCCGCCGCCGCGCGCTCGAGGCGCTGCAGCAGCTCATCGCGAACGGCAAGACGGTGCTGTTCATCTCGCACGACATGTGGAATGTGCGTCGGCTCTGCGACCGCATCGTGTGGATGGACGCCGGGTCGGTCCGCGCGATCGGCTCGACCGACGAGATCGTGGATCGCTACACGGAAGAGATGAACGTGCGCGCGCTCGCCAACGTCGACAACCCGCTGCAGAGCCATCGCGCGGGCACCGGCGAGGTGCGGTTCACCGCGATCGACGTGGTCGACGCGTCCGGCGCACCGGTTCCCACGATCGGCGAAGGCGGCGCGGCGACGATTCGCGCGGAGTACCGCCTGAACGCGCACGTCCCCGCTGCCGTGTTCCAGGTCGCGATCATCGACGCGGACACCGGCGTCGTGGTCGCCACCGCGACGTCGCCGGCCACCGACGCGCTGCCGGAGCCGGGCGGCACGAGCACCGTCGATTGCACGTTCGAATCGCTGCCGCTGCGTCCGCGCCAGTACGTCGTGCGGCTTGCGATCACCGATGCGCGTCAGCTGATGTCGTACGACCTCGTGTCGGCCGGACCGCGATTCGTCGTGACGTCCGCCGCCGGCCGGCTGCGTCCCGCCGATGACGACGCCGGAATCGTGTCGCTGCCGTATCGGTTCGAGCATCCGGTGCGCGCGGCGCTGAAGTTCTGACATGTGCGGCATCGCCGGATACGTCATGACCAACGGCGGCGCGGCGGACGTGCGCGACGCGTCGGCGATGATCGCGACGCTTCGCCACCGCGGTCCTGACGACACGGGCGTCTGGGCCGCAGGACCCGTGTCGCTTGCGGCCGCGCGCCTCAGCGTGATCGATGTCGCCGGCGGACATCAGCCGATCGCCGTCGACGGCGGTCGCGTCACGGTCGTGCAGAACGGCGAGATCTACAACTACGTCGAGCTGCGCCGGGAGTTGGAGCGGAGCGGCCGTACGTTCGCCACCGATTCGGACACCGAGGTCATCGCGGCGCTGTATGCCGAGCACGGTACCGACGCGTTCCGGCGGATGCGCGGCATGTTCGCGATCGCGATCTGGGACGCGCCGCGCGAACGCCTCGTGCTGGCGCGCGATCGCGTCGGCAAGAAGCCGCTCTACGTCATGGAGGCGGCCGGGCGCCTGCTGTTCGCCTCCGAGATCAAAGCGTTGCTCGCCGTGCAGCCGCACGCGCCCGCGATTGCGGCCACGCCGCTGCTCGAGTTCTTGACGTTCGGGTACATCGCCGGCGACGCCGCGATCTTCGAAGGGGTGCAGCGTCTGCCGCCGGGCACCGTCGCGACGATCGATCGGGGCGGACGCCTCCGCATCGAGCCGTACTGGAGCTGGCCGCACGACACGGACGGCGGGCTGCCCGAGGCGGAATACCTCGAGCGCCTCGACGCGGAGCTCGACGAAGCCGTGCGCATCCGACTGCGATCGGACGTGCCGCTCGGCGCGTTCCTGAGCGGCGGCCTCGATTCGGCCGCGGTGCTCGCGCTGATGGCGAAGCACTCATCGCGGCCCGTACAGACGTTTTCGATCGGCTTCGGCGATCCCGAGTACGACGAGCTCGACGCCGCGCGCGCGACGGCGCGCGCCTTTGGCGCCGATCACCACGAAGCGATCGTCCAGCCAGATGGCATCGGCGTCGCCGAACGCCTGGCGTGGCACTACGACGAGCCGTTCGCGGACGCGTCGGCGATCCCGACGTTCGCCGTCGCAGAGCTGGCGCGCCGCCACGTCACCGTGTGTCTGACGGGCGACGGCGGCGACGAGCTGTTCGGCGGCTACACGCCGTACGCGCAGGCGCTCGGCCGATCGTCCGCGCCGCTCGCACGCGGCGCGCGCGCGCTCGTCGGCTTCGGCGCGCGCTGCGTGCCGGTGCACACGCGCGGCAAAGGACGGCTCGAGACGCTGGCGCTCGGTCCCGAAGGCTGGTTCGTCTGGCGGCGCACCGTGTTTCCCGATTACCTGCTGCGCCGCATCGCAAGCGCTGATCTGCTGGGCGCCGCGGACCGGCTGCCGCAGGCGGACGCGACGCGCGAGCTGACCCGCAGCGGCGGCGCGCTGCTGTCGCGGCTGCAGTGGTGGGATCAGCATCACTACCTGCCCGGCGACATCCTCGTCAAAGTCGATCGCGCGACGATGGCGCATTCGCTCGAGGCGCGCTGTCCGCTGCTCGATCACCGGATCGTGGAACTCGCCGCGCAGCAACCGTCATCGCGCCATGCGAGTGCGACATCGACCAAGCAGCTGTTCCGGCGCCTCGTCGCCAGGTGGCTGCCGGCCGAAACCCTCGCGCGGCCGAAGATGGGATTCGGCGTGCCGCTGCGCCGCTGGTTCAGCGACGGTTTGACGAATTGGGCGCGCGACATCCTGCTCGACCGTCGCGCGCGCGAGCGCGGCTGGATCGATGCGCGCGAGACCGCTCGTCTTCTCGACCAGCATGCGCGGGGCACACGCGATCACGCGAAGCGGTTGTGGGCGCTGACGGCGCTCGAGCTGTGGGCGCGCCAGCACGTGGACGCCGCCGGACGGGTGCGCGCGTGCGCGTGACGATGCTCGTGCGCTGCCTCGCGATGATGCGCGGCGGCGGCGAAACGCGGCACCTGGCGTGGGCGCGCGAGCTGGCGGCGCTCGGCGCCGACGTCGAGATCGTCGCCGGCCGCCCGCTGCTGTTCGGCGGACCGCGCTATCCGATCGAGGACGTGCCGTCCGCGCGCGTCACGCTGCTGCGGTCTCCGTACGCGCGCGACTTCGTCTATCGCCATCAGCGGCAGCGCGGCTTCGGCCGGCTGACGACGACCATGCTGCACGCGGACGAAGAGTGGTTCTGCCGCGCCGCGTGGAAGCTGATCGCGTCGCGGCCGCAGAAACCCGACCTCGTGCACGCGCACGCGCTGCATCAGGCCGCGCGTCTGCGAACGGCCGCGGTGCCGGTGGTGATCAACCTGCCCGGCGAACCGCATCGGCGGTATCGCGACGATCTCCGGCTCGCCGACGCGCTCGTCGCGGATGGGTGGGCGGCGGAACAGCTGCCGCGGATGCTCGACCTGCCGGTGCAGCGCGTGCCGAAGGGAGTCGACGTCGATCGGTTTCATCCGAGCGGCGCGTCGATGCGCGAGTCGCTGCGGCTGCAGCATCGGCGCGTCGTGCTGACCGTCGCGCGCCTCGTGCCCATCAAGCGCGTCGCGCTGCTTGTCGAATCGTTCGCGGCGGTGCGCGCCGATGTTCCCGAGGCGCACTTGGTGATCGTCGGCGACGGCCCCGAGCGCGACGCGCTGCGGCAGCAGGCGGCGGACCTCGGCGTCCTCGACGCGACGACGTTCGTGGGATCCGTCGCGCATCGAGAGACGGCGGCGTTCTATCGCGCGGCGGATGTGTTCGCGCTGTCGTCGGAGTTCGACAACTCGCCGAACGTCGTGCTCGAAGCGATGGCGAGCGGACTGCCCGTGGTGGCGACCGACGTCGGCGGGGTGCGGCAGCTCCTGGACGATCCCGAAGGGGGCGCGATCGTGCCGCGCGGCGATGCGGCGGCACTGACGCGCGCGCTCGCGCGCTACGTGACGTCGCCGAGCGAAGCGCGGGCCGCGGGCGTCTTCAACCGCGGCAAGGCGGCGTCCGATTTCTCGTGGTCCGCGAGCGCGGCGCAGCTGCTCGCGGTGTACCGCCGCGTCGTCGACGCGGACGGCGAGCGCCGCGCCTCGGCATGAAGGTCGCGATCCGCGATGACGACACGAGCTACTTCACGTCGCCGGCCGCGCTCGAGCGCGTCTATGGCGACGTCTGGGATCGCGCGCCCGTGTGCCTCGCCGTCGTCCCGTTCGCGATCGGCTACGAGCAGCCGGGCATTCCGCGCGAGTACTGGTCGTCGACCGAGGAGATGCCGCTCGATCGCAACCCCGCGCTCGTCTCGTTCCTGCGCGACCTCGTCGCCGCCGGCAAGGTGACGATTGCGCTGCACGGATGCACGCACCAGGATTTCGCCGGCGGCTACGAATTTCAGGCGGCGCCCGATCCGCGCGAACGGATCGCGCGTGGACGCGCGTATCTCCAGTCGCTGCTGGGCTGCCGGATCTCGGTGTTCGTGCCGCCGCACAACGCGCTGTCGAAGCGCGGTCTCGACGCGGTCGCCGACGCGCGGCTCAACCTGCTCGGATCGTTCCTGTCGTTCCGGCCGTCGATGCGGCCGTGGGATCGACGGACCGCCGCGAACTGGTGGGCGGTCCGGCGGTTTCGGCGCGCCGTCGGCCGCTCGAAGCGCGATCCGCTCGTCTATCCCTTTCCGCTGCGCTACGTGCGTCATGCCGAGTTCGGCTGCCACAGTCTCGTGCCGGGCACGACGACCGACACGCTCTGCGCGGCGTTCGACGAGGCGCGTCGCCGCGGCGGCGACTTCTGCGTGGCGACGCACTACTGGGAAGTCGACTCGACGCTCAAGTCGGTGATGAACGCGTTCCTGGCGTTCGCCGCAGAGCAGCCGGACGTCCGGTTTGTTGCGGCGGAACAGCTCTTCACGTGATGGAGTAATCGGCACCCATGGATATCGAGGCGGAACGGGATCTGCGGCTGCTCGAGGCGGTCGAGCAGAACTCGCGCATCACTCAGCGAGGGCTCGCGACCAAGCTCGGTATCGCGCTCGGGTTGACGAACATTTACCTGAAGCGGCTCGCGCGCAAAGGCTACATCAAATGCGTCAACGTGCAGTCGAACCGGCTGACGTATCTCATCACGCCGCGCGGCATCGCCGAGAAGGCGCGGCTGACGTACGAGTTCATCGACTATTCGCTGCACCTGTACGGCGAAGTGCGGCGCCACATGCGCACGATGCTCGGCGAGCGCGCCGTGCCGGGCTGCCGCGTGTCGATCTACGGACGCGGCGAGGCCGCCGAGCTCGCCTATCTGTCGCTCGTCGAGAATCGGCTGCCGCCGATCGCGATCTTCGACGATGAAGGCGGGCAGGAGTTCCTCGGCCTGGCGGTGCGGCCGCTGTCGGAGCACCTCGACGTGCCCTACGATCTGATGGTCGTCGCCACGCTCGACGGCTCGGGCCAGCACTGGACGAAGTTGATCACGGCCGGCGTTCCGCCGGACAAGCTGTTTCCGCTGCGCCAGATGCCGGCGCCGGCGCGCCGCATCTCCGGCGCGAGGAACGGCGCGAACGGCGGACACCGGTGATCGCGCTGTGGACCACGGCGCTGCTCGTCGCGGTCCTCTGGCCGGCGCACACGCTGTCCGCGTTCGACGGCGTGCCGCTCTCCGGCGCCGCCGAAGCGATCGTCGTCGGCGTCGCGTTGCCGGCGCTGTGGTGGCTTCATCGACGCTTCCTGTGCGGCCGCGTGGCGCAGCTCCTGATCGTGTCGCTCGCAATCGCGAAAGCGATCGGCTGGGTGGCGCTGCCGCAGCATGGGCTGTGCGCGGCGGCATCGACGCGGGCGCCCTTCGCCGGCACGATCACGTCGATTCCGATCGAGGAGCCGACGGGAGCGCTCCGGAGCTGGGACCTGCGCGCCGACTGGCGCGACGCGTCGCCGCGCTGCACGGCGATTGTCGATCGCGCCTACGCGTCGACGGCCGATTTTCCGGCGTGGTATCGCAACCTGCTGGCGGCGATTCGGCCCGACGCGAGCGTCGATCTGCGCGTCAGCGGCTATCTCGACACCGCGGAGCCCGGCGCGCTGACGATCGAGACCGGACGCGCGATGACGATCGACGGCACGATCGACAACGTGCCGGTCCGCGCGGCCGACGGTCGGCCGATCGCCGTGCCGCTGGATGCGGGCGCGCATGCGATCGCGCTGCAGGCCGCGCTCGGCGAAGGCGAGTGGGCATTCCGACCGTTGTGGAACGGCCGCGACGCGTGGAAGGACGCGCGTTTCACGGTGACGCCGCCGGGCCGCTTCGATCGCACGGCCTCGCCGGTTCTCGCCGCGCTGACGACGATCATCGTGGTCGCGTTGTTCGCCGCGTGGGGATGGTCGTACGCCGTGATGGCGCGATGGTCCGCGCCCACGATCGCGTGGACGCTGGCGGCGATTGCCGTGTGTGCCGCGTGCGGCGCGATGGGACGGTTCGATCGATTTGCCGCGCTGGCGCTCGTCGCCGCCGCGTGGGTGCCTGTTGCGTCTCGCGAACGGCACGTGCGCGGCGCGTTCATGCTGATCGGCGCGCCGTGGCTCGCGCTGTTCGTCGCGCGTGGCTGGCCGCTCATCGGCCGCGTCACCCTGTTCTCGTCTGGCGACGATTGGCAGATGTATCAGGCCGCCGCGTATCGCATCGTGATGAACGGCTATTGGATTCAGGGCGGCACGCCGACATTTCTGTTCCAGCCGTTCTATCGCTGGGTCGTCGGCATCCTGCATCTGATCTTCGGCGATTCGAGCGTGGGCGAGCTCTACGTCGACGCGATCTGCCTGTTGATGTCCGCATTGCTCGTCGTGGCAGCCGTCCGCCGCGCGTACGGATATCGTGCGGGCGTCGTCGCGGGCGCGCTGACGCTGTCGACGTTCACGCTGAGCTCGATCTGGTATCTGATCGGCCGCAGCCTCTCGGAAATCACGGCGCTCGGATTCATGACCGCGGCGGCCGCGTTGTTGATCCGCGCGCGTCGGCGGTCGGTCGCCGCGGCGATTGGCGCCGGCGTCTGCGCGACGCTGATGTTCTACACGCGGCTGAATCATCTGCTCATCACCGGCGTGCTGCTGGCGTGGCTGCTGCCGCTCAGGACCCCGATGACGTGGCGCAATCTCGTTCGCGCCGCGGCGCGCGTGCCAGTGGCGCCCGCGGCAGCATACGTCGCTGTGATTGTCGTCGGCGTGCTGCTGTTCGCCTTCCGGACGTGGTGGTACGCCGGCCACTTCAGCGTGCTGTACGGCACCAGCTTCGGCGTGCAGCAGACGGGATTTCGGTTGTCGAAGATGGCCGAGGCGGTGGCGGCGCAGATCACGATGCGCGAACCGCCCGCCTTCGATCCGCGATCCGTGCTGGTCGTCGCGGGCGCGGTCGTCGCGGCCCTCGCCTGGATGCAGGTGCCCGGCGCGAGGGCGCTGCCCGCCGCGCTGGCGATCATGACCGTCGGCACGATCGCCGGCTCGTTCGTCGCGCACACGCACGACTACCCCGGCCGCATGTCGCTGCACGTCGTGCCGTTTGCCGTCGCGATGTCGATCTGCGCCGCGGCCCGGACCTTCGCCGTGAGAGGATCGTGATCGATGAGTGATGTCAGAGAGAAGCCGCTGCCCGGCACCGAGCGATCGTTCGGCCTGTCGGTCGGCGGCGTGCTGTGCCTGATCGCGGCGGCGCTGCTGTGGCGCGGACGTCTGGTCCGCGCCGAGGTGATCGGCGCCCTCGGCGGCGCGCTCGTCGTGCTCGGCGCCATCGCGCCGCGGGTGCTCGCGAAGCCGCGTCTCTGGTGGTGGCGCGGCGCGCGCGTCGTCGGCGATTTCAACGCGCGCGTGTTGCTGAGCGTGATGTTCTTCTTCGTGTTCCTGCCGCTCGGCCTCGTGTGGCGGCTGACCGGAAAGGATCCGCTGGCGCGCAGGCGGCACGCCGGCGGGTGGACGCCGTATCCAGAACGGTTTCGGGATCGTCAACACTTCTCGCGGATGTACTGAGGAGCTTTATGAGCAAGGGACGTGTCCTGTCGGAGTTCTTCGCGTTTCTTCGGCAGGAAAAGAAGTACTGGCTGGTGCCGATCGTGATCGTCTTCATCCTGTTCGGTCTGCTGATCGTGTTCTCACAATCGAGCGCCGTGGCGCCGTTCATCTACACGCTGTTCTAAGAGGGTCTGCTGTTGCCGACGCGCATTCTCGGACTCTCGGCGTACTACCACGATTCGGCCGCCTGCCTCGTCGAGGACGGCCGCATCGTCGCGGCGGCGCAGGAGGAGCGGTTCACGCGCAAGAAGCACGACGCCAACTTTCCGTCGCGGGCGGTGGACTATTGCCTGAGGGAAGCCGGCGTCGACGCGAGCCAGTTGACGCTCGTCGGCTTTTACGAGAAGCCGCTCGTGAAGTTCGGCCGGCTGCTCGAGACCTACATCGCGTGCGCGCCGAAAGGGCTGAAGTCGTATCTCAAGGCGATGCCGCTGTGGGTCGGCGAGCGGCTCTGGATGGCCGACGACATCAAAGCGCACCTGCCCGGCTACGAGGGCGAGGTGCTGTTCGGCGAGCATCACGAGTCCCACGCGGCCTCGGCGTTCTATCCCTCGCCGTTCGAGTCCGCCGCCGTCGTGACCATCGACGGCGTCGGCGAGTGGGCCACCTCGTCGATCGGTGTCGGCCGCGGCGCCGACCTCGAGCTGATCCGCGAGCTGCGCTTTCCGCACTCGCTCGGCCTCCTCTATTCCGCGTTCACGTATTTCACCGGCTTCCGCGTCAACAGCGGCGAGTACAAGGTGATGGGACTCGCGCCGTACGGCGAGCCGAAGTACGTCGACACGATCAAGGAGCACCTGCTCGAGATCCACGACGACGGCAGCCTGTGGATGAACATGGAGTACTTCTCCTATCCGCACGGCCTGACGATGACCGACGAGAAGATCGAGCGGCTGTTCGGTCCGACGCGGCAGCCGGAGACGCCGCTCACGCAGCGCGAAATGGATCTCGCGCGATCCGTCCAGGACATCACCGAAGAGGTGATGCTGAAGATGGCGCGCTTCGCGCGCAAGGAAACGGGCGAGCGCGACCTGTGCCTGGCCGGCGGCGTCGCGCTGAACTGCGTCGGCAACGGCAAGATCCTCCGCGAGCGGATCTTCGACGAGATCTGGATTCAGCCGGCGGCCGGCGACGCGGGCGGCGCCGTCGGCGTCGCGCTGAGTCTCTGGCATCGGCATCTCGGCAATCCGCGCGTCAGTCCCGAGGCCAGCGGCACGTGGCAGCGGCCGTCGGAGGCACGCGTCGCCGTGCCCGCGTACGCCGACGGCATGAGCGGATCGTTCCTCGGTCCGCGCTATGACGACGAGGCGGCGGCGGCGTTCGTGGCGTCGCAGCCGTGCGTCGCACGCCGCATCGCGCCGGCGTCGCTCGCGCGCGAAGTGGCGGCGCTGCTCGCGCAGGAGAAAGTCGTCGGCCTCGCGCAGGGCCGCATGGAATTCGGGCCGCGCGCGCTCGGCGGCCGCTCGATCATCGGGGATCCGCGATCGCCGCGGATGCAGTCGGTCATGAACGTGAAGATCAAGTTCCGCGAATCGTTCCGCCCCTTCGCGCCCGCCGTGCTGCGCGAACACGTCAGCGAGTGGTTCGAGCTGAACGGCGACAGCCCGTACATGCTGCTCGTCGCCGACGTGCGTGCCGACAAGCGGCTGCCCGAGCGCGACGACACGAAGCACATGTGGGGCATCGAGAAATTGAACGTGCCGCGATCGACGATTCCCGCGGTGACCCACGTCGACTACTCGGCGCGCATTCAGACGATCCGCCGCGAGACGAACCCGTTCTACTACGACATCATCGAGGCGTTCTACCGCCTGACCGGCTGTCCCGTCATCGTGAACACGTCGTTCAACGTCCGCGGCGAGCCGATCGTCTGCACGCCCGCCGACGCGTACCGCTGCTTCATGCGCACGAACATGGACGCGCTGGTGCTCGAGGGCCATTTGCTGCTGAAGGGCGAGCAGCCCGCGTCCGCTCTGCCGACCGATGAATCGTGGAAGTCGGAGTTCGTCCTCGACTGAGATGGACACGCCGACGCGCTGGGGATCGCGCGCGGCCGCGCTCTACACGGATGCCTACGCCGCCACCTATCGCGAGCACGATGCGGCGATCTACCGCGGCGCGACCGTGACGCGCTTCGGCGAATGGCTGCGCGGCGTCTGCCGCTCGTTCGGCCGGCCGGTCGACGTCCTCGATCTCGGCTGCGGCACCGGCCGGTACTTTCACGTGCTCGATCAGGTGCGCCGGTTGGTCGCGATCGACGTCTCGCCGGCGATGCTCGCGCGCGCCCGCGAGCCGATCGGCGGCGCCGCGGCGGCATCGACGATGCTCGTGCACGGTGACTTTCTGACGCACGAGTTCGACGCCGCCGAATTCGACGTCGTCTACTCGATCGGCGTCCTCGCGGAGCATTCGCCGTTCGACGACACGATCGCGGCGCGCGTGTCGCGCTGGCTGCGGCCGGGCGGCCGGTTCGCGTTCACCGCGGTGCACGCCGACTCGCCGTCGATCCCGCGGACGCTGAAGCGGCGCCTGGCCGAGTCTGCGGCGGCGTCGCCGGCCGTGCCGGCAGCGGTGCGGCAGCGGCTGCGAACGCGGCTGTTGGCGGGCGGACTGTACGCCGACGAAACGCACCTGCAGCGTGTGCTCCGCGCCGCCGGCTTCGAGGTCGAGTCGATCGTGCCGTTCGACTCCGACGTGCATCGGCATCTCTTGACGGTGGCGCGACGCCCGTGACGCTCGGCATCGTCTATCACATGCCGTTCTGGCGCGACGCCGACGGGACGCTGCGCGAGGTCGAGGGATCGTTTGCGCGCTATGTCGATTCGCTCGCGCCGTACTTCGACGAGATCTCGCTCTGCGTGCCGTTCGCGTCCGCACCGCTCGGCCGCGGCACGGCGATCCGCGCGTCGAACGTCACCATCGCGCCGCTGCCGCCATTCGACGGACCCGTGCACTTCTACCCGAGACTCGCGTCGGTGCTGCCGCGGCTGGCGCGATGGGTGCGCACGGTGGATGTCGTGCATTGCCGCGTGCCGACGCCGGCCGCGGTCTTTGCGGCCGCGTTCGCACGTCTCTTCCGTCGCCCGGTGTTTCTGCTCGTTGTCGGAGATCTGCAGGCGCTGCTGCCGTCGATGCCGTATCGCGGCGTGAAGCGCCTGCTCTGGCGGGCGTATACCGCGTTCGAAGAGCACAACGTGCAGTGGATGGCCAATCGCGCACTGACGTTTGCGAACGGTCCGGCGCTCGCGGCGAAACACACGCGGCCGGGGCACGCCGTCGTCGAAACGCGAACGACGACGATCGAGGACGGCGACATCGGATCGCGCACGGATACGTGCGCGGCCGCGTGCGTCCGCGCGCTCGTCGTCAGCCGCATCGATCCGCGAAAGGGGCTGCGCGTGTTGCCCGCGGCCGTGCGGCAGGTCGTCGATGCCGGTGTGGACCTGACGCTCGACGTCGTCGGTCCGGCCGTGGGAAGCCCCGGCGAGGAAGAACGAAGCGCGATCGTCGCCGCGGCGCAGCAGTACGGCGTCGCCGATCGCGTGGCGCTCGTCGGCGCGGTTCCGCTCGAGCAATTGCTGCCGATGTATGGGCGCTACGACCTGTTCGTGCTGCCGACGCTGCCTGGCGAGGGCATCCCGCGCGTGCTGCTGGAGGCGATGAGCGCCGGTCTGCCGGTGATCACGACGCGGACCGCCGGCATCCCCGGGCTCGTGCAGCACGACGTCAACGGCCTGCTGGTGGACGATCCGACGCCGGACGCGATTGGGCGCGCGATGGTGACCGTAGTACGCGACGGCACGCTGCGGCGCCGCCTGATCGCCGGTGGCGCTGCGACGGCGCGCGCACACACGCTGCAGGCGCAAGCCGCGCGCATGGCGGCCGCGGTCGCGAGCGAGCTGCGGCTGCCGCTGCGCGCCGCCACGGTGTCGGCGCGGTGACCGTGGCTGATGACCGCGGGGCGATGAAGGATCCGGCGCGGCGGCCGACCGTCTGCTTCGTCGCGCCGTCGCTCGCGGGCGGCGGCGCGGAGCGCGTCGCGGTTCAGGTGCTGAATGCGCTCGATCCGGAACGGTGGAACCGCTGTCTGTATCTGTTCGAGCGGCGCGGGCCGTATCTCGCCGACGTGTCGCCGACGATTCGCGTCGACGCCGGCGACGCGGTGTCCCGCGTTGGGCAGTGGCGGGAGCTCCGCCGTTTTCTTCGCGCACGGCGTCCCGACGTCGTCGTCGTGTTCCTGAGTTACTTCTCGGTGTTGACGGCCGCGCGTGCCGCCGGCATTTCCGCGCGCGTCGTGTTCGACGTCGAGACGCCGGTGTCCGCGTTCCTCGGCGACGCGGAGTACCGCTGGTCGCGGCCGTGGATGCGGCGGCTGTTCACGGGCGTCATGCGGCGCGCGTGCGGCGCCGCGGATCTGCTTCGCGCGACGTCGAACGGCGTGGCCGACGATCTCGTGCGCACCTACGGCGCGTCGCCGTCGCGCGTCTGCGTCGTGCCCAATCCTGTTGACGTCACGGCCATCGCGAAGGACGCCGAAGAGCCGCTCGATGCCGCGATTGACGCGAACTGGACGCGGCCGGTGATCGTCGCTGCCGGCCGTCTGGCCGACGTGAAGAACTACCCGTTGCTCATCGACGCGCTCGCGATTCTGCGTGAAACGATTCCCGCCTCGCTCTTCATCCTTGGAACGGGAGAGCACGAAGCGGCAATCCGGTCTGCGATCCGCGACCGCGCGCTGGACGGTGTGGTTCACTTGTGCGGCTTTCAGCGGAACCCGTGGAAGTTCATGGCGCGCGCGGACGTGTTCGCGCTGACGTCGCGCTACGAAGGGTTCGGGAACGTGCTCGTCGAGGCGATGGCCTGCGGCGTTCCGGTCGTCGCCACGAGTTCGCCAGGTACGCGCGACATCGTCAGCGACGGGGTCGACGGCGTGCTCGTCGAAGCGCACGCCCCGGCGGCGGTGGCGGCGGCGCTCGCGGTCGTGCTGAGCGACGCCGTTCGCCGCCAGCGCATGGCGGTCGCCGCCCGGCGCAAGGCGGACACGTACCGGACCGAGACGGTCGTCGGCGCGTACGATCGCGCGCTTGCCGGAGCGCTGGCATGAGCGTGAAGCTCGCCGCCGCGTTGCTGATCGCGGCCGCCGTTGTGTGCGTGCTCTCGCCGCTCGCGGTCTGGTTCGCCATCGCGATCGTCGCTGTCGTCGGCCTGCTCGTGCGCGGCCTGGAGCCGGCCGAGCGGCGTTGGGTCGTCGCCATCGTCGCGGTGGCGGTCGTGCTTCGGCTCGCCGCGATTGCGGGGCTGTTCCTCAGCGCCGATCACACGCGCGTGCCGTTCGCGGCATTGTTCGGCGACGAGGACTACTTCATCAAGCGATCGCTGTGGCTTCGGAACGTGTCGCTCGGCCTCAACGTGACGCGGTTCGATCTCGAGTACGCGTTCGAGCCGAACGGGAGCTCCAGCTTCATCAACCTCCTGGCGGCCGTGCAGGCGATCGTCGGGCCGGCGCCGTACGGGCTGCATTTGATCAGCGTGGTCTTCTACATTGGCGCGGTGCTGCTGCTGTATCGCGTCGCACGGCGCAGCTTCGGACGCGCGCCGTCGATCGTGGGACTCGTCGTGCTGTTGTTTCTGCCGAGCCTGTTTGCGTGGTCGATCGCCGTCCTGAAGGAGCCGCCTTTCGTGTTGCTGAGCGCCATCGCCCTGACGCTCGCCGTCACGCTGACCCGCACGAATTCGTGGGGCGCGCGCGCGCTCGCGGTCGCCGGCCTCGTCGCCGTCGCGGCGGTGCTGCAAACGCTGCGGGCGGACGGCGGCGCGTTCGTCATCGCCGGCACCGTGGCGGGGTTGGCACTCGGTTTTCTCGCCGCTCGTCCGCGCCTGTTCGTCGCGGCGCTCGTTGCGGCGCCGATTGCGGCGGCGCTCGTGCTGCGTCTGCCGGAGGTGCAATTGCGCGCCTATGCCGCGCTGCAACGCGCGGCGCGGCAGCACTGGGGCGCGGTCGTCGTCTCGCCGGGTATCAGCTATCGGCTGCTCGACGATCGTTTCTACGGCGACGTGAACGTCGCGTCCGATCTTCGGGCGGGTGAAGCGGCGCGGTACCTCGTCCGGGCGGCCGTGTCGTACGCGACGCTGCCGCTGCCGTGGCAGGCGCAGTCCCGCGCGGCCGCTGCGTACATTCCGGAGCAAGTGATCTGGTACGTGCTGGCCGTGCTGGCCGCCGCTGGACTGCTCACTGCCTTTCAACGCGATCCGCATCTCGCGGCGCTGCTCGTCGCATACGCGGGGCTGCTCGCGGTCGGAGCGGCGCTGACCGACGGCAATCTCGGCACGCTCGTGCGTCATCGCGGGCTGACGCTGCCATACCTCGTGTGGTTCGGCGGTGTCGGTGGATGCGAACTGCTGATCAGAGCTGAAAAGAGGTGGCTGTGACGGTGCTCGACGAGCGCGGCCGCATCGCCGGCCGCTTCAACGTCGTCGACGTGTTCGCGGCGATCGTGCTGCTGCTGCTCGTGCCGCTCGGGATCGCGTCGTATCTGCTGTTTCGCACGCCCGCCCCGACGCTGACGACGATCACGCCGAAAACGCTGTTCCAGGGACCGAATCAGCGGATCGAGATCGACGGGACCAATCTCAGGCCGTTCATGCGCGTGTCGTTCGACACCGTGCCGGCGAATGCGTTCCTCCTCGGCAGCACGAAATACGCCATCGTGGACGTGCCGGCGCTGCGGCCCGGCGTGTACGACGTCGTCCTCTACGACTACGCGCGCGAGGTCGCGCGGCTGCCGAAGGCGCTGACGATCGCCGCGCCGGCGACCGACGTCATGCTCGAAGTGGTGGGACGCTTCCAGGGCGTGACCGATGCGACGGCCGCCGCGCTCAAGGCCGGCGCGCGCCTGCCGTCGGCCGAACAGCCGCTCGCGACGATCGTGTCCGTCGGGCCGCGTATGCCGGGTGCGTTGCGGCTGAAGGTCGGCGGCGACACGGTTACCGTGCCGTCGAATCGACAGGACGTGGAGGCGACGCTGCTCGTCGGGTGCGCGCCAACTCGCGGAACGGACGGCGAGGTCCGCTGCGTTGTCCCGATGCCGGATCAGTCGATCGTCGTCGCGCCGGATGCGCTGCTGACGTTCGTCACGCCGTCCGGTCCACTCGTGTTTCAGATCGCGTCCGCGCGCGCTTCCAAACCGTGACCTCTTCCGTCGACGTGGCCGCGGCGGACGCCGCGATGGACGCGATCTGGCGACGCAGCTGGATCGGCGGCCGTGTGCAATGGCTGGCGTGTCGGCTGCAGATCGCATGGCTCGATTCGCGATGCCGGCGCCTGCTCGCGGCCGCGGGAATCCGTTGATGACCGAACGCATCCGCGTCCTGGCCCTGTCGCCGATTCCCGAAGAGGGCGCCGGATGCCGCTTTCGCATCGCGCAGTTCATGCCGTATCTGCGCTCGGTCGGCATCGACGTCACGCTGCGCTCGCTCTTCACGGCCGATTTCTTCAACCTCGTCTATCGGCGCGGTCAGTACGTCCGAAAGGCATCGGGGTTCGCGACGCTCGCGCTGAAGCATCTGGCCTCGCTGCGCGATCTCTCGAGCTTCGACGTGCTGTTCCTGTACCGCGAGATGCTGCCGATCGGACCGGCGATCGTCGAGCGCCTGCTCGCGCTCCGCGGACGGCCGCCGATCGTGTTCGACTTCGACGATGCGATTTTTCTGCCGAGCGTCAGCGACGCGAACCGTTCGATCGCGGCGCTGAAACAACCTGGAAAAGTCGCGACGATCATCCGACACAGCGACCGCGTGATCGCCGGCAACGAGTACCTCGCGAGCTACGCGCGTCGCTTCAACGATGCCGTCACCGTCATCCCAACCGTCGTCGACACGACGAAGTTCGTGCCGCGCGCCCCGTCGACCAACGGCGCGACGCGCCCCGCACCGATCGTCGGCTGGATCGGCAGCCCGACGACGGTGTCGTATCTGCGCGGGCTGCTGCCGGCGCTGCAGCGCCTGCACGCGACACAGCCGTTCGTGCTGCGCATCAGCGGCGCCGGCGAGCCGATCGACGCGCCCGCGCTCGCGATCGAGCAGCCGGCGTGGTCGCTCGTCGGGGAAGTCGAGCTGTTCAACACGTGCGACGTCGGCGTCTACCCGCTCGTGGACGACGACTGGGCGCGCGGCAAGTGCGGCTTCAAGGCGATCGAGTTCATGGCGTGCGGCGTGCCGGTCGTCGCGTCGGCCGTCGGGGTCAATCGCGAGATCGTCGCCGACGGCGTGAACGGATTTCTCGCCACGACGGATGCGGAGTGGATCGAGAAGCTCGGGCGGCTCCTCGCCGACGCGGAGTTGCGGCGCCGGGTGGGCGCGGCGGGGCGACGGACGATCGAGGAGCGCTACTCGCTGAAGGTCCACGCGCCGGCGCTGGCGGCGGCGATCCGATCGCTATGATGGCCGTCGTTATCTGCAGCATCGTGCTCGATCTGGTCCACGAGGCGTGGGTCGAGTGGCGCCGGTTCCTGTGGGGCGACCTCGCGATGCGCGTCTGGGAAAAGCGATTCGTGGTGACGGAGAAGGCGGCGCTGATGCTTGGCCGGCGGAGCGCGCGGCCGTGAACCGCACGCATCGCTGGCGGTCGGCCGACGCCTGGATCGTCGGGGCGCTGCTCGTCGCGGCGTTCGCGGCGACGCGTTGGTACCTCCCGAAGTTTCGCGCTGACGGCGGGCACGAAGAGTTCTACCAGGCCGAGTTCGGGCCCGCGGTGATGCAGGCATGCGGACGCGGGTTCGTGAACCCGGTCGAGACGAACGCGCCGGCGCTCGCCGACTTTCTCCATGACCGATCGCGGCGCCTGGCCTGCAGCGATCTGCCGGCCACGGTGCGCACGCGGCCGCTGAATCCGCTCCAGGGCGTCACGCGCTACCTGATGATGCTCGTCGGCTTCGTCTGGCGCCTCGTCGGTGTGCGGTGGGACGCCGTCGATATCGTGACGGCCGCGTTCGTGGCCACCAGTGTGGCGGCGGCGTACGCGGCGCTCAGTCTCGCGACCGGGCCGTGGGTCGCGCTCGTCGCGACGGTGTGGTGGGCGTGGTCGCCGCGGCATCTGCAGAACGTTCCGCACTTGCGCGACTACTCGAAGACGCCGTTCTTCATGGCGATGCTCGTCGCGATCGCGATCGCGTGCGTGGAGTCGCGTCCGGGTTGGCTGCTCGCCGCGGGGATCGCGTTCGGTGTGATCCAGGGGATCGGGTTCGGGATGCGCACGGACATGCTCCTGAACTTCGTCCCCTTCTTTCTCGTGCTGTTCGTCGTGGCGACGCGCGCCGATCTCAAAGCGCGAATGGCGGCGGCGGCGGCGGCGCTGCTGGTGTTCGTCGCCGTCTCCTATCCGATCGTGCGTACCTACGCGCGCAGCAGCAGTTTGTGGCATGTCGTCCTGCTCGGCCTCACGTCACCGTACGAAGAGAACCTGAACATCGGCTTTCCGCGCCCTGCGTACAGCTTTCCCTACGCGCACAACGACGGGTTCATCGAAACGGTCGTTCGGGCGTTCTGGTCGCGGCGGCACCCGAGCGACCCGCCGCTCGAGATCGTCACGCGGCCGTACGATCGCGCGTGCCGCGAGTACTTCGAAGGGATCGCGCACACGTTTCCGGGCGACATCGTGACGCGCGCCGTCGCGTCCGCCAATCTGGTCGCCAACTTGCCGTCGTGGCTGCCGATCGGACACGAGGTGCCGATCGGCATCACCTCGCCGCGGCTCGCGCGGTTGTGGATGGCACGCGCGACGTTCATGCGGCGCTTCGACGGCGCGTGGCTGTGGCTGGCGATCGCCGCGATCGTGGCGGTCGGCGCCGTCTCGCTCCGGTACGCCATCGTGGCGTTCGGGCTGTTCTGGTTCTGGGAAGGCGTGCCGGCCGTCGAGTTCCAGGGGCGGCACATCTATCAATTCGAGTTCCTGATGCTCGCCGTGCTCGCCATCTGCGCCACCTGGGGCGCGGCGCTCGCATTGCGCGTCGTGCGCGGCGAGGACACGCACGCCCTGTCGCGGCGCGTGCGGCGATCGCTGGCGACGGTCGCGGCGTTGGTCGTCGCGGTCGTCGCGACGGTCGCGGCGGGACGGCTCGTGCAGGAACCTCGAGTCCGCGCGCTCATCGGCGAGTACCTCGCCGCGCCGACCGGACCCGTGCCATCGCAGATCGTGCCGCTGCACGACGAGCGCGCGCGGCTCGCGGTCGATCTCTTTGCCCCGCCCGCGCGGCGCGACGAGGTGCAGGAGGTCGTGTTGAAGACCGAATTCGATTTCGACCGGTGCCAGCGGTCGACGCCGCTGACGGCCACCTTCCGCTACGTCGAAACGGATCCGCGCCTGGCTCTCGACTTTTCGCGGACGATCACGCTCGACTATCCCGGTCACGCCGTCACGCAGGTGTTTCTGCCGGTGTACCGGCTCGAGCGCGATGGAACGATGGTGTCGCGGTTCGTCGGAGTCGACGTGCCGGCGTCGTTCACCGATTGCGTCCGGCTGTCGCGCGTGGTCGATCCCGGCGCGTCGCTGTCGATGATCCTGCCGGTCACGGTGGAACCCGACTGGTCCCGAAAACTGTACGAACGCGTCCGCCTCGACCGCGGCTTGGGTTACTGAGTGGCTGACATCGCGATTCGCGCCGCGGGCCTGAGCAAGGTCTATCGGCTGTACACCAAACCGGCGCACCGCTTTCTCGACATGTTCGGTCTGCTCGGCGACAAGCCCGGCGCCTACACCGAGCATGCGGCGCTCGATCGCGTCGATCTCGAGATCCGGCGCGGCGAGAAGGTGGCGATCATCGGGCGCAACGGCGCCGGCAAGAGCACGTTTCTCAAGCTGGTGACCAACGTGATCCGTCCGACCGCCGGCACGCTCGACGTCAACGGCGAGATCCACGCGCTGCTGCAAATCGGTACCGGGTTTCACCCGGAGTTCACCGGACGCGAGAACGTGCTCGCGTATCTCGCGCAGCTCGGCGTGCCGAGCGGCGACGCCGCGCGCCGATGCGCCGAGGCGATCGAATTCGCGGAACTCGAGGAGTACATCGATCAGCCGGTCAAGACGTA
>Ga0070741_10000708_pt1 | contig 113944 bp, 115 predicted proteins | sample Coa_R1_4_FD_66440 | JGI IMG/M metagenome (GOLD analysis project Ga0070741, IMG submission 66440) | Surface soil microbial communities from Centralia Pennsylvania, which are recovering from an underground coalmine fire - Coalmine... | ecosystem: Environmental > Terrestrial > Soil >... | reverse complement strand
ACCCAGCGCGTTGCCATAGCCGCCTTCCGTGCGGACATAGCCACCGATCTTCAAGCACGTATCCGAGCCGGGGATGTAGAAGAACCCCGCCCCGTACAGGCTACAAATCTTCACGTACTGGACCGGCTTGGCCTTTACGGGAAGATCGGCGGCCTGAGCCCCAGCCATCGCAACGAGACCCGCTGCGGAGCCAAGGAGAAGGCTTTTCACCATCTTCATCTTGAACCTCCAAACATTGTTTCTTCGTGAGAGGGTTCCGTATCCGCCCAGTGCGACCGGCACCTTTGGAACTTCCCCATGCTCCCCGCTACCCGACTGCCTCACCCACCTCGAAATTCCCAACACCGGGCCTTACTTGGTGCGATCCTCAAACGGACAGCGCGACCTGGGGATGCCCCCCTCCGTCGCATTGCCAGATTATCTGCTGAGCCCCTGCAAGCAATGAAGAAGCGCCCTACCCACAGCCACTTTCGGCCGTTTTTGGCGGTGTGTTGCCCAAAGAACACGCGCTAAAAAGCGGCCGGGCGCGACCCCACGGCAGCCTTGTTTTCTCATTTCTTTTCAGACGATTGCAGCGATAACGCGGCCTGTCGCACGCGATGATGACAACGCCCCCTGGCGCCCAATCTCGACATGTTAATGCCCGGTTTACTACCAGGGTATGGCAAAGCTCCGGTCTTCGCGCTTGCAACTCCCTGCCGGCGTCTCTTTCCGAGTCGCGACGGCAAAATAGACGGGTTTCCCTGACGCGCAGGGCGGCATACGAAGCTTGCGAAGAGAGAAAACGGCGTTGCGACAGGAAGCGAGAATCATCCGATGAATCGAAAGCAACGCCGCTCCGCTGGAACACGCTCCGAAACGCGCGCCACGGAGACAACGGTCTCGGAGCTGCTCCTGCGCGCCGCCGGCAGCCTGCAGGAGCAAAACCTCGAAGAAGCAGCGCGGCTCTACAAGCGCGTTCGCGCGATCGAGCCGACACATGCGCACGCATGCAACGGGCTTGCCTCGGTGCTGCTCGCACAAGGCAAGCGCAAGGAGGCATCGCGGATGTTCGCGGAGCTGATCGAGATCGCGCCCGAGGCCGGCCGCGAATTCTCGAATATCTCCGGAATCCTGGGCAAAGCGAATCCGACGCTTGCACTGGCGATTGAACGCGCTGCCCGGGCATGGCCGAAGCCGCTCGTGGACACCGAATTGCTCGGCGAAGACACGGACATCATCACGGACGATCCGTTTCTGCACGCGGTTCTGACGTCGATGACGGTTCGAGACATCGGTCTCGAAAGATTCCTGACGCTTGTGCGGCGCGACGCGTTGGCACGACTTGCAGAGGGCGCCGCCACCGCTGCCAGTCCGGAACTCGGTTTCTATGGCGCGCTGGCGCAGCAATGTTTCATCAACGAATACGTCTTCGCCCAAACCGACGAAGAGGCGGCACAGGTTGACCTTCTCGCCACGAAGATCACCGCCGCACTTGATGCTGGCGCGCCAATTGCCCCATCGGCCGTGGTTGCGCTCGCGATGTACGTCCCCCTCAATTCCATCGCCGGCGCTGAGCGACTCCTCAGCAGACATTGGCCAGCTCCGACTGTCGAGTTACTGCGACAGCAAATCCGCGAGCCACTCGAAGAACGTGAGTTGCGCGCATCGATTCCGCGGCTCACCGAGATCGACGATCCGATCTCGATCGCCGTACGCCAGCAGTACGAGGACAATCCCTACCCGCGATGGGTCCGCACCGCCGCACCACCTACCTCGAAACTCTCGATCAACGAGTACGTTCGCAGTCTCTGTCCTAGCGCCGCATTTAATCCGATCGAGGCCAACCGCACGCTCGAGGTGCTGGTAGCCGGTTGCGGAACCGGCTCACATCCCATCGAGCTGGCCCAGGTTCTGTCAGGATGCAGGATCTTGGCGGTCGATCTCAGCCTCAGCAGTCTGGCCTATGCCAAGCGCAAGACAACAGCCGAACTGCCGCTCGAGTATGCGCAAGCGGACATTCTCCGCCTCGGAGCGATCGGTCGGACATTCGATATCATCGATTCAGTCGGTGTCCTGCACCACATGGCCGACCCTGTCGCCGGGTGGGATGTGCTGGTCTCGCTATTGCGGCCGGGCGGGCTTATGCGCGTCGGACTCTACAGCGAGATTGCGCGTCGCGGCCTCATCGCCGCGCGGGCACTTATCGAGCAGCGTGGGTTTGCATCAACGCCGGAGGGGATCCGGCGATGCCGTCAGGAATTGTTCTCTTCACCGGTGATGGCGGGCAATGATCTCTTCAGCATCAGCGACTGCCGCGACCTGCTCTTCCATGTGCAGGAACAGCGATTCACATTGCCCGCCATCAAGGGATTGGTAGCGAAAAGCAACGTCCGGTTCATCGGATTGGTACTTCCACCGGAGTCCCGCGAGACCTACAGACAGCAATTCCGCGCACACGGCTGGAGCATGTCGGACCTCGACCGCTGGGCCAAAATCGAAGAGCAAAATCCCGGCACCTTTGTCGGCATGTATAATTTCTGGGTCCAAAAGCCGAGCAATGACGATCCGTCGTCATAGCCGTCACGCAATCGCATCCACTGCGAAGCTCGACGGAGGCTGGCCTTGCTCGTATGCCTCCCACATTCGCGTGTAGGCGCTCTCCAGGTGGCGCGTATAGCGGCTGGTTGAGAAGAGCGGCGACGTCTTCCGATTGGCCGCAAGCTTTGCCCGGACGGCAGTGAGCTTGTCGCGGTCCCGCGCGAGCCCAAGCGCCAATTGTTCGTATTCGCGCAACGAAGATGTCACCAATTCAGGCAATCCCATGGTGTTGAGCAGGCCCGCCGTGACCCTGCTGGCAAATGTGGTGCCGACATCGGTGACGATGGGCACGCCGGCCCAGAGAGAGTCAACCGCGCTGGCGTGAGCGTTATAGGGCGTGGTGTTGAGAAACAGGTCGGCGAGGCGATGCCGCGCAAGATGGCCTTCATTCGCTGCGACATGGCGTGCAAACACGAGGCGCTCCGGAGCCACGCCGTGTGCTGCCGCCTCACGGCGCAGATTGCCGACTGCTGCCGGATTGAGCTGCGAAAGCCAAAGCACGCTGCCCTCGACCGCCGACAATAGCCGCATCCAGATCGCGAACGCATCAGGCGTGATCTTCAGACTCTGGCTGAACGAGCAGAAGACAAATCCGTTCTCCGGCAGACCCTCCTCTGTCCGCGACACGGCGGTCGCAGAGATCTTGCGCGTGTCGTCCGTCGGCATGAACGTGTCGGGCAAACAGACCACCCGCTCAGTATAAAACTGCTCGGCTTCTGCCGGGATGACGAAACGATCGGCGAGGACGTAGTCGATGTAGTCGGCGCCCGTCGTGCCGGCATAGCCGAGGTAACTGACCTGGATCGGCGCTGGTCGATACGCGAAGGCGCGCGGACGTGAATGATCCGTATGCCCCATCAAATCCACCGCGATGTCGACTTCCATCTCTTTGATCAGCTCGGCGATTTCCCGATCGCTGCGCCGATCGACTTCGATGAAACGTTCGAATTCGGATTTCAGCCGCGTCCGCATGGCGCTTTCGGCGGGCGGCGTGAAACAAATCGCGATCGATTCAAAGCGCGCGCGATCATGACGGCCGATGACACCGGCGAGCAGGTAGGCCACCGGATGCTCACGGAAGTCGGCGGAGAGATAGGCAACTCGGATGCGCTTATGGGCATAGCGTTCGCCGCGCCAAACCGGCTCGGCGGCCAGGGGATTTTCGCGACTGGTATAGAGGCGCGCCGCGGCATGGATGTCGGCGGAGGTCGCCTGCAAAGCCAGGCTATCGTGCGGCGCCATGACCAACACGCCGTTGCGCGCGCCCTCCAGCAATCGAGCTTGTTCGCTTTCGAAATTTTCCCAGTTGCAAATTTGCAGCTTGTTGCGAAAGCGGGCCCCCTCGACCAGCTCCATCTGCGGTTTCAGCGTAAACGCGCGATCATTGGATCTGAAAGCCTCCTCGATGCGGCCGAGCCATTGGCAAGCGTTCGCTCGCCCTGCCCAACCTTCCGCGGAGTTCGGATTGAGTGAGAGGGCCCGATCATAGTCGGCGAGCGACTGATCGAGTTGACCAAGCTCCTTAAGGACGTTGGCGCGGCCGAGATAGGCTTCGGCCATCCTGGGATCGAGCGCGAGCGCACGATCGTAGCTCGCCACGGCATCAGCGAAACGCTTCAGGTCGTACAGGATGTTGGCGCGATTGTTCCAGGCGTTCGCGTAATTCGGATCGAGCGTGATCGCCTGCTCGCTGTGGACGAGCGCCTCGTCGAGCTGGCGGGCGCGCCGCAGGACGATGCTGATATTGTTGTGCGCGAGGACCGAGCGTGCGTCGAGCTTCAGTGCGCGCCGCAGCGTTGTGACGGCATGCTGGTCATCGCGGAGCTCGATTTGCACGCCACCGAGATTGATGAGCGCATCCAGTGAATTCGGCTTGATGCGGATGGCCGCGCTGAGCAGCCGAAGTGCTTCTTGAAGCTGACCGCGCTGGGCGTGAACGACGCCAAGCAGATGCGTGGCGTCGAACTGCTTCTTGTCGCTCGCGAGAACCATCTTGTAGAGAAATTCGGCATTCGCGAGGTCGCCGGCCTGGTGCGCGGCGATGGCCCTGTTCAATGTGGCCTGTAAGCTTGCACCCGGTGAGTTGCCGAACACTTTTCGAACCGCTGATCGGAAGATTGGCTGCGCCGAAAGTGCACGCTTCTTAGCCGGAAATCCGTGCTTGTCCAAAATCCTGCTTGCGCGGCTCGGCCGAGCCGTTCTCGCGGATCGGTGACCCGCCAATCACACCGTCCAAAGCAGAAAGTCCATCTCGCAACGCGCCGAAGAAGCCCGTCGCCCGCGGAGGTATTGCCGTAACTTTTGCCCCCGACGCACGCGATCGCCGCGCGCTGGCAGGATCGAGAGTTCGAAATTGAGGTTCCGGCTAGCGGCGCTGGCGGAGACGGAGGGATTCGAACCCATAGGCCCGGCTATGCCGGGCCGTTCTTGGCGCGAGGCGACGCGCAAATGGCGCGATCGCCGCGCGCTGTCAGGATCGAGGGTTCGAAATTGAGGTTCCGGCAAGCGCAGTGACGACGGCTCTTCAGCTTCTGCTGCGGCGCTGGCGGAGACGGAGGGATTCGAACCCTCGATACGCCTTTGGAGCGTATAACGGTTTAGCAAACCGCCGCCTTCAGCCACTCGGCCACGTCTCCGTCCGCGGGCTCGGTATGCCCGAGCCCCTAAGTAATGGCAAGCGCGACCGGAATTTCGGCGAGCCGCAAGCGGCCCGCACGACGTGTGGTCAGGCTGCGGCGCGGATTTCGACGGCCGGCTGCACGGCTTGCGGCTGGCTCTTGAGCCAATCGCGCGCAGCACGCTGTGCCGCACCGATTTCGGCGTCGGTCATCTGCTCGGCCACTTCGCGACGCAGGCGAACGGCTTCCTTATTGCCGCGCGTCGCCGCGATGTTGAACCATTTGTGCGCCTGCACCATGTCGACCGGAACCGAGCGGCCGACCGAATACATCATGCCGAGCTCGAAAAACGTGTCGACGCCTGCCTCGACGCCGAGCGTTGCGGCGTCCATCTCGATGCGAGCCATTCTTGGCCTCCCCTGATCTCGCACGCATCCGTCCCCCGGATATGCGCGCCCTGCTGCCCGACGCGACATGCGTCATGGGCACGCGGATAGTGAGGAGAAAATTTGAATGGTGGTTTAAGCGTCGCGATGAATCGTTTGTGAATCCCGCGCCGAGTTGTCCGGGCAATTCTCGGAATCCCCAGCAAATCGCCTCGGAGTCGCGACCGAAGCCGCAGAGTGAGGGATTGCTAACCCTCCCCTTTCAGCACTCGCTAACAACGTCGATGATGAGCGCGCGTCAGCCCGCTCGCGCGCGCTGCCCGAACAGCACCGCCTGCACCTTCGGATCTTTCATGTCGACCTTGCTTGCCTCCTCGACACGCAGGCTCATGCCGCGTTTCACGGCCGGGCGCGCCAGCAAGGTGTCGAGCCAGCGCTTGAGATGCGGAAACTCCTCGATGTCCTGCCCCTGCCGCTGCCAGCGGCTCGCCCAGCCGACGCAGGCGATGTCGGCGATCGAATATTTTCCGGCGAGGAATTCGCGATCCTTGAGCCGCTTGTTCATCACGCCATAGAGCCGATTGCATTCATCGGTGTAGCGCTTGATGGCGTAAGCGAGCTGCTCGGGAGCGTATTGGCGGAAGTGATGCGCCTGCCCGGCCATCGGCCCGAGCCCGCCCATCTGCCAGAACAGCCATTGGTCGACCTCGACGCGGTCGCGCTCGTTCGCCGGATAGAGCTTGCCGGTCTTGCGGCCGAGATATTGCAGGATCGCGCCGGACTCGAACACCGAGATCGGCTTGCCGCCGGGGCCAGCGGGATCGACGATCGCCGGCATACGGTTGTTCGGCGAGATGCGCAGGAATTCCGGCTTGAACTGCTCGCCCGCCGAAATATTCACTGGCACCATCGTGTACGGCAGCGCGCACTCCTCGAGCATGATCGAAATCTTCCAGCCGTTTGGCGTCGGCCAGTAGTAGAGCTCGATCGGCCGCTTCGAGACCGTCCTCACCCGCTTAACCGGCTTGCGCTTGGCTTTCGCGCCTCTTGTCGTTGCGGCTCTTTTCTTCGAACGCGCGCGTGCCATCGCCTGCTCCTTCTGGGGTTGAATGCCGGTCAACAGTTAGGTCCGAGGCCATAGCTTCGCAACAATCACAGCCTGAGAACGTAATTTGTGCAGCCGCAATCTGGACGAGCGCAAATGTTCACGTTATGATCTCCTCAGCGGCAAACACGAATTCGGGTCATCTGGCCAGCGCCGCGCCACCAGGGAGTGAGACATGCGTAAGATTCTAGTCGTCAGTGCCGCGGCTCTGTTCATGAGCGCGTTCGCCGCAAGCGCACAAAATGCACCAAGTGCGCCATCATCCACCACGCCATCCGCAAGCAAGCCGGCCCCGAGCGCGGGCCAGGCCGCCGCACGCGAGCGTCAGAAGAAATGTGCCGCCGAGTGGAAAGAAGCCAAAGCCGCAGGCAAGATCGAAAAGGGAACGACCTGGCCGAAATATTGGAGCGCCTGCAACACGCGGCTGAAGGGCGCGTGAGCGCCACATTGGCGACGTGTCCATTGTGAACAAGGCCGCGCCGAGAAGCGCGTAGACGGATCAGAAACGATCGAGGGCGTCGGCAAGGAGCGGAAGTTCGAGACCGCGGCGACTTTCGCCGTCGTGGAGAGGTGCGGTCTCCCGTCCCTCCTCTTCGCAGCGGTCCTCCTTTGCAGGAGACGCGCGAAGCTCGAACTTCTCATCTCGCCGACGCCCTCGTACACCGGAACCGGCGTCGTCTCAGGGAGCTGCTTGCGCTGTCCGCCCTTCGACTTCGCCGGTTCGTGTGACGCAGTGAGAACGGTTAGCGCTAGAGCTTACGTTTCGCTTTGCGCTTGGCCTTCTTCTTCGCCACTGCCTTCTTTCGCTTCTTCGCCATTGCTGCCCTCCTAGCCGAGTGGGTTGGCGATGATCGGATCAGTACAGTCGCGAATCGACTGCACTGCACTCCGATTACTACAGCACAACGAAAAAAACAGCGACTCTACTTAAGGAAACGTGTACGCGACGACGCGCGCATTGCACTGCACGCGCAGACAACACGCACATGCACGCACGACACGCTGACGATGCGCAGCGCGCGCGATCTTTGCTCAGACAATTTTTGATGACATCGAAGATGTCCGCATTTCACAAGGGTTATTGTGACGTGCAGCGAAAACAGGGAACGTGCGGCCACAACGCACATCGCGCGTGCGTGCGCGCGCATTTTTCATCGCGCGATGACGCAAAGAACGTCCGTTAAGCATCAAAAACTTTTTCACAACATTCGCTCGTTTTCACCCGCGCGCGGGGTCGAATCCGATCAAAACGAGCGAATCGGAAGCAAGTGATTCGTCCGCACCGCCGATTTGAAGGAGGAGAATTTCGGATTCCGCGACATCGGCACGCATCGATTCTCGACGCTTGAGTCAGCTTCGCGACGATCCCGAGCGCGCCGGCGATCAGATGCCGAGCTTCGCCTTGAGCAGCTCGTTGACCGCTTGCGGGTTGGCTTTGCCGCCCGACGACTTCATCACCTGACCGACGAACCAGCCGAGCGCTTTCGGATTGGCTTTCGCATCCTGCACCTTGTCGGGATTGGCCGCGACGATGGCATCGACGATCTTTTCAATGGCGCCAAGATCGGTGACCTGCTTCAGCCCGCGAGATTCGACGATCGCACGCGGGTCACCGCCCTCGGTCCAGCAAATTTCGAACAGATCCTTGGCGATCTTGCCGGAGATCGTGCCTTCGGCGATCAGATCGAGAACGCTGCCGAGCTGCGCTGCCGACACGGGCGCATCGTCAATGGTCTTGCCCACTTTGTTGAGGCGGCCGAACAGCTCGTTGATCACCCAGTTCGCGGCGCTCTTGGGGTCGCGCCCCTTGGCGACGCTCTCGAAATAGTCCGCCGTCGTGCGCTCACCCACCAGCACGTCGGCGTCATAGGCCGACAAGCCATATTCGCGGACGAAGCGTTGCTTCTTGCTGTCCGGAAGCTCGGGCAAGTGGCGCTTGAGCTCCTCGACTTCAGCCTCACCGACCTCGAGCGGCAGCAGATCAGGATCGGGGAAATAGCGGTAATCGTGCGCCTCTTCCTTGCTGCGCATCGAACGCGTTTCGCCTTTCGCCGGATCGAACAGCCGTGTCTCCTGGTCGATGCTGCCGCCGTCCTCGAGAATTTCGATCTGCCGGCGGGCTTCGTACTCGACGGCTTGCCCGATGAAGCGGATCGAATTGACGTTCTTGATCTCGCAGCGCGTGCCGAGAGCCTCTCCCGGGCGGCGCACCGACACGTTGACGTCGGCACGCAGATTGCCCTTCTCCATATCGCCGTCGCAGGTCCCGAGATAGCGCAGGATGCTGCGCAGCTTGGAGACATAAGCCTTCGCCTGCTCGGACGAACGTAAATCCGGTTTGGAGACAATCTCCATCAGCGCCACGCCAGATCGATTGAGATCGACGAACGACATGGTGGCGTGCTGGTCGTGCAGCGACTTGCCCGCGTCCTGCTCGAGATGCAGCCGCTCGATACCGACCGTGACGGGCTGATCGTCCGCCATGTCGACGACGACTTCGCCCTCGCCGACGATCGGCCACTTGTACTGGCTGATCTGATAGCCCTGTGGCAGGTCCGGATAGAAATAGTTCTTGCGATCGAACACCGACCTTAGATTGATCTTGGCTTTGAGGCCGAGACCGGTGCGGATCGCCTGGCGCACGCACTCCGCATTGATCACGGGCAGCATCCCCGGCATCGCGGCATCAACGAGCGACACGTGCGAATTCGGCTCGCCGCCAAATGCGGTCGATGCGCCGGAGAACAGCTTCGCGTTCGACGTCACCTGGGCATGGACTTCCATGCCGATGACGACTTCCCATTCGCCGGTGGCGCCCCGGATCAGGTTCGGATTTTTGCCTGACATACTCATCGCAAGGTCCAGAAAAATCAGCCGTTCGATAGAGGCTGGCGGGAGCCGGCGCAAGTGCGCGGTTCCCACGCAAACCGCCCGGCAACAGGAACCGCGTTCGCGGCGCAAGCGTTGGCGAGCGTATAGTCGGAAACCACATCATGGCTCAGCATGAACCAAATACGGGGTTTTTCGGGCTTATCCTCGGAGGAATCGTGGCCGCCGCGGCATTGTTGTTCATCCTGACCGGGGGGCAGCTTGGCGGAAAAAAGACAGTCTCAAGCGACAAAGACATGCCGCCGCTGGCGTCGCAAACCGCGCCCGAACAAAAATAGAGCGGCAATAGAGTGGCATCAACCGCGGCTCAGAAGCTCGCCGGCAATCGCATCCCATTCCGCATCTAACGGGCCGGAAACCTCCGTGCGCCGCGCTGCCCGGTACCAGTATTGGGCGTTGCCCAGATCCCCTTCGACGCGATGCAGATAAGCGTGAACCCACGCCGCATCAGCGCCGTCGGCCTCCATGACGAGCTTGTGCGCGCGATCCCAGTCGCCCTTGGCGGCCCACCACATCGCGGCAAGCGGGGCCGCCGCATGCCGCGGCGGTTGCGCTTTTGCCAATGTCAGCTTGAAGGCACCGAGATCCATGGACGAAGCAACATTTAAACCTGGAGCCAGCGCCCCAGCGCTTGTTCGACAACGTCGAATGTATTCGTGAACTCGCGCAATTCCACCAGCATGTCATCGCGAAAACGTAAGAAATTGGCGACGTGAAATCGCAACGTGCGCCCGGTGGCCCGCTGCCGCACGCTTGCATCCGCAAGGATGGCCACACGATCGCCATCGACGAGTAATGCCTCGCGCTCGTAGCGTTCAAGCGGATAATGTTCGGCGATCGCGGTCATTGCCTCGATCACCGCTGGACGTCCACGCCGATGCCCGGCAAACGGAAAGACCTCCATCGGCGCCTGGATAATCCAATCGATATCCGGATGGATCAGTGTTGCGTATTTGTCGAAATCACCGGCCGCGTAGCTCGTATAGAGATCGTTGAGGATCTCGCGCACATCTCGTGTCATGTCAGCTCCCCGCGGCGAAAGGCTAGGTTATCGATCGGGGGTTGCGCCACGCGACAGCGTGACCGCGCACTGAAATTTTTTCCCGCTACCACAAATGCGCCGCGTTGAATGGACGCAAGATGGTGGCTATGACCACCACACGCTCGGCGTGAAGCGCCCCGCGGCTTGCTCAACAACGGCTGCGAGCGCGAACAAGGTCTGTTCGTCAAACGGGCGCCCGATGAGCTGCAGCCCAAGCGGCAATCCTTGACCGTCGACGCCGGCCGGCACCGCGATGCCTGGCAAGCCGGCCATATTGACCGTCACCGTGAACACGTCGTTGAGGTACATCTCGACCGGATCGGCACCGCCCTTCTCGCCGAGCCCGAACGCCGCCGACGGTGTTGCCGGCGTCAACATAGCGTCGACACCCGCGGTAAAGCAGGTCTCGAAGTCGCGCTTGATCAAAGTGCGCACGCGTTGTGCGCGCAGATAATACGCATCGTAGTAGCCAGCCGAGAGCACATAAGTGCCGATCATGACGCGCCGGCGCACCTCGGCGCCGAAGCCTTCGGCACGCGTCTTCTCATACATCTCGATGACGTCGCGGCCGGTCTCGCGCAAGCCGTAGCGTACGCCATCGTAGCGCGCGAGATTTGAAGACGCCTCCGCGGGCGCGACGATGTAATAGGCCGGCAGAGCATATTTGGTGTGCGGCAGCGACACCTCGACCGTCTCGGCGCCGGCAGCCTTGAGCCACTCGATGCCGCGCTGCCACAACGCCTCGATCTCTCCCGGCATGCCGTCAAGCCGGTACTCCTTGGGGATGCCGATCCTCATGCCCTTGATCGACCTGCCGACCGCCGCTTCGTAATCAGGCACAGCACGATCGACGGACGTTGTGTCCTTGGGATCATGTCCTGCCATGGAGCGCAGCAGGATCGCGGCATCACGCACCGTTCGAGCGAACGGCCCCGCCTGATCGAGTGAAGACGCGAAGGCGACGATGCCCCAGCGCGAGCAGCGCCCGTAGGTCGGCTTGATGCCGACCGTTCCGGTGAACGCCGCCGGCTGGCGGATCGAACCGCCAGTGTCCGTGCCGGTAGCGCCGAGACACAGATGCGCCGCCACCGCTGCGGCAGAGCCGCCGGACGAGCCACCAGGAACGAGCGGCGTGTTGGCGCCCTTGCGTCGCCAGGGCGAGATCACCGGGCCGAAGAACGAGGTTTCGTTCGACGACCCCATCGCAAATTCATCGTTGTTGGTTTTGCCGAGCAGCACCGCGCCGTCGCGCCACAGATTGGCGCTGACCGTCGATTCATAGCTCGGCACGAAATTTTCCAGGATGTGGCTGCCCGCGGTGGTGCGTACATCCTGCGTGCAGAACATGTCCTTGACCGCAATTGGAATGCCCTCGAGCGGGCCTGCCTTTCCGGAAGCGATCCGCGCATCGGCAGCTTTCGCCATGGCGCTCGCGCGCTCCGGCGTCTCCAGCACATAGGCGTTGAGCGCGCGCGCTTTCTCCATCGCCGCGAGATGCGCGTCGGCGAGCTCGCGCGCGGTGAAATCCTTGCGCTGCAGCCCGTCGCGCGCTTCCGCGATGGTGAGTGCGGTGAGCTCGGCCATCGCTTACTCGACCACCTTGGGAACGAGGAAGAAATTGTCCTGGCGCGCCGGCGCATTGCGCAGCACCGCATCCGCGTTGCCACCGTCGGTGACCACGTCGGCGCGTTCCTTCATGGTCATCGGGATCACCGATGTCATGGGTTCGACGCCCTCGACCTTCACCTCCGAGAGCTGCTCGACGAAAGCGAGCATGGCGTTGAGCTCGCCCTTGAGGTGCTCGACCTCCTCCTCGGCCACCGCAATGCGCGCGAGATGGGCAATGCGGCGCACGGTGGCGGCGTCAACAGACATGCGAAAGCCTCGGAATATGATGGCGGTTTCGGGATGGGCGCGTATAGCAGACCCGCATCCGCGCCCGCAACGATACCTTCTGCCCCTTAGCGGATCGCGAGGCCGCGCAGGCGCTCCAGGGCCTCAGTCGCGAGCCGTTTTGTCGCCTCGCCTGCCGGGATATCGCGGCCGAGTGCCGCCGCCTGCCCGGCCCATTGTGTGCTGAAATCGGGCGAGCCTGCGGCCTCCGCCTTGGCGCGCAACGGCGCCAGCGCGCCGCTCGCCAGCGGAAATTGCGGCGCCAGCTCGGAGATCGGGCCAACCTCGCGCACCACACGGATGCGGATGCCGCGCGCCGGGCGCCCACTGATCACATTGGTAATCACCGTTCCGTCGTCAGGCAGCGTCTTGAGCGCCGCGCGATGCAAGGCCGCGGTCTTCGCCTCTGGGCAATGCAGGAACGCGCTGCCGATCTGCACCGCGCTGGCACCGAGCGCGAATGCGGCGGCGATGGCGCGGGCGTCGGCAATCCCTCCGGCGGCGATCACCGGCACGCGGACCGCATCCACCGTCTGCGGCACCAGCGCCAGCGAGCCGACCTGCGTGGCGATGTCTTCGGTGAGGAACATGCCGCGATGCCCGCCGGCCTCAAAGCCTTGCGCGATGATGGCATCGGCGCCGTTGGTCTCGAGCCAGCGCGCTTCGGCCACGGTTGTCGCCGAACCGAGGATGATGATTCCCGCACGCTTGAGCGGATCGAGCAGCGCCGGCTCCGGCAAGCCGAAATGGAAGCTCACCACCGCCGGCTGCAGGTCAAGAATGGCGTCGCGGAACGCGGCATCGAAAGGCGCCCGGTTGGTCGTCGGAACCGGCGCCACCGGATCGACACCGAGCTCTCGGTAATAAGGTGCGAGCCGCTCGCGCCACGCCGACTCGCGCGCGTTGTTCGGGACGGGCGGTGTGTGACAGAAAAAGTTGACGTTGAACGGTTTTGCGGTACGCGCGCGGATCTTGCCGATCTCGTCGCGCATCTTGTCAACGCTCAGCGTGGCGCAGGGCAGCGAGCCAAGCCCACCAGCCTCGGATACCGCCGCGACCAGCTGGAAATCCATCGCGCCTGCCATCGGGGCCTGAACGATGGGAAGCTCGATATGCAGAAGCTCGAGCAGACGCCGGTCCGGCCACATGGATTACCTCTCAGCTTTCGTCATGCGATGCTGCGCTCAAGATGGCGTCAGCCATCGCCGGCGGCAATGCGCGACCGGACAACCGAGCCTTCACGGACCGCAAAGTTCAGGCGGCGCAGGCGTGAACTTCGACGGTCACATGCGATAAGCCGGGAACATCCGCCAGCCTGTCTTTGTAAATGGCCGGCGCCTGCGGATTGTCGGAGACGATCGACAGCACGACGCCGCGGTGCCCGGGCCCGAGTTGCCACAGATGCAGATCGCTGATGCGATCGCCGCCGATCTCCAGCCGGTCGCGGATCGTATGGGCAAGCCGGCGCTCCGGCACCATGTCGAGCAGCACGGCGCCGGCTGAGCGCATCAGCCCCACCGACCAGCTGAAGATCACCGCCACGCCGACCAGCGCCATCACGGGATCGAGCCAGACCCATCCGTAAAAGCGACCTCCGAGCAGCGCGGTGATGGCGAGAACCGAGGTCATCGCATCGGCCAGCACGTGGATGTAGGCCGCGCGAATGTTCGTATCATGCCCGTGATGGTGCGCATGACCATGATCATGCGTGTGATGAGCCTCATGATGATGCTCATGTTCGTGAGGGTGATCATCGTCGTCAGCGTGTTGGTGATGCGCGTGATGATGATCATGGTCGGACAACAGCCAGGCGCTCAGCAGATTGACGCCGAGACCCAGCGCCGCAAGCCAGGTCGCTTCCGCGAAATTGATCGCAACGGGCGAGTAGAGACGCAGCACCGCCTCATAGCCGATCAGCGCGGCGATGCAGGCAAGAATGATGGCGCTGGTGAAGGCCGCAAGCTCGCCGACCTTGCCGGTACCGAAGCTGAAGCGTTGATCGCGGACGTGGCGGCGTGCGAACCAGTATGCGCCGCCTGCGATCGTCAACGCACCCGCGTGCGTCGACATGTGCCAGCCGTCGGCAACGACCGCCATTGATCCGAAGATGCTGCCGCCGATGATCTCGGCGACCATCATCGCTGCGGTCAGCGCGACCACGAGCCAGGTCCGGCGGGCGTGGCGATCGTGCCTGGCGCCAAGGAAAACATGTTCGTGCTGCCACGGTTCAAGCGAATGGGTGTGCATCGGAACGCTCCAGCTGAAGCCGGTCCCGAATCTCCGGCCAATGTGCCTTAGATATTCCCGGATCGCCCGCTCGGAAAGGCTGCCACTGGTGGCTCAGATACTGACGGCCTTGCCCTTCTCCGGCACGATGACCTTCGTGGCGCTGCCCTTCATCTCGGCGACGAAGCGATCCGCCGTCTTCTCGATGATCGGAAAGCTGCCGTAGTGGCACGGGATCACCGCATCGAGCTTGAAGAAGCGTTTCACGGCAAAAGCCGCGGTCACGGGATTCATGGTGAAGCGGTCACCGATCGGCACCATGGCGACCTTCGGCTGGTGCAGCTCGCTGATCAAAGCCATGTCGCCGAACACATCCGTGTCGCCCATGTGATAGATCGTCGGCTCGCCCGGCGCCTTGATGATCACGCCGCAGGGATTACCGAGATAAACGGGCATGCCGTCCTTCATCGCCCCAGACGAGTGGTCGGCACGCACCATTGTCACCGTGAAGCCGCCCTGGTCGGTGGTGCCGCCGGTGTTCATCGGATCGAATTTTTCCAGACCGTTCGCGGAAAGCCACATGCACAGATCGTAGTTGGTGATCACCGGCGCGCCGGTGGCTTTTGCGATATCGAGCGTGTCGCCGACGTGATCGCCGTGGCCGTGGGTGAGCACGATGTGGGTGACGCCTTTGCTCGCGGCGGCTTTGTCGGAGACGAAGGCCGGATTGCCGGTAAAAAACGGATCGATCAGCACCACCTTGCCGGCAAAGTCGAGACGGAAAGCGGAGTGTCCGTACCAAGTCATCTGCATGATCAGAGTCCCATTGGCTTTCGGTAGTTGTGCGACGAGCGGCGTTGGCTGGCAGGGCCGGGCCGTGTTACCGCTCGCAGATGCCTGCACCTATCCTGCCGCTGGTCGAGGCCGCGAAGCAATGGGCGGCGCGCGGCGCATTGGTCGGACTCGATCTCGGCACCAAGACCATTGGCGTCGCTGTGTCGGATCCCGATCGCAAGATCGCAGCCGGCGTCGAGACCATCATGCGCAAAACTTTCACCGCCGACGTCGCCCGGCTGTTCGCGCTGGCGACGGAGCGGAACGCCACGGGCTATGTGTTGGGTCTGCCGATCAACATGGACGGCTCAGAGGGGCCGCGTGCGCAGTCGACGCGCGCCTTTGCCCGCAACCTGGCACGGTTGACCGAGCTGCCTATTGCGCTCTGGGATGAACGATTGTCCACCGCAGCGGTCGAGCGCGAGCTCATCGCTGCGGATGCCAGCCGGGCAAAACGCGCCGCGGTGATCGATCAACACGCAGCCATCTTTATTCTCCAGGGCGCGCTCGACCGGCTGGCGAACTTAGAGCGTTGAATTATTGCCCCGTGTCGGCAGCAAAACTGCCCCGACCCCACACCGAATACTCCACGGCCACGGCGCCGGGAGTGTTGCATGGACCATAGAGGCCGTAGACACCACGATCGAACCCCTTGTCGGAGTTGATCCAGCAATTTGTCGCCGACGCGTGATAGGCATGATGTGCGTGATGCCTCTTCGCCGGCGCGGGCTCATCAGCCTGTGCAACGGTCACGACAGCACCAACAAAACTCAATGCAGCTCCGAAAGCGATCACGTATTTGCCGATTGTCATCTTCAAGCTCCGTGTCCTGTCACCCCACTACGTCGCGCTAAGCGACGTGTCGTCGCCGCAGACGCGAGGCGACCCTGCCACGAAGAGGACAAACTCCGACGACGGCGGTTTTTAAATTCTTTTTCAAACGGCGTTCCGCGAGCAATTTCAACGCCGGCATTTTTTAAATTCTTTTTCATTGCGTCGCGAAGAGACTTCTTGGGCGCTGTTGCGCCCTGCAACCGAAACGAAAAGCACCAAGCAATCGACGCAACAAAAAAGGGCAGGCGCGCGGCCTGCCCTTTTCATGATTGCGTTGCGAAGCTTATGGGCTCGTCCGCTGTTGCTCTTCCCAGCCGACGCTGGCGCCACCACGGTGATGGAGCGACGAGCCGTAATAATAAGGCCCCGGCGCATAGGCGTAACCATAGTCGTAAGTCGGATAGGCCGGCCCCGCGACGTAACCCGGATCGTACGCCGGCTCATAGGCGTAGTCGGGATAGTAGTATCCGGGGCCAGCATAGGCACTTGACGCCGCGGCCGCACCAATGGCGGCACCGGCAGCAAATCCGATGCCGGCTGCCGCTGCTGCACGTCCCCAGCCGCGCGCGTGGCTTGGGCTGGCCGACGCCAGCGCCAGAGCCGCAACCGCGGCAATCGCCGCATATTTGTGGAAGCGTTGCATAAAAATCTCCTTCGATGCTCTGTGCTTCAGGATTCTGATGCCGACGGAGCAGTCCGCCGATAAATGGCGACAGCCATCAGTCAGTTCCACGCCGCACCCGCGGGCGACGAACACAAATAAACGTGAAGGCGCGGACCCGCAGAATTAGCTGAAACGAATCAAAACGTCTGAAATCGACTCGTGTCCGGCAGCGCCCGTTCGAGCAGCATCGCTGCCTTATCTTCGTCGATATCGACCGCCCCGTAAGTGAATCCGCGCCGCTCGGCGCAGCGCGTGCGGGCGAAGGCCTCGACGATCTCCGGGGGCGCGCTCTCGGCCATGGCGGCCAGCGCCGCCAAAACGGCAATCCTCTCCACCGCGGCACGCGCATGGCCTTCCACGTCGACACCGCCGAGCGCACGGTTGATGGCTGCAAGCGTCTCCGCGACGCCGGCAAGCCCGGCGATCTTGCGCGATAAGGCACCGAGCACCGCCTGCGCTGCTTCGCGCTCGCGCGACAGCGCGCGTAACACGTCGAGGCACATCACGTTGCCGGAGCCTTCCCAGATGGCATTCACCGGCGCCTCACGATAAAGCCGCGGCAGCAGACTCTCTTCCACGTAGCCGTTGCCGCCGAGGCACTCCATCGCTTCGTAGATCAGCGCCGGCGCCGTCTTGCAGATCGTGTACTTCACCGCCGGCGTCAGCAGGCGCGCATAGGCGGCCTCCGCAGGATCGCCGGGCGCGCGATCAAACGCGCGCGCCAGTCGCATCACCAGCGCCACGGCGCCTTCGAGCTCCAAGGCCAGATCAGCGAGCACCGTGCGCATCAGCGGCTGGTCGGCGAGATGTTTTTGGAAAACGGTCCGATGGCGCGTGTGATGCAATGCTTGCGCCAGCCCCATGCGCATGAGGCCAGCCGAGGCGATCGCGCAGTCGAGCCGCGTCAGCTGCACCATTTCGATGATAGTGCGGACGCCCTTGCCTTCCTCGCCGACACGCAGGGCATAGGCGCCGGCGAACTCCACCTCAGATGAAGCATTTGAGCGGTTGCCGAGCTTGTCCTTCAGCCGCTGCAGCTCGAGCGCATTCACGCTGCCATCCGGACGAAACCGCGGCATGAAGAAGCAGGTGAGGCCGCCGGGCGCTTGCGCAAGCACCAGAAACGCATCGCACATCGGCGCCGACATGAACCATTTGTGCCCGACGATCTCATAGGCCTCACCAACCGGCACCGCGCGCGTGGTATTGGCGCGCACATCAGTGCCGCCCTGCTTCTCGGTCATGCCCATGCCCAGCGTCATGCTGGTCTTCTGCGACCAGGGCAGGAAACGCTGGTCGTAGTCCCGCGCGACGATCTTCGGAGCCAAGGCTTTCAGCAGCGCCGGGTCCGCAGCCAGCGCGCCGACTGCGGCGCGCGTCATGGTGATCGGGCACATGTGCCCGTTCTCGACCTGCGCCACCATGTAATAACGCGCCGCGCGCGCCACCTCCGAGGGCGCCGGAGCACGCGTGCCGTCGGCGCGCCACGTCATGGCATGCAGCCCCGCCGCCATGCTTTCGCGCATGAACTGGTGATAGGCGGGATGGAACTCGACGACATCCCGGCGCCGGCCCTTGGCGTCGAAGGTCTTCAGCCGCGGGGGATACTCATTGGCGAGCCGGCCCTGCTCGAACATCGCCGCAGTGCCCCAGTGCCGGCCGAATTCAGCGAGTGTGCCCGCTTCCGCCCCGCCCCCATTGGCGGCAACCGCGTCGACGAGCGGCCGGTCGCTGGAAAACAGGTCGATGTCCTCAAAAGCCGGCGACTGGTTGAGAACCTCGTGGGTGTCGGAATGCGGCTCTGGCATTGGGACTCAAGCCTCCGCGGCGGTGTGCAAAGCTAGCACGGGTGCGCGGTTTGCGAGTGGCTGTGGACGCCACTTCCCCGGCCTTGCCCGGGCAGTGAACTGCGCCTATAGAACTCGCTTTAATGAACATTGCGCCGAAATCCTCGTTCGTCCTCAACCGGCCGCACCTGTTGGGGATCGAAGGGCTTTCGCGGGAAGAGATCACCGGCCTGCTCGACCTGGCCGAGGAATTCGTCGAGCTCAATCGCCAGATTGAAAAAAAGCGCGCCTCGTTGCGCGGCCGCACGCTGATAAACCTGTTCTTCGAGGTCTCGACGCGCACGCAATCCTCTTTCGAGCTTGCCGGCAAGCGGCTGGGCGCCGACGTGATGAATATGTCGGTTTCATCGTCCTCCATGCGCAAAGGCGAGACGCTGATCGACACCGCGATCACACTCAATGCCATGCATCCGGATCTCCTCGTGGTGCGCCATCATGCCTCGGGCGCGGTCGAGCTCCTCGCCAACAAGGTCGATTGCGCGGTGGTCAATGCCGGCGACGGGGCGCACGAGCATCCGACGCAGGCGCTGCTCGATGCGCTCACCATCCGCCGCAATAAGGGCTATATCGAAGGGCTGCTGGTCGCGATCTGCGGCGACATCCTGCATTCGCGCGTCGCCCGCTCCAACATCATCCTGCTCAACACCATGGGCGCGCGCGTGCGGGTGGTGGCGCCCTCGACGTTGCTGCCGCCGGGCATCGAGCGCTTCGGCGTCGAAGTTGCGCGTGACATGCGCGGTGGGCTCGCCGGCGCCGACATCGTGATGATGTTGCGGCTGCAGCGCGAGCGTATGAACGGGTCCTACGTGCCGTCGGTTTCGGAATACTTCCAGTATTACGGCCTCGACGAGAAGAAGCTCGCCTTCGCCAAGCCGGACGCGCTGGTGATGCACCCCGGACCGATGAATCGCGGCGTCGAGATCGATTCCGCCGTCGCCGATGGCGCCTCTTCGCTGATCCGCGAGCAGGTCGAGATGGGCGTCGCCGTGCGCATGGCCGTGCTTGAGGCGTTGTCGCGGAACCTGCCGAATGCGTGAGGGCCACCTCACCTCGCGACGGAGACTGTAGCCGATGTTGTCCGACCGCCGCCCGATCCTGCTCGCCAATGCCCGCATCATCGATCCGTCCCGCGACCTCGACACGTCCGGCGATCTGCTGATTGCCGACGGGCTCATTCGCGAGATCAAGCGCGGCATCGGCGCCGGCGGCGTGCCCGAGGGCACCGAAATCGTCGACTGCCGCGGCCACGTGGTCGCGCCCGGCCTGATCGACATGCGCGCCTTTGTCGGTGAGCCCGGCGCCGGCCATCTGGAAACGCTCGCTTCCGCCAGCCAGGCCGCGGCCGCCGGCGGCGTCACCACCATCATCTGCCAGCCGGGCACCTCGCCCGCGATCGACAATCCGGCGACCGTCGACTTCGTGCTCCGTCGCGCTCGCGACACCGCCATCGTGCATGTGCATCCGATGGCGGCGCTGACCAAAGGTCTCGAAGGCGGCGAGATGACCGAGATCGGGCTCCTCAAGGCCGCGGGCGCCGTCGCCTTCACCGACGGCGAGAAGAGCATCCTCAATGCGCAGGTGATGCGCCGCGCGCTGACTTACGCGCGCGATTTCGACGCGCTTATCGTGCACCACGCTGAGGATCCCAATCTCGTCGGCGACGGCGTGATGAACGAAGGCGAATTCGCTGCGCGTCTCGGGCTCCTCGGAATCCCGACCGCGGCGGAGACGGTGGTGCTGGAGCGCGACATCCGCCTGGTGGCGCTCACCGGCGGCCGCTACCACGCGGCTTCGGTGAGTTGCGCGGAGTCGCTTGAAGTGCTGCGCCGCGCCAAGGAGACCGGCCTGTCCGTCACCGCATCGGCATCGATCAACCATGTCACGCTCAACGAATTCGACATTGGCCCCTATCGCACCTTCCTCAAGGTGGCGCCGCCGCTGCGCACCGAGGACGACCGCAAGGCGTTGATCGAGGCGCTCGCCTCGGGGCTCATCGACGTGGTGATGTCCGACCATAACCCGCAGGACGTCGAGACCAAGCGCCTGCCTTTCGCCGAGGCGGCGGCCGGAGCGATCGGCATCGAGACCATGCTGCCCGCGGCACTACGCCTCGTGCACAACAGCGAGATCGAGCTCAAGACCGTGCTGCGCGCTATGTCGAGCCGGCCGGCGGAATTGCTCGGGCTTCCCGGCGGGACGTTGAAGAACGGCGCACCGGCCGACGTCATCGTCATCGATCCCGAGGTGCCCTGGGTGCTCGATCGCGAGGACCTCAAGTCGAAGTGCAAGAACACGCCCTTCGATGAGGCGAAGATGCAGGGCCGTGTGGTGCGCACGATTGTCGGCGGACGCACCGTCTACGAATACGTCTGAGCCTTCGCAATGCTTTCTTACGCCGCCGCCCTCATCTTCGGCTATCTGCTCGGCTCGATCCCGTTCGGCCTGTTGCTCACGCGGCTCGCCGGCATGGGCGACATCCGCAGCATCGGCTCCGGCAATATCGGCGCCACCAATGTGCTGCGCACCGGCAACAAGGCGCTGGCCGCGGCGACGCTCGTCGGCGACATGCTCAAGGGCACGGCCGCGGTGCTCATTGTTTATAAGCTTTACGGACGCGACCTTGCCATGATCGCCGGCTTCGGCGCTTTTTTCGGCCACTTGTTTCCGATCTGGCTCAAGTTCAAGGGCGGCAAGGGCGTCGCCACCTATATCGGCATCCTGCTCGGGCTCGTCTGGCCTGCGGCCGCAGCCTTCTGCGCGATCTGGCTCGTGATCGCGGTTGCCTTCCGCTATTCCTCGCTGTCGGCGCTGGTCGCCAGTGCGGCAACGCCGGCGGTGCTGTGGTGGATGGGCGACCCCTCGGTGGCACTTCTCTTCCTGCTGCTCACGGCGCTGCTCTGGATCATGCATCGCGCCAATATCGGACGGCTCTTCCGCGGCGAAGAAGGCAAGATCGGCGCTCAGTAACGCCCCACACAGCCGCGAGTTGTGTGCAGCGCCAGCTTGGGCGATGCTCGGGTTGTGAACACGGACATCGGCTTTCGCCTCAGCGACGAAGAACGGCTCGACTGGCTGCGGCTCATTCGCAGCAGCCAGATCGGGCCACGCGGTATTATGGCGCAAACGCCACAACGCGCGGCCTAAAAGCCGATGGTGTGTTTGCTACATAATGCCGGGGAAGGAGCCCGGTGTTTTCAGGCTATGCCAGCTTCGCGTCTAAATTTTTCAATCTCTTCTGCCGAGAACTCCGAGCCCTGCACCGGAAGTGCGGCTATGCCTTCGGGCGGTATCTTCTCGGAGCGTTCGTAGTTGTATTTGGGGCCGCCACTTATTGTGCATTGGGATTGCCTCTGAGCGGTGGCTTCCCCCAACTGCGTGAACCGAAAACAAAAGCCTCCCACTCGCAGGTATCCGAGAAGATCGGAATATTTCATGTACCCAAAAAAGAAGAGCTTCAACTCGCCGGACTGAATCTTTTGGAAAGTCTCGGCGCTAAGGCGCTGTTTGGCTCCGTAGGGTGTGAGGTCAAATGGTGCGGAATTAGCCGCAATGGGCATATGGCCGGGGACTATTCTTCGGTCACTGTAATCCGGGGTCTCGGGAAGCTGTTTGGCAACGAGGACACCAACGGTAATTTCTTTCAAAAATGCGACGGACCGTCCGAGATTCCTAACTCCGTATTCGATTATGAAATCGTATTCGGCGGGGTTGCTGACTGGCATTCCCGACTGCCCCCATCGCCAAAATTTAGTGATGGGCTCTCGCGGAGCGAGATAGGGTCGATCCGCCATTATGAGGGCGGATTCAGCTACGTCCGCAGCCTTCTGGGCCGCCTCGGCGCTTGTCTGAGCAGCGGCAATGGAAGCCTTCATGTCAGCCGCCTGTTGGTTGGCGGCGGATCGCAAACCTGCGGTCTCCTTGAACAGTCCGGCGGTCTTAATAGCCAAAACGACCGTGAATATCGCGATTACAAAATCAGTGAGTTTGATCTCGAAAAAGGCCGCAAGCCAGCCCAGAAGGATTTGAGACACGCTGCGCTGCTTCTCCTGAGCATTGGCAGCATGTGGCTTGGCATCAATCTCTTGAGCCGCGCCAATGGTCGCTGGCGCCGTTATCTGGGATTGGCTCTTTGCTGGGGTTACCCTCTGCTCATCCTGATTGCTTGGTAAGTAGATCAGGGGAAGGCCAACAAAAATCCAAAACGCAAACGCTATTAGAGCGCCAATAGCAACGCGGCCTTCCGTGAACTTCGGCATACCGCCCCCGAGCGGCTAAATCTCCTCTAAGGCTACCCCATCCAATTCCAGGGCCGCTAGGCAGGCCAGGAAGAACGTTGCCGAGAACGTCCCCCGTTTTAGCTTCATCGTGATAGAGGCTTCGGATTCGTCCTTAAACCCGTGCTTTTTGAGCCTTTTGGCTAGCTCCACATAGGTCACCTCGCCATCCTTCAGCTTGTGCTTCAGGAAGGCGCTGGCACGCGCGCCCCATTCGGCCTCTGATTTGATGTTCATCGGGCCTCCTAACGAATATGGGGGCTATCATATTCGAAAGATTGCCGTTGACAAGCCCCAAGGTATGACCTATCGTTTTCGTTAGGTAACGGGAACGATAGGTGACGCCGATGGCCCAACACTTTCTCCTCTCCAAGCAGGCCAAGACCCTTTCCCTGGCGTCCGTGTTCACGATGAAGGACGCGGAAGCCGAGACCACGTTCCGCGCCATCCGCTGGGCCGACACGAACGGCGATCCGGTCTGCCCGCACTGCGGCGGCGTTGACGCCTACGATTGCCGCCGCCTGAAGGGCGCGCCCCGTTTCCGCTGCCGCGCGTGCGGCAAGGATTTCAGCATCACGTCCGGGACGCTGTTCGCTTCCCACAAGCTGCCGCTGCGCTGCTATCTCGCCGCCATCGCGATCTTCTGCAACGAGGTGAAGGGCAAGAGCGCGCTGGCGCTTTCTCGTGATCTGAACGTGTCTTACAAGTGCGCGTTCGTGTTGCTGCACAAACTGCGCGAGGCGATGGCCGCCGAGTTGAAGGGCCGTGTTGTCGGCGGCGTTGGGAAAGTTGCTGAGATCGACTCGGGATATTTCGGCGGATATGTGAAGCCCGCCAACCTGAAAGAACACCGCGCGGATCGCCGTTTCGCTTCCAATAAGTCTGGCAAGCGCAAGGCCGTCATCATCGTGCGCGAGCGCAACGGCAACTCAGTCCCGGCCGTGTTCAAGTCAGAAAAACAGGCGCTGGCCTTCATCCAGAAGCGCATTGCTCCCGGCACCATCGTCAACGCGGACGAAAGCCCGCAATGGAATGACCTGCACGCCCGCTTTGAAATGAAGCGCATCAACCACGAGGAAGCCTATTCGCTCGACGGCGCTTGCACGAACGCTGCGGAAGAGTTTTTCAGCCGTATGCGCCGCGCAGAGATTGGGCACCACCACCATATCGCCGGGGACTACCTACTGCGCTACGCGCAAGAGGCGTCATGGCGCGAGGACAATCGCCGCTGCGCCAACGGCGAACAGGTGAACCGTCTTACCGGGCTGGCGCTGAAGCAGAAGCCGTCAGTGGATTTCAGCGGATACTGGCAGCGCCACCAAGCAGACTAGCCACTTGCTTGGAATTTTTCGGCAAGCTGCTGCATATCAATCCAGTAACGGGCATTTTCCTGGCGCTCGTCGTTGACGAAGGAGATCGCCGCGAGCCAATCCTTGACGAACGTTCCCCGGTGATACCGTCGATACATTTCCTCATCCAAAATGCCGCCCGCGATGCCAATCGCGATCAGCTCATATTGGTTGAGCATCGCGCGAATGGCTTGCGCGTCGTCGGTGTTCATACGCGCGTGCTTTTTCAGCCCTTCCTTGCTGTCACGCAACTCGATGAACTTTTGACGTTTTTCAAGCCAGTGCGAGTTGGTCTGAATGTGAATCAACAGGTCCAACGTGGCTGTGAGACGATGGTTATCGCGCGCGACCTTGACTTGTTGAAGAAGGCCGTCGCGCGCATCTTTGATTTGCTGTTTGATCGACCGGAGCTGCCCCCAGCCGAAGATCGCCGCCGCGACCAGGGCAAGCGAGGCGGCAATCGTCGTAATGCGTTCAATTAAATGCAGTGGGCTCGTCGTCGCGTCGCCGTCGAGGCAGACGGCGTTGAGATGGTGTTCCTGAACAAGTGTTAAGCAATCTGCCAGTGACATAACGCTTCCCCCCGAAAGCGAATGGACCGCCGCTGGTTGAGCGACGGTCCATTACATATCTTAAAGTGGCAAAATGAAAGAGCTAGCCGCCGTTGCCCTCCAACAGAGTCTTCATCGGTGCCTCCTTCTAGTGCCCTTGTATGTCGCCAGATACGTGGGTGTGGTTCGAGTTGGTTTCATCTGAGTCTTACATAGGAGCACAGAGTCGTCCATGCCATGGGCGCGACGACTCGCTCCCATGGTAAACCAGCCGCGCCCAGCCAGCCGATCCGTGACATGTTCAATTCTGCGGCACCCCCGAGGTTCCGGGCGCTTAGGCGATAAACGCCACGGGCCTCCACGCAGTCCAAAAACAGCATAGATTCTGGGACCGTACAACGTCAACTGGTTCGACTATTGAGATATCCCAGTAAATAAAGGGTTATCTGCCGCTTCGGGATGCCACCGAGGAGCCATCAAATTGCCGCAGGCCCTAATTTTCACCCCTACATGGCTCGGGCCAGCGTCACGCTGAAGGGGTAGTGAGCCTCCACCGCTTCGGGCTTCCTTCCCCGGCGCGCTGCACGACGCCGCTCTTGTGAAAGCGGCTGAGCGCACAGGCGACGCTGCCGAACGTGTTGCGCAGCGTCACCTGGCCCGGCTCCACGACGCCCTTCGCCGCCAACATGCGGTCCGTCACCTCCCGCGTCGTCAGCGGCGCGTTGACGGACCGCAGGATTGTCAGGACGTGCCGGTTGAACGTGCCGCGCTTGAACAGGGCGTTCTTGTTCTTCCGCCGAAGGCTGATCTTCCGCAGGCTGTAGGACGGGTCCAGAAGCTTCAGCACCGCTTCAACGTGGTGCATGGCCTCCCGGACCCGTCCGGCTTCCTCCTGGGCGGCTTCCAGCTTTCCGGCTAGCTCGGCGTGAAGGGTGTCGAGGGTGAACTTGGCTTGCTTGGTCGCGATCTCGGCGCGGGGCATTCGTATCTCCTGTGTGTTGGCGCAGGAGATAGAGGCGTCAGGGATTCAAAGCTTGTGGCGTTTGCGCCATAATACCGGGGCCACGCACGTTCCATGGGCTCATCAAGCACTGCGGCAGCGCGCGCTCTGCCCTTGCCGCCCTGCCCGAGCTCGCGCGCCGCGGCGGCTCCAGAGGCACGCCGCGCATCTGTTCGCGCGAAGACGCCGAGCGCGAGCTCAAGGCTGCGCGCGCTACCGGGGTCGAATTCGTTGCCCTCGGCGAACCCGACTATCCGCCGCGCCTGCAGATGATCGACGATCCACCGCCGCTGCTTGCAATTCGCGGCGAGAGCGCGATTTTCAGCCGACCGCTCATTGCCATTGTCGGCTCGCGCAACGCTTCAGCCGCCGGCATCAAGCTCGCCGAGCGGCTGGCGCACGAAATTGCTGAGGCCGGCTTCGGCATCGTCTCAGGATTAGCCCGCGGCATCGACGCGGCCGCGCATCGTGCGAGCCTCGATGCCGGCACCATCGCCGTGCTCGCCGGTGGGCACACCCGGATTTATCCGCCGCAGCATGGCGAACTGCACGAACGAATTCTTGCGGCCGGTGCATCGGTGTCGGAAATGCCCCTCGAATGGGAGCCGCGTGCGCCGGATTTCCCGCGCCGCAACCGGCTCATTTCCGGTCTTTCGCTCGGCGTTGTCGTGGTGGAGGCGGCCAAGCGCTCGGGTTCGCTGATCACGGCGCGCTTCGCCGGCGAGCAGGGTCGCGAGGTGTTCGCGGTGCCCGGCTCCCCGCTCGATCCGCGCGCCGAGGGCACCAATGAGCTCCTGAAGCAGGGCGCGACCCTGGTGACACAGGCCGCCGACGTCATCACCGCGGTCGAGCCGATCCTTGGGCGGCATATGGTGCTGTCCGCCGAGGAGCCCGATGGTGGCGGCCCGAGCGCTCCGGAGCCCGTCGGCGAAGAACGCAGCCGCATCATTGCTTTGCTCGGTCCGACGCCAGTTGCGCTTGACGATCTTATCCGGCTCTCCGGCCTGAGCCCGGCGATCGTGCGTACCGTGCTTTTGGAACTTGAGATCGCCGGACGCCTCGAACGTCACGGCGGCGGCTTTTTATCTCTGCTATAGACTGCGCCGATGATTCATCGCCGCACGCTCCTCGGCGCGTTCAGCGCGCTTCTTGTCACTCCGCTACGCGCTTCGGGGCAAGCTCCGCTCGGCAATGAGACCGGGACCTTCGCGCAGTTCGTTGCCGCGCTCTGGCCGGATGCGCAGGCGAAGGGCATCACGCGCGCCACCTTCGATCTCGCCATGAAGGGCGTCACGCCCGATGCGCGCGTCGCCACCGTGATCAAACGGCAGCCGGAATACGGCAAGCCGATCGGCGCCTATGTCAACGGGCTGGTGACGAAGGACAACATCGCAATCGGCATTCGCAAGGAAGCCGAGTGGCGTGCCACCTTCGATGCCGTGGAAAAGAAATTCGGCGTCGAGCGTTGGATCCTGATCGCCATCTGGGGCATGGAAACCTCTTACGGTGCAGCGAAGGATCGCTGGGACGTTTTTCGTTCACTGGCGACGCTTGCTTACATCCAGTATCGCCCGCCCTATTTCCGCAACGAGCTCATCGTCGCGATGCGCCTCATGCAGGAGAACCATTTCCCGCGCGAGAAGATGGTCAGCTCCTGGGCCGGCGCCATGGGGCAGACGCAATTCATGCCGACCAACGTGATCGACTATGCCGTCGACTTCGACGGCGACGGCAAGCGCGACATCTGGAACGACGTACCCGACGTCATGGGCTCGACCGGCAACTATCTCCAGCACACACATTGGAAGCCGGGCGTCCCCTGGGGCTTCGAGGTCACGGTACCCAAGGGCTTCGACTACAAGAAGAGCCGCGGCAGCTACCCGGAATGGACGGCGGTTGGTGTGCATCGCGCCGACGGCAAGGCATTCCCCTCATCAGGCAACGGCATCCTGTTTTTCCCGAGCGGCGCCGTGGGGCCGGCCTTCATCGCGACCGAGAATTTCGACGTGCTCAAGGAATACAACAACTCCGACGCCTATGTGCTCGCGGTGGGCCATCTTGCCGACCGCATGCATGGCGGCGCCCCGATCCGCGCTGCTTGGCCGGCAAACGACCGGCAGCTCTCTCGTGACCAGCGCATTGCGCTCCAGCGCCGGCTCTCGGAGCTCGGCTATAAGATCAATGACTTTGAAGGTCATGTCGATTTCGACCTGCGCGACAATATACGTGACGAGCAGGTGAAATACGGGATGGTCGCGGACGGGAACCCGACCGAGGCGCTCCTTGCGCGCATCGGCATCAAATAAATCAGACTAAGGGTTAAGGCCCTCGAGATTGCGCACGGCGTTGTCGGCCTCGAGCTTGGCAATATCCAAAAGGTGGCCGAGCGTGTCGAAGCCGTGCCGCCGCGAAATATTCGCCAGATCGGCTGCCAGAGCAGCCACATAGCGAGCGGCCGCGGCACGCTCCTCAGGATCGATCTTGCCTTCGGCCATCGCCCGCCCAGAGTATCCGGGTACGTGACGTCCGGCAATGTCACGCGCAAAAGTTGTGGCTAGGTAGTGGAGGTGTAAGAATTTAGTCGTCTATTTCATGCCCTATTTGCCTGCTTTCACCCGTTCACCGGGAGGGGTCAGTTTGACAGAGGGGGTCCCCTTCCCCATGTTCCCGGCAAATGACGAGGCCGATTCCGGCCGGAGGCCCGCCGGAAACAGCCTTTAACCCATTGGATCTCCATGAATATTGTTGTTGTCGAGTCGCCGGCCAAGGCGAAGACGATCAAAAAGTACTTGGGTCCGGGCCATGAGGTCCTGGCCTCCTTTGGCCATGTGCGCGACCTGCCGGCCAAGGACGGCTCGGTCGATCCGAACAACGACTTCCACATGCTGTGGGAGGTCGACGCCAAGGCGCAGAAGCGGCTCAACGACATCGCCAAGGCGGTGAAGGATGCCGACAAGCTCGTGCTCGCCACCGACCCTGATCGCGAGGGCGAGGCGATATCCTGGCACGTGCTCGAGGTGCTCAAGGAAAAGAAGGCGCTGAAGAAGCAGGCGGTCGAACGCGTCGTCTTCAATGCCATCACCAAACAGGCGGTCACCGAAGCGATGAAGCACCCGCGCGTCATCGACGACGCGCTGGTCGACGCCTATCGCGCCCGCCGGGCGCTCGACTATCTGGTCGGCTTCACCCTCTCGCCCGTACTCTGGCGCAAGCTGCCAGGGGCACGCTCCGCCGGCCGGGTGCAGTCGGTCGCGCTGCGGCTCGTCTGCGACCGCGAGCTCGAGATCGAAAAATTCATCCCGCGTGAGTACTGGTCGATCAGCGCCACGCTGCTCACGCCGCGCAACGACAGCTTCGAAGCGCGCCTCGTCGGCGCCGATGGTCAGAAGATCCAGCGGCTCGACGTCGGCTCGGGCGCCGAGGCGGAAGCTTTTGTCAAGGATCTGGAGAACGCCAAATTCTCCGTCACATCCGTCGAAGCCAAGCCGACACGGCGCAATCCGCCGCCGCCGTTCACCACCTCGACGCTGCAGCAGGAAGCCAGCCGCAAGCTGGGCTTAGCGCCGGCGCACACCATGCGCATCGCGCAGCGGCTCTATGAAGGCATCGACATCGAGGGCGAGACCGTCGGCCTCATCACCTATATGCGAACCGACGGCGTGCAGATCGCCGACGAGGCAATTCAGGCCGCGCGCCGCGTCATCGGCGCCGATTACGGATCGAAATACGTGCCGCAGACCGCGCGGCAATATCAGACCAAGGCGAAGAACGCGCAGGAAGCCCACGAAGCGATCCGTCCGACGGATCTTGCCCGACGTCCGAGCGACGTCGCCAAGCTCCTCGACCGCGATCAGGCCCGGCTCTACGAGCTGATCTGGCTGCGTACGCTCGCGAGTCAGATGGAATCCGCCGAACTCGAGCGCACGACGGTCGAGATCCTGGCCAAGGCCGGCGCGCGCAATATAGACCTGCGCGCCACCGGCACGGTGGTGAAATTCGACGGCTTCCTCACCCTCTACCAGGAAGGCGAAGACGACGCCGCCGATGATGAGGAGTCGCGCCGCCTGCCCGAAATGAGCCAGGGCGAAGCCCTCGCGAAGGAAAAGATCAACTCCAGTCAGCATTTCACCGAGCCGCCGCCGCGCTATTCGGAAGCCTCGCTGGTCAAGCGCATGGAAGAGCTCGGCATCGGCCGGCCGTCGACCTATGCCGCCATCCTGCAGGTGCTGCAGGACCGCGGTTATGTGCGCATCGACAAGAAGCGCCTGATGCCCGAGGACAAAGGCCGCGTCGTGGTCGGCTTCCTCGAGAGCTTCTTCTCACGTTACGTCGAATACGACTTCACCGCCGATCTCGAGGAAAAGCTCGACAAGATTTCCAACAACGAGATCGATTGGAAGAAGGTGCTCGCCGACTTCTGGGTCGATTTCATCGGCGCCGTCGACGACATCAAGGATCTGCGCGTCACGCACGTGCTCGACGCGCTCAACGATCTGCTCGCCCCGCATATCTTCCCGCCGAAGGGCGACGGCAGCGATCCGCGCAAATGCCCAAGCTGCGCCGACGGCCGGCTGTCGCTCAAGCTCGGCAAATTCGGCGCCTTCATCGGCTGCTCGAACTATCCGGAGTGCCGCTTCACGCGTCCCCTCACCGTCTCGGCGGACGGTACCGACGGCGGCACCAAGGTGCTCGGCGACGACCCGAAGACCGGGTTGGAAGTCTCGCTGCGCTCCGGGCGCTTCGGCCCCTATCTGCAGCTCGGCGAAGCCGTGGACGGCGAAAAGCCGAAGCGCGCCGGCCTGCCGAAAGGCACCTCGCCATCGGACGTCGACCTCGAAAAGGCGCTGGCGCTGCTTTCGCTGCCGCGCGAAGTCGGCAAGCACCCGGAAGACGGCGAGCCGATCAAGGCCGGCGTCGGCCGCTTCGGTCCTTACGTCCTGCACGGCAAGACCTACGCCTCGCTCGAGCAAGGCGACGACGTGCTCACGGTCGGCCTCAATCGTGCCGTCACGCTGATCGAGGAGAAGAAGCTCAAGCCCGCCCGCGGCCGCCGCTTCGGCGCCGATCCGGGCAGGCCCCTCGGTGAGCACCCCAACAAGGGCGGCCCGATTGTCGTGAAGAACGGCCGCTACGGCCCCTATGTCAGCCACGCCGGCGTCAATGCGACGCTGCCGAGCGACAAGACGCCGGATACCATCACGCTCGAAGAGGCCATCGGCCTCCTCGACGCACGCGCCGAGCGTACCGGCGGCAGTACCGCACGGCGCCGCCCTGCGGGCCGCAAGAACGCGTCCGGCAAGGTTGCGGCAAGCCCGAAGCCTCGGGCGCCCAAACAGGCGGCAGCCAAGAAAAAGGCTCCGCGTAAATCCAAGGTGGCTGCCGAGTAGCAAAACCGGCAGCCGACCACTACGTTAGTCCGGAGCGCGAATGACGCGCCCGGTTTATTTTGATTGATCAAGAATATCCATAAATCCCCACAACTTCCGTCGAAAGACGAGCTTCTCGCCTATATCGGCGAGCACAAAGGCAAGGTCGGCACGCGCGAGATCGCGCGCGCCTTCGGCCTGAAAAATACCGCCCGCGCCGAGCTCAAACGCTTGTTGCGCGAGCTGTCGGACGAAGGCCGCATCGAAAAGCGGCGCAAAAAACTCCATCACGCCGGCGCCCTGCCCTCAACGGTCCTCGCCGACATCACCGCGCGCGACCGTGACGGCGAGCTCATCGCCGTCCCCGATGAATGGGACGAAGAGGCGCACGGCGCGGCGCCGCAGATCCGCGTGATCGTTCCGCGTCGAGCCCGCCCCAACGAAGTCGCCGGCGTTGGCGACCGCGTCCTGCTGCGCGTCGAGGAGAGCAGCGATGACGACGATGCCGTGCGCTATAGCGCGCGCGTCATCAAGATCCTCGACCACGCCAAGCATCGTGTGCTCGGCATCTTCCGCGCGCTCCCAAGCGGCGGCGGGCGGCTGTCGCCCGTGGACAAGAAAATGCTCGGCAAGGAGCTCTCCATTCCGGCGAGCGCCACCGCGCAGGCCCAGGATGGCGACCTCGTCTCCGTCGAAGTGTCCAAGCAAGGCCGCCTTGGCCTGCCCTCCGCCCGCGTCAAGGAACGCCTCGGCTCGCTCAAGAGCGAGCGCGCGGTGAGCCTCATCGCCATCCATGCGCATTCGATCCCGCTCGAATTCCGCCGCGATACGCTCGCCGAAGCCGAGAGCGCCAAACCCGCGACGCTCTCCGCAGGGCGCGAAGACTGGCGCGATATCCCCTTGGTCACCATCGACCCGGTCGACGCCAAGGATCATGACGACGCGGTTCACGCAGAACCCGACCCCGACCGCGGCAATCCCGGAGGCTTCGTGCTGCGCGTCGCCATCGCCGACGTGGCCTACTATGTGCGACCGGGCTCGGCGCTCGACCGCGAGGCGCTGGTCCGGGGCAATTCGGTGTATTTCCCCGATCGCGTGGTGCCGATGCTGCCCGAGCGCATCTCCAACGATCTATGCTCGTTGCGTCCGCATGAAGACCGCGCGGCGCTCGCGGTGCGCATGGTGATCGGCGCTGATGGGCGCAAGCGCTCACACACCTTCCACCGGGTCCTGATCCGTTCGGCGGCGCGGCTTTCCTACCAGCAGGCGCAGTTCGCCATCGGCGGGCGCACCGACGAAGTCACCGAGCCCCTGCTCAAGCCGGTACTTGAGCCGCTCTATGCGGCCTATCGCGCGCTGGCGCGGGCCCGGGAAGACCGCGCCCCGCTCGATCTCGACCTGCCCGAGCGCAAGATCCTGCTCAAGGACGACAAGACCGTCGACCGCGTGATCACGCCGGAGCGGCTCGAGGCGCACCGGCTGATCGAGGAGTACATGATCCTCGCCAATGTCGCCGCCGCGGAAACGCTGGAGCGCGCGCGCGTCCCTTTGGTTTATCGCGTGCACGACGAGCCGGCGATGGAGCGGGTCAATGCGCTGCGCGAGTTTCTTGCGACCCTCGATATCTCCTTCGCCAAGGCCGGCGCGCTGCGCCCCGAAGCCTTCAACCGCGTGCTGCGCCTGGTGAAGGGCCGCGAGGCCGAGCAGCTCGTCAACGAAGTCGTGCTGCGCAGCCAGGCACAGGCCGAATACGCTGCCGAAAACTACGGTCACTTCGGCCTCAATCTGCGCCGTTATGCGCACTTCACCTCGCCCATTCGCCGCTATGCCGATCTCATCGTGCACCGCGCGCTGATCCGCGCGCTCAAGCTCGGCTCCGATGGCCTGCCGGACAGCGCAGACGTCAAGACGCTGGGCGAAATCGCGGCGCAAATTTCGGCCACCGAACGCCGCGCGATGCTGGCCGAGCGCGAAACCGCGGACCGGTTGATTGCGCATTTTCTGGCGGACCGCGTCGGCGCCAGCTTTGACGGGCGGATTTCCGGCGTCACCCGCGCGGGCTTGTTCGTCAAGCTGCATGAGACGGGCGCCGACGGCTTTATTCCTGCGCGCACGATCGGCGCCGAATATTTCGAACATCGCGAAGATCGTCATGCCATGGTGGGCAAGCGCAGCGGCGAGACCTATCGGCTGGGCGATCCGGTAACCGTGAAGCTCGTCGAGGCCGCGCCGGTCGCCGGCGCGCTGCGATTTGAGCTCCTCTCCGAGGGCCGCTATGACGGCGCCGCGCGGCGACGGCCTGAGAGAGACGATCGCCGCAGTGGACCGAAAAAAGACGGCCGCCATAAGCGCGGGCGTCAACACTGGAAAGCGCGATGAACGACCCGGCTCAGCATCTGGCGAACGAGCTCGCACGCCGTATGACTAATCAAGAACGCGATCAGACGCATCCGGATTCGGCGCCGCGGGACGCGGCGACGATGATCCTGATCGATCGCTCCGATGCGCGCGCCAAGGTGCTGTTGGGCCGCCGGCATGCCGGGCACAAATTCATGCCCGGCAAGTTCGTGTTTCCCGGTGGGCGCATCGAGGCTGCGGATCGGGTGATGCCCGCGGTGCGCGAGCTCGACGTTGCCGCGCAAGCCAAGCTGACCGCGCGCGTTGCCGCGCCGAGCGTCGAGTTCGCCCGCGGCCTGGCGCTTGCCGCGGTCCGCGAGGTGTTCGAGGAGACCGGTATTCTCCTCGGCGTGAAGCGCGAAGCGCCGCCGGCGATCCCCAGTGAATTATGGGACGGCTTTGCCAAATATTCGATCTATCCTGATCTCGGCAATCTGCACTTTGTGGCGCGCGCGATCACCCCGCCCGGACGCCCGCGCCGGTTCGACACCCGCTTCTTCACCGCCGACGCGCAGACCATTGCGCATCGCATTGACGGTGTCGTCGGACCGGATTCCGAGCTCGTCGAGCTCGTCTGGGCACCGCTCGATGCTGCCAAGTCCTTCGATCTGCCGACCGTGCAACAGGTGGTCCTTGAAGAGCTCGCGGCGCGCGTCGCCGCCGGCATGGGGCACGGCCTCGCCGTGCCGTTCTATCATTGGGAAGATCAGGTTTTCCTGCGGGTACTGCTTTAACCACGCTGGTTTTGGCCGGATTCCTTGACTTTCGCCGCTTGATCGCTAGGTTTCGCCGCAATCGCCGCCCGGGCCACCCGGCGGCTCCGTTTTTCCGGTTCAATCCGAGGTTCAAAATGGCCAAGGCCGTCAGTCTGAAGATCAAGCTCGTGTCGAGTGCCGACACCGGTCATTACTATGTGACCAAGAAGAACTCGCGCACGATGACCGACAAGCTGGTGAAGAAGAAATACGACCCGATCGCGAAGAAGCACGTCGAATACCGCGAAGGGAAGATCAAGTAAGCGCGCGCAGTGCGTGCAGCAAAAAGGGCGCCCGCAGGGGCGCCCTTTTTCATTTTGTTTGACTTGCGAGCCTGTCGGCGGACCTCGATACTTCGCGAACAAATGACCGGAGTCCCGTCATGATCCGATTCCTGCACCACGCTCTTCTCACCGCGATGCTCGTCCTTGCCGCTGCGAGCACTGTGTCGGCCGCCGACCCCCACAGGCTCGCTCTGCAGATCACCGACAATGATGCCGACAAGATGAATGCGGTGCTCAACGTCGCGGCCAACGTCTCGCGATACTATTCGGCCAAGGGCGAGGAGATCGAAGTGGAGATCGTCGCCTTCAACGCCGGCCTGCATATGCTGCGCGAGGATACCTCGCCGGTGAAGCAGCGTCTCCTCTCCTTCAAGCAAGGCATGCCCAATGTGAGCTTCAAGGCGTGTCAGAACACGATCGACAACATGAGCAAACGCGAGGGCAAGGAGATCCCGATCGTCGACAATGCCGAACGTGTGCCCGCCGGCATCGTGCGGCTGATCGAGCTCTCCGAAAAAGGCTGGACGATCGTCCGCCCGTGAATGTTGCAGCGCGTGCCATGTGTAACAAGAAAGGCCGATAGCTTTGGATCATGTAGCGATGGACAGTGGTGAACAACGGCTACGCGACGCGCTCACTTTGCACGGCCACGGACGATTAGCCGAGGCGGCAAAGCTTTATAACCAGATCATTCACAATGATCCCAACAATCATAAGGCGTTACACTACTTTGGGGCTCTCAAGGCTGCTTCCGGAGATCTCAGCGAAGCCAAGGAACTCATGGAACGCTCTTTGCAGGCGGCGCCGGATAATATCGGCTATGTGGAGAATTATGTCGCGCTCTTGTTCCAGACAGGCGCATACGAGGCGGCAATCGAAATATGCGAGCGCGTTATTAATGAGTGCGGACCTACGGAGGCGCTGCGTTATTCCCTTGCCGTATCGCTACACAAAGCGCGCCTGCAAAGCGAGGCACTGAGCGCGTTCGACAAACTTCTGGCGGCATACCCAAACCACCTTGCAGGTAACAATGAAAAAGCATCAGTGTTGGCCCAGGTCGGAAAGTACGAAGAGGCGCTGCAGTTCGTGAACAGGGCGCTGACCTTGCAGCCGCGATATGCCGAGGCCTACCTGAATAAGGGCAACATCTTTGCTAAACTGAAGCGACATCGGGAGGCGATCGTCGCCTACAGGACAGCGTCGTCACTCAATCAGGATATTTTTGATGCTTATCTTGGTCTCGGCAGCGTCTTTTGGGACCTTGGTCGCTACGAAGACGCCCTCGCAGCGAATGCGCAAGCGCTCAAGTTAAAGCCAAACCTACCAAGTGCATGGCTCGCTCGCGGCAATATATTCCGGGAACTCCGCCGTTTTGATGAGGCGCTCGCTTCCTACGATAAGACGTTGCAATGCGAACCCCATTCCGTTGAGGCTTATGTCGCGCGCGGCAACCTCCATATAGCGTTCGGATATTATGAACGAGCTTTGGCGGATTACGACAAGGCGCTCGAGTATAAGCCTGAATTCGCTGACGCCTGGATTGGCCGGGGGACGGTTTTGTTCGAGCGAAAGCGCTATGAGGATGCCTTGGCTGCATTCGACAAAGCACTCATGCTTGATGCAAAGTCCGAGAGGGCGTGGCTGGGTCGCGGCAACGTGTTTTTTGCACTCGGGTTGATCAACGAAGCGCTCGCGGCTTACGACCACGCCCTGGCGCTCAATCCCGATTTCGAGACTGCTCTTGTGAGCAAAATCTTTACGTTAGACTTTTCCGCCGAGGCTTCCTTTCAGGATCAGCAGGACGCTAGATCGAAATGGTGGCAGCAATTCGGGCAGCGGCACACCGCGTCAATATCCATGGTCCACGACAATTCGCGCGATACGGATCGCCGACTGAAAATCGGCTATGTTTCGGCGGACTTTAGACGCCACTCTGCCGGGTTCGCGGTCAAACCTCTCCTTGCCAATCACAACAAAGAAGCTTTTGCGGTCATTTGCTACAATTGCAACATCCGTAACCGCGATGATGATTTCACAGAAAGCTTCAAGAGCCTTGCGGATTCCTGGGTCGATGCCTCGTCACTATCAGACGAAGAGCTGGCAAGAAAAATTCGTTCCGACCACATCGACATCCTCGTGGATCTCGCCGGTCATTCAGCAGGTAATCGATTAAACAGCTTCGCCGCTAAGCCCGCACCAATCCAAATTACTGCCTGGGGCCACGCGAATGGCACCGGATTGCCAACTATCGATTATCTTTTCTCAGATCCGGTCACAATTCCGCAAGCGGTCCGCCATCATTTCGCTGAGAAAATCTATGACCTGCCCTGCTTGATCATGGTCGACCCACTTCCGACCGAGGTTAGTCGCGGGGGTCTGCCTGCCATGAGGAATGGCTATTGCACATTCGGCTGCTTCAATCGGGCGTCAAAGATATCACGCGCTGCCTTGGCGGCCTGGGCGCGGCTTCTCAAGCAAATGCCGCATGCGCGCCTTTTGCTGAAGGATCCCTCGTTCGAGGCTGACTCCGTCAAAGCCGCGATACGCCAGCAACTATCCGATCACGGAATTGTGCCCGATTGCGTCCAATTCGCGGGATGGACGTCCCGCGAAGAGCATCTTACCGCCTACAACAGGGTCGATATCTGCCTCGATTCATTTCCGCATACTGGCGGCGTCAGTACGTGGGAAGCGTTGCAGATGGGCGTCCCTGTCGTTACCCAGCTTGGCAATAACATGGCGAGCCGTATTTCCGGCGGGATTCTAATGGCGATCGGTCTAAGTGAGTGCGTCACCAACGACACGGATGGCTACATTGCCCAGGCTGCGACGTACGCAAGGGATTTTCATCGGTTGGCGGAGCTGAGGGAGAAGCTTCCGACCGTGATCGCATCATCACAGGCCGGCGATCCGATCGCCTACACGCGTGCTGTGGAGAATGCCTACCGCACAATGTGGCGGGACTACTGCCGCAGTTAACGGCTCCGTCCGCGCCTACACACCGCGGTCGTGTTGGCTCGCCTGGAAACGTAATGGATGTCTCTGATTAGGTGGCCGGCCGGAAGCGGTGTCATGAGGAGGCCACTCGCACCGCTCCCGAACCGGCCGAACCCCACGGACCCAGGAGATGCGGCGGACCTGAGCACTCCGCAGGGTATTGAGGGGGCTGCTTTGCGGCGCGTTCGCAATCGTCCCCGCGCGCCACCGGCAGCCGTCTCGGGGAGGTTAGACCAACCCCAGATGCTCACAAGTCAATTTTTAAGATCTTGATCGGGTTACGGTATTACGCGTACAGGCCCGGCGGACCCTGGTATCCGGATCGCGAATCCCCAGAGGTATCAGGCGGCGTCCGGGACCACGCGATTGCGGCCGTCGCGCTTGGCGCGATAGAGCGCCTGATCGGCGCGCTTGAGGATGTTCGCGGCGCCGTCCTGCGCGTCATTGAGCGCAGCGATGCCGATCGAAATCGTCACCTCGATCTTGCGCGCACCCTGCTGGATCGGGAACGGCTCGGAGGCGATGCGACGCCGCAGGCGCTCGGCAACCATGGTCGCCACCGCCATGTCGGTCTCCGGCATCACGACCACGAATTCCTCGCCGCCGTAGCGGCAGGCGAGATCGATATTGCGGATCGACTTGCGGATGCGCAGGGCGAATTCGCGCAGCACGTCGTCGCCGGCATCGTGGCCGTGGGTGTCGTTGATCGACTTGAAATAGTCCATGTCGAGGATGAGCACGGAGAGCGGCTTGCCGCGCGATCCCGCTTGCTCCAGCAGCGTGCCCAGATGCGTCTCCATGTAGCGCCGATTGAATAGGCCGGTCAGCGCATCGGTGATCGCCATCTCGATCGACATCTGCACATTGTCGCGCAGGCGCTCGGTGTAACGTTTCTTGCGGATCTGCGTGCGCGTGCGCGCGAGCAGCTCGTTCTTGTCGATCGGACGGATCAGATAGTCGTTGACGCCGATCTCCAGCCCACGCACCAGCCGCGCATTGTTGTCGGCCTGCGCCATCGCCAGGATCGACACGCTGCGGGTACGATCGAGCGAGCGCACCTGGCTGCACAGCCGCAACCCGTCGAAATTTTCCAGCTCCAGCGATACGATCAGAAGATCGAAATTGCCCTCCGCCGCGTGGAACAGGGCGGCCGCCGGGTCTGCCTCGACCTCGACAGTGTGTTCGGCCGACAGCGTCGCCGCCATGCGCTCTGCCGAGGAGGCGCGATCATCGACGATCAGCACGCGGCCACCGCGGCCGGTATCGGCGATGGCTTCGCGTTCGGGCGACTGGATGCCGATCTCCTTCGAGGTCACCGCGCGCATGCGCAGCTCGTCGGTCACCATCTTCAGCCGCGACAGCGAGCGCACGCGCGAGATCAGCGCAATATCGGGCACCGGCTTCGTCAGGAAATCGTCGGCGCCGGCCTCGAGCCCGCGCACACGGTCGGCGGGCTGGTCGAGCGCAGTCACCATGACCACCGGGATGTGGTGGGTCCGCGGATTGGTCTTCAGCCGCCGGCACACCTCGAAGCCGTCCATGTCCGGCATCATTACGTCGAGCAGCACCAGGTCGCATTCGGCGCGCTCACACAGCGCCAGCGCTTCGGCTCCGCTCATCGCCGTGACCACGTCGAAATACTCCGCCGACAGCCGCGCCTCGAGCAGCTTCACATTGGCCGGCACATCGTCGACGACAAGAACGCGGGCACTCATCGAACAGAACCTTTTACGCGTTACCGAGGAAGTGACGGATGGTCTCGATGAATTTGCCCACCGAGATCGGCTTCGACAGATAGGCCTCGCAACCGCCTTCGCGGATGCGCTCTTCGTCGCCCTTCATGGCGAAGGCCGTGACCGCGACGACGGGAATGGCTTTGAGCTCGGCGTCGTCCTTGAGCCACTTGGTGACTTCAAGTCCGGAGACTTCCGGCAGCTGGATGTCCATGAGAATGAGATCGGGACGGTGCTGGCGCGCGAGATCGAGCGCTTCGATGCCGTTGCGCGTCCCCACCGTCTTATAGCCGTGCGCTTCCAAGAGATCGTGGAAGAGCTTCATGTTGAGCTCGTTGTCCTCCACGATCAGGACGGTCTTCGCCATCCCCCGCCCCTTATTCCGTCATCCCCGCCGTTTTTTGCACAGGCACGGCGTCCCGCCGCGCTCTGCGTCGCGCGCCGATCCGCGCGCGGGCCTATGCTGCGCACCGTAGTGCCGATTTGTTAGGAAAAGGCAAATATTGGCCCATGAAAAAACGGGATTCGTTCACCGAAGCGGCTGCGGAAACCGTTGCGATTCAAGCGCTTACCTATATCGCCGCGGACGCCGAACGGCTCGGAGGTTTCTTAAGCCTCACCGGCATCGGCCCCGACCAGATTCGCGCGGCGGCGCGCACGCCGGGATTCCTCGCCGGCGTCCTCGACCACATTGTGGCGGACGAGGCGCTGCTCGTCGGCTTTGCCGCCGCGGCAGACCTTAAGCCGGAGCATGTTGTGCGCGCACGCGCGGCGCTCGGCAGTGCGGATTGGGAGCGCGAGCTCCCGTGAGCGGGTTCTGCCGCGACTGCCTGACTGATGTAACGGACGCCGCGCAGCGCTGCCCTGGCTGTCGCTCTCCTCGCCTGTTGCGCCACGGCGAGATCAGGGCGCTCTCCATCGCGCATATCGATTGCGACGCCTTCTACGCCACCATCGAGAAACGCGATGACCCGACGATTGCCGATAAACCGGTGATTGTCGGCGGCGGCAAGCGCGGCGTCGTCGCCGCCGCCTGCTATGTGGCGCGGACCTACGGCGTGCGATCGGCGATGCCGATGTTCGAAGCCTTGCGCCGCTGCCCCAACGCCGTCGTGGTGCGGCCGAACATGAGCAAATATGCGAGCGTGGGGCGCACGGTGCGCAAGGCGATGCAGGAGCTCACGCCGCTGGTCGAGCCGCTGTCCATCGACGAGGCGTTTCTCGATCTCACCGGCACCGAGCGTCTGCACGGCATGATCCCAGCCAAGGCGCTGGCCCGCTTCGCCAGCAAGGTACAGCGCGAGGTCGGGATCACCGTCTCGATCGGGCTGTCCTGCAACAAGTTCCTCGCCAAGATCGCCTCCGATCTCGACAAGCCGCGCGGCTTCGCCGTGCTCGGCCGCGCCGAAGCGGCTGCCTTCCTGGCGCCAAAGCCCGTCGGCTTCATTTACGGCGTTGGCGCGGTCAGCGCGGCGAAGCTGGCGCAAGACGGTTTCCGCGTCATCGCCGATCTGCAGCGCGCCGCGGAGACCGATCTGATGCGGCGCTACGGCGAGGAAGGTCTGCGGCTGTCGCGGCTATCCCGAGGCATCGACGAGCGCCACGTCGATCCCGACCAGGAGACCAAGAGCGTCTCGGCGGAAACGACCTTCGAGCGCGATATCGGCAGCTTCCGTCCGCTGGAGCGCTATCTCTGGACGTTGTCCGAACGTGTCTCCACGCGGCTCAAGGCCCATGGCCTTGCCGGCTCGACAGTGACGCTCAAGCTCAAGAGCGCGGATTTCAAGATCCGCACGCGGGCGCGCGCGCTCGGCCATCCGACGCAGCTTGCCGCGCGGATTTTCGCCGCAGGCCGCGACCTGCTCGCGCGCGAGATCGGCGCAACAAAATTCCGCCTGATCGGCATCGGTGTCAGCCATATCGAGCCGATGGAGGATGACGACAATGCCGACCTCATCGACGCCCGCGCCGCCAAGGCCGAGCATGCGATGGATCGTCTGCGCAAGAAATTCGGCGCCGACACGGTCATCAGGGGGTTATCGCTCGAAGAGGATTAGGGACAGGGCTTCGGCTTCTTGATCTCGAGCGAGGTCAACTCGCCGGTGAGCACGAAGTCATTGTAGTCGAGGGTCAACTCCCGCGAGATCCCATTCTCGAACAACTGGAAGCTGATCGCATAGACCGGGGTCTGCTCACCGGTGTCTTCTTTTTCTTTCTTTTCGAAATAGCTGATAGTGACCGGCCAGCGTATCAGATTGGCGAGTTCCGCACGGCCGGCGGCAGCGTCGGTCGGCTTCTTTTCGTCCGGCGGGATCGGTTTTCCGATCACCGTGAGCGTGTTGTAGATCTTCTCGCCGGTTTCGGAGCCGTCATAGACGGGAAGCTCGAGCAGCGTCTGTCCGGCGCGCGCGGCGAGGATGATGCGGCGCATATGCTCGGTCGGAAACACCGCGCCGGCCACGACGTCGAAGCTTTTGTCTTGCGGCTTTTTCAGGCTGACGGCGACCGCGGTGGTTTTGCGCTCGGCACTGCCGTCCACGGTGTCGACGGGCTGCTCATCGAGTAAATTCTGCGAGCTGAAGCGGAAGGCCTTGGCGGTGCCGTCTTCCCAGGTGGTGGCGCGCAGATCACTGATTGCGCGCTTGCCCTCGCCGGAATCGAGCTCCGAGACCTGCCGGAACTGCAGCGCATAACCCTCGCAGCTGCTCCCGGAAAAATCGTACAGGATGCGTCCGCGCACCGCCTCGAGCCCGCGTCCATTGCGCGAGCGCGCCAGCGTCAGGTCGTAGATCGCGCGATGCGGCACGAGCTCAACCGTCGTCGCGGCCTCGGCCCGCGCCGGGCCCGTGGGCTGTGCCAAGCCGGCGGGCTGCGCCCAGACTGCCCCGGCCGCGAAGGTGGCCAGCAGTACCCCGGCGAAAACATTGCTTTTCCGCATCAAAGACGCGCCTCCTCGGCGCCATCGGGGGCAAAATAGATGCCGACTCACGCGCTCGCAACGGCTGTGGTGTGCCGCCGAGCGAAGCGAGGGCCTGGCACGGCCACTTTTAAGTGCTCGCGCTGGCCACTCGCCGGGCTCGCCAGCGCGAGATGCCACCGCTTGCGCGTATCGTTCCGATCAGCCAAGACAGGCCCTTCATGGAGGCATCATCATGGCGGGCATGGTCGAAAAGAAATTGGCGGAACTTGGGATCACGCTGCCGACGCCGGCGACCCCGGTCGCCAATTACGTCCCTTTCGTACGCACCGGGAAGGTTTTGGTGGTGTCCGGCCAGCTCTGCTTCGGCGCGGACGGCAAGCTCGTGGCCAAAGGCAGGCTCGGCGCCGAAGTCTCCATCGAGGACGGACAAAAGGCCGCGCAGGCCTGTGCCATCAACCTGCTGGCGCAGGTGAAAGCCGGACTCGGCGATCTCGACAAGATCACGCGCGTGGTTCGCCTCGGCGGCTTCATCAATTCCGCGCCGGGCTTTCCTGACGGCCCGAAGGTGATGAACGGGGCCTCCGACCTGATGGTCAGCGCGCTGGGCGACAAGGGCCGCCATGCCCGCTCGACCGTCGGCGTCGCCGCCCTGCCGATGGACGCGGCGGTCGAGGTGGAAGGCGAGTTCGAGGTGGCCTGACCACAATGAGCCTCGATTGGCTGACGGCACGTCCAATCGCTCATCGCGGCCTGCACGATGCCGCTACCGGCGCGATCGAGAATACTCCCTCGGCCATGTGCGCGGCGATCGCCGCCGGCTATGGCATGGAAGTCGACCTGCAGATCAGCGCCGACGGCGAAGCGATGCTGCACCATGACGACGAGCTCGGCCGTTTGACCGACGGTACCGGCGTCCTGGCGCAGATGACCGCCGCCGCGATCAAGGTGGTGCCTTACAAGGACAGCAGTGACCACATCATCACGCTCGGCGAGCTCTGCGATCTCGTCGGCGGCCGCGCCACCCTACTGATCGAGCTCAAGAGCCATCTCGACGGCGACTTGCGCCTCGTGAAGCGCGCTGCCGAGGTGTTGGCTAGCTATACCGGTCCCGTTGCGGTGATGTCGTTCGACCCGGTCCAGATCGAAGCCTTGCGCGCGATGGCGCCGCGGATCACGCGCGGCATCACCGCGGAGCGCTGGTACGATGACCACGAATGGGATCCGCTGACGCCGTCACAAAAGCGCAGCATGGCGTATTTCCTGCATGCCCCTCGCACACGCCCGCAGTTCGTGGCGTATGGCGTGCGCGACCTGCCTGCTGTCGTCCCGCTCATCGCCCGATCGCTATTCGGCTGTCGGTTGTTGACCTGGACGGTACGCACTGCAGACGACCGCCGCACAGCCGCGCGCTACGCAGATCAGATCATCTTCGAGGGGTTTCGCCCTTGATTGCCGTTGCGGCCTTCGCAAATGCAGGAATTCGCCCATAAGATCGGGCCAAGCTCGCACCTCCGATGAAACTTGAACTTCACGTCCGGATAGCGCCGTCGATCGCCGAGGTCCCCGCCGCAGCGTGGGATCAATGCGCAGGCTTGGTGGAAGATCTTAAACTGATCTCTGAGGAGCGGTCCCCAGACATATCCACACGGAAACAGCCGGAGAGCTCGCAATTATCAACACGAGGATATGTTGATAACCCGTTTGTATCTCATGCCTTTCTGGCAGCGATTGAGGCTTCGAACTCGGTTGACGGACGCACCGGCTGGCAGTCGCGCCACCTGATCGCGGAGACGCCGGGCGGAGAAATTATCGGCACGGCCCCGTGCTATGTCAAAAGCCATTCGCGCGGTGAATATGTCTTCGACCATGGCTGGGCAGACGCCTACGAGCGCGCCGGCGGCAGCTACTACCCGAAGCTCCAGGTTGCCGTACCGTTCACTCCGGTCACCGGACCCCGCCTCCTCGCCCGGCCAGGACCGCAAGCCGACGCCGTTCGCGGCGGTCTCGCTGACGCATTGGCACAGATCACCGAGCAGAGCGAATTGTCATCCGCCCATGTGACGTTCCTCACCGAGCGTGAATGGGAGCTGCTCCGGCCACGCGGCTATCTCCAGCGCACCGATCAACAGTTTCATTGGGACAATGGGGGCTACGCCGGCTTCGAGGATTTCCTCGCCGCGCTCTCCTCGCGCAAGCGCAAGACCATTCGCCGTGAGCGCAAGGAAGCGCTCTCCGCCGGCGGCATCGAGGTGCACTGGCTCACCGGTTCGGATCTCACGGAAAGCGTCTGGGATGCCTTCTTCGCCTTCTACATGGAGACTGGATCGCGAAAATGGGGTCGGCCTTATTTGACCCGCGAGTTCTTCTCGCTGGTGGGTGCCAGCATGGCCGATCGCATCCTGCTGGTGATGGCGAAACGGACCGGCCGCTGGATCGCAGGCGCCATCAATTTCCTCGGCGCCGACGCCATCTATGGCCGGAATTGGGGTGCCATTGAGAACCATCCGTTTCTGCACTTCGAACTCTGCTACTACCAGGCCATCGATTACGCGATCGCGCACAAGCTCAAGCGGGTCGAGGCCGGCGCCCAGGGCGAGCACAAGATCGCCCGCGGCTACGTGCCGAAAACAACCTATTCCGCGCATTTTATCGCCGATCCGGCACTGCGCCGCGCCATCGCCGATTACCTCGCGCGCGAACGCGCCTATGTTGAAGCCGCATCCGAGGAGCTTGCGGCGGCCGCCCCATTCCGCAAGGATTTGGTAGAACAAGATTGACCGGACACGGGAACGCCAATGCCGAGCTACGATCCGAACAATATTTTCGCAAAAATCATTCGCGGCGAGTTGCCTTGCTACAAGGTCTACGAGGACGACAAGGTTCTCGCCTTCCTCGACATCATGCCGCGAGCGGCCGGACACACGCTGGTGCTGCCGAAGACGCCGGCACGCAATCTGCTCGATGTCGCCGAGGCCGACCTCATCGCGGTCGCCAAGGTCGTGCAGAAGGTCGCCAAGGCCGCGATGAAGGTGTTTGAGGCGGACGGCATCACGCTGCAACAGTTCAACGAGGGCGCCGGCGGCCAGGTGGTGTTCCACCTCCACGTCCACGTCATCCCGCGCAAGGCCGGTGTGACCATGAAGCCGCCGGCGAGCGAGAAGGAAAAACCGGACGTGCTGGCCACCCACGCGCAAAAGCTGGCGGCTGCGCTCAAGGACGCCTAACGGGCGAAGAGCCATCCCCCGAGCAGCAATGCCGCCTCGCCGACCGCGACGCCGGCGAACACCGAGCGCCGCACTGCCAGGAAAGCGATAAAGCCAAGCACCGCGGCGCCGACGCGCACGGCCAGTGGAACGGCCGCCAGCGCACCCGCGGAAAACAGCACGAGCTTGGCAATGACGCCGGCGAGGATCGCCGTCGCAATGGCGCGCGCCAGCACCACCAGCTGGGAATCCTCATTGAGACCTCGCGCCAACACCAGGCCGAGCAGGCGCCAGACCTCATTGGGCAGGAACCCGACCAGGACAAGGGCGAGATAAGGCCAGAGCTCGGACGTCGTTGCGCTCACTGCATCGCCTCGCGGATGCGGTGGACGCCATAGGCCAGCGTGCCGCCGATCACGCCGGTCCACATCAGGTCGAGGCCGACATGGGTGACGGTGAGGATCGGGCCGACCACGAGCCCGAGCACGAAGGCCAGCCGATCGACCATCGCGCGTGCGTTGCGCGCGGTAGAGACGAGAAACGATAGCGGCGTGATGAAGAGGAGCGCACCGGCGAACAGAGTCGGCAAGCCGGCGGCAAGATAGAAGCCGACGAAGCCCGCGCTCACCGCGGTCACCATGTAGCCGATGGCCAGCCCGTTGCAGAAGGCAAGCCGTCGCTCGCGCGGCAATTGCGGCAAGAGCCGCAGCGATTCCACCCACATGCTGATCGCAGTGAAATGCGTCGGCAGCAGCAGGTCGCGGCTGCGCACGTTTTTGTCGCGCAGCAGCGGCAGCAGCGCCACCACCATCGGAAGGAGCCGGATCGCCGACAGCGTCACCGCGATGGCTGTTTCCAGCAGCGCGGCGCCCCCGCCCAACGATGAAATCAGGATCACCTGCGCCGGAGCCGCCCAGACCAGAACGGTCGAGAGCGCCAGCCATCCGGACGGGAAGCCGTAGTCATGCGCCAGCGCACCTATGCCGATATAGGTGCCGAATAGCACCAGGAAGAACACCGACGTCCATGCGGACAGGAGGCCGCGGATGAAGGTCTGCGCATTCGAGGTCGAATTGTCGGGGAGCGCGGGCACGGCGCACCCTCTCCCACGACCGCCATGGCTCCGCAACCGCATGCGCCCGCTCGGGGTGCATGGCTTGTCTTCAAAAAGACAGGCCTATTCTTCGACGGCGCGGCTGCGGCCTTCGGGAAGCTGCTGGCGCTCGAGTCGGCCGGCATCGCGGATGGTGTCGGCGACCATGTGCAGGACGCTTTCGACGCTCGCGATCACGCCTTGCGGCTTTGCTTTGGGCTTTGGCTTCGCCCGCTTCTTCGTCGCGGCCATCTTCGTCTTACCGCGGGCTTTGCTTTTCAGCCGGATTGGCCGCTTGTCCTTTGCGGACCTGACCTTTTTTCTTTTCTTCGCCGCGGGCTTCTTGCGTGCTTTTTTTGTCATGCTGTGCGCTCCCCCTCGGGCTGTACGCTGCTTCCAGCATAGAAGCCGCTCAGCGCTCGCGCTAGTGCGACAACTGCGCACCGAGCTTGCCTGTCACCCCCCGGCACGGCAAAGCTCATCGCTCAAGCGAGCCAGGATGACGATCGGATAAGGGGCCGGCCTATGGCGATGGCAAATACGAATAAGACTCCCTGGTGGTCCTGGGCGGGTCCCGCGGCGGCGTGGCTCATCCTCATTCTGCTCGTACTGGTTGGCAGCAACGCCCTGCTGGCGACACTTGCTGCGGCGACGCTGATCGCCGCGGTCTTCGCCGCTGTGCATCATGCCGAAATCATTGCTCACCGCATCGGCGAGCCGTTCGGCACGCTCGTGCTCGCGATGGCCGTGACCATCATCGAGGTGGCGCTGATCGTCTCGGTGATGCAGGGCGGCGGCAAGGCCAATCTCGCGCGCGACACGGTGTTCGCCGCGGTGATGATCGTCTGCAACGGCATTATCGGCGTCTGCCTCCTCGCCGGCGGCATGCGCCACCGCGAACAGGCTTTTCAGCTCGAGGGCGCCAGTGCCGCGCTGGCGGTGCTCGCCGCGATGACCACGCTGACGATGATTCTGCCGAATGTGACCGTCGCAACACCCGGCCCCGTATTCTCGACACCGCAGCTTGCCTTCGACGGCGCGGTCTCGCTGGTGCTCTGCGGCTCGTTCATCTTCGTGCAGACCGTCCGCCACCGCGATTACTTCCTGCCGGTCGGCGGTGGCGAGGACACGCATGCGGAGCCACCTTCAAATGCCACGGTGACCATCAGCGTGATGCTATTGCTCGCGTCGCTCGTCGTCGTGGTCGGGCTCGCCAAGGCGCTGACGCCGACGATCGAGGCCGGCATCGACGCCTTCGGCGTACCCAAGGCTTTCGTCGGCGTCATCATCGCCGCGCTGGTGCTGCTGCCGGAAACGCTCGCGGCATTCCGGGCAGCCCGCGCCAACCGGCTGCAGACCAGCCTCAATCTCGCGCTCGGATCCGTGCTCGCTACTGTCGGGCTGACCATCCCGGCGGTGGCTGTCGTGGCGATCACAACCGGTCAGCGGCTCGAGCTGGGGTTGGACCCGAAGGAATCCGTTCTCCTGGTGCTGACGCTGATCGTCGGCATCGTCACGCTCGGCACCGGCCGCACGACGGTGCTGCAAGGCATCGTGCACCTCGTGATCTTCGCGGTGTTCCTGTTCTTCACCATTCTGCCGTGAGCCGGCAGCGGTACCCGCCGTTGATCAAAGCGAAAGCCCGAATGTTTCCTTGAAGCCGCGGCGTCCGGCCGTCGTGATGGTGAGCGCGCGCCCTTCGCGAATGCGCTTGATCCAACCGAGGTCGAAGCAGTGATCCGCCAAGGCGGCGCCGACGATGCCGGCGAGATGCGGCCGCCGCTCGGTCCAGTCGAGGCATGAGCGGCAGAACGGGCGCTTGCTGCGGCCTGGCGCGAGATCGACGCCGAAGCCGCGCAGGAAGGCGATCCCCTGCTCGGTGACCTCGCCGCCGTCGCCGGCAAGGACGACGTGACCGCGCGCGCACAGCGTATCGGCGATGCCGACTCCAAGCTGACCGGCGATGTGATCGTAGCAGGTGCGTGCCGCTCGCATCTCGTCGTCGCACTTGGAGTGTGGCCGGTAGCGCGGCGGCGCGTTCATCGACACCGCCATAATGCCCTCGAGCATCTGCGCCACCGTCGCGTTGGCGACGCGGTAATAGCGATGCCGTCCTTGCCTCGCCACTTCCAGCAGGCGGCCATCGGTGAGCTTGCTGAGATGCCCGCTCGCCGTCTGCGGCGTCACATTCGCCGAATAAGCGAGCTCGGTGGCGGTCAGCGCGCGACCGCTCATCAACGCGCACAGCATATTGGCTCGGGCAGGGTCGCCCACAAGGGCGGCGATTTCTGCGATCAATGGTGCGTCCATGACGCGAAAGCTAAGCCGCTCGTCGCGATTTGCAATGCTCCACATTTCGGCCGCGACCGAAGCATCGCAACGACAGCCCGCGGCATTCGTTGGTCTCTGAACAGAATGGAGCCATCATGAGCGCCAATACAATCTCTGTTCCTCCACGCCTGTTCTACGGCTGGTTCGTGGTCGCCGCCGCTTTCGCAGTGACCTGCGTCGGCTTCGGCAGCGCCTACACATTCAGCGCCTTCCTTGGCCCGCTGCAGCATGAGTTCGATGCCTCGCGCGGATCGGTGTCCGTGGTGTTCTCGGTCGCCGGTTTTCTTTATTTCGCGCTGGGCATCCTCAGCGGTCCACTCGCCGACCGTTTCGGATCCCGTCCGCCTGCGGTGTTCGGCATGATCCTCACCGGTCTCGGACTGGTGCTGGCGGGCTTCGCACGCAACCTCACGGAAGTCTATCTCGCCTACAGCCTCGGCGTCGGGTTCGGCTGCGGAGCAGCCTATGTGCCGGCCGTCGGCGCCGTGCAGCGATGGTTCGTGCGTCGCCGCGGTCTTGCCTCGGGCCTCGCCGTCGCCGGCATCGGCGTCGGTACGTTGGCCATGCCGCCGCTTGCTTCTCTGCTCATCGCCGCGCTTGGCTGGCGCGACGCCTACATCGCGCTCGGCGTCCTCGCGGCGATTATCGGCGGCGGAATGGCGTTGCTGATCGAGAATGATCCGCGCGATCGCGGCCTCGTCCCCGATGGCGATGCCGCCGGCGTCTCCGCCGCCGAAACCTCGGTGGAAGGAGCCTCGGTGCGTGATGCTGTCCGCTCGCGGCCGTTCATCGGGCTCTATGCCGGGTGCCTGATCTGCTCGTTCGGCGTGTTCGTGCCGTTCGTTCACCTGGTGCCGAGCGCCGTCGACCACGGCATCGCGTCGTCAACCGCCGTCATGCTGCTCAGTGCCATCGGCGTCGGCAGCACCGCTGGCCGCTTCTTCCTCGGCGGACTGGCCGACCGACTGGGCCGGCGGCTGGCGCTGCTGGCAATGTTCGTCGGCATGGCGCTCATTCTGCCGGTGTGGGCGATCTCGACGACGCTGTGGCCGCTCGCGGCCTTCGCATTCGTCTTCGGCGTGTTCTATGGCGGCTGGGTCGCGCTGCTGCCCAGCCTGGTGATGGACATCTTCGGCGGGCGCAATGTCAGCGGCATCATCGGCATTCTCTACACCAGCGTTGCTTTCGGCACCTTGATCGGGCCGAGCGCCGCTGGTTTCGCCTTCGATATGAGCCACACTTACACGTTGCCGATCCTGCTGAGCGCCGCGGCGAATCTTGTTGCCGCCGCAATCATCGCCGTCACCGTGCGATCCCCTGCCCCGCTCATCCGTCAATCCGGATGACGGGCAATCACCACCATCCAAAAGCGACCGGCCGGACGTCTTACCGACGCCCGGCCGATTGTTCTTGTCCTTGCAGCGCGCTTAGGCCTTGACCAGCGGCACCTTCGGCACCGAGCCGCGACCACCGGGCGGCGTCCCGCCGCCCTTCGGCGGGCGTGGCTTGCGCGGACCGGAGCGCCGCTTCGCCCGTTTCTCTTGCGGAATCCTCTCCGGCTTCGGCGTCACCGGACCGTCGAGGAACTCGAAGCCGAGCTTGTCGCCGCCCCTCTCGTCCTTGACCACGATCACGCGCACATGGCCGCCGGCCTTGAGCTTGCCGAACAGCACCTCGTCGGCGAGCGGCTTCTTGATGTGCTCCTGGATCGTGCGCGCCATCGGCCGCGCGCCCATCAGCTCGTCATAGCCATTGGCGATCAGCCAGCGCGAGGCTTCTTCGCTGAGCTCGATCGTCACATCACGATCGCCGAGCTGCGCCTCGAGCTGCAGCACGAACTTCTCCACCACTTGTTTGATGATCTCCGGCGACAGGTGAGCGAAGGTGATGATCGCATCCAATCGGTTACGGAACTCAGGGGCGAACATCTTGTTGATCGCCTCGATGTCGTCGCCTTCCCGCTTGTTGCGCGTGAAGCCGTAGGCCGACTTGGACATGTCGGCGGCGCCCGCATTCGTGGTCATGATCAGGATCACGTTGCGGAAGTCGACCTGCTTGCCGTTGTGGTCGGTGAGCTTTCCGTGATCCATGATCTGCAGCAGCACGTTGAACAGATCCGGATGCGCCTTCTCGATTTCGTCGAGCAGCAGCACGCAATGCGGATGCTGGTCGACGCCGTCGGTGAGCAAGCCGCCCTGGTCGAAGCCGACATAGCCGGGAGGCGCGCCGATCAGACGCGACACGGTGTGCCGCTCCATGTATTCCGACATGTCGAAGCGGATGAGCTCGACGCCGAGCGAGGCCGCGAGCTGTTTCGCCACTTCGGTCTTGCCGACGCCGGTCGGCCCCGAGAACAGGTAGCAGCCGATCGGCTTCTCCGGCTCGCGCAAGCCCGCACGCGCGAGCTTGATCGATGCCGAGAGCGACTCGATCGCTTTGTCCTGGCCGTAGACCGTAGTCTTCAACGTCTGCTCGAGGTGTTGCAGCACCTCGGCATCGTCCTTCGACACGGTCTTTGGCGGGATCCGCGCCATGGTGGAGATCGTGGTCTCGATCTCCTTCAGCCCGATGGTCTTCTTGCGCCGGTTTTCCGGCAGCAGCATCTGCGCGGCGCCGGATTCATCGACCACGTCGATCGCCTTGTCGGGCAGCTTGCGGTCATGGATGTAGCGCGCCGAAAGCTCGACTGCGGCCTTGATCGCCTCGTTGGTGTATTTGAGCTTGTGATACTCCTCGAAATAGGGCTTGAGCCCCTTGAGGATCTCGATCGCATCCGGCACCGACGGCTCGTTGACGTCGATCTTCTGGAAGCGCCGCACCAGCGCGCGGTCTTTCTCGAAATACTGCCGGTATTCCTTGTAGGTGGTCGAGCCGATGCAGCGGATCGTGCCCGATGCCAGCGCCGGCTTCAGTAGGTTCGACGCGTCCATGGCGCCGCCGGAGGTCGCACCGGCGCCGATCACCGTGTGGATCTCGTCGATGAACATGATGGCGCCGGGCGTCGCCTCGATCTCCTTGATCACCTGCTTGAGGCGCTCTTCGAAGTCGCCGCGATAGCGCGTGCCCGCGAGCAGCGTGCCCATGTCGAGCGCGAAGACCGTCGCGCTCTTGAGCACATCGGGAACCTCGCCATGCACGATGCGCCGCGCCAGCCCTTCGGCGATCGCGGTCTTGCCGACGCCGGCGTCGCCGACGAACAGCGGATTGTTCTTCTGCCGCCGGCACAGCACCTGGATGGTGCGGTTGATCTCGGCATCGCGGCCGATCAGCGGATCGATCTTGCCGTCCTTCGCCTTCTTATTGAGGTTGACGCAATAAGCTTCGAGCGCGTCGCCCTTCTTCTTCGGCTCGTCGCCGGATTTGGTCTCCGCCTCCTCTTCGGCGCCGCGCACCGGGCGCGACTCCGAGAGGCCCGGCCGCTTGGCGATGCCGTGGCTGATGTAGTTGACCGCGTCGTAGCGCGTCATGTCCTGCTCTTGCAGGAAATACGCCGCGTGGCTTTCGCGCTCGGCGAAGATCGCGACCAGCACGTTCGCGCCGGTGACCTCCTCACGTCCGGACGACTGCACGTGGATCACCGCGCGCTGGATGACGCGTTGGAATCCGGCCGTCGGCTTGGAATCCTCCGCGCCGTCGGTGATCAGATTTTCCAGCTCGGATTCGAGATAAGCGACGAGGCTGCGGCGCAGTTTGTCGAGATCGACATTGCAGGCGCGCATGACGGCGGAAGCGTCTTGATCGTCGATCAGCGCGAGCAGCAGATGCTCGAGCGTTGCGTATTCGTGATGCCGTTCATTGGCGAGCGCAAGCGCCCGATGGAGAGACTGCTCCAGACTACGCGAGAAAGTCGGCATTCAAAGTTCCATTCCGTTGTTGGTTCGGTATTGATCGCCCCAGGATCACTTCTTCTCCATCACGCATTGCAATGGGTGTTGATGCTTCCGCGCGAAGTCCATGACCTGCGTCACCTTGGTCTCCGCGACTTCATATGTATAGATGCCGCACTCGCCAATGCCATGGTTGTGCACGTGCAACATGATGCGCGTCGCAGCTTCGTGATCCTTCCCGAAAAAGCGCTCGAGCACGTGCACGACGAATTCCATCGGCGTGTAGTCGTCGTTGAGAATGAGCACACGATACATGTTCGGCCGCTTGGTCTGCGGCCGTGTCTTGGTGATGACGGCCGTCCCTGGCGCTCCCGGCTCGTTGCGGCGCTTGCGGTCGTCGTCGGCCGCCCGCGGCGGTCGCGCGGCAGCGGCGGTCGCAGGGCGGCGGATCATATCGGTCGGACGGGCAGACATGGACGTGCAGTTCTGTGGCTTCCGGTTAGGCAAACTCCGGACCGCACAAATAGTGCGACCCGGCCTGCATCATAAGGACGGCACTGGCGCCATTCCAGATCGGAAAGCGGCGCCAATCGGGGCCTTTTGCGCCTTCTTCCTGGAATCGGCCCGAAACGAGGGCGTTTCCCGCTCAAATAGCCATTGGTTAAGCAATCACAAGCCGATTGGGGGCAAATTCCCGCGGGTTTTCCCCAAATCCTCCCTGGAACATCCACCGGTTCGCAAAGTCTCCCGGGGAAGGTGCCGGTATCGAATGACCTCAACCGAATCGGACACACGATGCGGCTTGTGATGCGGCTTGGCCGTTTTTGGCGGGACCGTAGGGGCAGCGTTGCCCCGATGGTGGCTCTGTCCATGGTTCCCCTGCTCGGCGGGGTCGGCGCCGCCATCGACTACACCCGCGCCAGCGCTGCGCAGGCCGCGCTGCAGGCAGCGGTGGATTCCACGGCGCTGATGCTGTCGAAGACGGCCGCCACGCAATCGACCAGCGCCATCCAGAGTTCGGCATCGAGCTATTTCTCGGCCCTGTTCAGCAGGCCCGACACGTCGAACGCCGCGGTGACGGCAAGCTACACGAACAACAACGGCTCGCAGATCGTGCTCACCGGCAGCGGCACGGTGGCAACGAGCATCATGCAAGTGTTCGGGTACAACCAGATCAATATCAGCGCCAGCTCTACCGTCGTGTGGGGCAATTCGCGGCTGCGCGTCGCGCTCGTGCTCGACAACACCGGGTCGATGTCGCAATACGGCAAGATGACGGCGCTCAAGACGGCGTCACAAAACCTGCTCACGCAGCTGCAGAGCGCGGCGACACAAGACGGCGACGTCTATGTGTCGATCGTCCCCTTCACCAAGGACGTCAATGTCGGCTCGGAGAATTACGCGCAGTCCTGGCTGCGCTGGGACCTCTGGGAAGCGGCCAACGGCACCTGCAGTAAAACGAAATATACGAGCCAGAGCAGCTGCACATCCAACAACGGCACCTGGACGCCGAAAGCGCATAGCACCTGGAATGGCTGCATTACCGATCGCGACCAGAACTACGACACGCTGAACACCGCGCCGACGGTCGGCAGCACGCTATTTCCCGCGGAGCAATATTCAGTCTGCCCGGTCGAGCTCCTCCCGCTGACCTACGATTGGACATCGCTGAGCAACAAGATCACCGCCATGCAGCCGGCCGGCAACACCAACCAGGCGATCGGGCTGCAGATGGGTTGGCAGACGCTCACCGCCTCGCCTTATACGGTGCCGACGGAAGATCCGAACTACACCTACAAGCACGTCATCATCCTGCTCACCGACGGTCTCAACACGCAAGACCGCTGGTACACCAGCGAGACGTCCATCGATACGCGGCAGCAGACGACCTGCGACAACATCAAGGCCGCCGGCATCACCGTCTACACCGTGCAGGTGAACACCGATGGTGATCCGACCTCGACGCTGTTGCAAAATTGTGCATCGAGCACGGACAAATTCTTCCTGCTCACCTCGGCGAATGAGATCGTCACCACCTTCAACACGATCGGAACTGCGCTGACGCAATTGCGTGTTGCCCGATAGCGCGCTCCGCTTCGCGGAATTTCCCGACAATTCGAACATTCGCGTGAACCTGCGCGCAACCACTGACCATGGTTAGCGGACATTAACGCGCTCGGCGCATCGCCTTTCACTGCGCCTTCAAGGGCTAACTTTTAAAAACTGGTTCAACGATTGAATTCAATTCGGCGGGAACCGGTCATGCGTCTGGAAGAATTGTTCGCCCGAATGAAGAACGGTTTGCGCGCGCTCCGCGCCGATCGCCGCGGCAATGTCGCGGTCACCTTCGCGCTGGCGACGCTGCCGGTTCTCGGTTTTGTCGGTGCCTCGGTCGATTACACGCGCGCCAGTAACGTGAAGGCCGCGATGCAGGCAGCGCTCGATTCCACGGCGCTGATGCTGGCAAAGGCCAATCCAGGCTCGATGACACAGACGGCATTGAATTCGAGCGCCACCAGCTATTTCAACGCCCTGTTCGCGCGGCCGGAGGCGCAAAACATCGCGGTGACCGCGAGCTACACGTCAACCGGCGGCTCGCAGGTGACGGTGAACGGCTCCGCGTCCATGAGCACGAATTTCATGGCCATCATGGGCTACAAGACGCTGACCATCACCGGCAGCTCGACGGTCACCTACGGAAATTCGCGGCTGCGCGTCGCGCTTGTGCTCGACAACACCGGATCGATGGCCGACTACGGCAAGATCACCGCGCTCAAGACGGCAACGACCAACCTGCTCACGCAGCTCAAGAACGCCGCCACCAACAACGGCGACGTCTATGTGTCGATTGTCCCGTTCGTCAATGCCGTGAATCTCGATCCGAGCAACTACACGGCCTCCTGGGTCGACTGGACCGACTGGGACAACGCCAATGGCAGCTGCAGCAGCTGGCGCTATTCGACCAAGAGCAGCTGCCAGGCCGCGAACAAGACCTGGACAGCCGCCAGCCACAGCACCTGGAGCGGCTGCGTCACCGACCGGGGCGCCCCGCTGTCCACCGGCGCCACCGCCCCGAGCTCTGGCAACTACGATCAAACGGTGAGCGCGCCGGTCACCGGCAATGCGGCGACCCTTTATCCCGCCTTCCAGGCCCTTTCCTGCCCGCAGGCGGCAATGGGGCTGAGCTATGATTGGACCAGCATGAACAACCTGGTCAGCAACATGGTGGCCGGCGGCAGCACCAACCAGCCGATCGGTCTCGTCTGGGGCTGGCAGACGCTTGTCGGCGGCGGACCGTTCACTGCGCCGGCCATGGACTCCAACTACACCTATCAGCAGGTCATCATCCTGCTCACCGACGGCCTGAACACGCAGGACCGCTGGTACGGCGACGGCTATAGTACCAATACCTCGGTCGACGCGCGGATGTACGACTCCAGTGGCAACGGCACCTGCGCGAACATCAAGGCGGCGGGCATCACGATCTACACAATCCAGGTCAACACCGACGGCGACCCGACGTCGACGCTGTTGCAGAACTGCGCTTCGTCGTCCGACAAATTCTTCCTGCTGACCTCGTCGAACCAGATCGTGACGACGTTCAACACCATCGGCACCAATCTGAGCAAACTGCGTGTCGCCAAATAGCGGCGCCATCGGAGCTGATGCGCCGCGATATATATTTCTGTTTACTCCGCATTTGCTGCATTTGTTGATTAATTGAGATTAACCACCGCGGCGGGTGAACCTTTACCGCGCCTTCAACGGCGCATGCGCAAATGGCGGCATATCCCGGTTTAGCTGTGGGTGGCTGTCATGTGTGTAACCTCTGCTCTCATCGGCCTGCGTCAAACGCTGCGGGCGTTCCGCTCGGATCGTCGCGGCAATATCGCCACGATCTTCGCACTGGCGCTCCTGCCGGTGATCGGCTTTGTCGGCGCCTCGGTCGACTACACGCGCGCCAGCAACGTCAAGACCGCGATGCAGGCCGCGCTCGATTCCACGGCGTTGATGCTGGCGAAGGCCAATCCGGGCTCAATGACACAAAGCGCGCTCAATTCAAGCGCCACCGCCTACTTCAACGCGCTGTTCGCCCGTCCAGAGGCCAGCAATATCGCCATCAACGCCGCCTATCAGTCGACCGGTGGTACGCAGATCACCGTGACCGGGTCTGCGAGCATGAAGACCAATTTCATGGCCGTCTTCGGCTACAACGCGATCAGCATCAACGGCAGCTCCACGGTGGTCTATGGCAGCTCGCGGTTGCGCGTCGCGCTGGTGCTCGACAACACCGGATCGATGAACGACTACGGCAAGCTCGACGCGCTGAAGACCGCAACCACCAACCTGCTCACCCAGCTCAAGAACGCCGCCACCACCAATGGTGACGTCTATGTGTCGATCATTCCGTTCAACAAGGACGTAAATGTCGGCTCCGCGAACTATAACGCGACCTGGATCGACTGGAGCCTCTACGACACCAGCAACAGCGGCTGGGGCGGCGGCTGGGGCGGTTGGGGCGGCGGCGGCGGCGGCAGCTTCTGCTTCGGCGGCTGGTGCTGGAACGGCTCGAGCTGGACGCAATCCGGTTCCGGCTCCTCCTCGACGCACAGCTCCTGGAACGGCTGCGTCACCGACCGCGGCGGCACCAACGCGCCCGACAGCGGCAACTACGACACCAATGTCGTGGCGCCCACGAGCACCATCCAGGCAACGCAGTACACCGCCGAGCAGTACAGCTACTGCCTGACAGCCCAGGCGATGGGGCTCTCCTACGACTGGACCAGCATGAACAGCCTGGTCAGCAGCATGGTCGCCAACGGCAACACCAACCAGGCGATCGGCCTGCAGCTCGGCTGGATGTCGCTGGCGGGCGGCGGTCCGTTCACCGCCCCGGCGATGGACCCCAACTACACCTATCAGCAGATCATCATCCTGCTCACCGACGGCCTCAACACGCAGGACCGCTGGTACTCGGACCAGTCCTCGATCGACGCGCGGCAAACGCTGACTTGCAATAACATCAAGGCCGCCGGCATCACGCTCTACACCATCCAGGTAAACACCGACGGCGATCCGACCTCGACGCTGCTGCAGAACTGCGCCTCCTCGTCGAGCAAGTTCTTCCTACTCACCTCGTCGAACCAGATCGTGACGACCTTCAACACGATCGGCACCAATCTGAGCAAGCTGCGCGTCGCCAAGTAGCGACGCTCGATCAGCGGCAGAAAAAACAAGCCCGGCGGGGGTCCCCGCCGGGCTTTTTCCGTTTCGCCGTGCGATGCCTTGCAGGCCGCTCGCTAGCGCCGCGCCCCGCTGCGCGACATATCGTGCATCAATTCGAGCTGCATCTGCTGGATCTCGGCAAGCCGCTGCCATTGCCGCGAGATCAGGTGGTCCATTTTCTCGTGCAGATGCCGGATTTCCAATTCGGCCTTCAGGTTCACGCGGTAGTCGCTCTCGGACCGCAGGCGATCCTTCGCCTCCTGCCGGTTCTGGCTCATCATGATGATCGGCGCCTGCACGGCGGCAAGCGTCGACAAGATCAGATTGAGCAGAATGTAGGGGTATGGATCGAAGCGGTCGGATTCCAAGGCTATCGCATTGAACACGATCCAGATGGCCATGACCGCGGCGAACAAGATGATGAAGGTCCAGCTGCCGCCGAAGGACGCCAGGTGGTCGGACCAACGCTCGCCGAGCGTGCGTTCGTCTTCGTATTCCTCGTCGACGTTTTCGGCGATGGTGTCGTGGTTGGCGATGCTCTCGGCCACTTGGCGATCAAGCTCGGTGAGCTCGCCGTGCTCCTCTTTGAGCAGTTCCTCCACGTACATGGTCCGGTAGCGCGCAAGTTCACTACGGCTGATCAGCGCCTCGGCAGGCATCTCCGGGTGCTCGAGCCTGATGCGCTCGGCGAGGCTGGGGCGGACATCGTCGAGCGAGATCAGGTCGCGGCGTGGACGTTCCTTGCCGCTAACTGCGCAGATGCCCTTAGCGGATTTCTTTTCGGCCGGAACATGGACCTCCGGGCCGGTCGAAGCTTCGGTGCCTTCATTGACGATCGACATGCTCACCCTCCGGCTTGGCGCCGATACGACGCACTGGGCGCGCCGCGTGTCGCTAGGGTGGCTTTCGGATTTGACGTTCCTACGACGGTCAGACAGTGACTGATCAAACAGTGACGGACCGGCCAGCGTTCCTAGGAACGTCAAATCCGCCACGCGGGCGAAAAACGACGCCGTGATTTTCACTCGACCGCCATCCATCCGCTGTCAAGCTTGATCTTCGTCATAATGCGCCACGTGGTTAGCCGAGACCGGGCAGATGCCCCCGCGCAAAACAAAAAGCCCGGTCGAGGGACCGGGCTTTGAGTTACGCGTACGGACGCGAACGCTTACTGCTCAGACATAAATCAACGCTACAAAACGCTACGTACGCAACGCTTACTTCGCCTTCGCAAACAGGCCCTCATAGGGCTTGTAGGTCTGCTTGGCGCAATCGACATAAAGCTCGCCGAGCTTGGTGGCCTCGGCTACGAAACCCTCATAGGCGCTCTTGGCGTATTCGGTCTGCACCTCGATCGCCTTGTCCAGCGACTTCACGCCGAACAGCTTCTCCAGCGCGGCGGAGCCTTGCTCGAAGGCCTTCTTCGAATAGTCGGCCACCTCGACCGCAATCGCCTGCGTGCCCTTGGAGAGCGCGCCGAACGACTTCATCGCCACGTCAACATTGTCTTTGCCGACCTGCTGCAGGTCGTCGAAATTCTTGACCATTGCCAAACCCCTTTTCGCGGCCCGCCACGCGTGGGGCCTCTGATCCAAACAGCCCGTCTCTCAGCCGGGCATGACACCAATATAGTGCAGTGCACAATTATGTCAAGGAAAGTTTTGCAGTGCGAAAAAAGCCACAGTTTTTGCTGTGATTTGCTTAAGAGTTTGGCAACCGTGGTCACCTACGGTCCGATATTGTGCCTATAAAATAGGGACGGGGAAGGCATGTTTCGCGCGACGGAAGAAGTCCGGCGCGGGCTTACCAGCGGCGCGTTGGGTCTCGCAGCGATTCTTATTGCAACTGCTCTGATCAGCGATCCCGCGGAAGCTCGAGGCCACCACCGGCGTCACGGGGTCCACCGCACTGCAGCAGCGGAGAGCTACGACCCCCCTTACGCATCCATCGTCGTCGACGCCAACACCGGGACGGTGTTGCAGCAGACCAATGCCGACAGCCCTCGGCATCCGGCGTCGCTGACCAAGATGATGACGCTCTACCTGCTGTTCGAGCGGCTCGAAGCCGGCAAGATCAAGCTCACCTCGCCGATCGAAGTGTCGGCACATGCCGCGGCGCAGGCGCCCTCGAAGCTCGACCTCAAGCCCGGCGAGAGCATCGAGGTCGAGACCGCCATCCGCGCCATCGTCACCAAGTCTGCGAACGACGTCGCGGTCGCGGTGGCCGAAGCGCTCGGCGGCAGCGAAGAAGAATTCGCCAAGCTGATGACGCGCAAGGCGCGGCTGCTCGGCATGAAAAACACGCTCTACCACAATGCCTCGGGCTTGCCCGACGACGAGCAGATCACGACGGCGCGCGACCAGGCTCTGCTCGGCCGCGCCATCCAGGACCGGTTTCCCAAGTACTACCGCTACTTTTCGATCACAAACTTCTCGTTTCGCGGCCACGAGATGCGCAATCACGACCATCTCCTGGGACGGATCGCCGGGGTCGACGGCATCAAGACCGGCTACACCCGCGCGTCCGGGTTCAATCTCGTGACTTCCGTCCGCCGCGGCGGCCGCCACCTCGTCGCCGCCGTGTTCGGTGGACGCACGGCCGGCTGGCGCGACGCGCGCATGCACGATCTGATCGACCGCTATATCGAAACAGCCTCGCTGAAGCGCACGGCACCGGCCATCGCGGAAGCGTCCGAACCGCCGCCGCTCGGCAATGCGCCGACCGCGGAAGCCGCCCCGCCTGCGCTCGCCCCGGCACCCGCGCCGGTGATCGAGCCCAAGACCACGCAGAGCATTTCGGCCTTGGCCGCAAAGAACGAACGCACGTCGGCGGCGCGGCCGATGCCGGCGGTCGGCTCGACGGATCCAATCAAGCCGCATGTGGTGAAGACGGTGACCGTCAAAGCGGCATCGCTCGCCGCGCTACCCGCTCCGAGCCAGCCGGCTGCGACCAACGCGCCGGCGGTGAATGTGGCGATCACGCGCGTCGAACCGCCCATCAAAGCCGAGGCCATCAAGAACGAGCCGCTGCCGCCGCATCCGCCGGGCGCACGCCCCGGCGTGCTTGGCGTCCTACCGGTGCAGATCGCCGAGGCCGGCGAAGGCGACATCTCTTCCCCGCTGCCGCGCACGCCAGCCGCCGCGCCCCATCCGGCGCCGGTGCGCGCCGCTGCAGTCGCGCCGAGTGCTCCTGAGACGCCGCCGGCGCACGCTCGCGGGGGCTGGATGATTCAGGTCGGTGCACTGGAAGACGAGGCCGAAGCCAAGCGGCGCCTGACCGACGCACGCGGCGCGGCCAAGGAATGGCTCGGGCGCGCCGAACCCTTTACCGAGAAGATGACCAAGGGCGACAAGACCCTCTATCGCGCGCGCTTCGCCGGGCTCGACAAAGAGCAGGCCGAGGCCGCCTGCAAGCATCTCAAGCACAGCAAGATTGCCTGCATGCCTTTGAAGAACTAGCGCGAACAACAAGAAGAATTGCGCTGGCGGGGAAGTGCGTCACACCAGGAGCCGCTGATGATTTGTTTGGAGTACATCAGCGATGCCGGCGAAGAAGAACGTCTTTGGCTTCATTGACCCGCGCGGCCAGATAGGTCGAGCCTCCCTGATCGGGATGCAGCTTCTTGATCAGGTTCCGGTGCGCACGGTTGATCTCCTCGGCGCTCGCCGGCGGCTTCACGCCAAGGATCTGATAAGCCTCTTGTTCGGACATTTTGCCGCTGCCCGTAGCGCGGCGCCCCGCTGCCGCGTCACCGTCCGCGTTTTCACGCCGTCCGGACGTCCCGCGGTCAAATTGCGCTTTTAGCGGCTCCCAGCCGAGCAGGCCCAAACCAAAGGCACCGAGCGGAATTGCGACGGCGATCTCGCCGCGCAAGCCGAGAAATCCTGCCATTGCCAGCGACAGCAGTCCGCCGAGGGTTTTGATCAGCCTGCCGACCAGCTTCGGGTCGGCTTTGGCCATGACATTGAGCACCCAAAGGCCAACCACGAGCACGACTAGTCCAAGGAACAGCCCGGGCATGGTCAGGCGGACCAGAGCAGCGGCGTGAGCATGTCTTTGCGAACCATAAGGCCTCGTGCGCAGCACGAACGGCCGCGCAACACAAGGTGGCTAGTGCCCCGAACCCGAAGTTCGCGCGTCCCTCTCCGCGAGTCCAATCGCGAACTTCGGGTTCAAAGGGGCACTAGAATCGATATGTTTGCTAGGGTTCTTTCGATTCCGAAGTTCGATTAGAGCGCGCTGAAAAGTGTGGCGAACTTCGGAATCGGGACACTAGCTTGCAAGTCCGATGCAATGCCCGATTAACGGCGCTCAGGCCAGGAGGTCGTGGACCTGCAGCGGCTGGTCGACGACCGAGTACCACTGGGCGCGGGCCGCGGCGCGGCGCTTGCCCTGTTCGGAGAGCGGCAGATTGAGCGAATTAAGCAGCGACACGACTTCCTCACGCGCGGTGACATGCGAGAGGCTCGGCCGCGTACCCAGCGTCGATTCATCGAGGTCGTCGAGCGCGGTAAGGCCGCGCGGGAAGAATTCGCGATACACCACGCGTTCGGCAAAGCCGTCGATGGTGCGGAAGCTCATGCGCTTGGCGAGCTCGACAATGCCATCGCCGACCAGCTTCTTGTTGCGCGAGCCGAGCGTCGAGAGACGATTGCGGACCACCACCCAATCGGTGAGCCGGCCGTCGACCAGCCGGCGCTGGCGGCGCGCCTCGCGTACCATCTGCGCGTAATGGCTTTCGCCGGTGACCGAGAAGTTCGTCGGCTCGACAACGCCGAGCACGTCGAAATCGACGAAGCTGTCGTTGAGGGGCGTGATCAGCGTGTCCGCCATCGAATGCGCGAGCCGCATCAGATAAGTGTCCGTGCCGGGCGTATCGATGACCACCACGTCATGCGTATGCTCGACCGCACTGATCGCTGCGGAGAAGCTGGCAAATTCCTTCGCCTCATTGGCGTCGAGCGAGGCGCTGTCGCCGCGGGCGACACAATAATGCGCCGGCAGTTCGAGCTTGATGCCGGCGCGCTCGGCCCAGGCGCGGCGATTTTCGATGTAATGGGTGAAGCTCTTTTGCCGGCAGTCGAGATCGATGGTGGCGACCTTCTGCCCGGCCTTGAGCAGCGCGACCGCGATATGCACCGCCGTCGTGGATTTGCCGGAGCCGCCCTTCTCGTTGCCGAGCACGACGACATGAGCCGAATGGCTCTTTTGTTCATTGAGGTGTTGGATCGACATGCCCGCGAATGCCCACTGCCAGGCTAATTCTCTAGGGAATCCGGGCCTTTGGTCAAGTTGCAACGGTTTTAATGATTAACCAGCCGCATGACAGCGCGATGACCGCTTTGCTAGTGTCTGGTCGCCAATGGGTTTTTCAATTCAAAAAGCTTGTGCGGAGCGCGCATTGAAATCCGGCGGCTGAATCCGACCGCCGCAACAACATCGCCGCCGCCTGGAATCAGGGCACCAGTCCGCCTCAGACCGACATAAAAAGGGTATCAACAATGGCAGGTCGACCCGCTGTCGCGCGGACGGTTCCGGCACTCCGGCGCAGGATCGACGTCTTGCGCAGCCGTGGGCAGACGATCGCGCTCGTGCCGACCATGGGCGCCTTGCATGCGGGGCATTTGGCGCTGGTCCGCGCTGCGCGCCGCCGCGCCGATCGCGTGGTCGTCTCGATTTTCGTCAATCCCACGCAGTTTGCCCCGCACGAGGACTTCAAGACCTACCCGCGGACCTTCGCGGCGGACCTCAATGCCCTCGCCGATGCCAAAGCCGACCTGGTCTGGGCGCCCGGCGCCCCGGTGATGTACCCGGACGGCTATGCCACGCGCATCGTGCCCGAAGGCGTTGCGAGCGTCGGACTGGAAGATGCGTTCCGGCCGCATTTCTTCGCCGGCGTCGCCACCGTCTGCGCCAAGCTGTTCCTGCAGTGCCGGCCGGACTTCGCCATGTTCGGCCAAAAGGACTATCAGCAGCTGCGCGTGGTCACGCAGCTTGCTCGCGATCTCGATCTGCCGATGAAGATCGTCGGTGTCCCGACGGTGCGCGAAAAGGACGGGCTCGCCCTCTCCTCGCGCAACGTCTACCTCTCGCCAGACGACCGTGCTGTCGCGCCCATGCTCCACCGCGCGCTGCAGGCGGTCGCCCGCTCGATCGAGAGCAAAGAGCCGATCGCACCGGTTCTTGCCGTCGGGCGCGAGACGCTCACCAAGGCTGGCTTTGCCCTCGACTATTTCGAGGCGCGGCACGCGCAGACGCTGGTGCCGGTGACGTCGGTGAAGGACGGCCCGATCCGCCTCCTGGTCGCCGCCAAGCTCGGCCAGACGCGACTGATCGACAATATCGGCGTGTGAACGCTCGACACGGCGGTTCTCGGTTTACAGCAATCCGAGTTCGCGGAGTTCCCGTCGAAGCTGCTCCGGCATGGCAGCGGCCCCCGGCGCCGCGCGGTTGAGATCCGGCGGGGCATCCTTGTGGATGAGATAGCGCCAGCCCTGGAACGCTGAGCGCGGGCGTGGCTGCACGAGCACCACTTTCGGGTCGAGCACGAGCTTGCAACGGCCGATGCCGTCCTTGTCTACGAACGGCCGGATGTCGAACAGCGTCTCCCGGCACATGATCTCGCCACGGATCACCCAATAGAGCGAGCCGCCGTCGAGCAGTTCGTCCATTCGTTTGGGGACCATGCGCGTGGTGTGGATGCGCTCGGGTTTCTTCACCCCGCGCTTCTTCTGCGCCTTGAGCTTTTCCTTGATCCAGTCCTCGAGGTCTTTGACGCTGTCGCAGCCGACGGCGAGCTTGATCAGGTGGAGTGGCATGTCACGGCTCGATACGAAGAACGATGGCGCCCTCGGCGATCTGGGCATCCTTGTGGGCGGCGATTTCACCGACAGTGCCGTCGATCGGCGCGGTCAGCGTGTGTTCCATCTTCATGGCTTCGATGATGGCGACACGTTGGCCTTTGTGAACCGCCTGTCCGCTGTCCACAAGCACCGCCAGCACTTTGCCGTGCATCGGGGCGCGCACCACCCCGCCGGCGCCCAGGTGCTCGATGTCGAGCGCGCCAAAGTCCTGGCGCGCGACGCGGGTCTGCCGGCCTTTGCGCCAGACCAGAACCGCATCGCCGGATGGGTCCATGATCGCAAAGGCATTGGTGTCGGCTGCCGCGCCCTCGATGCTCACAGTGGGTTCGCCGCCGCCCGAATAGTCGACCCGGGCAGTGATCGGCTCGCCATCGACTTGAAAGGGCAGCGCGACGCTACGTTGCCCTGACAGTTGGAAGCCGTCTGCGGCATCCCAGGGCGAAGGCGGGGCCGGCGTCGCGTCGTCCTCCTGCAGCACGGTCGCGTTCGGAGAGGCGAGCAGCCGCGCCCCAAGGGCGGCGGCGGCATGATCGACGGGTTGCGGGGTCGCGCCGAGCGCTTGCAAATTCCGCTCGATGAACGACGTGTCGAATTCACCGTCGCGAAACCCCGGCGCATCGCAAAGCGCGTGCAGGAAGGCCGCGTTGGTCCGGGGGCCGACGACCATCGTCCGCTCAAGCGCAGCAGCAAGACGATTGAGCGCCTGATCACGCGTCGCCCCGCGTGCGATCACCTTGGCGATCATCGGATCGTAATAGGGCGAGATCGAGTATCCTTGCTCGACACCGGTATCGACGCGAATGCCCTCGCCGTCTGGCAACCGCAGCACCGAGAGGAAGCCGGTCGAGGGCAGGAACCCGCGCTCCGGATCCTCGGCATAAAGCCGCGCTTCGACGGCATGGCCGTCGATCGGCACCGCACCTTGCGTCAACGCCAGCCGCTCGCCGGCGGCGATGCGGAATTGCCATTCGACCAGGTCAAGGCCGGTGATCGCCTCGGTCACCGGATGCTCGACCTGCAGCCGCGTGTTCATCTCCATGAACCAGAAGCCGTCAGGCCGTAGCCCGCGGGCACCATCGACGATGAATTCGATGGTACCGGCGCCGACGTAACCGACTGCCTTCGCGGCAGCGACCGCGGCGGCGCCCATGATGGCGCGAAGCTCGGCTGTCATGCCGGGCGCCGGCGCCTCCTCGATCACCTTCTGGTGCCGGCGCTGCAGCGAGCAGTCGCGCTCGTTGAGATGGATGGCGTGGCCATGCTGGTCGGCGAACACCTGCATTTCGATGTGTCGGGGCGCGGCGACGTATTTCTCGACCAGCACGCGCTCATCACCGAAGGCCGACGCGGCCTCGCGTTTCGCAGCCTCCAGAGCCGCATCAAAATCGGCGTGACGGTCGACGCGACGCATGCCCTTGCCGCCGCCACCGGCGACTGCCTTGATCAGCACCGGATAGCCGATCTCGTACGCCTTCTCCTTGAGGAATTTCGCGTCCTGCCGCTCGCCGTGATAGCCGGGCACCACCGGCACGCCGACCTTATCCATCGCCGCCTTCGCGTGATCCTTCAGCCCCATGGCGCGGATGGCGGCGGGCGGCGGGCCGACAAAGACGACGCCGGCTTGCGCACACGCCGCCGCAAACTCGGCATTCTCCGACAGGAACCCGTAACCGGGATGGACGCACTGCGCACCGCTTGCGCGCGCCACCTCAATGAGCTTGTCGATGCGCAGATAGCTCTGCGCGGCCGGCGCCGGGCCGATGAGATGGGCCTCGTCGCACAGCTGCACATGCGGCGCGTTACGATCGGCGTCGGAATAAACCGCGATCGTGCGCATCCCCAGCCGTTTGGCGGTGCGGGCGATGCGGCAGGCGATCTCGCCGCGATTGGCGATGAGGACGGATTTGAACATGAAGACGCTCAGCCCGAACTCTACCGGGTCGCGGGCGTCGGCGTCTGGCTTTGTCCACCCTTTTTTGCAGCCTGCGCCTTGGCTTGAGCAGCCTCCGCGGGCGCTGCGCCGGCGCTTGCCGAGACCGGCGGCTCGGCATTCATGATGCTCACGGGCGGGATCGAGGCTGCCGAGGGATAGTCGAAAGGAACCTTGGGCGCATGCGTCGGCGCTTCCGCCGGCGGCATCAGCGCAGCCGTTGGGGTTTCCACTTCGCGAGGCTTCGCGCCCGGCTCGTTCTGCGCGACCGGCGGCGCGGCAGGCTGGCTTGCGGGGGCGGTCCACTCGGTCGCGTGACGCGCGACATATTCATCGTAGGCGCGCGCCTTGATATTGGCCTTCACGGCGCTCGTATCCTGCAGCAGCGCGAAGGCGGCGCAAGAATCCGCCGTGCAGCCGTCGCGCTGCGAGAGCACATGCGCGACGATGCCGAAGCGATCGAGCTCGAGCGGCCGGCGCAGCTGCGACACGGTCCCGGCATACGCGCGGTCGCGGCTTGCAAAGCGCGTCGTCGCCGCGAGCAGATCGACGCGCGCGGCCACATAGGACACCGCCGCCGCGACCGTTTCCGGATGCGCGAACACGGCCTTTTCGCACGCCGTCTCCACCGCCTCTCCTGCACCGTCGTCGAGACAGGCGAGCGGCGAGCCGGGCGCCAGGCTGCGCGCGCTGAGCTCCGCGGCGCGCGCGTCCAATGTCCGCCGTTCGGCCGCATCGTGGTTGCGCTCGATCAGCGCCAGCCCGGCGGCAAATCCGACAAAGGCGACCACGGCGCCGAGGACGGCTGCGAGCGTCGCGGTGCGCAGCGGCCGCAGCGCCAGCGCGCCGAGCACCATGAGCAGCACGGCCGCCGTCGCCGCGAGCCACGTCGGCAGCGACAGCAGTCCGGTCGCGCTATCCAGGAGCTGAGACATGCCGATGACGATTTCCCTGCGCTATTGCACCGTTATGTGAGCGACTTTCACGACATTCGCCCATTTTTCGATGTCCTTGTGCAGAAAGTCGCCGAACTCCTCGGGCGTCATCGCCATCGGAACGGCACCCTGGCTCGCCCACATCTGTCGCACCTCGGGCTTGTTCACCACCTTGCTGATCTCGGCGTTGAGGCGGTCGACGATCGCTTTCGGCGTGCCCTTCGGCGCCATGATGCCGAGCCAGATCGTGGCCGAGTAGCCGGGTACTCCGGCCTCGGAGACCGTCGGAATATCCGGCGTCAACGGCGAGCGTTTGCTGCCCGTTGTCGCCAGCGCGCGCACCTGGCCCGCTTTGGCATTCGACAGCATGGTGGTGATGGCGTCGAACATCATCTGCACGTGGCCACCGAGCACGCTGTTGCGCGCCTCGCCCGAGGCCTTGTGCGGAACGTGGACGATGTCGGTACCGCTCATCGCTTTGAACAGCTCGCCGGCCATGTGATACGGCGTTCCCGGTCCCGAGGACGCGTAATTGAGCTTACCCGGCTCCTTTTTCGCCAGCGCAATGAACTCCTGCAGAGTTTTTGCCGGCACGGAGGGATGAATGACCATGAGCAGGTCGGAGTCGTTGATCGGCGCCACCGGCACGAAATCGCGCATCAGCTGGAACGGCTTGTTGGGGATGAGCGACTCGTTCGTGGTGTGCGTATTCGACATCACCAGCAGCGTGTAGCCATCCGGTGGCGATTTCGCGACCAGATCGGTGCCGATGATCGAGCCGGCGCCCGGCCGGTCTTCGACCACGAAGGATCCCTTCATGGCGTCACCGAGATGCTGCGCCAGGACTCGCGCATAGACGTCAGCGGGACCGCCGGCACCGAATGGAACAATCAGCTTGACCGGCCGGCTTGGATAGTCGTCTGCGAACGCGGAGGCGAGCGGCAAGATTGCCAGCAGCGCCAGAGTGGTGAGACGCCAGAGTGAGCTCATGTGAAATCCTCCCGAAGGTTTCTTATCGTTGCTCGAGTGCGCGCCAGGATCGCTTTCAATGGGCGTCCCGGCTTGATCGTGCCGTTTCTTAAACTCCTCCAGCCGATTTGAAGCCGGCAGTGAGGTCGCTCGCCGCCGCAAAGGCGCCTTTGGCCTCAGGGCCGGTCAGCGCCAAAGTGGTGCGCAGATCGGTGACGCCACCCCCGCTCGCCGCCGCCAGCAGCGCCGCCGCGATCTGCGTCTCGCCCGGCGCCTCGGCGATGGTCAGGAAGTCGTACTCGCCGAATGTGACGTAATAACCGATCAGCCGGCCGCCGACGCGTGATAGAAGCCGCGAGACCGCTTCTGCGCGATCTTCGGGCTTCACGATCATGCCCTCGATGGCTTCGCGGGTGTAGCGGCCCTGGGTGATGTAAATCGGCATCGTGTCCTCCTTCGGCCAACGCCCTGATGGATGCGGATCAGGCGTATAGCAGATCGAAGGACGATCGAAGAGGCTCAGACTTGCTCGAGCTGGCTCTCTTTGGCCACGCGCTCAAAGGCTTCGCCGGAGTGCTTGATCCGATACTGGCAATCATCGCCGTCCGACGGCAACAATTTCACGACGGTGTAACTGCCGCTCGCGGCCGCGCGTCCAAAACTCGGCGAGGTGTAATAGACCGCCTGGCCGATCTGATATTTGTGCCGGCTCGCCGCGAAATCCGCCATCAAAGTCGGTTGCGACGGTGGCGACGGCGTACGAATAGGCGCGCCGGCTGCGCTCGCGATCCGCAGGGCCTGTGTCGCCATGAAGGCGGCGGCAGTCTTCGAGATCACGGTCGGCTTGCGCACAGCGCTCTTACGCGTCGCACTCTTGCTGGCCACAGTTTTGTTCGCATTCGTACGCCGCGCTTTGACGGCCGGCTTGGCCGCTTTCTTCGCGGGTCGACGCCCAGTCTTCGCGGCTTTCGCCGCTCGGCGGGCGGTTTGGGGTGAATGTTTGTTCATGGGGATAACTATAGCAGCTAATTTGCCGATCGGGAGAAAAATCTAGAGTTCTAAGTTGAGCAAAATCAATGGCTTACATAGTCATATTTCGTTCTATTTTACCTCTGACGCCAGACCTCAAAATGCCCGCAATTTGCGGCACGCGCAGGTGCGCGGGGTCACTTTCGCAGCGGGTCGATCCTATCTAGGCCGTATGGGCGACCGAACAGGCGGAGGCGCCGATGGAACGACTGTATTTCCGTTGTCCGCGATCGGGCGAGGCGGTCGATGTCGGTATTGAGAGCGAGCTCGATACGCTGTTGCGCATCCGCACCGCCTCGGTGCGCGGGCGCTGCCCGATCTGCGGCGAAGGACACGAATGGCGCGTGAGCGACGCGCAGCTCGCCAAGGCCGCATAAGTTAACCAAGGAACTTTGCGCGCCGGCTCCGCGTTTTTGCGAAGGCTCTGAACGAGAATCCTCGGCAAGCCAGGCGGAGATGCCCATGCGCGTGATCCTTGGAATTATTCTCGGCGTCGCGTTCACGATCGGCGGCGCATACATCTACGACCATCGTCATGCGCCGACGGGCGGCCAGGCTGCCTTGAACCAGCGCACCGTGGTCAATTGGGACGTTGCCAGCACCAAATGGGACCATTTGACAGTCCGCGCCCGCAATGAATGGACCAAGATCGCCGGGCGCTGATCCTCCTCACCTGAGCGCGTGAGAACGCTGGCGTACACCCGGTGCGCCAGCATAAGTTCATGTGAAGGGTGAGATTGAGGGACCCGCAATAAATGCGCCTGCAATTCGTCGGCTGCGGAGATGCCTTTGGCTCCGGCGGCCGCTTCAACACCTGTTTTCATGTCACCGGAAACACGACGAATTTTCTGATCGATTGCGGCGCCTCGTCGCTGATCGCATTGAAGCAGCTCGAGATCGATCGCAACGCGATCGACGCCATCCTGTTCAGCCATTTCCATGCCGATCATTTCGGGGGATTGCCCTTCTTCATGCTCGACGCGCAGTTCACCGCGCGGCGCACGCGGCCGCTGACCATCCTCGGGCCGCGCGGCCTTCCCGGTTGGTACTCCCGGGTGATGGAGACGGCCTTTCCGGGCGCATCGGGCACGCAACCGAAATTCGCGCTCACGCTGCGTGAGATCGAGCCGGGAGCGCCGGCCGACGTCGGCGCGCTCAAGGTGAGCGCGTTTCCTGTGAAACATGACGAGCGCGCCGGCCCGTGCCTCGCTTACCGCATCGAGGTGGAAGGCCGGGTCCTGACCTATTCCGGGGACACCGAATGGACCGACACACTGATCGACGCCGCGCGCGGCGCCGATCTGTTCGTCTGCGAAGCCTATGCGCGGGAGAAGCCGATCAAGTCGCACATGTCGGTGGCGCTGCTCGAGGCCCAGCTCGACGAGATCAGTCCGAAGAAGCTCGTTCTCACCCATATGGGCGAGGATATGCTGGCCCGCCGCGCAGAGGTGCCGCATCAGGCCGCGCATGACGGCCTGATCGTCGAGTTCTGAAGCAACTCAGTCCTAGTGGACGTCGGTGCGGTCGAGCGCGTCACGCGAGCGTGTGCGCAGCGCATTGACGATCTCACGCTTGCTCAGGCGCGTGCCGTCGTCGCCCTCGATCAGCAGCGGAACCCGGCCGCCGCCCTCGACATGCTGCGCCCAGGCAAGGGCCTCGTCGAGGCCGCCGAACTCCTTGAACAGCATGCTCTCCTTTTCGAAGGGAGAGATATCGCCCGACCCTTTGGGGCCGCTATAGACGCGATAGGTCATGACCAGGTCCCCCTGTTTTTTGTGGAACCGCAGCAAGTGGACGCCGGCAAGATTGGCCGGGTTAGCCCGATAACCGGGGTATCGCCGGAGGGTTCCGACAACCGACGCGCGGCAAAAAGCACGGGCCCCGCTCCGCGGACGGAACGAGGCCCTTGAACTCACGCGTCTAAAGCTCACTCACTGCGGCAGGTGAACGCGCAAGCGGCCGTTTGGTTCACCGGCAGCGGCGAAGACCTCCGTCACCGGACGGTCCGCCCTCACCTTTGGGTAAGCGTCTTTGATGAGTGGCTGGTATTGCCGCCACCGGTGTTGCCAGCAGAATATAGGAAAGTTCCCATTGCGGAGGAGATCGATGCGCGCCGCCTATTATGAAAAGAACGGACCCGCCCGCGACGTCCTCAAAATCGGTGAGGTCGATGCGCCGCAACCCGGCGCCGGCGAGGTCCGCATCAAGCTTGCGACGACCGGCGTCAATCCGTCAGACGTCAAGGCGCGCATGGGCGCGACGCGCAAGATCGCGTTCCCGCGGGTGATCCCGCATAGCGACGGCGCCGGTGTCATCGATGCGGTCGGCGGCGGCGTGCCCGCTTCGCGCATTGGCGAGCGGGTGTGGACCTGGAACGGCCAGTGGAAGCGCGCCTTCGGCACCTGCGCCGAGTATATCGTCCTGCCGCAAGCGCTCGCGGTTTCCCTCCCCGAGCATGTGAGCTTTGAGCAGGGCGCCTGCCTCGGTATCCCGGCGATGACGGCCTGCCACGCGGTGCATGTCGCTGAAGCCTCCGCTGCTTCAACGCTGCTCATTTCCGGGGGCGCCGGCGCGGTCGCCCACTACGCCATCCAGTTCGCCAAAGCGCGCGGCGCCGTGGTGATCACCACCGTGAGCTCAGAGGCCAAGGCCAAGCTGGCGCTGCAAGCGGGCGCCGACCATGTCATCGACTACAAGCGCGAGAATGTCGGCGAGCGGGTGATGGAGTTAACCGACAAGGCTGGCGTAGACGCAGTCATCGAGCTCGATTTCGCCGCCAACGCCAAGCTCATTCCGTCCGTGCTGCGTCCGAGCGGCAGTGTCGTGATCTACGGCACCAGTGCGCAGGAAGTGCCGATGCCGGCCTATTTCTGCCTGGTCAATCAGATCGGGCTCAAATTCATCTTTGTATACGAGCTGACCGCCGACGAGCGCGCCGCGGCGCTTGCCGAGATCGCGCGGCTGATCAGCGCGAAGAAGCTCATCCACAATGTGGCTGCAACGCTGCCGCTTGCCGAGATCGTCACCGCGCATGAGATGGTCGAGCAGGGCAAAGCCATGGGCAATGTCGTGGTGCGGATTTAACGCATTAACGACTTTACACTTGTGACAGCGTCGGTTTCCGCACAGGCATTGTGCGCGTCGTCGTTAACACGCGAGCGTTCACCACGTCGGGCCCAGCAATTTACGATGTCTGCTTACGATGTTGCGGCATTCAAATTGAAAAAAGCACACAACGCGTCAGGGTTATTCCGCCACAGAAATGTGGCCAGCGGCACGTCTCGGTTCCCCGCGCCCATTCAGCCAGTCGGGGACCGAGGCGTGCTTGCGGCCTTCTCCCGCATCCAATCACCTCATGCTCTCGTATCTTCGGCGCGCGCTCGTTCGCGCGCGAGCCGTGGGGACCGACCATGAAATTCATTCTCGGCATGATCACCGGCGCGGTGATGCTCGTAAGCGGCGCGTATGTGCACGATACGCGCATGATGCCATTGTCTGCCGGCGATCCGGCGCCGAAGACCTTCGTGAACTGGGATCAGTTCATCGGCGCCTTTGCGCGCTAGCTTGCCGCCGCGGCGGCGGGAGCCCATTTTCAGGAAACCATGTCACGCTTTCTGATCATTCTCGGGCTCGCCGTCCTGCTCACGGGGCTTGCGTGGCCGTATCTATCGCGCATTGGGCTAGGCCGCCTTCCCGGCGACATCGTCATCGAGCGCGGCAACACGACGTTTTATTTCCCGCTGGTGACGAGCCTGATCCTCAGTGTGGTGCTGAGCCTGCTGCTGGCGCTATTCCATCGCTGAGGCGGCGGGGGCAGCATTGACCCGCGCTAGAACTTCTCCACCCACGGGCGCACTTCGATCTCCCAGCTCCAGGAATTGCGCGGCTGCTGCAGCAGATGCAGATAGCTCGCCGCGATCGCATCGGGGTCGAGCAGCGAGTCCGGCGCCTCCGCCGGTTCGGCACGCCGTGCGCTGCGGATGCCGCCGTCGATCACGATATGTCCGATATGAATGCCTCGCGGCGCGAGCTCGCGCGCCATGCTCTGCGCCAGACCGCGCAGCGCGAACTTGCCCATCGCGAATGGCGCGGATTGCGCGTAGCCCTTCACGCTCGCGGAAGCGCCGGTGAATAGGATCGCGCCGTGTCCTTTGGGCAGCATGCGGCGGGCGGCCGCCTGCCCGACCAGGAAGCCGCCAAAGGCCGAAACCGCAATCGACCGCTCGACTTCAGCCGGATCGAGATCGATCACCGGCCCGCGGGTGCGGTAGCTGGCGTTGTAGACAACGACATCTGGCGCGCCGAGCACGCTTTCGACGTCGGCGAAAAGCTTCTCCACCTGCTCCCGGTTGGTCGCGTCACAGGCATAAGTCTTCGCGCCCGTCTCCTTGGCCACTGCGGCCAGATCATCGACGGTCCGCGACGCCAGCGCCACCTGCATGCCGTTCTTGGCCAAAAGCCGCGCCAGCGACGCGCTCAGGCCCGCACCGGCGCCGACGATCAAAGCCTTACTGTAGGATGTCCCAGCCATGCCTCGCTCCCTCGTTAGGCCTTGCATGTAGGCACCCGCGGCGCGATGACAATCCGCGCTTGTGCTCTCGAGCCAGCGCGGGCAAGTCTGACCACCCGGAATAGAGCCGCCGATGACATCTAACAGCAGAGAGCGGCCCGCTCTCTCCGCAGCGCATCCGCCGGCGAGCGGTCACGCGTTCCTGCGCTGGCTCGCGCACCAGATCGACGACCTTTATCCCGGCGCCTTCGCGCTGGTGATGGCGACCGGCATCATCTCCAATGCTGTTTATCTCGAGGGCTTCCGCACGCTGTCGCACGCGCTGCTGGCGGTCAATCTCATCGCCTATCCGTGGCTACTCGTCGCGACCATTGCGCGCCTCATTCGCGTTCCCCGCGCGCTGTGGGCCGATCTCGTGGATCCGCGTCTGACGTTCTCGTTCTTCACCATCATCGCCGCCACCGACGTGCTCGGGGTGGCCCTCAACCTTCGCGGCTTCGCCTCCGTGGCCGTCGCCATGTGGCTATTCGCTCTGCTGCTCTGGTTCGTCCTCACATATCTCGGCTTCGGGGTGCTCACCTTCCTCAACGCCGCCCATGGCACCAATGTCGTGCATGGCGGCTGGCTGATCGCCATTGTCGGCACCGAGTCTCTCGTCATTCTCGGCACCCAGGCGGCACCGCTGCTCGGCTCGGCGAGCGCGCTGGTGTTTGTTGGGCTGCACATGTTCTGGGGTGTCGGGCTTGGCCTCTATGGCATTTTCATCACGCTGTTCGCGCACCGCATCTTCTTTTCCGATTTCGAGCCGGACGACATCACGCCGCTCCTCTGGGTCGTGATGGGCGCCGCCGCGATCGCCACCAATGCGGGCTCGACGCTGATCCTCACCGATAGCGGCGTGCCGTTCCTGCGCTCGATGCGGCCGTTCATCGACGGCGTCACGCTGATCTTATGGGCGTGGGCAAGCTGGTGGATCCCGCTACTGATCCTGTTCGGCGTTTGGAAGCACGTGATCTGCCGGGTGCCGATCCGGTACACGCCACTGCTTTGGAGCCTGGTCTTCCCGCTCGGCATGTACGCGCTGGCAAGCCTGCGCCTGTCGCTCGCGGCCGAAGTGCCGAGCCTGCGCCTGATGTCGGAAGCGATGATCTGGGTCGCGCTCGCCGCCTGGACGCTGACCGCGATCGGCTTCGTGCTGGCGACGCTGCGCGGCTTCCGCGATTTCAGCGCCGCTACATCCTGAACACGCCGAACCTGATCTCCGGGATCGGGGCGTTGAGTGCTGCGGCAAAAGCGAGCGCCAGCACGCGGCGCGTCTCCGATGGCGCGATGATGCCGTCATCCCACAGCCGCGCCGTGGCGTAATACGGATTGCCCTCGGCTTCGTATTGCGCGCGGATCGGCGCCTTGAAGCCTTCCTCCTCGTCCGCTGACCAGCTCTTGCCGTCGGCCTCGATATTGTCGCGGCGCACCGTCGCCAGCACCGAAGCCGCCTGCTCGCCCCCCATGACGGAAATGCGCGCGTTCGGCCAAGTGAACAGGAAGCGCGGCGAATAGGCGCGCCCGCACATGCCGTAATTGCCGGCCCCGTAAGACCCGCCGACGATCAGCGTGATCTTCGGCACCTGCGCACAGGCAACCGCCGTCACCATCTTGGCGCCGTCCTTGGCGATGCCGCCCGCCTCGTATTCGCGGCCGACCATGAAGCCGACGATGTTCTGTAGGAAGAGAAGTGGAATGCGGCGCTGGCAAGCGAGCTCGATGAAATGCGCGGCCTTGAGCGCGCTCTCGGAGAACAGGATGCCGTTGTTGCCGAGAATGCCGACCGGCATGCCGTGGATACGTGCGAAGCCGGTGACCAGTGTCGTGCCGTAGAGCTGCTTGAACTCGTCGAACTCGGATCCGTCGACCAGCCGCGCGATCACCTCGCGGACGTCGTATTGCTTCTTCAGGTCGGCCGGCACAATGCCGTCGAGCTCGGCCGCATCGTATTTTGGCTCGCGCGGCTGCGCGATCGGGATGTCGATGGTCTTCTTCCAATTGAGATGTGACACGATGCGTCGCGCGATCGACAAGGCGTGGCGATCGTCGGCGGCATAGTGGTCCGCGACCCCGGATTTGCGCGCATGCACATCGGCCCCGCCGAGATCCTCGGCGGAGACCACCTCCCCCGTCGCCGCCTTCACCAGCGGCGGACCGCCGAGGAAGATCGTGCCCTGCTTGCGCACGATGACGGTCTCATCCGACATCGCCGGCACATAGGCGCCGCCCGCCGTGCACGAGCCCATCACCACCGCGATCTGCGGGACGCCGAGCGCGGAGAGCGTCGCCTGGTTGTAGAAGATGCGGCCGAAATGCTCGCGGTCGGGAAACACCTCGGTCTGATGCGGCAGATTGGCGCCGCCGGAATCGACGAGATAGATGCATGGCAGCCGGTTCTCGCGCGCGATTTCCTGTGCGCGCAGATGCTTCTTCACCGTCATCGGGTAGTAGGTGCCGCCTTTGATCGTGGAATCGTTGCAGACGATCACGCATTCGCGGCCTTCGATACGGCCGATGCCGGTGATCAGCCCGGCGCCATGAATGGCATCGTCATACATGCCGTTGGCGGCGAGCGGCGACAATTCGAGAAACGGCGAGCCGGGATCGATCAGCGTCGTCACCCGGTCACGCGGCAGCAATTTTCCGCGCGCGGCGTGCCGTTCACGGGCACGCGCTGAGCCCCCGAGCGCCGCCTCCGCGCGCCGCGCTCTCAACTCGTCCGCGAGCGTACGCATACGCTCGGCATTGGTGCGAAACTCCGCTCCGTTGCTGTCGATGGTCGACGCGATTTGCGCCAAGCGCCCCTCCCCGAATCCGTGCCGGACACTATGGCTTGCCGCAAAGGCGATGTGAACGCGCATTCAAGCAGTTGCCGCGGAATTACCCGGTGTCGGCAGGAACGGAACGGTCCTTACTCACGTTCCCGTCAGAGCCCAAAACTCAAAAGGCAACACGAGGGGAACTCGCTAAAGGAGCTTTCCAGATGAGGAACAAACTGTTGATCACCACTGCGCTCGCCGCGCTGCTCGTAGGAACGGGCTTTGCTGCGGCGCAAGACACGAAGCACGAAGGCGGCTCGTCCGCCACGTCGGCTCAGAAGTCTGCGCCGGCGGAGAAGATGAAGTCGGAGTCCGGCAAGTCGTCGACCACCGGCAGTGGCGCGGCGGAGGAGAAATCGCAGAAAGGTAAGAGCGCGCAATCTTCGCCCGGCAAAAACTCTTCCTCGCAGGCGCAAAAGTCGGGCGAGATGAAGCAGAATGGTAAGAGCAGCGAGACCACCGGCCAGTCGAGCGAGAAGAGCCCGGCAAGTCCGTCGGCCACGCAGAATAAGAACTCGATGGAGCAGAACAAGACCGGCCAGGAGCAGAAGAAGGGTAGCGAGGCGCAGAAGAAGGGCAGCTCTACCACCGGCCAGGCGCCGAGCTCGAGTTCTTCGCAGAGCACGTCACCGAGCGCGACCGAGAAGTCGAAATCCGGAACCAGCACGCAGTCGGGGACCAGCACGTCACCGAATACGATGCAGAACCGCAGCTCCACGCAAGGAACCAGCGGGGCCATGACCGGCCAGGGCAGCGCGGCGACCAGCGGCGGCGTAAGCTTCACGGCTGAGCAGCGCACAAAGATCCGCACGAGCGTGCTGCAGGCGAGCAACGTGCCGCGCGTCAGCCACGTCGACTTCGCGCTGAACGTCGGTACGCGGGTGCCGCGTGAACGCGTGCATCTGGTCACCGTACCGGAGACGCTGGTCGAAGTGCATCCGGCCTGGCGCGGCTTCCTGTACTTCGTCGTCAACGATCAGATCATCATCGTCGACCCGAAGAGCTACGACATCGTCGCGGTCGTGGACGTCTGACCTTCCATCGCATGACCGAGCGGGGGCGCCTTCACTGGCGCCCCCGCAGCTTTTTGCCCTCCAGGCGAGACCGCCCCTGCCCGTCAAATCGTATAGGCTGAGCGGTCCGGCGGCCGGCCGCCGGCCGGCTTGCGGGAACGTGGAATGGCGCGTCGTGACGAGGTCAGTGCCGGTCTGTTGGTCTTTCGCCGCGCGCCGAAGCTCGCCGTCCTGCTCGGCCATCCCGGTGGCCCATATTGGAGCAACAAGGACGACGGCGCCTGGAGCATCCCCAAAGGCTTGGTCGAAGGTGACAGCGCGCTGCTCGCCGCGGCGCAGCGCGAATTCACGGAGGAGACCGGCTTCGAAGCGCCAGGCCCCTTCGTCCCCTTGCAGCCCGTGACCATGAAGAGCGGTAAGATTGTGCACGCGTGGGCGTTCGAAGCGGATTTCAATGCGCAGAGCTTCACCAGCGGCACCTTCGAGATGGAATGGCCGCCCCGCTCCGGACGGCGCGCGCAGTTCCCCGAGATCGATCGCTTGCAGTGGTTCGTCTTCGGCAATGCGCTGCGCAAGATCATTTCTTATCAGCAGCCGTTTCTGATGGAACTGAAACAACTGCTCGAGGGCTCCGCGAAGCGCGCGTAAACACGCGTCCGGAACATCGTCTGCGCGCGCCGCGTTTTCCTCTTGGACGGCGCACCAAAAGACATCCAAACAACAAGAGGACAACATGGGAATCGACAAAGACCGCGTTGAAGGCTCTTTGGAGCAAGCCAAGGGTAAAGCCAAGGAAGTCGCCGGCAAGGCGATCGGCGACACCAAGCTGGAGACCGAAGGCAAGACAGAGAAAGCCGCGGGCAAGGTTCAAAATACGGTCGGCGGCATCAAGGACAAAGTGAGAGAGTCGCTGGAGGACTAATCGCTCCGGGCGACTTGACGATGGGCCGGGTGCAAAACGCGCTCGGCCCGTCGTTTTTGTCCGAAGCTATTGCGTCATCTTCTGCATATTGGGCCAGTCGGGCTCGTTGCCCTGCATCACCCATGGCTCCGCGAGCGCAGCCACCCGCCATTCCTTCCACGCCGGCAGGCGCATCACCGCATCCATATAGGCGCGCGAGAGCTCCGACGCCTCGATCGCGTAGTTGAAGAAGCGCGCCACGACGGGCGCATACATCGCGTCAGCCGCGCCGAACTGACCGAACAGGAACGGACCGCCACCGCCAAACCGTTTGCGGCAATCCGACCATAATGCGTCGATGCGTTTGATGTTGGCGACCACCTCGGGCGCGAAGTTGCGCGGCTTCGGCGGCAACCAGAAATTCATCGTGGCGGCACGGCGGAGCGGTGCAAAGCCCGCATGCATCTCAGTAGCAACCGTGCGCGCATGTGCACGCGCCCGCGCCTCCGCGGGCCACAGACCGGCCTTGGGGAATTTCTCCGCCAGATATTCGAGGATCGCGAGCGATTCCCAGACCGCGATGTCGCCGTCGAGCAGGATCGGCACTTTCCCGGCCGGAGAGTACTTCGCGATTTGCTCGGCGCTGCCCGGCTCATAAAGCGGGATCAGCACCTCCTCGAATGCGATGCCGGCGACTTTCATCGCGATCCACGGCCGCAGCGACCAGGACGAGTAGTTCTTGTTGCCGATGACCAGGGTGAGCGCCATGCGATCCTCCGCGCGCCATGATCGAAGCACGACACAACGGCGGCAAGCGAATTCTGCTGATCGGCGCGATCAGCGCCGTGAATATTGCGCGTCAGGCTTTTGGCTTCGGCTCCGGCGTCTCGATCGGCCCGTGCGCCTCTTTCCAGGCGCCGAAGCCGCCGCCGACATGGGCCACCGGCTTGAGCCCCATGCGCTGCGCGGTCTGCGCGGCGAGCGCCGAGCGCAACCCGCCGGCGCAGAAGAACACGAAGCGCTTGTCCTGCGCGAACACCGGCTTGTGGTAAGGGCTCTGCGGGTCGATCCAGAATTCCAGCAGGCCGCGCGGGCAATGGAATGCTCCGGGCACGCGTCCATCGCGCTGCAGCTCGCGCACGTCGCGGATGTCGACAAAGACGACGTCGTCCTTACCGTGCAGCTTGATCGCCGCCTCAACCGGCAAGGTCTCGACCTCGCGATCGGCGTCCTCGAGCAGCTTCTTGATCCCGGTGGTGATGGTTTGCGCCATGGCTCCTCGCTTCTTCGCCTCGATCTTGGAGCAGCCGACCGGCGGGTCAAGGCCCCGCTCTCTCCTCTTCAGGGCTGGCCGGACGGCGAATCCGCATCTACAACACCGCAAAGACACCACACCACGCTCGCGAGGCGATCATGACCCTGTTCGCCACCCCGGACTTGCTGGCGTTCCTCTACTTCATTGCCGCCTGGATCGCTTATCTGCTGGCGCTGGAGAAGACCGCGCGCGGACGCCACGGCCTCAATGCACTGCTCAACCGCTATCGCGATCAGTGGATGCGCCACATGGTGTCGCGGCAGAACCGCATCGTCGACGCGCAGGTCACGGCCGCGCTGCAGAACGGCACCGCGTTCTTCGCCTCGACGAGCCTGATTGCCGTCGGCGGCACGCTGAGCCTGCTGCGCTCGACGGATGACATCCTCACGGTCGTCTCCGTGCTGCCCTTCGGGGCGGCGCCGACGCGCGCGCAATGGGAGATGAAGATGCTCGGCCTTGCCGTCATCTTCGTCTATGCGTTCTTCAAATTCGCCTGGTCGTATCGCCTGTTCAACTATATCGCGGTCATGATCGGCGCGGCGCCGCCCTATGAAGAGCGCGACAGCAAGAAGGCGCAGGAATTTGCCCGGCGCATGGGCAAGCTGTGCGAGGCCGCCGGGCGGCACTTCAACCGCGGGCAGCGCGCGTTCTTCTTTGCGCTCGGCTATCTCGGCTGGTTCCTCGGCCCGATCCCGCTCGCCGTCACCACCACGGCGGTGGTGATCGTGATGTGGTGGCGGCAATTTTATTCCGACGCCCGCCAGGCCTTTCCGGCAGGCGACAGCTTCGAGGTCTGAGGCGGAACCGGGAACGGCGGTTAGGCCATTCCCATCAGCACGGCGACAAGTGCGACCACGAGGACGGCAATTGTTGCCGCCGCGGTGGTCAGCGCGTTCTCGTTCCAGCGCGTCCGGCGTTCGCCGTCGGCGGGCGGATTGAAGAAAGTCCGGTCAATGGACATCGGATCATCCCCAGTGTTGCAGCTCTATTTTTTGCCGTCGGAGCACGCTGAACCAACGCGCACGCGGGGGGGAACGAATCAACCCGGATGGTCGAGATTACCGTTTTGTGACCACCGCTTCATCGATTGCGATGCATAAGCTGTGCCAACGAGGTTGATCGATGTTATCGACCAGCGTTGAGGAGTGCGCATAGATGCCGGCCGAACGACCTGACGCTGCGGCGATCGAAGCGACCATCCTGCGGCTTGTCGAAGCTGCGGGTGGCAAGAGCATCAGCCCGACCGACGTCGCGCGCGATCTCGATCCCGGACCGCAGTTTCACATGCTGATGGGCGCCGTGCGGCGCGCCGCGGTGAAGCTTGCGCTCGCCGGCTCGATCGTGATCACGCGCAAGGGCAAGCCGGTCGATCCGACCGACTTCAAAGGCGTCTATCGGCTCGGCCCCGGAAACAATACGGGCGTGCGCCCAGTCAGCCAATAGACGACAAGCCCGATCCACTCGTGCGTGGCGAGATCGGTATTGGCGAGCCCGCCGCCGACATTGCTGATGTCGATGAGATCGCGCGGCCCGCGCGTGCGCCAGTCGACCGGATACGCCTCGACCTCGAAACCGGCCTGACGGAAGCAGCCGATGGCGCGCGGCATATGGAAGGCCGACGTCACCAGCAGCCAGCGCTCGCCTGGCTTGGGAGCGGCCAGCGCCTTGCTGAACGCGGCGTTCTCCGCGGTATTGCGCGAGCGGCCCTCGACTAAGATACGGTCGTGCGCAACGCCGAGGCTTTCGATGAGCGGCACCGCGAATTGCGCTTCAGACAACCCATGCTCCAGCACGCTGGCATTGCCACCGGAAAACAGGATGCGCGCCTTCGGGTAGCGGCGCGCCAACTCGGGAACGACGATCAGGCGTTCCGCCGCGTCGTTGATCGCGGTGGCGCTGCGCGCCGCCGATATGTCCGGGTCGAGCGCACCGCCGAGCACGATGATGCCGTCGGGCGCTCCACGCGCGGGATCCCACGCGGGGAAGCGCTGCTCGAGCGGCAGGATCAGGAGGACGCTCGTCGGCAGCAGGCCGAAAACCAGAAGGCCGATCACACAGACGACGAGCAGGCGCCGGCCCGCGCGTGCAAGACGCGTGCGCAACAAGATCGCGCCGAGGAGCCCGATGCAGAAAAGATCGTTCGACGGCAACGAAAAGAAGCCGGCCGTTTTCGACAGGATGAAGAACAAAGTCCCCCCTCGGAGTGATTACCCCGCGTCTTACCCCCGCGTCTTCTTCCACGCCTCGTAGCGTTTCTTGTTCTCCTCGTTCGGCGGATAGAGCCCGGGAAGCTGCGCGCCCTTCTCCACTTCCTGCACCAGCCAGCTCTCGAGCAACTCGTGCTCGCCGCCCTCGCTGGCGACGAAATCGACCAGTGCCTGCGGGATCACCACGGCCCCGTCGTCGTCGGCGACGATGACGTCGCCGGGGAAGATCGCGCAGCCGCCGCAGGCGATCGGCTCCTGCCAGCCGACAAAGGTGAGCTGGTTGACCGAGGCCGGCGCCGCGATGCCCGCGCACCACACCGGAAACCTGGTGCCGAGAATGCCGTGCCGGTCGCGCATCACGCCGTCGGTGACGAGCGCTGTAACGCCGCGCTTGACCATGCGCATGCACAGGATGTCGCCGAAGATGCCCGCCGTGGTCACGCCCATGGCGTCGGCGACGACGATCGCGCCCTCCGGCATCGCCTCGATGGCGCCGCGCGTGGAGATCGGCTTCGACCAGCTTTCCGGCGTCGCCAGGTCCTCGCGCACCGGCACGAAGCGCAGCGTGAACGCCGGGCCGACCAGCCGCTTGCCGTCCCAGTTGAGCGGCATGGCGCCCGCCATCCAGCAGCGGCGGATGCCCTTCTTCAGCAGCATCGTCGTGATGGTGCCGGTGGTGATGTGACGCAGGGCTTCGAGAGCGGCGGTCATGCGGGTCCTTCTTGCAATCGATCCGAGAAACGCTATTTGTCCCAATCCGGCGACCAGGACCAGTCTACGATCCGGCCGTCGCCGCGCGCGAGGCCGGCGATCGCCTTCATCTCATCGGCGCTCAGCATGAAGTCGAAGATCGCGGCGTTCTCCTCGAGCCGCTCGACCTTGCTGGTGCGCGGAATGACGGCGACGCCCTGCTGCACCAGATAACGCAGCGACACCTGCGCCGCGGTCTTGCCGTGCGCTTTGCCAATCCGCGAGAGCACCTCATCGCCTTTCGCGTGACCGCGGGCGATCGGGCTGTAGGCCACCGGCAGCAGACCGCGCAGCTTGCAGGCGGCGACGAGCTTGGATTGGTCGAGGTAGGGATGCATCTCGAACTGGTCGCAGACGATCGGCGCCGGCGCGGCCTTCACCGCGTCGTCGAGCAGCTTGGTGGTGAAATTCGACACGCCGATGTGGCGCACAACGCCGAGCTCGCGCAGCCGCGCCATGGCGCCGAGCGTCTCGGAAACCGGCACGCGCGGATTGGGCCAGTGGATCAGCAGCAGATCGATCGCGTCGAGCCGCAGCTTGGCGAGACTTTCCTTCGCCGAATGATCGACCTCGCGTGGCAGCAGATTGGTCGGCTGCAGCTTGGTGACCACCAGCACCTCGTGGCGCTTGCCGGAGTTGCGCACGCCCTCCCCGACCTCAGCCTCGTTGCCGTACATCTGTGCGGTGTCGATGTGCCGGTAGCCGAACCGGATCGCCTGCTCGACGAGCCGCGCGCAACTGCGCCCGCGCAGCTCCCAGGTGCCGAGCCCGAGCAGCGGGATGCGCGCGCCGTGAACGTCGGCGACGTCGGTCATAGCAATGTCAGTCCCATTTCGGCGCGTGCGGCGGGTTGACCACGCGCATGTTGGTCGCGTTGAGCTTCTTCAGCTCGGCCACCTCGGCGTCGGACAGCGTGAAGTCGAAGATCTCGAAGTTCTCCTTCATATGCTGCGGATTGGCGGTGCGCGGGATTGGCGAAATCTTGCCGAGCTGGGTGAGATAGCGCAGCGACACTTGCGCCGGGTTCTTGCCATGCGCCTTGCCGATCCGATCGAGCGCTTCGTTGCCCGGCACCTTGCCGCGCGCAATCGGGCAATAAGCGGTGACCGACATACCGTATTTCTTGCAGGCGTCGAGCACCTTGCTCTGGTCGATGAACGGATGCACCTCGATCTGGTTCGTCACCAGCGGCTCCTTGGTGAGCCGGTTCGCCTCATCGAGCAGCGCCGTGGTGAAATTGGCGACGCCGATATGCTTGGCGCGGCCGTCGCGCTTCACCTTGTTGAGCAGCGGAATGGTCACCGACAACGGGATGTTCGGGTTCGGCCAGTGGATCAGGAACAAGTCGACCCAGGGGAGCTTCAGATTCTCGAGGCTCGCGTCGAACGACTTCTCGAAATCGCCGGCGCCGAGATTTTCCTGGCGCACTTTGGTGGTGATGAACACGTCCTCGCGTTTCATGCCCGAGGCGCGCAGCCCCTCGCCGACCTCGCGCTCATTGCCGTAGAACGCTGCCGTGTCGAGATGCCGGTAGCCGATCTTCAGCGCGTCTTGCACCGCCTTGATGCAGATGTCCTCCTTCAAGGTCATCGTGCCGAAGCCGATGGTGGGAATCCGGGCGCCGTTCGCTTCGATGACCTGCATGAACTGAACTCCTTGGGGGGCTTGCGAGAGAAATGCCGCGGGAGAATGCCGTGTCGGCTTGACCCTGCCAACCCGCCTTCCCTGCGGGGCTAACCCGCATCTCGGGGCGGCGCGCCAATCGGCCACGCATTTTTTTTGCCGCGATGCAAAGCGGAAGCCGGCTGACCGGGCAAATCCTTAGCGCTGCTTCTTACATTGGAATAATTCAAAGGATGAAATTACCACTTGCAATCAGGCGATTTAATCCTTTCTTGTCAGGGTGCTAGCTAGCATCTGCAGCGGAAAAGCCCCATGCGCATCGTGCCGGTCCTTGTTGCTCTCGCCGCCTTGGCGTTCGCGCCTGGCGCGGCCATGGCGCAATCGGCCGACGAGGTGAACATCACGCTGCGGATCAAGGACCACAAATTCGACCAGAGTGAAGTGAAAGTCCCCGCCGGCAAGCGGATCATCATCACGGTCTTCAACGACGACCCGACGCCCGAGGAGTTCGAGAGCCGATCGATGAAGGTGGAGAAGGTGGTCGGCGGAAAATCCAAGGGCATCTTCCGCGTCGGACCGTTCAAGCCTGGGAAATACGATTACTTCGGCGACTTTCACGACGACACGGCCAAAGGCAATCTGATCGCCGAATAAGGACAAGGTGCAATGCTTGGTGCGCTCATCATCGTCTTCCGCGAGGTCATCGAAGCCGGCCTGATCGTCGGCATCGTCATGGCTGCAACGCGGGGCGTCGACGGGCGCGGCCGCTGGGTTTCCCTCGGCATTGCCGGCGGCGTGATCGGCGCCTGTGTCGTCGCAGCCTTTGCCGGCGTCATCTCCGACGCTTTCCAGGGCTCCGGCCAGGAATTGTTCAACGCCGCGGTGCTGTCGACCGCGGTGGTGATGCTGATGTGGCACAATGCGTGGATGTCGCGGCACGGCCGCGAGATCGCCGCGCAGATGCGCCAGGTCGGCGTCGCCGTCAGCGAAGGCAGCCGCCCGCTCACCGCGCTCGCCATCGTCGTCGGCGTCGCGGTGCTGCGCGAAGGCTCGGAAGTCGTGCTCTTCCTCTACGGCATCATGGCCTCGGGCACCTCGGCGTCGGCGCTGGTCACCGGCGGCCTGCTCGGCATCGCCGCGGGCGCGGCATTCACCGCGCTCACTTATTTCGGCCTGCTCGCGATCCCTTCACGGCACATCTTCTCGGTGACCTCGATCCTGATCACGCTCCTTGCCGCCGGCATGGCGGCGCAGGCGGCACAGTTCCTCAACGGCGCCGGCGTCGTCACCGCGCTAGGCGACACGCTGTGGGATACCTCGAACGTGCTCTCGGAAGGCAGCATTCTCGGCCGCATGCTGCATGCGCTGATCGGCTACACCGAGCGGCCGACGGAGATGCAGTTCGTGGTCTATGTCGCCACGATCTTCGTGATGGCGCTGCTGATGCGCATCGCCCGCGGCAGCCCTCCGCCGCCGCGACGCGTGCAGCCGGCGGAATAACTAGCGCCGCTTGCCGCCCAGCGCGGAGAACGCGAAATCGGGCGCCTGCTCGATGAGCTTCAAGAGTGCCCGCGCCGGGCCGCGCGGCTCGCGCTTGCCCTGCTCCCAGTTGCGCACGGTCTCCAGCGGCACCTCGATGCGCTCAGCGAACGCGGCTTGCGTCAACCGCGTGCGCGCCCGGATTTGCCGCGCGTAGCTCGCGGTGTCCGCGGCCGTAATCGGCTCAGCACTGGCGACCGCCCGTTCGCTGCCGTCGGGGAGAATTTCAACGATCCGCCCGTCGGCTTTCAGCCGCACCCGCATCATGGCTGGCTCCATGCTCTGTATAAGCCAGCGGCCTAGCTGATTCGCGCTGCCGAGACGTTAATGGAAGGGCGGCGGCTCATTCGTCGTCACGCTCGCGCTCGACTTCGCGCCGGCGATCCTCCAGGAGTTCGTCGACCAAGCTGACACCTTCGGGGATATATTGGCGGATCAGCGCCTGTGCTTTGCGCACGGCCACCGGGATCGTCATCAGTCGAATTTCGTCGTCCTCGACCGTTGCGATCAATGTTTCGCCCTCGCGCAGCTGTAAAGCGTCGCGGATGACCTCGGGCAAAGCGACCTGTCCGTCCGCTCCGAGCTGAACCCGATTGATCGTTGCGTTGGGATTGAAGGCACGCGCGGGCGTATCCGGGCGGCGTCCTTGGTCGCGCAGGAGCACATTGCGCACGAATTGGTATCTGGCCCCGAGATAACGGGCGATATCGGAGCGGCTGTAACCCGCATTCGCCAGGGCACGCATTTTGGCGGACTTGGTCGGCAACCCGTCCGTCAGCCTGTCCATTTCGGCTTTGTCGAGCTCCATGACGGCACCCAGGTATCTAGATCATGACGTAGATACTATCTAGATAGCTGTCGATCAATGGAGCTCAGCGCGTCTTCTCGAAAATCTCCCGCCCGATCAGCATGCGGCGGATTTCCGAGGTCCCGGCCCCGATCTCGTAGAGCTTGGCGTCACGTAAGAGCCGCCCGGTCGGAAACTCATTGATATAGCCGTTGCCCCCGAGGCACTGGATCGCCTCGAGCGCCATCCAGGTCGCCCGCTCGGCCGCATAAAGGATGGCGCCGGCCGCGTCCTCGCGGGTGGTGCGGCCCTCGTCGCAGGCGCGCGCCACCGCATAGACGTAGGACTTGGCGGCATTCATCGTCACATACATGTCGGCGATCTTGGCTTGCACCAGCTGGAAGCGGCCGATCGGCTGACCAAACTGCTGGCGGTCGTGGACGTAAGGGATCACCACGTCCATGCAGGCCTGCATGATGCCGAGCGGACCCGCGGCGAGCACCACACGCTCGTAATCGAGCCCGGACATCAGCACATTGACGCCGTTGCCGACCGCGCCGAGCACGTTCTCTTCCGGCACTTCGCAATCCTCGAATACGAGCTCACTGGTGTCGGAGCCGCGCATGCCGAGCTTGTCGAGCTTCTGCGCCGGCCTGAAGCCTTTGAAACCTTTCTCGACGACGAAGGCGGTGATGCCCCGCGCGCCGGCGGTGCGGTCGGTCTTGGCGTAGATCACCAGCGTGTCGGCGACCGGACCGTTGGTGATCCACATTTTGGAGCCGTTGAGCACATAACGGTCGCCGCGCTTCACGGCGGTGGTGCGCATGGAGACGACATCGGATCCGGCATTCGGCTCCGACATCGCCAGCGCGCCGACATGCTCGCCGGAGATCAGCTTCGGCAGATATTTGCGTCGCTGCGCGTCGTTGCCGTTCCGGCGCAGCTGATTGACGCACAGATTGGAGTGCGCGCCATACGACAAGCCGACAGCCGCCGAGGCGCGCGAAATCTCCTCCATGGCGACGCAGTGATGCAGATAGCCGAGGCCGGAGCCGCCATACTCCTCCTCCACCGTGATGCCGTGCAGCCCGAGCTGGCCCATTTCCGGCCACAGCTCACGTGGGAAGACATTCGCGCGATCGATCTCGTCGGCGCGCGGCGCGATGCGGTCCTGCGCGAAGTCGCTGACGCTCTTGCGCAGCATGTCGACCTCGCTGCCGAGGCCGAAATCGAAACCTGACCAGGCATTCGGGATCATCGGGGCGCCCCTTGGATGCCGCTTAAGTGCTACGCGGCCTTAGGCGCTTTTATAGACCGCGCGAACGCAGCCTAATAGGGCTTAAGCAATAGCCGCGGTTGCGGTCTTTTGGCCAGACAGCAGCTTGTCAATCACCGCCACCGGCGCCGGTCTCGCGAAGCGGTAGCCCTGCATCTCGTCGCAGCCGGCAAGGCGCAGCAGCACCCGTTGCTCCTCGGTCTCGACGCCCTCGGCGAGCACGCTCATGCCGAGCGCGCGGCCGAGCGCCACGATCGCTTGGATGATGACGCCGCCATTCGACGACTGCCCGAGCGCGCCGACGAAGCCGCGGTCGATCTTGAGCTTGTCGAACGGGAAAGTGCGCAGATAGCTCAAATTCGAATAGCCGGAGCCGAAATCGTCGAGCGCGATGCGCACGCCGAGCGCGCGCAATTCCGCGAGGCGCTCTTTCATCTCGTCCGGATTGTCGATGAGCACGCCTTCGGTGATCTCCAGCACCACGCGCTCCGGCGCGACTTTGGCATCGCCGGTCAGGCCGCGGATCTGCGCGACGATGCCGTGGTCGCGCGCCTGCAGCGGCGACAGGTTGATGGCGACATAGAGCTCCGGCCAGCGCGCGGCGTCGGCCAGCGCGCGCCTGAGCACGAATTCGCCGAGCGCGTCCATCAGCCCCATCTGCTCGGCGATTGGCACGAACACCGCGGGCGGAATGGCGCCGCGCGTCGCATGCGTCCAGCGCAGCAACGCCTCGACGCCAACGATCCTGCCGCCGCTCGCCGCGACGATCGGCTGGTAGTGCAGTTCCAGCGCCTGACTTGCGAGCGCGCCGGCGAGTTCGCGCTTGATCAGCTGCGCGTCGTTGTGCTCCGCGTCGATTGCGGGATCGAAAGTGACGATCGTCCCAGGCCCTTTGCGCTTGGCGGCGCGCAGCGCGATGCCCACGCGGCGCACGAGCTCGGCGACGGCACCGCCGTCACGCGGTGCCTGCACCTGGCTCGCATGCGCACCGAGCTTGATCACGGTGTCGATCCAGTGCGGCCGCGACACCGCCTCGACCATCGCGCGCAACGTCGCGCCCGCCTCGAGATCGGCGCCGAGCAGCACAGCGAATTGATAAGCACCAAAGCGCCCGCATATTGCGCCCATCGGCAGCGTTTTCTTCAGCCGCTCGGCAACGGAGGCGATGAGCACGTCGCCGCCGCGCGGTCCGAGCGTCTCCATCGCATCCTCGGCGCCGTCGAGCTCGATCAGCGCCAGCGTGAATCCGCCCTCGGCCTTGGCTTTGAGCCACTCCCCGATCCGCTCCAGCAGGCAGTCATGGCCCGGCAGCTGCGTGACCGGATCGTCGGCGCACCGCGCCTGCGCGCGCGCTCGCCGCAGCTGCCAGAGCGACAGCAGCGCAAAGCCGAGGAGACAGAGCGCGAGCGCGGCTGCGAACGGCATCAGCCGCTCGACGGTGGCGGTCATCGCGTTCTCGTGATCCCAGGTGAGAAAGCCGATGATGCGTCCGCGATTGTCGAGCAGCGGATAAGTCTCGCGCGACGGATCGGACGGATCGCTCTCGACCTTAAGCCCATTGAGACCGGCAGCCTGCTCCAGGATGTGGATGAACTGCGAGGTGATCGTGTCGGGATCCTTGGCGAGCGAGCGGATGCCTTCGACGGTCGTCACGACGGCGGCGCGCCGCTCGACGGCCTGATGGCTGTCGACATAGCGGGCCAGCACGATGGCGCCGCAGGCTGCAGCGCAGAGCGCAATGAGACCGATGAGCATGCTGAGCACGGCAAACGCGGAGACGCGCACCGCCCAGCGTCGCGGCGTGACGGGAGGTTTCGCCTTGCCGGACACGGCTTGCGCCGGCCGGATGGCCTCAGCTCCGCTGCTCACGCACCACTCCCACCCACGCCAGTCCCAGCTCAGTAGAGAGTTAGGGATTCACCATTAACGGCGGGTCACGAAACAGGGTGAATGAACTATGACCGGCCGAAATCGCTTGTCGCCCAAGGGGTGCTGCGGTCAATTGGCGGCGGATTTCACCGCATGATTCGGACGCTCACTGTCCTCTTGGCGCTGCTTTTGCCGGCGCTTGCCGATGCGGCGCCCTGCCCGAGCGACGCGCTCGGCACCGCGCGCGTCTTGCAGGTCGACGCGCGCCTCACGCCACGCGTCGGCCGCAAGCATTTCCCGCAGACGCTGCCGCTAGGGCCGAAGGAAGTCGTGCTCACCTTCGACGACGGGCCGTTGCCGGAGACCACGCCGAAAGTGCTCGACGCGCTGGCGCGGGAATGCGTGCGCGCGACCTTCTTCATGGTCGGCAAGAAGGCCGAAGCGGCGCCGGCGCTGGCGCGCCGCGTGCTCGCCGAGGGCCACACTGTCGGGCATCACAGCTACGCGCATCCGCTGCTCAACACCATGTCGAGCGCCTCCGCCGAGAACGAGATCAATCACGGCATCGCCGCGGTCGATTTCGCGCTCTACGGCCAGCGGCACAGCGAGCCACAGACGCCATTCTTTCGCTTCCCCGGCTTCGCCTCGACGCCGGCGTTGCTCGAGCGCATGGAGCGCCGCAACATCGTGGTGTTCGGCGCCGATTTGTGGGCAAGCGACTGGAACCCGATGACCCCCGAGCAGGAGCTCGCCCTGGTGCTGCGTCGCCTCGATGCCGTGGGCCGCGGCATCATCCTGTTCCATGACACTCAGGCGCATACGGCGGCGATGCTGCCTGCCTTTCTGCGCGAGCTGAAGCGGCGCAGCTACCATGTCGTGCATGTGATGCAGGCCAGCGCCTTCGGTCTCTTTCGTTAGACGCGAGTGGGCGCGGCATTTGCGCCACATCCCGGTGGGAAACCGCAAAAGCCCGACATTTCCGGGAACAAGCCCCTGGAGTGACCGCGTTAATAATCGTTAAATCGAAGCGGGGCGCCGACGACGGGCCATCATGGCCGGGGCCAAGACAAGCGGGCGGCGCTTGGGGGTACGGGTTGCGTCATTATTTTCTCGGCAGCGCCGCTGCCGCTGCATGCATTCTGGCTTCGTGTGGGACCGCGCTTGCCGCCTCCTGCCCGGGCAATCCCAACGCGCTCGGGGTGAGCCGCGTGCTCACCATCGGTCCGGCCGATCTGCCGCGCGTCGGCAGACTGCAATATCCGGTGACGCTGCCGCTCGAAGACCACGAGGTGGTGCTCACCTTCGATGACGGCCCGTTGCCACCTTACACCGAACAGGTACTCGATCTGCTCGCCGCCGAATGCGTGAAGGTGACGTACTTCCTCGTCGGCCGCCAGGCCAATGCATTTCCCGAGGCCGCGCGCGAAGTCTACATGGCCGGCCACGCGGTCGGCACGCACAGCCAGAACCATCCACTGACTTTCGACAAGATGCCGACTGAAGCCGTCGAAAAAGAGATCGACGACGGCATCGCTTCGGTCGCCGCCGCGCTCGGCACCCCCGACGCCCTGGCGCCCTATTTCCGCATCCCCGGCCTCATGCGATCGGACTATGTCGAGGGGCTGCTCGCCACGCGCTCGCTGATGGTCTGGGGCATCGATTTCGACGCCGACGACTGGATGCACATCTCCTCCGACCAGATCGTGCGCCGCGCCATGGAGCGGCTCGACAAGAGGGGCAAGGGCATTCTGCTGCTGCACGACATCCATCCGCAGACGGTCGCGGCACTGCCCAAGCTTTTTGCCGCGCTGAAAAAGGGCGGCTACCATGTCGTGCAGGTGGTGCCGCCCGGCGAGCGCCCGCAGGTCCTGCCCGACTTCACGCCGATGGTCGCGGCGCCGCTGCCCCAGCATCAGCGTCATGCGCGCCGCGTGCATGTGGCGACCGCGGGCGAGCCGCCGACGATTTCGTCATTCTCCGCAGCTCCCGAGAAAGGCCACTCGCGGCGGCCTCATCACCACAACCATCGCCGCCATCTGGCGCGCGCGGGCGACGACGTCACCGGCAGCGTGCGCGGTGCCGGGCGCGGCGACGCCTGGTGAGCGACGGCGAACACCACAGACTTTTGCTCTGCAGGCGGTGTTAGTGTTGCTGGTCCAGCCTCGGAGACCCGCATGCGTACCCTCCCCGCAGCAGCCGCAGTCACGCTCGCTCTGTCGTCGATCCCCGCTTCCGGACAGCAGCTCGTCACCCACAAGGATCTGAGCTATCCCGTTGCGCTCGAGCTCGCCACTGCCGCGCTCGACGCCTGCAAGGCGCGCAATTATCCGGTCAGCGTCGTGGTGCTCGATCGCGGCGGCAACATCGTGGTTTCGCTCAAGGCCGACGGCGCCGGCCTGCACACCACGGAGAATGCACGGCGCAAGGCGTACACCGCGCTCACCTTCAAGATGACCACCAAGGCCTTCATAGAAGAGATGAAAACGCGGCCGGTGCGCCGCGAGCAGACGACCTTGCCCGGCGTCATCGCCATCGACGGCGGCGTGCCGATCAAGGTTGGCAACGATGTCATCGGCGGCGTCGGCATGTCCGGATCGCCGGGCGTCGACGAGGAATGCGTCAATGCCGGACTGGAGAAGGTGAAGGCCGCGCTGCAATAGCCGCTCCGTGCAATCGCCGGGCGCCATTACGCAAGACACGGTAGAGGCTTACCCACTCCGTTGCCCAAAAACCACGACCAGATCGCCGATGGGGACACAAGCGGAAAATCGGGAACTTGGGCGGGACAACTGCAGCATAACTGTGCAAAATACCCCTGATTTGGCGTGAGGGGCGATTGATGAAGCAACAATTCCTGGCCGGCGTTTCGCTCGGCACCATAGCCGCATTGGCGGGCGGAGTGGCGCAGGCTGCCGACCTCGGCGCACGGCCCGTGTACAAAGCCGCGCCGGCCATGGTGCCGGCATTCACCTGGACCGGCTTCTATGTCGGCGGCAACATCGGCTTCGCCAGCACGCGGAGCTCGGTCGCCAACGATCCGAGTTCGCCTATTGCCTGGCTCAACGGACCGATCAGCGCCAACGGCACCAAATTCATCGGCGGCTTGCAGGCCGGCTACAACTGGCAGATTCAGAATTTCGTCCTCGGGCTCGAGGGCGACATCTCCTTCGGCTCGGGCACGCGCAGCGGCACAGGCACCTCGCTGGGCGGCACCGATATTTTCAGCTCTCGTCTGTCATGGCTGAGCACCATCCGCGGTCGCCTCGGCGTCGCCTTCGATCGCCTGCTTGTCTATGGCACCGGCGGCGTGGCATTCGCCAAGTTCAACGATACGCTCACCGACACATTCCCGTTCACGGCGACTCCCAGCTCCAATCAGACGGGGTGGGCCGCGGGCGCCGGGCTCGAATATGCCTTCACCGAGCATTGGACGGTGCGCGGCGAATACCTGCATGCGGGATTCCGCAGCCGCACCGCGCTCGACAGCGCCGGCAACGGCTATGTCTTCGCGTTCAAGGATTCCGTCGACATCGGCCGCGTCGGCATCAATTACAAATTCTGATCGCGTCGCTTCGACGCGATCGGCCCGGCGCATGCGCGCGTTGATCCCGGCATGACCGCGTCCGTCGTCTCCTTCGTCGACCTCGTCTTCCACCACGCGCTGGCGCGGCCGGAGAAGCCGGCCATCGTGCTCGCCGATCGTGTCGCCACTTACGACATGATGGCGCAGGGCATCCTCCGTGTGGAGGAGCGCATCCGCGCGCTCGATATCGCGCCAGGCGCGCTGGTCTGCGTGTCGCTGGAGAGCCCGATCCGGCTGATGATCGTCGGCGCCGCGCTGTTCCGGCTCGGCCATCCGGTGCTCGCGACGAGCAAGCCGCTCGACATTCTCCAGTTAGAGCTTCCCGTCGGATTTTTCCTGCAGGCCCCCGACGCGCCCGCAATCCCCGGCGCGCGCCAGGCCAGCGTCGACGACCAATGGTTCGCCGGCGAACGGCGGCCGCTCGCGGCGAGCCCGCCCAAGGGCTTCGCCAATGAGCAGGCGGTCGCGCTGGTCGCGCTCTCGTCCGGCACCACCGGGCGGCCGAAGGCGATCTCGCTCAGCATCAAGGCATTCCAGCAGTGGGTGATGAACTACTATTCCACGCTCGGGCTCGGCACCTGGGACCGCTTCCTCAATCTGATTGGGCTCACCAGCAGCTGGGGCTTCACGCTCGCCGCGCATTCGCTGTTTGCCGGCCGCACGCTGCTGCACGCCTCGACCGCGCGCGACGCGCTGCAGATGATCGCTGTCTACGGCGCCGATGCGGTGTCGGCGACCAGCCAGCAATTGCGCGAGCTCGTGCGCGAGCAGGCGCGGGCGCCGGTGCCGTCCACGTCGCTGCGCGTCATCCTCACCGGCGGCGGCCTCCTTTCTCGCGCCATGATGGCGGAAGCCCGCGCCAGCCTGTGCAGCAACATCGTCAATCTCTACGGCTCGACCGAGGCCGGCGGCACCGCTTTCGCCAATATCGACCAGCTCACCGGTATCGACGGCGCCACCGGCTTCGTCGCGCCCTGGGCGGAGGTCGAGATCGTCGACCAGCACGGCAACGCATTGCCGCCAGACACGGGCGGCACCGTTCGCATCCGCGCCACCTGTCAGGGTGCTCCCTACCCGCCCGGCCGACCCGAGACCGATCCGAGCTTCCACGGCGGCTGGTTTTATCCCGGCGACCGCGCCCGCATCACCCGCGACGGCCTGATGATCCTCACCGGCCGCACCTCCGACATCATCAATGTCGGCGGTCTCAAGCTCGCGCCCGAGGTGATCGAGGACACGCTGCGGGAGCATCCGAGCATCGCCGACGCCGCAGCCTTTGGCGCTATGGGTTCGGGCGGCATCGAGGAGATTTCCGTGGTGCTCGTCGCTCGCGCGCCGCTCGATGAGGCCGCGCTCATCCGCTGGAGCGTCGAGCGCGGCATCCCGCTCACGCGGGTCTTCTTCGCCGAGACGCTGCCGAAAACACCGTCGGGAAAAGTGCATCGCGATCTGCTCAAGCGGGAGTATCTGAAATGAGCGCCACCGCCGAAATCATGGGCCGCCCCGCCGAGCGCTGGTCGCGTGAATCGATCGTCGTCCTCATCGTCTGCATTCTCGGCTGGGCGTTCGACGTCTACGAACAGACCGTGATGCAGATCGTGACGCCGCTCCTGATCAAGGAATGGAGCATCACGCCGGCGACCATCGGCAACGTCACGACGATCGGGCGCTGGGTCGGCATGATCGGCATTTTCGTGTTTCCGGCGCTCGCCGATCTCTATGGCCGCAAGCCGCTCCTTATCCTCTCCATCCTCGGCTATTCGCTGTTCTCGGGGCTGACCGGCTTCGCCACCGGCTGGATCTCGCTGCTGATTTTCACGTCGATCAACCGCGTCGCGCTCTCGGGCGAGTTGCCCGTCGGCATGGTGATGGTCGGCGAGACCGCGCCGACGCGCTGGCGCGCCACTGCGCTGGCGGTCCTCGTCGGCGGCTTTCCCTTCGGCTATCTGCTCTGCTCGCTCGCGGCCTCGGTCGTGGTGCCGAGCTGGGGCTGGCGTGGGCTTTACGCACTCGGCGTGCTCCCGGCGCTGCTGGTGCTGTGGATCCGCGTCGGCATCAAGGAGAGCCCGCGCTTCGAGCGCGTCACCGCCGCCATGGTGAAGGAGGGCATCAAGCGCCGGCTCGATCTCTTCTCGCCCGTGCGCGCCTATCCGCGTGAGATGCTGATCGCCTCGCTGGTCTACTTCTTCTACCTGTTCACCTGGATCGGCTGGTCGGCCTGGATGCCGCAATTCCTTGCGGTGGAGAAGAAGCTCGGCTTCCAGACCGCTGTCGGCTATCTCTCGATCTGGATGTTCGTCGCCATCTTCGCCTACTGGATTTGCGGATGGCTGAGCGACCAGTTCGGGCGCCGTCTTGTCATTCCCGCCTTCGCCCTGCCCGCCGCCGCGCTGATGGCGGTGATGGGACGCTTCGACGATCCCTCGCACCTGTTCTGGGCCGGCCTCGTCGTCAATTTCCTGATCCTCGGCAGCTTCGGCACCGGGCTCGGCTACACCACCGAGCTGTTCCCGACGCAGATCCGCGGCACCGCCGTCGGCGCCGCCTATACTTTCGGCGTCGCCCTCGGGTCGCTCGCGCCCGCCATCCTCGGCTGGATTGCGACCACGCATTCGATCGCCGCCGGGCTGCCGCTTCTCGCTTTGTCCTTCTTCGCGCTGGCGCCGCTGTTTGCTTTCGCCGCGCCCGACACGACGCGGCGTGAGCTCACGGATTTTCTGGAGAAGGCTTCGTAGGCCGGCTTGGCGAAGGCTGGCCTGCCAACCGGAGCCGCGAAGCGGCGATTATTTCGTCCGCCTTCGCCCTGCCGGGCTACGGCGCGACAGCCTTCGCCTGCTTCGCACGCGAGGCCCAGGTTGGCCTGCCGAGCCGAAGCTTGCGAAGCAAGCGAAGGCTGGTGCGGTCGAGAGGACTCGAACCTCCACACCTTTCGGTGCTAGCACCTCAAGCTAGTGCGTCTACCAATTCCGCCACGACCGCATGGGGATGGACGTCGGCCCCAGGGCCCGGCGTCATCAGACGGCGCGGGGTGTAACAAATCGACCCCCGCCGGACAAGGGAAAACCGCTGGATAAAGAGCCGGTTATTCAGCGCATATCCGGCGGGCGCGGGAGCAATTCCGCCACCTCGACATTGATGCGGTTGCCCTGGACCTGCACCGTCCCCTTCGCCACCGGCAGGTTGTTGGCGAGGATTTTCACCGCGTCATCCTCGGTCGCGTCGAGCTCGATGATGGCGCCGCGGCCGAGGCGCAGCACCTGGTGGACGGGCATGGAGGTGGTGCCCAGCACCACGGTGATGTCGAGCGAAACCTTGTCGATGGTGGCCACTGCGCCTAGTTCCTTGAATCGGCCCGGAACGGGCCTGGATCAAGCTCACATGCTATGGTTACGCGGTGGTTAACGTCCGAAACGAGCTGAAAACCGGCCTGCTTCCGGCCCCGGGATCCGCCCCGGTCGAATGGCGGATTGCGCAGAATCGCGTCGATTACGAGGACGCCGTCGCCGTCATGGAGGCGCGCGCCACCGCCATTGCCGACGGCCAGGCGGCCGAGCTCGTCTGGCTCCTGGAGCATCCCCCGCTCTACACCTCCGGCACCAGCGCGCATGCGGAGGATGTGGTCGACCCGCGCTTTCCGGTCCATGCGGCCGGACGCGGCGGACAAATGACTTATCACGGCCCCGGGCAGCGCGTGGCCTATGTGATGCTCGACCTGCGCCGCCGCGCGCCCGACGTGCGCCGCTTCGTCGCCACACTCGAGGAATGGCTGATCCAGACGCTCGCCGGCTTCAATGTGCGCGGCGAGCGCCGCGAGGACCGCATCGGCGTCTGGGTGCGCCGGCCGGATCAAGGCGCAGACCGCGAGGACAAGATCGCGGCGATCGGGATTCGCATCAAGCGTTGGGTGTCGCTGCACGGCATCGCACTCAATGTCGAGCCTGAGCTCACGCATTTCTCCGGCATCGTGCCCTGCGGCGTGCGCGCCGCGCAGTACGGCGTCACCAGCCTCGCCGATCTCGGCCTGGTGGTGAGCCTGCCGGAAGTCGATGCGGTGCTGCGGCGCGAATTCGAGCCGCTGTTTGGCGAGACGACGGCGAGTGAGCTAGCGCATGATCCCGAAAAGTGGGAACCGGTTTCCCGCCTGCGCGAAGCCCGTCGCTAGACTTCTCCTGTTGCTCGAAGCTTCGGCGGGCGAAGGCAGGTCGGAAAAGATCATGCGCCAACAAATATCTAGAGCGGGATGGCGATCCAACCTGGAGCCATCCCGCTCTAGACCGCGAGCTCATCAATTCGGTTTGATATCCGCTTAGCTCCAATAACGATCGAACCATTGCGGAACAGCAAACGACGCGACGAGCGACATGGACGGTTGGGCCTGAAATCACCCCTTACTCAGTTGGCTCATTCCCGCCAAAACGGTTTCGCCGCCTCATGCGAAGCGTCGTGACGCGTCATACCGAGATCGTGTAATTCTCGATCGGTTCTTGCCATAAGCTCACGCCGGCTGCGCGCCCTGCGCCGCCACGTTCCAATCAGTTTGATGAAGCGACAAGCGCCGTGGCTTGTTTTTGGTTGCCGACTGGGGCTCCGGCGCACGATCGCTTATGCCGGTGCGACCACGAAACCGGCGCGTGGAAAATGCACGCAGACCTCGCCGATCGCACGATCACTGCGTCGGATCACGATCTCATGTACGTCCGAGGCGACCAATTCACCGGTAACCGGGTCGCGTCCGGTGTCGTCCGGCGTCACGGTAACAGTCTGGCCGGGTTTCCGGCCGACGGGATCATGCGGATCGACACTCGCTGTGGCGATCGATGTGGCATCCCTGGCGATATCAAGCGCTTGTTGCGCGCTCATTTGGCTTCGCCTGCCATGGCCGATCGTCGCAATGCGCTCGGCCCAAGTCAGGAGCCTCGGAAAGCCGTCGAGCGGCCCTGCCGCTGATCCGAAATTCTGTCGCAAGAACCAGATCGGATGATAGGCGGCGAGATCGGCGAGGCCAGCGGCGGGGCCTTGCAGGAACGAGCGCCCGTCAGCCAGCGTCTGATCCAGCCAATCGAAATGCGCGCGCAGCTGATCCAGCAGGTTAGGCACCGCTGCCATCATTGCGACGGGATCGATATTTCGACCGGAGAACTTGGCCCGATCTTCGAGAAATCCCTCAGGCAATGCGTCGCGTCTCTTCGCGAACGCGATGCTGACCGCCGGGCTGAAGGTTGTCTTCTCGGCCCACCAGGCGAGCGCGTCGGCTGCCCCGCGGCCGGCGGGATAAAAGCTCGGCGTGGGGTACCGGCGTTCGAGCTCGCGCATGATCAACTGGCTGTCGCAGTAGATGTCCGCGCCAATCTGCAGAACCGGCGTCTTGCGATAACCTCCCGTCAGTGCCGTCAGATTTGGTTTCGGCATGATGACCGGAAGCTCGACCGAGGCCCACGCAAGCCCCTTGAGACCCAGCCCGGTCCGAACTTTCTCCGCATAGGGAGACGTGTCGTAATGGTGCAGGATGATGTCGGTCATGGCGCGGAGAAGACCGGACGGAGATCGCCGGCTCTACCAGAATCTTTAGCGATCTGACGTGCGCGGCCGCGCCGACTTCAGGAAAGGCGAGAGAAGCGTCGAAACGCAAAAGGCGTAAGGCCGTAAGCCTGCTTAAATGCCATACTGAAATGGCTGTAGCTTGAAAAACCGAGGTCGAGCGCCAAGTCCGTCAAATCGAAACAATCATCAAGCAGGTCAAGGGCGCGCGCGAGCCGCAATTGGAGATGGTAACGGTAAAGCGGCAGACCTTCGACTTGCCGGAACACCTGGGTGAGATAGACCGGCGAGACGCCGACGGCGGCGCCGATCTCAGCCAATGTCCATCGGCGTCCAAGATCTGAAGACAGCACAAGCTTGGCGCGGTCCACTAGTTTTTGCCGCCCTGCGCTGCCGGATGCGGCATACGATGTGCGCTTGCCCAAGGCGCGGCTGACCAGCGAAAAGATCAAATCCTCCGCTTCAAGGGTCTCGATCACCCCGCGGGCGAGACGCTGGCGCACCAGTGCCGCGAGCACCTGTGCGCGCGCATCAATGCGCATGCGCGGCCGGTTGAAGACAATTCGATCTTTGCCGTGGAGGACGTCGGCAGGTGCGAGCTCCAACAACGTCGCCGCATCGATTGCGATCGACAGGCTCGCATCGCCGCCGCCGATGGGATGGCTCACGCGATAGGGTTCACTTTCATTGAGGAACACCACCTGGTTCGCTTCCGCGACGGTCTCGGCGTCGCCCGTATGATGGACGAAGATGCCGCGATAAGGAAACACGAGGTGTGTTGTGGTGAGGCACTCCTCGTCGCTTTTGTGCCTGCAAGTACCTGGGCACAAAACGTCCCACACCGCCACGGCGTCGGTGGCCAGAAGTGGGTGAGAGGTCCGCATTAATGTGAATTGTATGAGAAAGTGGCAGGCGGCGCTAGCGCGACACAGCGCACGCGGCAGCCCCACACGCCGGCGCTTCCGGCGACCAGCAAAAACTCGATCGCGCATGGCAGCCAACAATGAGGCCGGTGCGGTGTTGGGCGCTGCGCGCTTACGTCGCTGTCGCTGCCCACCGGGACAGTCTGGACAATTGGGCGTCTTCCCGATGACATGAACGCATCCGTCCCCAAAGGCTCTGGCTCCCGGGCCTCGCCTGCTCCCGTCATCTCCTTAGCCGGAGGAACCATCGATGAACGCCATGCTTTGCCGTGCCCCATTGAGCGCGTTATTGCTGATCGCCGCGCTCACGCCGGCTCCGGCCCAGGATTGGCCTTCGCGCAACGTCACGGTGATCGTGCCGGTTCCGGCGGGCGTCACCAGCGATATCGTCGCGCGCGTGGTCTTCGAGCAGGTCGGAAAGCAGGTCGGCCACACCTTCGTCGTTGAGAACCGCCCCGGTGCCGGAGGCAGCATCGGCGGCAATGTCGTCGCGAAGGCCGCGCCCGACGGTCACACCATTCTGGTGTGGGGTTCGATCACCGCTGCGAACGCGCTCTACACGAAGCTGCCCTACGATACGCTCAACGATTTCACGCCGGTTGCCATGCTGGGGCAGACGCCGCTGGTCGTGGTCACGGGCGCGGGACGCTACAAGTCGATCGGCGAGCTGATTGCAGCCGCGAAAGCCAATCCCGGGAAGCTGAATTATTCGAGCGTCGGGATCGGATCGGCCGCCCACTTCGGCGCCGAGCAGCTTGCAGTCAGCGAGGGCATCTCCGTACAGCACGTCCCCTTCAAGAGCGGCGAATGGCTGACCGAGGTCATGGCCGGCCGCGTCGATTTCGCCGTGACGCCGGTGACGAGCGCGATCGGCTTGATCCGCGACGGCAAGATCGTCCCGCTCGCCATCAGCTCGTCGAAACCATCCCCTTCGCTACCCAATGTGCCGACAATGGTTCAGGCCGGACTTAAACCCGGCGCCGCTTATCCGTTCTACACGGGGGCATATCTTCCGGCGAAGACACCGCACGCCATCGCCGTGAAACTGCACGACGAGGTGATGAAGGCGTTGGCTTTGCCGGCCGTGCAGCAACGGCTGGCGGCAGTCGGTGTCGAGCCGATGCCGATGACACTTGCGGAGTTCGACGCTTTTTTCAAAAAAGACATCGCCGCCAATTTGGAGCTGGTGAAGACAGCGAAAATCCCGAAGCAATAGCGCTTTGTCGGTTTTTTCACCCTAAAGCCGGCTTCCGTGTTGCTGCCCACTTTTCGCTACGTCGGATTATCCAGGCTGAACGTCTCCGAGCGGTCGTCATAGGCGAAAGCTTCGCCGAAGCGCGCCCAGGCGATCACCGCGCGCAGCGTCCCCTCCGCCGTCTCCGTCGTCATGTGATCCTCAAGCTCGTCGAGGAAGCGGCTCCGCGGCGCGCTGTGATTGGCGCGCTCCTGCAGGATGCGGCGGATATGCGCGGCGAGCGGCACCTGGCCGAGCAGCTGACGCTGGAACAGCTTCTTGCGGTCGTCGACGCCGGCTTCGGCAAATTGCTTGCCGACTTCGGTCAGGCGGATATCGCCGCCCTCGATCTCGGCGAGACGCAGCAGTTGCATCGCCTCGGCCACGGGAAACAGATCGTCCACCTCCATCTGCAGCGCGCTGGCGATCACCGGCAGGTCGGCCTTGCCGTTGTAGGGCGCGCCGGCGACCGCCTCGATCAGGCCCGACAGCGTATTGGCCGAGACGCGCGGCAGGCTGGTGTCGATGCCGGCGCCATAGGCCTGCGGCACTTTCACCGCAGCCGCCGCGGGCACCCGCGCGGTCATGGTCACATAGATGCGCTCGACCAGGTCGCGGAACGCCGGATCGAGACGGCTGCGCGGCTGCGGCAGCGTCACCTTGATCTCCTCGATGATGTGGCCGGGATTGCGCGAGAACACCAGGATGCGGTCGCACATCAGCACCGCCTCCTCGATGTTATGCGTCACCAGCACGACGCCCTTGATCGGCAGCCGTCCCTCGCCCCAGAGATCGAGGAAGTCGGTGCGCAGCGTCTCCGCGGTGAGCACGTCGAGCGCGGAGAACGGCTCGTCCATGAGCAGGATGTTCGGATGCACCACCAGCGCGCGGGCAAATCCGACGCGCTGGCGCATGCCGCCGGAGAGCTCGCGTGGATACGCGGACTCGTAACCATCAAGACCGATAAGGTCGATGCCGGCGAGCGCACGCTTCCGGATCTCGTCTTCCGGCAGCCCGAGGGCCTCGAGCCCGAGCTGCACGTTCTCCAGCACGGTGAGCCAGGGGAACAGCGCGAAGGTCTGGAACACCATGGCGATGCCTGGGGCCGGACCGGTGATCGGCTGCCCTTGGTAGAGCAGGCTGCCGGCGCTCGGCCGCGCCAATCCCGCGATCAGCCGCAGCAGCGTCGACTTGCCCGAGCCCGAGCGGCCAAGCAACCCGACGATCTGGCCGTTGTCGAGCCGCAGGTTGATATCATCCAGCACGAGCAATTGCTCGCCGTCCGGCTTCGGGAAGGACTGCTGCACGGCATGGATTTCGAGCAATGCATCGCTCACGATTGTCGCCATCGTCCTGCCCTCGCCCTCATCCCAGCCGGCATTTGCGTTCGGCGAACCAGTAGAGCGGCCGCCAAAGCGCGCGATTGATCACCACCACATAGAGGCTCATCACCGCGATGCCGAGCACGATGCGTCCCATGTCGCCCGCTTCGGTCGCGCGCGCGATATAGGCGCCAAGCCCGTAAGCCTCGAGCTTGGTGTCGCCCCACGACGCAACCTCCGCAACGATGCTGGCGTTCCATGAGCCGCCGGACGCCGTGATGGCCCCGGTGACGTAATAAGGAAGCACCGCCGGCAGCGCGATCTTGCGCCACCACAGCCAACCGCGGCACTGCAGGTTGACGCCGACGTCGCGCAGCTCCGACGGCACCGCGGCGGCGCCGGCGACGACGTTGAAGAGAATGTACCACTGTGTACCCAGGATCATCAGCGGGCTGAGCCAGACGTCCGCGCTCAGATGCAAGGCGACGATCAGCGACACCGCCACCGGGAACAGCACGTTCGCGGGAAACGCAGCCAGGAATTGCGCCACCGGCTGGATGATCTGCGCCAGCCGCGGCCGCGTCCCCACCATTACGCCGATCGGCACCCACACGATGCTGGCGAGCACGATCAGCACGATGACGCGGAGGAGCGTCGCCAACCCGTACAGCATGGCGCGGCCGACCTCCGCGATCGACAGCTGGCGCAAGACGAAGGAGCCGACTTCCCACACCGCGATGCCGACGATCGCAACGAGGAATACGGTCCACAGCGTCTGGCCGAGTCGCGTGTCCTTCTCGCTTGCCGGCGCGACGCGCACGCGCTTGTCGTCTCTCGGCGCGAACAGGCGATAGCTCTGCTCCCACAGACGCGACGCGGGCTCGGTGGCGATGGCGACGACGCCCGAGCGGCGCAGCACGTCGAGCACCCAGGAGCGCGGCGCGACGACGCCCATCTGCTGCTCGAAGCGGAAGCGGTCGGCCCAGGCCACCAGCGGCCGGAACAGCAGCTGATCGTAGAGCAGGATGACGACCAGCATCGCCCCGATCGCCCAGCCGACGGCGGCGAGGTTTTTCTGCTCGATGGCGAGCGCGATATAGGAGCCGACGCCGGGCAGCGTGATCGTGGTGTTGCCGACACTGATCGCTTCCGAGGCGACGACGAAGAACCAGCTCCCCGACATCGACACCATCATGTTCCAGATGAGCTGTGGCATGGCGAACGGCACTTCGACGCGCCAGAAATGCATCCACCGCGACAGCCGAAACATGCGCGAGGCTTCGGTCAGCTCCGCCGGCACCGTGCGCAGCGACTGATAGAAGCTGAACGCCATGTTCCAGGCCTGGCTGGTGAAGATGGCGAAGATCGCGGCGAACTCGGCGCCGAGCACCCGGCCGGGCGCCAGCGACAGGAAGAACACCACCGTCACCGAGATGAAGCCGAGGATCGGCACCGACTGCAGGATGTCGAGCAGCGGCACCAGGAGCTTCTCGGCGCTGCGGCTCTTCGCCGCCAGCGTCGCATAAGTGAACGTGAAAATGAGCGACAGCCCGAGCGCCAGGAACATGCGCAGCGTCGTGCGGGCCGCATATTCGGGCAGATTGCCGGGCGCGAGCGAAACCGGCGCGCGCTGCAATTCGGAGAGCGGCGCCAGCAGATTGCGGCTCGCTTCGGCGAAGAAGATCAGCACGCCGAAAGTCAGCAGCACCGCCAGCGCGTCCCAATGCGTGATCCGCGCCCGGCCGACATCGATGGAAATCGGGATGCTGCCACGCATGATTGGGGATTCCGGCCGGAAGCCGCGGCGGATCAGCGGCCCCCACGGTTTAGTGTGCCCGCGCGACAGTCTCAAGCTCTCCGATTGCGGGAATGTGTCGAGACCTCGTCGCGGCTCAGACCGCCACCCATCGATCTTTATGGAATTCCTATATCCGCAGCCCCCTCCCCATCTCGAAAACCTATGCCGATCGTGACAATTGGTTGCGCTCGAAGACCAAGGGAGCGCTCCGATGATGGACGTGATCATGGTTGCGATCGCGATCGGCCTGTTCGCCGTGACGATCGGCTACGCCTACGCCTGCGAACGATTGTGAGGAGGCGCACATGCTCTTCGACTATAGCCTCGCCGCGCTCGTGACCATTGGGCTCACCACCTATCTCACTTACGCGCTGCTGCGGCCCGAGCAGTTCTGATCACGAGACAACGAGATCGTGTCATGACCTTCATCGGCTGGATTCAAATCGCGCTTTTCTGCCTCATCGTGGTCGCGCTGGTGAAGCCGCTCGGCGCCTATATGACGCGCGTGTTCAACGGACAAAGCACGTTCCTATCGCCGATCCTGCAGCCAGTGGAGCGCGTGCTCTATGCGGTCGGCGGCATCGAGGCGAAGCGCGAGCAGCACTGGCTCACCTACACAGTCGCGATGCTGTTCTTCCACATCGGCGGCTTTGCCATCCTCTACGCATTGATGCGCCTGCAGGCGGCGTTGCCGTTCAATCCCGCAGATCAGTCGGCAGTCGCACCCGATCTGAGCTTCAACACCACGGTGAGCTTCATCACCAACACCAACTGGCAGAACTACGGCGGCGAAAGCACGCTGTCCTATCTCGTGCAGATGCTCGGCCTCACGCACCAGAATTTCCTCTCGGCGGCGACCGGCATCGTACTCGCGGTCGCGCTCATTCGCGGCTTCGCGCGGCACTCGGCGCGGACGGTTGGCAATTTCTGGGTCGATATCACCCGCTGCACGCTCTACATCCTCCTCCCGCTCTGCATCCCCTATGCGCTGTTCCTGGTTTGGCAGGGCATCCCGCAGACGCTCGGCGCCTATGTCGATGCCGTAACACTCGAAGGCGCCAAGCAGACCATCGCGGTCGGTCCGGTCGCCTCGCAGGTCGCGATCAAGATGCTGGGCACCAATGGTGGCGGCTTCTTCAACGCCAACGCCGCGCACCCGTTCGAAAATCCGACTGCGCTGGCGAATTTCGTGCAGATGATCTCGATCTTCGCCATCGGCGCCGCGCTCACCAACGTGTTCGGCCGCATGGTCGGCGACGAGCGCCAGGGTTGGGCCATCCTCGCGGTGATGGGCGTGCTCTTTATCGCCGGCGTGGTCGCCACCTACTGGGCTGAGGCGCACGGCAACGACGCGCTCACCGCGCTCGGACTGTCCGGCGGCAACATGGAAGGCAAGGAAGTCCGCTTCGGCATCGTCGCCTCCGCGCTGTTCGCTGTGGTCACCACCGCGGCCTCCTGCGGCGCGGTCAATGCCATGCATGACAGCTTCACCGCGCTCGGCGGCATGATCCCGCTGATCAACATGCAGCTCGGCGAGATCATCATCGGCGGCGTCGGCGCCGGCCTCTACGGCATGCTGCTGTTCGTCATTCTCTCGGTGTTCGTCGCCGGGCTGATGGTCGGGCGCACGCCCGAATATGTCGGCAAGAAGATCGAGGCCAAGGAAGTGAAGATGGCGATGCTCGCCATCCTCGTCCTGCCGCTGATGTATCTCGGCTGGACCGCGGTCGCCGTGGTTTATCCGCCGGCAGTCGCCTCGATGGCCAATCCCGGCCCGCACGGCTTCACCGAGGTGCTCTACGCCTACACCTCGCAGACCGGCAACAATGGCTCGGCTTTCGCGGGCCTGACCGGGAACACGCCGTTCTACAACGTCACCGGCGCCATCGCGATGTTCGTCGGGCGTTTCTGGATGATCATCCCGGCCATGGCCATCGCCGGCGCGCTCGCCGAGAAGAAATCCGTGCCGCCGTCCGCCGGCACCTTTCCGACGACGGGCGGACTGTTCGTCGGGCTCGTCGTCGGCGTGATCCTCATTGTCGGCTGCCTCACCTTCTTCCCCGCGCTCGCTTTGGGCCCGATCGTCGAGCATCTGGCGATGGGTGCCGGCACCCTCTTCTCGTCGAATTGATCCGGGAGTCGTCCGCCATGGAAACCGCTCAGATCCGCAAGCGCATGCCGGTGTCGGCGCTGCTCGATCCGAAGATCGTGCTGCCCGCGTTCGGCTCGGCTTTCGTCAAGCTCGATCCGCGCACCATGATCAAGAACCCGGTGATGTTCGTGCTCGAGGTGGTCAGCGCGCTCACCACCATCATCCTGATCCGTGATCTGATCACCGGCAGCGGCCAGAGCATCGGCTTCGAAGTGCAGATCATCGTCTGGCTGTGGTTCACCGTGCTGTTCGCCAATTTCGCCGAAGCCATCGCCGAAGGCCGCGGCAAGGCGCAGGCCGACGCTCTGCGCAAGCAGCGCACCACCACGCAGGCGAAGCTGCTCACCGGGCAGGGCCGCGTGTTCAAGATGGTTGCGAGCACCAGCCTCAAGGTGGGCGATCTCGTGCTGGTCGAGGCCGGTGATGTGATCCCCTCCGACGGCGAGATCGTCGAAGGAATCGCTTCCGTCAACGAAGCGGCCATCACCGGTGAATCTGCGCCCGTGATCCGCGAATCCGGCGGCGACCGCTCGGCGGTCACTGGCGGCACGCAGGTGTTGTCCGACTGGATCCGCGTGCGCATCACGGCGGCGCCCGGCTCGACCTTCCTCGATCGCATGATCAGGCTCGTCGAAGGCGCCGAGCGGCAGAAGACGCCGAACGAGATCGCACTGAACATCCTGCTCGCGGGACTGACCATCATCTTCGTGTTCGCGACGGTCACCATCCCGAGCTACGCCGCTTATGCCGGCGGCTCGATCTCCGTCGTGGTGCTGGTCGCGTTGTTCGTCACGCTCATTCCGACCACCATCGGCGCGCTGCTCTCCGCCATCGGCATTGCCGGCATGGATCGCCTGGTGCGCTTCAACGTGCTCGCCATGTCCGGCCGCGCGGTCGAGGCCTCAGGCGACGTCGACACCCTTCTCCTCGACAAAACCGGCACCATCACCCTCGGCAACCGTCAGGCCACAGCGTTCCGCCCGATCCGAGGCGTCAGCGAGCATGAGCTGGCCGACGCATCGCAGCTTGCCTCACTCGCTGACGAAACGCCGGAAGGCCGCTCCATCGTCGTGCTCGCCAAGGAAAAGTACGGCCTGCGCGGGCGCGACGTCGCCGAAATGCAGGGCAAGTTCATTCCCTTCACCGCGCAGAGCCGCATGAGCGGCATGGAGGTCGGCTCCTCCTGGATCCGCAAGGGCGCGGTCGATGCTGTCATCAAGTTTGTCGGCAATGTCGGCGCCGAAGTGGTGCGCGAGCTCACCGGCATTTCCGATGAGATCGCGAAGTCCGGCGGCACGCCGCTGGCGGTCGCCAAGGACGGCAAGCTCCTCGGCGTGATCCAGCTCAAGGACATCATCAAGGGCGGCATCCGCGAGCGCTTCGCCGAGCTGCGAAGGATGGGCATCCGCACGGTGATGATCACGGGCGACAATCCGATGACCGCCGCCGCGATTGCCGCCGAAGCCGGCGTGGACGATTTCCTCGCCCAGGCCACGCCAGAGGACAAACTGCGGCTCATTCGCGAGGAGCAAGGCAAGGGCCGCCTCGTCGCCATGTGCGGCGACGGCACCAATGACGCGCCGGCACTCGCCCAAGCAGATGTCGGCGTCGCCATGAACACCGGCACGCAGGCGGCGCGCGAGGCCGGCAACATGGTCGACCTCGATTCCAACCCGACCAAGCTCATCGAGATCGTCGAGATCGGCAAGCAATTGCTGATGACGCGCGGCGCGCTGACCACCTTCTCGATCGCCAACGACGTGGCGAAATATTTCGCCATCATCCCAGCGATGTTCCTCGCTTTCTATCCGCAGCTGCAGGCGCTCAACATCATGCGCCTGTCTACACCGACCAGCGCCATCCTCTCGGCCGTCATCTTCAACGCGCTGATCATCATCGCGCTCATTCCGCTGGCGCTCAAAGGCGTCGCCTATCGCCCGATCGGTGCCGGCCCGCTGCTGCAGCGCAATCTGCTGATCTATGGCGTCGGCGGCGTGATCATTCCCTTCGTCAGCATCAAGGCGATCGATCTTCTCGTCACCGCCTTGCACCTCGCCTGAGCTTCCAGTCAATGCAAAGCGTCGCCACACACTCTGACGTCATGCCCCGCGAAGGTGGGGCATCCAGTACACGCCGATATGGCAGCGATTACTGGATCGCCCGCCTTCGCGGGCGACGACGCCGAATACGTTGCTCTGCTTGAGGAGAACGACCATGTTGCGAGAAATCCGCCCTACGATCGTGTTCATCGTCGCCCTCACCTTGCTCACCGGTCTTGCCTATCCGTTGGCGATCACCGGCATTGCGCAGGCGGTCTTCCCCGGTAAGGCACAAGGCAGCCTGATCGCGCAGAACGGCAAAGTCATCGGCTCCGCGCTGATCGGCCAGGTCTTCACCAGCGACAAATACTTCCACGGTCGGCCCTCCGCTACGAACACGCCCGATCCAAAGGACCCGATGAAAAATATCGACGCGCCGTACAACGCAGCGAACTCTGGCGGCTCCAATCTCGGCCCGACCAACAAGGCGCTCATCGACCGGGTGAAGGGCGACGTCGACAAGGTCAGGGCGGAGAACCCGTTGGCGGCTGTGCCGATCGACCTCGTCACCACCTCCGGCAGCGGGCTTGATCCCGATATCTCCCCCGAAGCCGCGCTATTTCAGGTGTCCCGCGTCGCCAAGGCCCGTAATATGCCGGTGGAGCGCGTGCGCGCGCTGGTCCAGGAGCACACCGAGGGGCGTACCCTCGGCCTGTTCGGCGAGCCGCGCGTCAACGTGCTGCTCTTGAACCTGGCGCTGGACAAGGTCTCGGCGAAGTAAGAGAGCCAAGCAGACGACGCACTGGATGGCAGATCGCGATCTCGACCAACGGCCGTCGCCGGAAGCCCTGCTCGAAGCCGCCCGGCGCGAGGACTCGCGTGCCGGACGGCTGCGCATTTTCGTCGGCGCCGCGCCCGGCGTCGGCAAGACCTATTCGATGCTGGAGACCGCCCGCGCCCGCCGGAAGGACGGCTACGACATCGTTATCGGCGTGGTCGAGACCCACGGCCGCAAGGAGACTGAAGCGCTCGTCGACGGTCTCGAGGTCGTTCCGCGCACGCGCATCGACTACAAAGGCCAGTCGCTCGAGGAAATGGATATCGACGCTATCCTCACGCGGCATCCGCAGATCGTGCTGGTCGACGAGCTCGCGCACACCAACGCACCGGGCAGCCGGCACCCCAAGCGCTACCTCGATGTCGAAGAGCTGCTCAATGCCGGCATCGACGTCTACACCACCGTCAACATCCAGCACATCGAAAGCCTGAACGACGTCGTCGCGCAAATCACCCGCGTGCGCGTGCGCGAGACCGTGCCCGACGGTATCTTCGATCGCGCCGACGCGGTCGAGCTTATCGACCTCACCCCCGACGACCTCATCCAGCGGCTGAAAGAAGGCAAGGTCTACGTCCCCAGACAGGCCGAGCGGGCGCTGGAGCATTTCTTCTCGCCGGCGAACCTGACGGCGCTCCGCGAGCTTGCTTTGCGCCGCACCGCCGATCGCGTCGACGAGCAGCTGCTCACCCAGATGCAGGCGCGCGCCATCCAAGGACCCTGGGCCGCCGGCGAGCGTTTCCTGGTCTGCATCAGCGAAGACCCGCGCTGTGCCGGGCTTGTGCGCTTCACGCGGCGGCTTGCCGACCGCATGCATGCGCCGTGGACGGCGCTTTATGTGGAGACGCGGCGCAGCCTGCAGCTCACCGAGGAACAGCGCGATCGCATCGCCGACACGCTGCGGCTCGCCCAGGCGCTCGGCGGCGAGCCGGTCACCATTCCCGGCGGCGACCGAAGCATCGCCGAGGATGTCATCGCCTATGCCCGCGCCAACAACGTGACCGAGATCGTCATCGGCAAGTCCTCGCGCACGCGATGGTTCGAGATCCTGCATGGGTCGGTGGTGCACGACCTGGTGCGTAGCGCCGGGACGATCAGTGTCCATGTCATCGCTGGCGAGCAAATCGCCGGCGACGCGATGCCGAAGAAGACTGTGCGCGCGGCGGAAACGCCGAGCAGTCTCGACCTACGCTCCTATCTGATGGCCACTCTCGCCGTCGCGATCGGCGGGGTGGCCAGCTGGGTGATCCAGCCGCTATTCGGCATCGAGAATGTCGGCCTCGTCTTCATGACCTCGATCGTCGCGGTTGCCGTCCGCTTCGGGCTCTGGCCGTCGCTTTACGCCAGCGTCGTAGCCTCGCTGGCCTATAATTTCTTCTTCCTGCCGCCGATCTACACCTTCACCATCACCGATCCGACCAATGTCGCGGCCTTCGTCCTGTTCACGGTGATGGCCGTGCTCGTCTCCAACGTCGCCGCGCGCGTGCGCACCCAGGCGCTGACCGCAATGCAGCGGGCGCGCACGACGGAATCGCTCTACGTCTTTAGCCGCAAGCTTGCCGGCGTCGGCACCCTCGACGATGTGCTCTGGGCGACCGCGTATCAAATCGCCTTGATGTTGCGCGTTCGCGTGGTGCTGCTGCTGCCGGAAAACGGCAGCATCGCTGTGGCGGCTGGCTACCCGCCGGAAGACATCCTCGACGACGCCGACATCGCCGCGGCGAAATGGGCCTGGCAGAACAACCGCGCGGCCGGACGCGGCTCCGATACGCTTCCCGGCGCCCGGCGGCTGTTCCTACCCATGCGCACCGGCCGCGGCGCCATCGGCGTCATCGGCATCGACAGCGACAAGTCCGGCCCGATCCTCACGCCCGACGAGCGACGCCTGCTCGATGCCCTGATCGACCAAGGCGCGCTCGCCATCGAGCGCGTCTACCTCGTGCAGGACATGGACCGCGTGCAGCGCACGGTGGAAACCGAGCGTCTGCGCTCGGCGCTGCTCACCTCGATCTCCCACGATCTGAAGACGCCGCTCGCCGCGATCCTCGGCGCCGCCGGCACCTTGCGCGACCTGTCCGCCAAGCTCTCCGTGGGCGAGCAGAGCGAGCTCCTCGGCACCATCGTCGATGAATCGGAACGGCTCAACCGCTTCATCGCCAATCTGCTCGACATGACCAGACTCGAATCCGGCGCAATCACGCCGAATGCCGCATTGCACGACCTCGGCGAGATTGTCGGCAGCGCGCTCAGACGTGCCGGCAAGATCCTCAGCGGCCATACTGTTGACGTCGATCTCGAAGCCGAGCTGCCGATGCTCAAGGTGGATGCCGTGCTGTTCGAGCAGGCGCTGTTCAATCTGGTCGACAACGCCGCCAAATATGCGCCGGCCGGAACGATCATTCGCCTGCGTGGACGGCGCGAAGGCGACGAAGTGGCGCTGCAGATCGCCGATGAGGGCGACGGCATTCCCGAGAGCGAGCTCGAGCGCATCTTCGACAAGTTCTATCGGGTGCAAAAGGCCGACCAGGTGCGCGCCGGCACCGGCCTCGGCCTCGCCATCGCGCGTGGCTTCGTCGAGGCCATGCACGGCACCCTCACGGCAGCCAACCGGCCCGACCGCAAGGGGGCGGTGTTCACCGTGCGCCTGCCCGTCCCGGCGGTGGCGACCCAACTGGACACCGCAGCATGAGTGCCGCCGCGCTGCGCATTCTCGTCGTCGACGACGAACCACCGATCCGCAAGCTCCTGCGCATGGGCCTGAGCACACAAGGCTACGAGGTCATCGAGGCGCCCAACGGCAAGACCGCGCTCGAGAGCCTGGAGGACAAGCCCGACTTGGTCATCCTCGATCTTGGCCTGCCCGACATCGGTGGCATCGAGCTTCTGCGCAAGATCCGCGAGCGTTATGACGGCCTCCCTGTTGTCGTCCTCTCCAGCCGCGACGACGAATCCGGCAAGGTGCAGGCGCTCGATCTCGGCGCCGACGACTATGTGACCAAGCCGTTCGGCATGGAGGAGCTCCTCGCGCGCATGCGCGCCGCGCTGCGGCATCAGCTGCAGGTGCATGGCGAGCGGCCGGTGTTCCGCGTCGGCGAGCTCTCCGTCGATCTCGTGCGCCGCATCGTCAAGCTGCGCGAAACCGAGGTGAAGCTATCGCCCAAGGAATACGATCTCCTCCGCATTCTCGTGCAGCACGCCGGAAAAGTGCTCACGCATAAATTCCTCCTTGGCGAGCTGTGGGACGAGCTCGTCGACGCGCAATATCTGCGCGTTTATGTACGTCAGCTGCGGCAAAAGATCGAAGTCGATCCCGAGCGACCGCAATATGTCGTGACCGAAACCGGCATCGGCTATCGGTTCAAGGCGCCGGATTGAGCCGAGGCGATGTGGAAATCGTTAGCAACCCCGTTGGCATCGTGTTGGTAACACGCCTTTGCGCTTTTCTTCTCGCACAGACACCTATAACAACGTTTATCCCGCTCCATTACCAAGGGGCGTCTGCGCAAGCGTCTACAGTCGCGGGGCGGGTGCGATGGCCGAATAACGGGTGAGCTTAGACGAGCACCCAATCCATTCGGCGGTGAAGTCGTGATGCTCCCGGTGCACAGAACCCGTGCATCACGGAGGGCGTGGTCTACCAGGTTCAGGTCGAGCTACCGGCCGGACCCGGTGAGTACTCTCCCCAGAGCGGTGGATAGAAGGTAGGAACACTTCCACCGGGGGGCTTGCGAAATAAGCCGTAACCCATCGCGCGCGGGATATCTCGATCCGACGAGACCTGCGGTTGACTACCCACTTAGCCTTCGTTTCGCGAGGAACGAAGGTCCGTGGATCTCGCTGATCCCCGGCATCCCGCGCGCCCTTGGTTCTCTTCAAGCGGCGCTGAATTTCAAAAACAGCGTCGTGCTGAAAGTGCGAA
>Ga0070741_10000707_pt1 | contig 113983 bp, 123 predicted proteins | sample Coa_R1_4_FD_66440 | JGI IMG/M metagenome (GOLD analysis project Ga0070741, IMG submission 66440) | Surface soil microbial communities from Centralia Pennsylvania, which are recovering from an underground coalmine fire - Coalmine... | ecosystem: Environmental > Terrestrial > Soil >... | reverse complement strand
CGAGCACCAGGCGATCGCCGGCGGCGGCTGGCTCAGGCAGCTGTATCACCAGGTGGCGCTGAATGTCGGCGCCCACGCGCGCGAACAGCGCTGGCCAGGCCTTGAAGCGCCAGGCGCGAGCGACTGCCAGTCTGCCCTCGCCGTCAGGTTTGTCTTCAGTGCTCATGAGGCGATTCCTTCTTTGGGCCAGGTTCAGAGCGCGGCGCGCGCCCCCAGCCAACGTGATGGCCTGCCGGCTTGGTCTTCAGCCAGTATTGGCTGCGACCGCCAACGTATGGCGCATCGAGCTTCTTGGCAACTATGCCTTCCAGATTCTGGCTGAGCGCCCACTGATAGAACGCCGGCGCATTCCCCTCAATGTAATCCACAAAGCCCAGGATGGGATGCTTGGGCGGGATGAGCTCTCGTAGCCGCCGCTTTCGTTCAAGGTACGCTTGGCCTCGGAGATCTGCAGCGCCCAGGGCGAGCAGATCGAAAGCAAACAGGACGGCGCGATTGGCGTTCTTCTTGCGGCCACGCAGTGCCTCGAAGTCCGGAATGCCCGCGTCGTCGATCACGCAGAGCTCTGCGTCGACGATCCAAGCACCCGGCAACGCCTCTAGGGCACGCGTCACTCGCGGAAACCAATCCGTTGCGTCCGAGTTGCCGCGGCTGCGCAGCCGAACTTTGCCGAGGTTGCGGCTGGCAAGGACTCTCCACCCGTCGTATTTGATTTCCAATCCGTATCCGGGCCTCGTCTTTGCCGGTGCGCTCGATGCAATCATGAATTCGACGGCGCCAGGATCGACCGACAGCTCCTCGACAGGAGAGCCATTTCGGGTAAGTTGGATGCCCTGCGAGGGGCCGCTCCTCGGCTTCTGCTTCACCTATTCTCCCAGCCGCTGGTCGCCGGGGGCCTTCAGCGCCCGCTGGTGCCCCGCTTCGTCGGACTCGCCTTCGGTTTGGCGGCGCCAGCCTGCGGAGTTTTTGTCGCGCCTTTGCGCAGGCCTAGCCTAAGGCCGCCTGTTTTTGTCAACCATTGATCTTTGGTTCTGCTCATCTGTGACCTCCGGGTATATCGGGCAAAGATTCGTTCCTTTTGCCCCGCGTCTAGCATAGTCTAGTGTGATGGGCGGTTGATCCAGGTCGCCCGCCCCCCCTTCGTCGATGGAGGCGACATGCGCGCCCTGCTTCACAACACCAGCACGTCAGAATGCTTCGAAATCCTTGATCCGGACGACTACGCCGCCATGATGAAGGATCCTGCTATCGAGGACGTGACCGGCATCCTCGACCACGAGCGCGCCTGGCGCCAACGAGCCGCGGCCGCCACGGCCCGTCCGCTGGACCCAGTGAAGGAGTACTTGGCCCGTGCGGTGAAGCACTACGACAAGACGGGGGCTCGTACAGGTAACCCGCCCTGGCGTTGAGGACAGCGAAGGCACCTTCGCGCACGCTGTTCTGGGCGTCGGTGTAGTAGCCGCTGTTGAATGTGCGCCAGGGCTTCGTGCGCGTCGGCACGGCGCTGTTCGGTCGAATGGCGTCGGGCGCTGAGCTTGTCGAGATCCATTGCTGGGACAGTGGGTCAGAGTTTGCGGGTGCGGATGTAGTGGGCCAGCTCAGGACGATGCGGCCAGCACGGCCTCGCGTTGAGCCTGGTTCAACCTGTAAAACCAGGCGTTGAGGGGATCGAGGTACTGCTGCCCCACCTCGCTCACCAAGTCCCAACGCTCAATGGCAAACGCCACCATGAGCTGCTCGCTCGTCGAGCCGGCCGGCAGCGTCCCTTGGAAGTTGCGCGCCACCCTGTTCGGACAGAATCTCCTGGGAAGCCGCTATCACACCCTCAACCAAGCCACGGACTTCGGGACCTACGGTGTGCGGATCAGTTGGGACCTCTAGTCTAGGTGTTTCAGCCGGCGCCTCTACGAACCGCCGGGTTCCTACCAAGGCGCTGCATCGTTCTGTCGTAGCTGGTGGGCCCGCTCGCCCTTTCATTTCTTATTCGCGGGCAACGCGCCGTGCAGGAACACTTGTACCGCGTCGCCCACCAGTTTGTTGATCTCGCTCGGTTTAGGCGTCGATGACCCGGCGATCGTTTGGCGAAGGAGTTGTTCACCCCCGAGCATGTCGAGAAACAGGCTGGTCAGGCGCCGCGGCAAAGGACCACGCAATCGGCCTGCCTCTTGTGCTTTTTTGAAGCAAGATGCAATCGCGTCGCGGGCCTGGTCCGGACCCGCCTTGAACCAGCGCTTACTCACACTCGGGAAGCGCGCCGATTCAGCAATGATCATCCGGTGCTGCCGCACCGCGTTCGGGGTGAGCAAAGCGGTGAGGTAGCGCCGCCCGATCTGGACCAAGGCTTCCTCCGGATCGGCTGCCTCAAGATCCATTCCATCGAATGGCCGCCCGGCTCGCACGCCCAATTCCTTTACGACGGCAGCAAACAAATCGGCCTTTCCGCCGAAGTGCTTGTAGACGTTGGTCTTGGTGCCGCCGGCCCGCGCAACAATGGTATCCACACTGACGGCCTCGTATCCCTTCGCCAGGAACAACTCCGTGGCAACCTGGAGGAGCTGCTCCCGTTTGGCCTCCGAACGGCTTTGTCTTTTTCCAGCCATCTCTGTCCCCTTGTTTGATCGCGCTACGTACGATCCACGATTTGCAGCGTAAGTTCTTGAGCTCGGCCGTGTTCCCGCAGCTGCGCTGCGCGCCAGCTCTACAACGCTTCTACCGCTGAAATCTCCTCGAGACTTACGGAGGCTGACTTAATATCGTCGATGAATTCAATGCGGGGATCAGCCACTTCGCTTTCGTTTAACTCGAAACTGAGCGATATAGAGCCGCTAGTTCTCAAGGTGGCGTCTTGCGCGATTCGGCAGACTGCCAGTCCTGGCCCGCGTGCCAAGCGGGCCTCTGACACTCCAGGCGTCATCACAAGCTGAGTAAGTTGCATACTACTTTCGGCCTCGTATTCAACTTCTGCTTCGAGCTCACAAGTGAAAGGGAGGACCAATATGTCGACGGCTAGCATCCGGGCCGCCTCATAGTGCAGATCTAGACGAGTCACCGTGTCGACACGCGCAACGACGACATCGGAAATAGCCTGCTTGAAGATACCTCTGTCAAATGTTCTGGACGGAGCCTCTTTGAGAAGCACTTTATAGATCGCGCCGCGAAGCAAAGTGTCGTAGGCGTACAAATTGTCTTGGAGTTGCTGTAGCTTTATCTCGTGTGAGAATTCCTTGTTGTGGGCATTAAACTCCGCTGTCGTCACGAAGACATCGAGGCTTTCAAAGCATTCAACACCTTGGATTGCTTTGAAAGCTGACGCCAGACGTTTGTCCTGAGAAACGACATGCAGTTTAGCCGTCGGTCCAAAATCCCTCTGCAATTCCTTTGCGACATCGTCAACTACATGCCAGATGAACGCGTCGGGGATATCTTCCCTATTCTTTAGCCCTTTAAACGGCGGCTCGCCCCTGAAGTAGGCGTCAAACACTTTCCTGCCGTGTGTAGGGGCCACTTGGTGCATCGTGCCTTTGTGAGTACGAATCCACTCTAAGAACTCACTGTCAACAGCGCTGATGGCCTCGGCTTCAATCGCTGACAGGCTGATTTCCAGACTATTGAGGGATTCGCTAGTCTTTGGAAGGCGACGTTGAATACTGGCTACAGCTTTTTTCGCTTGGGCGATTTCCATTTTCAGTTCTTCAACTCGTGCGGTTGAGAACTCGCGTTCGACTACATAAGGAATGTGCAGCCGTAAATAGCCCGCCGCCGCTAGCTTTTCAATACTCCGAAAAGCAGCTCGGTCTCGGCGCGGGTACGCCCTAAATACAGTCGTGTCCATCAACAGGTGAATCACTACTAGGGTGAATGGCACTTACTTAAGCCGCTGAAGGCAGGCGTGCGATGGCAAGGCACTGAGTGTAAAGAGAAAGGCCGGCTCCTAGCTGGGTAAGATTGATGTCGCCAAACAGTCGATCCACTCAACAGGGAGACAGCCTTGAGCCATCGTAATGGTGCTGCGCATCAGCGGCAACAGCGGCGGGGCATTCGACAGCGGGCAGCGCGGCTTCAAGCGGTGGATTTCTTCAACGCACTGACCAGCTCACAGTTGCTGGAGGTCACCGAATCGTACCTGCCGGCGCACCGCGAGCGGCTGTATCCACCCACCCAGACGCTGTCGATGTTCTTGAAGCAGGTACTGGAGCAAGACAGCTCGTGTCAGAAGGCGGTGAACGCCTGGGCGGCGCAGCGTGCGATGGAAGGACTGAGCGTATCGAGCATACGCACCGGCGCCTACTGCAAGGCGCGTGGGCGATTACCGGTGGAGATGGTGATGGGGCTGGCGCGGCATATCGCCGATCAACTGCATCGACAGGCCCAGCCATGCTGGCGGTGGCGGGGCCGAACGGTGAAGCTGGTCGACGGCACTGGAATTTCGATGCCGGATACGCGGCAGAATCAGTCCTGCTATCCGCAGCCGAGCAGCCAAGCTGAAGGGGCGGGTTTCCCACTGGCACGACTGACCAGCGTGATCTGCCTGTCCACCGGGGCGGTGCTGGACGCAGCGATGGGACCCAGCTCGGGCAAGCGGAACAGCGAATTGGGCCTGTTTCGCGGATTGCTGGGAGCCCCTATCCACGGGCGATGTGCTGCTGGCTGACGCGCTATACGCCAGCTTCTGGACCGTCGCCACGCTGCAGGCAGCCGGCGTGGACCTGCTGTGTGAACAACACGGTTTCCGCAACACGGATTTTCGCCGTGGTCAGTCACTGGGCCGACGCGATCATGTGGTGCGCTGGCCCAAGCCGGACCGGCCAGATTGGATGACCCGGGCGGAGTACGAGACCTTCCCGGATACCATCACCGTCCGCGAGGTGAGGGTCCAGAGCAAAATCCTGGTGACCACGCTGCTCGATCACCGCAAGGTCCCCAAAGCCGAGTTGTCGCAGCTGTATGCCCGGCGCTGGAATGTCGAACTGGACCTGCGAAACATCAAAACCACCTTAGGCATGGACGTCTTGAGCTGCCTGTCGCCGCAGATGGTGAAAAAGGAGCTGTGGGTCTACCTGCTGGCCTATAACCTGATCCGTCTGCTGATGGCTCAGGCGGCACAGGATGCCGGTGTACATCCACGCCAACTGAGCTTCAAACACACCGTGCAGCTCTCCATCGCCTGGCTCTCCCAGCCCAGGCCCGGCCGCACTGGAGATGTGCTGCTCCGGCTGATCGCGCAGCTACGCGTTGCAAACAGGCCCGACCGATTAGAGCCGCGTGCTCGCAAGCGAAGACCCAAGTCCTACCCTTGGCTCAAGGTCTCTCGCACTGAGGCACGCCGGCAGATTCGTGTCCATGGGCATCTGCTTGCCGCTTAAGTAAGTGCCATTCCTACTAGGGTCCTTTCACGGCACGGTTACCAATTATGCAGCCGGGTGCAGCCGGGAGGTCTTACTTCTTGCCGGGCTTTTCCTTCGCGGAGGCGCCGCCCGCAAGGGCAGGCGTTTGCTGCGCACGAACGGCCGCCAGCTCAGCGCGCAGCGCTTCCTCGCGCTGCTGCAGGTCCGTGGCGCGCTCCTGGGCGGCGCCGGCGCGGGCGGACTCGGTGGCCAGCTGCTTCCTCGTCTCCGCGTGCTGGTCGCGCTCCTTGTCCAGCCGCTCGCGCAGCTCGTTGCGTTCGCGCTCGGCGCCGGCGTGCTGCGCCTGCAGCTGCTGCACCTGGCGGCGCAGTTCTTCCAGCGAAGCGTTGGCCGCGGCCAGGCCGCGCTCGGCGTCGACGCGGGCGGTGCGCTCCGCTTCGCCGCGCGCGAGCTGGTCCTGGCGCTCGCTGCGCAGGGTGGCGGCCTCGGCCTCGGCCGCTTCGGTCTTGAGGCGCGCCTGCGCGAGGTCGACGCGCGCCGTTTCCGCGGCCTGGCGCTCCTGGGCGATCACGCCCTGCAGGCGCTCCAGCTCCTTCTGCTGCTCGGTGTTCTGGCCGGCGAGGCGGTCACGCTCGGTGGTCAGCTCGGCGAGCTGTTCGCGCAGGTCGGAGATCTCCGACTCCAGCTGCTGACCGGAGCGGGCCAGTTCCTCGGCGGTGCGCAGGGCGTCGTCCAGGCGCTCCAGCAGCTCAGCCTGGGCGCCGGCCTTCACCCGTTCCAGCTCGTCCAGGACGGCGCGGGCGATGGCCGGTGGCATCCCGGCCTCGGCCTGCGGCGGCAGCGGCCGCTGCGCCTCCCATTTCTGCAGGTGCATGTGGATGGTATTGGGCGAGCCGGTGTTGCCCAGCTTCTCGCGCACGGCCTTGAGGGTGGGCTTGGAGCTGCCCGCCACCAGGGCGTCGGCGGCGGCGGCGACTTGATCGTAGGTGATTCCGGTACGTGCCATGGAAATGCTCTCGGGGCCGGCGGTTGGTATTCGTATCGTAGCGCATACCGTACCGTAACTCAATCATATTTCATATCGTATATACAGAATACGATATGAAATAACACGTCCGATAATGGCAGTTATGAGCTGTGGATGTTTATTGGTAGAGTAGGGGACGTGAACGAAGAACCCGCCCTCGACGCCCCTTCCCGCGCCCTCGCCGAGCCCGCGGCGGCCCCAGCGCTGATTTCCGGCTTCCTGGCCGCCGTCGACGCCGATCCGATGCTGCGGGCGTCGATGGACGGCCTGCAGCGCCTGATCGCGCTGGGCCCGCAGCTCGACCCGGCGTACGCGCGCAACACGCAGCGGGCCTGGGTCGCCGACATGCGCATCTGGATGGGCTACTGCCTGGCCACGGGCACGCCGGTGCTGCCGGCGACCTTGGACGGGCTGCGCGGCTTCCTTGAGGACGGGATCGCGCGCGGCCGCAAGCGCGCGACCCTCAACCGCTACTTGTCGACCCTGGCCACCGCCCACGAACTTGCCGAGCTGCCCTGGCCGCTGCACACCCGGAGCGGCAAGCTGATGTGGCAAGGGCTGCGCAAGCAGCTGAGCAAGCGCCAGGACCAGGCCACGGGGCTGACGGTCGAGCGGATCGAGGCGGTGATCGCCGCGCTCGACGTGCGCCAGCTACGCGACGCGCGTGACGCGGCGCTGCTGCAGCTGGCGTGGGAGACGATGGCGCGGGCCTCGGAGCTCGTGGGATTCAGCACCGGCGACGTGTCGGCCGAGCCGGACGGCACCGGCCGCATCCTCATCGGCCGCAGCAAGACCGATCAGGAAGGCGAAGGCGCGCTGCTGAATCTGTCGGTCGCGTGCCTGGCGCGGGTGAGGCACTGGACGGCGCTGGCCGGGCTCGAAGAGGGACCGCTGTTTCGATCGGTGCCGTACCGCAAGAACCAACTCGCCGGCGGGCCGCTGTCCGAACGCGACGTGTCGCGGATCTTTCGGCGGCTGGTCGGTCGCGCTGAGCTCGGGCTGGAGAAGATCTCCGCCCACAGCACGCGCGTGGGGGCGGCACAGGACCTCCTGGCGGCCGACTATGCGCTGCCGCGGATCATGCAGCAGGGTCGGTGGAAAACGCCGCGCATGGTGCTGCACTACGGCGAGCGCATCGATGCTGGACGCAGCGCCATGGCGGACTTCACCAGCAAGCGACGCAAGCGTGACGAATGACAAGAGCTCGGGCGTATTGGGGGGCAGGTCGGTGAAGACCCGAGCGTTGTCGGCAGGTTGCGCATGCGCAACTCTTCTCACTGGTTTTGAAGACTAAACGCGCGTGGAGCTGCACGACGTACCGTAAGGAGCGAAACTTCATTGGAGCCACTATGACCCTGTTTGCATAAGGGCCTATGTCCGGCACCATGGAGCGAGTCGGCAGGACAACTGGGGGAGTGTCCGATGGAGTTGGACAAATTCAAGCTGGAATCCCTGGATACGGCGATCGTCGCCATCCTATTGCTGGTGCCGGGCTTCGTGATGCGGGCTGTCACCGGCCAGGCGCTGGACCGGAAGCGCGCGGAGGCGGAGCTGCAGCTGGTCGAGCTGGTGGTGCGCAGCCTGCTGTGCGACGCGGTGCTGCTGGCCGGGCTCATGCTGCTCGGCGTGATCCGGTCTAACAAGGACATCGAGGATCTGTCTGCCGCCACGTTGGGCCACCTCGGGGTGCTGCTGCTCGGCGTGTTCGTGGTGCCCATACTGCTCGGCTGCGTGGAGGCGGTGCTGATCGCGCGTTGGCGCCCGGGCGAGTACCTCCTCAACAGGCTCGGCCTACCGCTGCGCATGGAGGAGCGATCCGCCTGGGACAAGCTCTTCATGGGGTTGTTCAACAGCGGCGATGGCTATCGCTTGGTCGAGATCACGACGGACGATCACGCCAAGGTATTCGGCGCGCTGGATGCCGGCTCGTACGCCTCCGGCGTGCTCGGCGAGCGAGACATCTACATCGCCCGGGTCTATGACCAGCTGCCGGATGGGACGTTCGAGTTGCGCAAAGGGAGCGATGGCATATTGATAAAGGCTCACGACATCCGCAGAATCGAGTTGTTGTACCCCGACGCGGTCGACCCGCTCGATGATGTTAATTGACGTAGGTGCCTGATATGTCTACGAAACCTCGTTTCAACTCCAACCTGATTCCCGGCGGCTACGAGTTGGGTGGGACCAAGAGTAGCGCTGAGGGTGACCGCGCCCGGCGCGAACGACGCCCGCTGTCCCCGGTTTTTCCAACCAGATTCCGCGTGGCCGGCGCCGGCAAGGCGCGCCGGGCAGGCTAAACCAGCTTGCCACTTTGCAGAGAGGGCCGGCATCGCCGGCCCTTTTCATTTTTGACGCGTCGGAACAGCGTCCGGACGGTGGCCAAGGCGTCAAGCACACCGGCGCGGGCAAACAGGCAATCCGCCCCGGACCAGTAGCACAATGGGTTAATCAGTCACAAAGCCCGAGCGACCTATGATCTACGTCAGAGCGCGCAACACCGCCGCCAACCTGGTACTTCTGGAAGACACTTCGAAATCGCCGGCGGCTTGGATCGTGATGCGCGGTGGTCAGGTGTGCTGTGTAGGCTCGGAACATGACGCGACCAGCCAATACAGCTGGCTACAGTGGTTCCCCCGCATTCCGGAGAACGCGCTGACCCCCGACGAGGCGCGCGAGGTCCTCCAGGATCGGGGTTCAGCAAGCTTGGCCGCGCGCATCGAGCAAGGCCTGGTCCCCCAGGCCAAGGCCAGGCCCAAGGCGGACCCGCAGCCTGACCCCGAGTTCGTCATGTAGGACGCACCGGCCGCCGCCGGGCGGCGCGCACGGGGACCCAGGGGAAGGGGCTCGCTTCCCTGCCCGACTGCGGCCAATCCCCTTCCACCGGAGCCTAATTGCAGCGCTCGGCGGCTTAGCTGCCTGCATAAGCTGGGGACGCCTCGCTCCTAGGAAGCCCCAAAATGCTGAGAGTCGTCGCGACGTTGCTTGCCTGTGTCCTGTGCATGTCGTTTGAAGGTTGTTCACCGACCGGGCCTGGCGGTGGGTGCGGCTCGTCCTCAAGCTCATCCGGCTCGTCGAGTTCGTCCGGCAGCTCCAGCGGCGGCAGTTGCACCGCTGCTACACCCGCCAACTACCAGCTCGGCTACTCCGACGCCTCCGGAAATTTCCACCAGGGCGCGATCCAGGTCGGAACTCCAGCCCTTAAGACCGGGCAGTCCTCGACCCTCACTCTGAGCTTGGTGGACATCAACAACAGCTACAAACTCTACAGTGGCGCGCCGGTATCGGTGGCGTTTACCTCCAAATGCGCGGCCGCCGGCACCGCCACGCTGAATTCGCCGGTTACGACAGCCAACGGCAGCATCAGCGACACCTACACCGCGGCCGGCTGCTCGGGAACCGATACGGTGACGGCGTCGGTCACATTGCCTGGCTCGACAACCCCGACCACGGCCACAGGGACTGAGGTCGACACAACGCCCAACCTGCAGCTCGGGTACATCGACACCAGCGGCAATTTCCATCCCGGCGCTCTGTTCGTCGCCTCCCCTGCCCTTTCGAGCGGCCAACAAACCCTGGTCCAAACGGATGTCGTCGACGCCAACAACAATGACGCTCCCTACAGCGGTTCGATCGTCCAAGTCTCATTCTCATCCCCCTGCTCGCAGGCCGGCACCAGCACCATCACCAGCCCGATCAACACCAATACCGGCGCCGTCTCCACGACCTACACCGCGCAGGGATGCTCTGGGTCGGATGCGATCACGGCATCAGCCACAATCGGGACCTCCCCGCCCATCACAGCGCAGACGCCGGTCATGGTGAAGCCGAGCAACTTCGCAATGGGATACCTGGACGCCAATGCAGGGTTTCACCAAGGCGCGATCTCGATCGGGCAGACTCCGGTGGCCGCCGGCGGCAGCTCGGCGCTGCAGGTGGCCGTGGTCGACCTGAACAATGGCTTCGCGCCCTACAAGGTTGCCCCGTTGCAGGTATCGTTCGCCTCTCCCTGCGCCAGCTCTGGCACGGCCAACCTGGTGACCCCAGTCACCACCGCCAGCGGCGCCGCCTCAAGCACCTACACCGCCAACGGCTGCTCCGGCTCCGACACAGTGACCGCGAGCGCCACCTTGGCCAATGGACAAACCGTCAAGGCAACTGGGGGCCTGCAAGTGCAGTCGGCCGTGGTGGGCAGCCTGGCCTTCGTCTCCGCCATTCCAAGCTCGCTGGGCATTCAGGGGACTGGCATCCCGGGCACCGCAACGGTGATCTTCAAGTTGCTCGACCAGAACAACAATGCGGCCGTTGGCCAGGCGGTCTCGTTTTCCCTCGACAACACGGTTGGCGGCGTTTCACTCGGCGCGCAGAACGCGGTCACCGCCACTGACGGCACGGCGCGCGTGACGGTGACGGCAGGGACCGCACACACCATCGTCCATGTGACCGCAGCGATCACCGCGCAAGGCGGAGCGACGATCAGCAGCCAGTCTGCGCCCATCACCGTCTCGACCACGCTGCCAACCAGCGCGAGCTTTTCGCTCTCCCTCACGTGCCCCAACCAGGAGATGCTGGCCTACGATGGAGTCCAGGTGCCGATCACCGTGCGCGCCACCGACCGATTCAACTATGCCGTGCCGGATGGCACGGCGATCTTCTTCAAGACCGAGGGCGGCCACGTCGACCCGAGCTGCTCGACCGCCGGCGGCGCGTGCACCGTGAACTTCACGAGCCAGAACCCCCGCCCAGATGGCAGCGACGGCGGCATCCCTGGGCGCAGCACGCTGCTTGCCTATGCCGTTGGAGAAGAGGGCTTCACCGACGAAAACGCGACGGGCTTATACGCGTATCCGGATCCCTTCGCAAACATCGGGGAGCTGTGGGTCGACTACAACGAGAACGGAGTCCACGACACCTTCGAGCCGTTTCTGGACTTCAACAACAATGGGCTGATTGACGGCCCGGATGGGCTCTTCCATGGCCTGCTCTGCGTCGACACAGCGCACTGCGGTTCGAGCCAGCGGCTGAACGTAGGCCAGAGCGCCGTGCTCGTGTTCTCGGGCTCCTCGCCCGGTTTCAACTATTCCCGGGACGTCCTGATTGGAAACCTCAGCACCGGCGCCTCCTACGATGGCGCCGGCACCTTCAAATTTCCTGTGGGCGGTGGCACCGGCCAGGTCGGCTTCACGATCCGCGACGTCAACCAGCAGCCGCTGGCCAACGGCAGCACCATTGCCGCCACCAGCTCCTTCGCGACGGTCGAGCAGCCCGCTTCGTTCTCAGTTCCCTGCACTACCGACAGCAGCCAGATCGCAAATACCTTCTTGGTGGCCTTCACGGTCCCGGGTGGGAATAGCGGGTCCGGTGGCACACTGCTGCTGACGGTGACGTCGCCCAAGGGCGTCAAGACCTCGGTACCCTTCAATATCACCCTGAAGTGAGGTTTCTCGAGCCGCGGCGTTCGTCGCCGGGCCTGGGCATAGTGTCGGTATTCTTGCTGTCGAGGAGTGCCCCGCCTTGGACGCAAGCGAGGCCCGCTGCTACGCCTCCGGCCACCTGGCTGGCTTCGAGCTTGAGCGCTTCCCGTACCTGGTCATCGTCAGCGAGGATCGGTGTGCGCTGCCCGACGATATTGTCGAGGGTCTCCCCGCTCACCGGCGCGGCCGCTCATGTCGGCAATGGCGAAGCCAGGTAGACACCGCCCCAGATCTCTTCCGAGCATGCCGAACAGCGGTAGCGCGCGCGCCCTGATGCGATCGCTTCGTGAATGTCCGGCGCGACAAAGTGGGTGTGTTCGCCCTGGCAGCCGCAGAAATAGGCAAATGAGGCTGTGGGCTTCGGAGCTACCTGCATGGTGTGAGTTGGGTCAGCAGGTTTGGCGAAAAGCTCTTCCATCACCCAACCCCACTCCTTGCCATGCGCCCGCGGCCGCTCCCAGCCAAGGTGTGTAACGAAGTGAGCGACTTCATGGGGCGCTGTGATCTGCACCATCCGGACCGGGTAGCGGCGCATCAGGTCCTCGTTGATCCGCAGGCGCAATTCAGAGCGGCGCCGGCGCGCGACGTTGCGGGGCATCACCGCCTCGCCGGCGACGGGCCCTTCCAGGTCGAAGCTGATTTCGAGGGCGTCAATGTCGACCTCGGGTCTGTCGACAGAGCGCAGCCAGGCGTTGCCGACCTCAACCCAGTGGCGTACCGCCTGAATCAACCTGCGGCGAACCCTCTCCGGATCCCGAGCCGCGGCACCGGGTTCGGTGGCCAGGCGAATCTTGTCTGACCGCTCTGGCGGTGACGTCGGCGTGGCGGCCTCCCCTACCCTACCCCGCGCACCCAGCCCGCTCCGCGATGTACCGCAGCGGAGCGGCCTGGGTGGCGCCGCCAGGCACCCCAACCCAGGCGTTGCCGGCCTTGATGTCCATATAGACGAGTCGGAATCCTGGGTAGGCCTTGGCCACTGCTGTATCCCACATCCCCACATTGTCGGGCGTCAGCGCTGCGCAGTTCAGGGATGATGCCGCGGCGAGCTGCGGCGCCCGGCTTTGCGTCAGGACGCGCCCGGGTGCGGGGGCGTCGGGCGAAGCCTGCCCTACCCTCCCCTGCTCCACCTTTTGCTCGACGGCGGCCAAACGGCGGGCTTGCTCAGCGAGCACCGCGCGCAGTTGCTGTTGGAAGTCGATGTCGATCGGCGTTGCGGGCGATGGAGGAGACTGGCTCGCCGCAGCGACGGTGAGTGTTGCCGTCGCGGTCGCGGCGGCCTGCAGCTTGTTGATTTGGCCAGCGAGGTCCGCCAGCTGGGTAGCATTGGCAGAGTCACGTTTGATGCTCGCAGTGTCCTGCTGATCCATCCGCTGCTGAAGTTGCTGGATGGTTGCCCGAATGGTCGGGGCCCGACTTCCTGGTCGCCCGTCTCCCGGCGCCTTGTCCAGTTTTTCGCCCCCCTGCCCTGCCTGGTTGGTGCCGAGCTCCGAAGCTATCCTTTGGTCCACCAGGCCCGGCACGGCGGTCAAGCGGGCGGCCTGGTCGGAGCTGCTCTGGCGCAGAGCCTGGAGTTCCTTTGCGTTGTCATCGGTCCGACCGTCAAGTGCCGCAAGCTGCTTGCGCAGTCCCTCCTCATCGTCGTACCGTGTGGTACCGGTCTGTTCGAGCTTCGTGAGGCGCTGGTCTATGGCCTGGAGCGGCGCCAGCCCCTCGGACAGGCCGCGATCGAGCTGAGCGGTCGCCCCTGCCAGCTTGGCGGCTTGGTCCGCGAGCGCGGATGCCTGATTGGCCAGCGCGGCGTCGATCGCCTTGAACCGATTCATGGCGGCATCGCGAGAAGCTGCCGCGTCCTGGGCCAACTTCCCGCTGGTCGCCTCGAGGTTCGACAGGCGCTTGGCCGACTCGGAGAGGCCGGTCGCCAGGGCTGAGCCGACTTTTTCGTCGACCAGCTTGCCGATGGAGCTGACGGCCGTGTCATGTGCTCGGCTGGCAGCCTCCAACGCTGCAAGGCGGCTCTCGGAGGTTGTTTGCCTGGCTGTGAGCCTTTGCTCAAGCTCAGCGGCACGGTCGCTCGTCGCGGCCTGCAGCTCCTTAACGGGCTGCGCCCAGTCCTTGCTGTGTGAGGCAACGGATTCGGCCACCCGCTGGTCAACCACGGTCCGAATGCCCGCCACGGCATCCAGGCCCTTGTCGAGCCTCTGCTGCAGCGCAGCCAAGCTGGCGGCCTGTTGTTCGTATGCCTGACGCGCCTTGGCGAGATCGGCGAGGGCCGCCGTGAGCTGCTGTTGTAGTGCTGCAGCTGACTTCTGGGATTGGTCGGCTGCAACAGTGAGCTCCTGGGCGTAGCGCTCAGCGCTTTCCTGGCTGGCGCGCCTGGCCGCCTGTGCGTCGGCGACTTCGTGGCGGAGTTGTTGCCCGAGATCCTCGATTGATGGGGCCTTGATTTCGACCGTAGGTGGCCGGTTGTTTCGAGGCGCGCAAATGGTGCCACCCTGCACGGTGATGGTTGTGCCGTCGCACGCCGGGCCCGCCTGAGCCTGTTGTGTCAGAACGGCAAGAAACAACAGGCAACCGGTGAAGCGCTTGCCAGACATCTGGTGCCCCCTGGTTTTGCGATGAGCGATCCGAGCTTAAGGCGCCACCGCGCTGTTGAAGAGTTTCAATCGGCGCTGGGGGTAGGGCTATTGGGCAGTGTTGTGGCTGTTCAGATGCGAAGCATCAGAGGCTGTTCCGCCGGCGTGGCGGAGCCTGTGGGCAAGCTTTGCTTGTCCACAGAGCGACCCACGCAACTACCGGTGTTTTTACATAGCGGTAAAGCTAACGGATGGGGGGGACCGATATGCGCAGCAAAAGGGGGCGAATATGCGCGGTTGGTGGGGGATGGATATGCTGGGACAACCGCCGATATCCCCAGGCTTTTGCACAGCGCTGACTAGGCTCCGTACGCCGTCGTGGGGTGGGGGTCGAATATGCGTCAGCCTGGAGCCGAAACCCTGTTTGCGCCACGCACATTGTGGATCGCGACCGGTGGCCCGCAGAAGGTTTCCGATTCAACGAGGTTCGAGGGGCGAGGCGGGGGCCAGGACTGCGACTTGCAACTTGCAACCCGATGATTCTCTGCAGAATCAGCTGCGGCGACACGACAAGTGGGGGTCAGATATGCGCTGGGGGTCGGATATGCGCGGGAGCATCCGCGCACACCGGTGGGCAGTCAATTCTGCCGGACCAGCGCGAGCTGAACTTTCGGCGGTATCGGGGGCGGCGATTGCTTGATGACCAGGCCTCCGCCGGGCAGCTCGACACGCGCGTCCGGGTATACGGCGAGGACGCGCTTGAGAATGTTCTTGAAGTACCACTTGAAGTCGGGGAGGCTCTGATCGCCGTCGGAGAACTGCTGTGCCAATGCGGGCCAGTGAATCAACACCGGCCTGTCGCCGACACGGCACAAGCGGTGGGCAAGCCAAACATAGACGTCCATGGCCAGTGCCGACGAATCCAGGGCGCGAAGCGCCGTTGCGTCGACGGGAAATGCATGCTCGCAAAGGCTGTCGTAGAAACCCTTGGAGAGGTGCAGGGCGCCAGGCCACGGCTTCTTGTTCTTGTCCTCGTCGTTGTTCCAGAACATGAAGCCGTCGATCGCGGCGTTCTTGGCGGTCGCAGCTCCGGCGGGGGTGCGGTAGCCAATGCGGATGTCGGCCGCGGACAGCGACAAGACCTGCCGCTTGAACATCGTGATGTTGCCGGTCTTGCCGCCGCTCACGGCCTTGTGTCCGAGGATCTTCATGAACTCGGTCATGGAGGCGCCGACCGGCACCTCCTGGGTGCGGTGGCGGCGAGCGTAGGTGCAGGCGTACGCGATGATCAGCCGGGGCTTCGTGCCGAACGGGATAGGGTGTTGCTCCCAGTCGTCGCCGTTCCAGAGCGAACCAGGCGTGATCAGCAGCGAGTAGTTACCACACTCCCGGCGGTAGGCGCCCGGATGCTTGACCGGCTGCCTTGGCAAGCCGACATGGGCGAAGGTCGAGTGGAGAAACTCGAGTTGAGGCGCCTCTTGCATCGCGATCTGCGTTGCGGCGCCGGCAATGCGATGGACTACGCGTGGGGGGGCAACATTCTCGCCCCGAATGAGGGGCAGGGGATCGAGCAAATCGTTTAGGGCTTTGCCTTCTCCGCCGGACCGCGCCACTCCCATTTCCCTTGCTTGCGTAAACGATGGGCTTATAATGGCCGTCGTTTACTCGTGTTGTCAACTTGCGTAAACGACGGGGGTACCCAGCGTGAATGACATGAATCGCGAAGCTGAGATGACGATGGTCCAGCTCGCCTATCTGAGCAAGCGGGCCGACGTCGGCCGAAAGTTTATCCTGAAGCAAGCCATCGCGCCCTCCGAAAGAAAGGAACCTCCGCGGTTCTCCGCGGGGCGCGCAGCCGAGTTGATTGGCCGTACCAAGCAGAGCGTGGGCAAGGTGCTTAAGGATCTGCAGCTGGGCACCGATCCGAAGATGCGGGAGAGCGGCTCCTTCCAATCCTTCAACCTCTCCCAGGATGACCTCGACACCTTGCGGCGCCACTACGGGGAGGAGCGCCCGGAAGTCGACCGGGCCTGCGTGGTCTGTGTGCTGAATCAAAAAGGCGGGGTCGGCAAGACGACCACCGTGGTCCACCTGGCGATGAACGCGGCGCTGAAGGGTCATCGCACCCTGGTGCTGGACCTGGATTCGCAGGCCTCGTTCACCTGCTTCATGGGCCCGAACCCCGATGTCGAGGTTGAGTACGAGGAGACGCTGCACGACGTCATCGTCGGCAAGCGGGACGACCTGCGCGAACTGATCCGGCCGGCGCCGCACGTGAAGAACCTGTGGTTCGTTCCCTCGTGCCTGGAGTTCAACAACGCCAACGAGCTGGCGTACCAGCGCCAGGTCGAAGCGAACGTCACGAAAGTGCTCGCCGAAAAGCATGGCTTCGAATACAAGCACGACACCTTCTTGTTCTTCAATCGGCTGAAGAAGGCCATCGACAAGGTGCGTGGCGAGTACGACCTGATCATTCTGGACTGCCCGCCCCATGTCTCGGCGACCACCTACAACGGGGCCTATGCAGCCGACTTCCTGCTGGTACCCCTGGGCGCCACGATGTTGGATTTTGCGAGCACGCTGCGCTTCATCGACTGGCTCAACATGATTGCCGGGCAGCTGCCCGGCGTCGCCTACGAGAGGATCCGTTTCCTGATCACCAACTACGAGGGGTCGGCCGCCCATGAGAACTCCCTGCATATCATTCGGGAAGTCCTGGGCGATCACCTGCTGAAGTCCCAGGCCCTGCACAGTTCCGAGGTGCAGCGGGCTTCACACGAACTGAAGAGCATCTACGAGGTGCAACGCCCGATTGGGTCGAAAGACGCATGGACGCGCGCCAACGAATCCATGGACGCTGTCAACGACGAAGTGCTGGCCAACGTCAGGGAACTGTGGGCGGCGTCGAAACCGCGGCCGCTGGCCGGGGTGGCGGCATGAACAGTTCTGCAAAGCAGCCCCGCCTGACGGACAAGAATAAGGCGCTCGGAACGCTCCTCGGCGAGGCGATGAAGAACCTCGCACCGTCCGAGAAGGCGGTGATGGGCTCGGCCAACCGCATCTGGGTGGACCCGCGTAAGACCCGGCTGAACCACCTCCACAATCGCATGGGCGCCAGCCTGGAGGGGGCGGCCATTGCGGACCTGGTGCAGTCGTTAGCGGCGGTTGGTCAGCAGGAGGCGACTGAGGGCTGGCGGCTGCCTCGGCCCGACGCCGATGGCGTGGAGTTTGTCCTGATCAAGGGGGCGCGCCGACGTGCCGCCGCTATGGCCCTCGGCAAGGAACTGCTCCTCGAGGTAGTGACGGAGCCGAGCGAAACGGAACTAGCGGTTCGCATGTTCGCCGAGAACGATGCGCGTCGGGAGTATGAGCCGCTGGAGCGGGCGTACGAGTGGGAGAAGATGCTGAAGGCCGGGGTGTTCCAGCACCAGACCGAACTGGCCGCGAAGCTGGGCCAGGAGGAGAGCAAGGTTTCGCGCATCATGTCGCTGCTGACCATGCCGGCAGAGGTGTTGGCGGTGTTCAAGGACCCCGCCAATCTGCCCCTCGTGAAGGGGGCCAAGTTGGCCGCCATGCTGCAGGGTTCCGAGGCAGCGCGCACGCGGGCTCTGGCCGCGGCCGCGAAGTGGACGGAAATGGACGGCCAGGGCAGTCCGCTGGGCCTAATCTTTGAGGCGGCCGAAGGCCGAGCGAAGCGATCCCCGCCGCCGGCGCCCAAGAGGCTCATGCGCGAAGGCAAAGAGGTTGGGCGCGTGGTCGGGCTCGATCATCCAAACAAGGACGTGCGAATCAGCCTTAGCCGCGACTGCCCCGCCGAAGCCCGAGACGCGTTTGTAGCGGCCCTTGATGCCCATTTTCCGGACTGGCGGAGGACCCGGGCCAAGTAGGAGCTTGCAACTTGCAACCCATTGAATTCTCGTGAGTTGCGAATGTGGAACACGGCCATGATCCACGTGGAACATGGCCTTTTTTTATGAATGCGGCATTGGGTATTGGCCTGCTCTATCGCAACAGCCCCATGGCTCAGCCTTATGAGCCACTTTTCAAGGACTTGCAAGTTGCAACCCTGCGGCGGCGCCTGTCCTGACGCCCGCACTCCCCTCGCCTCCTGGGATTGTTCCGGGCCAGTCGCTTAAGGCCGTATCAGCGACGCGCCCGCAGCCACCCCCAACGGCACCGTCAACGCCCGCCTGCACCCCTCCTGACAAGGCCGGAGCCCGCTGATGGGTTCTGATAGGCTCACAAAAATGGAGAGTTGGCATGCGCTGGATCGGGGTTTCTGACGGAGGTCTGATTTATGGTGGTGACGGGACCTACGGGCACGCAATTTGGCCCGAGCCTTCCCTGGCGCTGGCAACCATCATCCTAAAAGAGGATGACCGGGCTGGAATCCCCGCCACCACTAACCTCTACGCCGCAAAGCTGGTATTTCGCGAGGATTCATTCGACCCGGTTACCCGAGTCCGTCGCGGTCGCTTTTATGAGAATCCAGGCAGCCAGCCACAAAGCTGGCGGGTAGAACCACATCCCGCAGCCATCATGGAGGTCCGGCAGGTCGGCCCCCAGTCGAGCCTGGGCAAATCGATACACGGTTACCGCGCCTGGCCGGCCTATATCTACTTGCGCGACCACCAAAGCACCGGTCTGGTTGTCCTTGGAACCCAGGAGGCCGCAACGACCTGGCGAATCGTCAGCGTCGAACGCACTGTGAGCGGCGAGGATCTTGTCACACTCCGAGCGCAGGGAGCCCTCGGTCTGCTGCCGGAACTGGCCCTCGACCGCATCCCTGCCGATGCACGCGAAAAGGCGGTCCAGGTCATTGAGCTCTTGGCGACCGCCGCCTACCGCGCGGGCCCCGAGTCTGTCATCGATCGGGCTCGCGATGCGGCGAGCTGGCTCATCGCAAGCTGGATCGCCGCACGCGACAGCGACCCCAACCTGCGAAAGCTGGACCTCGGCGAGGCAGCTCGCCGCCTGCAGGACAAGAGCCTTATTCAAAACGCCGCGAGCGCACTTCAGCGCCTACACTCGCGCGCGAAGCCCAACGAGCAGGAGCGCTACCAGGTGCGCCCGATCGCCGAGGAGGATGCTGAATTTGCGTTAGCTGCCGTCGGACTGATCATCCGGGAGCTGAAATGGGCAAGATGAGGGGAACGCATAACCGACCCCCCCCTCCATAGTCAACCGCACGCATAACCGACCCCCCAGCGGCGGAGGGCAGGCGAGCCGGGGGGAAACTCGCCTGCCACTCGCATCAACCGCCCTTGACGACCACCGATTTCGGCGGCTGGGGCAGGGTGAGCTTCCGGCGCTGCTGCAGCCCGTAAAACGCCGTGACCGCAGCCAGTACCAGGGTGAGAACAGGGAAGGGGAGCAGCTTGAAAACAACCGCGCCGCCGAGGACGAAGGCCACGGCGAAAGACCCCTGCGCGTGCACCAGGTCGCGCGGCGGCTTGCTGTTCGGAGCCAGGTTGGCCTTACCGCGGCGGAGCAGGTCGAACAGCATCAGCACAGCGTAGAACGCGATGATCCCCGCAATCAGCTGGTTCATCGCCATCATCTTGTCCATCGAATTCACCTCGCATGCCCGGAGAGACGGATTGCCGCGTGAGGCGGGCTGGACTCGCGCGACAGAGGAGTCGGTTCACTGCGCGTACAAGATCGCTTGGATTCCCGTGTTCGGAACCATGGAATCGAGCGTGGTATGCGGCATAAAAAGGTCGAGCAACGAGCGGTGAGGGCCGTTCAGGGACCGCACGGTGTCGACGCTGAAAGCTTCCTTGGCGGCCAACTGTACCGATCCGAGACTGTCCGCCAGACCCAGGTGCACCGCCTCATCCCCGGTCCAGAAGTCGCCGCTGAACAGAGCGGGATCGTCCTTGAGGCGCTTGCCCCGCCCCTTGCGCACGTACTCGATGAACTGCAGGTGCACGTGCTCCAGCACCGCCTTCATTTTCGCCTTGTCTCCGGGGTCCACCGGGGCGTACATATTGAGGCGCGCCTTATGCTCGCCGGCGGTCAACACGCGCGGCTCCACGCCCAGCTTCTGGAGAGCACCCACCACTCCGAAGTTCTCCCAGATCACGCCGATCGAGCCGGTCACCGTTGACGGCTGGACGTACAGCCGATCGGCTCCTGAGGCGATGAGGTACGCGGCCGACGCCACGGTGTCCTCGCCGACTGCAATGATCTTTTTTCCCGGATGAAGCCGCCGCTGGCGGTCGATCTCATCGCGGATCTGGCTAGCCTGGACCGGCGACCCGCCCCGACTGTTGATTTCGAGGATGACCCCGGGCGCGCGGCGGTCCGACATGGCCTGGATGATGAGCGGGGCGATTTCGGCGGCCGAAGCCGCCTTGCCAGCCTCGATGTCCCCCTCGATCCGCACCACTGGCACATACCGCTTGGTGGCGAACTGCCCGTCCGCCACCCAGCCCTGGATCATCATGAGCGCGAGGATCACACTGCCCACGACGGTCGGCAGCAGCACCACCAGCCTGCGCAGCCGAACGAACCTGGCCTCCTTTCTGCGGCTCTCGAACTCCTTCGCGGCCAGGTCAACCGCGTTCTGCAGGACCTGGGCGAGTGGTGCCGCCTCGCCGACCTTGTTTTGCTGATCTGTCATGGGACTACTCCTCGAAAAAGGCCTGCTCGCGGTCCAGCACCATCCGCTCGATATCCAGGAACGCGGCGCTCAGAAATGGGGATGCCGAGAGGCACTCGCTGCAGCGGTGCGACAGCGGGCGGGCGTTGCCACCCTCGAATACGGCCGCCCAATGGCAGAAGGAGCAGCCGAGCATCATTCCACCCTCCGCCGGCATGTCGGGCCCGTCGAGGACGGCGCCGACCGCCGCCAAGCTTGGGCGAAGCGGCCGGTACAGCCCGAAGAACATGAACAGGTAGCTCGGCTCGAACTCGATTTTGCGGACGCCATCGGCGCGCGACGGCCAGAACTGGTGATCGGTCCCTTCCAGGTGTAGGTAATGATCGCCATGCACGGCGCGGCAGTGCTGGCACACATTGGCGTAGTAGGGGGGCTGACCGGGGGATGCTTGGACCTTGGTCCAGGGATGGTGGCCGAGCTGATGGCGGAGGAAGTCGAGAACACGCGGCGGCAGCGCGCGGATATAGATGGCGTAACCCGGTACCGGCACTACATCTTTGCCGTCGGGATGGCCCGCGACGAATCCGTTGGTGCTGCTGTCCCAGGTAACCCCCACTTTGCAGCCGGCCGTCGCGTAAAGCGCCCAGGCCATGAACGGCTGATCGCAGCGAAAGCAGCGAACGCGAAAGAGATGCATTTCCATCTTGGACGCGACGACCTTGTAGCCGGGCGACATGGCGCTGGCGCGCAGGCCGTCGAAGTCTGCGATCTCATCCAGGTCGATGCCGTCCTGGAGAGGCGACTGCATATCCAGCGTGTAGACAAGCGGCTCTTCGTCGTCGGTCATCGCGGAACAGGGTCAAATGGCGTGATGACCAGTATCGGCATCCGCCGCCGCGGGCGAGGTGACGCAATCTACTGGCTTGGAGGGGTCATTCGAGGTCCTGCAGCGGCAAGCGGCGATGCCGCCAGCCGCGGTAGGATGTCGCAAAGCGCAACCGCACTACTCAGGTCGTGTTACCGGACTACCCAAAGTTGAAGGCGGACATCGGCGGCCTGCTGAAGGCGTACTTTCGCAAGCGGGTTTCCGATCTGATGCCCGGCAGCAATGAAATCCCCCGGCACATGATCTACGAGGGGCGGCATGACGCCATTTCGCGCCAGGGCGAAGAGGTCGAACAAACCGCGCTGCATGCGGCCGAGGCCAAGATGGTCTTGACGACTGAAGACTTGATCACAGGCAACGCGCAGGCCCTGTTTGATCAGATCCACCGGGCGGCCGAGGACATGGCCCGCCAGCAGTTCGAAATGCTGCTGACGACGGTCGAGCAGAGCTGTAATTCTGTCGGCAACGTCATCAACAACGCCGGCAAGCCGTTCACGCCGGACACGTTGCTGGAAGGACTGCGGATGGTGGACATTCCGTTCTCGGCAGACGGTACGCCTCAGCTGCCCACTTTTTTCATGCCCCCGAACGAGCAGATCCGGCGCGCGCAACAGCAAGCGATGTCGGACCCGGAATGGCAACGTCGTTTCCATGAACTCATCGAAGAAAAAAGGCTGAAATGGCGTGATTCAGAGGCTGCTCGAGTTCTGGCTGAATAACATCGGAGAGCGTGGCTACCAAGGCCCATTCCTCCAGATGTTGGTGGCAGCCGGCTACACCGTGCTGCACAGCACCCGGCACATGCCGATCGAGTTCGGCAAGGATGTCATCGCCCTCGATCCGCAGGGCCGGCTGACGGCCTTTCAGCTGAAGGGCAAGCCTGGTGGCCTGTTTACGCACTCTGATCTGCGCGAGGTTCAGCCCCAGCTTCTGGAGCTCAGCCAGTACGCCGTGCGCTTCCCGGGCCGGGAGCCCGCTGTGCCACGGCCGGTGCTGGTTGTGAACGCCCAGGTCGACGAAAACGCACAGCGCGCGCTCGATGACTGGAACGCCGGGGAGTTGAAAGCCAACCCCGTCGAGGTCTGGCCGTACGGCAAGCTGTTCGAAATGGCCAGTCAGCTGGCCGACAAGCTCTGGCCCACCGGCATCCCGGACACCAAGGAGCTGCTCAAGATCCTTACCGAGGATGAAACAGGGCCTTTCCCTGTAGGGGCGGTCGAGGACCTGGTGCTGCCAATGTTGGGGCTGGAAGGGGATGCGCAGAACTGGAAGGCCCCGGAGCTCCAGCGACGCATTGCCAGCGCGGGGCTGCTGATCGGTATCTGCGTTGCACGCCAGACCGAGGTCCGGAACCACTGGGCAGCCATCCAGGCTTGGACTCTGTGTGCCGGGCTGATCGCGGCGTGTGCCGAGCGTTATACGGACCGGGTGGGCGGAACCGCCACGCGGATGTTCGACCTCGCGGTGGGGCTGATCGATGAGTCCCTGGTGGCGCTTGCCCAGGAGGTGATGGGTGCCGACGACCTGCTCGTCCGGAATTCCATGGTGGAAGGGGCGATCTATCCGACGCGGGTGCAGATCATCGCTGGCTACCTTGCTGCTTTGTGGCATCGAGGGCGCGCAGATGGCAACGTCGCCGCCAAGGAGATAGCGGCGGCTGCGCTTAGCAAGGTGCCCGCGAGGCCCAACGTTTGGGGCGAGGCGGCCTTTGCGCCGATCCTGGCCCGCGTCTGGGCGCAGGACTGGTTGGGTCAGCACAACCCTGACCAAGTGCGGATCGAGATGCTGGATTTGCTGCTCGCGTGCAACCAAAGCCACAACCCAAATGCATTCGCCGCGCCGTACCACGATTTCGAAGAGGTCAGCCGGGAAAAGCTACAACTGACCGGGCGACGTGGCCCGCCGTTCAACGGCTTTCGCTTCGACGGCGCCTGCTACATGGGTCTGCCGTGGTTCGAGGAGCTGGTCAGGAACAACCAGAAGCAGCATGCGAAGCAGTTCTGGCGGCCGCTGACGCATATGCGACTGATGCAGGTGGATGTGCCCGAAGCCTGGCAGTTTCCCCTATCCAGCGCCGACTCAGCGAAGACGTTGACCGGCACCCTTCCGCCGAGGCAGACCTGGGCTCAGGTGGTGGACGTGGCCTACGCGCCTGATGTGCCGCCGTTACCGGCTTTGCTCGCGGGCCGGCCAGATCTGGTGCTGCTGCTGGTGTTGCTGTACCCGTATCGGGCGACGCCGGCGGTGGTGCGCTACCTCGGCCTCAGGCTCGGGCGTCCCTGGCACGGGTTTCCGCGGCGCGTGACACCCGACGGCCATCAGGCAATTCTTTGACGCGGGTGCCTTTCTCCGCCGCGCGCGACTCGTAGTGGTACCAGTGCCGACGCCGGCATGGCCGGTTCGGGGAACGCCGGGGGCAACAGTCTGCGCCTGCCGTCTGCCCGAAGGCCCAGGTCGTCGTAAAAGGTCAGGTCGCTTGCCAAGACAGCGCCTGGGTCGCTGACCGCAGCTGGGTCGAGCACGACGACTTGTGAGAATGCAGCCATGGCCAGGTCCTGATGGGCACGCTGCAGCTGTGGACCCAGCCGCCGCGCCGAGAACGCCGGTTCCAAACCTTTCAGGACGACCAGGATGGGTCGTGCTGTGCGCGCCGAGAATCCGCGCAAGCGTGCGGCCAGCCATGTCAGAAGCTCGGTGCGTTCGACTGGGGTGGATTCCTCAGATGCCGCCAGGCGGATCGTGCCCCCTGCCCGCAACAGCGGCTCTGCCCGGTGGGCCAGGGTCTGCTCGCTGAGCTGGTCGAAGGCGACCTCGTAATCGCCGGGCACCGGCGCAGCGTCGGCGCCCCCAAAGCAAATCGTCAGTACCCCACCGTCCGTCTCAACAGCAAAGTGCCGGGCCAGGTCCGAACAGACGGCCTGCCGCGCTCTGCCGGGGCGCATCACCACCATGATGGTCGACGGCGAGCTGACGTAATACTTCCGGCAGTTCCCGAGCAACCCGAGCAGACCGCCAGTGCGCTGCCGGTACGCCAGGTAGCGTGGCACGGGCGGAGCTTGCCGGCCGGACGCCACACGGTACCCATCCCCCAAGCTATTTAGGATCATCGAATGCCAGCCGAAGTTAACGCTTGTCCGTTTACTTATGGCGCCCGCGTACTCGCAAGTCTTGCGGCCGCAGTTATCGCAGCCTGCAATATGGGCGCGCGGACCCGGAAAGTCTTATCGGACCATCACAATTCCATCACCGGATTTTTCTACCCGGCAAATCAATCGCTTGAGGCGTTTTCATGGGTAAAACGCGCGTGCCGCGCGGCCCCGAATACCGCCCCGGGAGGGCGTTTGAAGGTCATTTCCGCCGCTGAGTGTCAATTAACCAAACACTAAACTCGGTCGGGGATAGGCGAGTGGCGCGGCACCGGGATGCCGCCGTCGCGGGAATCCGCAGGACGTACATCGCCAAAATGCAGCGCACATCCATGGCGCAGGCTGGCCATCGCTTCCTGGGCGACCGCTGCAGCAGGGTCGGCGATCAGGACCTGGGTGCAGCCGACCTCGCCCAGTACACGCCGTACGGCGTCGAACTGGCGAAACAACCCCGCGCTTCCCATCACCCGGTCCACCCCCTCGATTACCAGCATCAGCGGTCGGGCGCCACGGGCGGCGAAGCCGAGGAGGTGGGGCGCAAGCCAGCTTAAGGCTGCTGCTGACTCGGTGGTCGAAAGCCCCTCCAGTGAAATAGCGACCCGCCCGCCGGCTGAGAGAAGCGGGAAGGCACCGTGCACCAAAGTCTGGTCGCTAAGCCCGACCAGTACCCGGCCACCACCCGGCATGATCGTCGACGTCGCAGAGCCGTAGGTCAGGACAAGAACGCCCCCGTCAGCCTCCAGCCCGAAATTGTTCGCCAGCTGGCGGACGAGGAGGTCCCGGTACTCGTGGCTGGGGAGCTCGACCAGGATGCTGTCGCCAATGCGTGCGTAGTAGGACTGCCACAACCCCAGCGCACCGAGCAGGCCGGTCCGCCGCCGCCGGTAGGCCAAGTAACGCATCGGCAACCCGCCGGCGAGAGGGTAGGGCGGTGACAGCCCGGTGGACGACGCTGCCGGCGGCGGAGAGCTCCCTTCCATCAGAACCTCTTGGGTAGATTGCTGGTTGTGATCCAGGCTGCCCCGGCCGCAACAAACAGCAAGGCCGGCGCCAGAAAGGGTGTCATCGGTACGGGCAGGATCGGCACGCAAAACGCGATCAGCACGAGGAACGCGATGAGGTGCAACGCGGTTCCATGGCGCACCGGCGACGAGAAGGAGAAGCGCCACTGGCCGACCCTCCAACGCACCAGGCCATCAAAGATGGACGCGAGACCGACAGGCAGCACGAACGGCACCCAGGCGATGATGGCCGACCACCGGTACAGTGCGAGGTAAAAGGCGCCCCAGCTCGCCTTGATTTGGCGCTCTTCCCATGCGCCCAGGCCCCGGTCGTCGACCGGCGAGCGCTTGTCCCCGTCGGAAAACTGCCCGCTGAAGAACTGAAACGTGGCATCCCGGAAGCCGGTGTCGATCGCCAGCGACTTGAACAGGCGATCGGCCTTGCCGCGGATCGCATCCTCGGCGTCGGCGCCGAGGTCACGCGCGTAGATGGTCCGCTCGCTGTCGATCAGCCCCTTGATGATGCGCGGCGGCAGGAAGATGAAAACTGCGAAGACTTCCACCAGGCACAGGATCGCCGTCCACCGGAGAAAGGTCCCCTGAAACGACCGCGATCCGCTGGTTGGCACCGGGAGGCCTCTAAACCGCAGACCCGGCCAGGTCGTCGGTGAAGCGACCGTGGTAGAGGTCCAGTTCAGGGAGAATCATGAACTTTTGCCGCAGATCCTCGCCGCTGAGCGCTGGCGCATCGGTTCGAGGAAGTACCTTCATGGACCCGCCGAAAGCATTGCGCCAGGGTTCGAAGGGGCCCTGATCCAAGGTCCATTGGGTCGCGCCGGCGACACACCGCACGGTCGACGCGTGGCGCATGGCGTCGGTCATGAGATCGATCAACATCCGGTAGGCAGCAGGCTGGCTCATGTATTCGGCAACCGGGTCACCGTGGCCGGAGTAGGGCCGCCCATCGACCTCCTCCAAGTGCAGGTCGAACCGGCGGAAGGTGTCGTCGACCAACAGGGTGTGGGAATGCGGCGCCAGCAGCTCGGTGCCGACAGTGCACATGAACGCGCGGATGGTGTACCGCAGACCCGGCCAGTACAGGAGCATGGACTGGATGTGCTGCAGCCACCGGCGCCCGCGACCCAGCCGCCGGATCATCTTGTCCAGTGGCGCCTGCTTGAGCAACTCGGCTGCCAGCACCTGCTGCAGATTGGGGTCCAGGGCGCGGAGCACGTCCTGAAATTCGGCCGCACCCGCGCGCTCGCGACGCCCGCGGCGCGCGGCGTGGACCTGCATGTCGACGACCTTCTCGCTCATTCTTGTTTCCTGGTGAGCTACTCGCTGACGGGTGGTGCCGGCGTGGCCAGCTCGTTTGCCGGGAGCCTGGGGGCGTCCATGGCAAGGACGCGCCGAATGTCGACGTCGTCAGGCCGCCCTGCTGCGGCTGCGGTGCTGCCCTGCAGGGACGGCACTGGCCGGCGGGTGATCGGCATCACGCCTTTCAGGACCGTGCCGTCCGTGAGCGTGGCGACGTACTCCCAGTTCGGCAGGGACTCGAGCAGGTTCGGCGGGATGATCGGAACCTCTTCCTGCTCGACGCGCTCTGAATACCCTCCGCGGGTGTGCTGGATCTGGTCGCTGCCGGTCATGCTCGAAAACGACCGGTTGAAGCGGCGGATATAGACCTTCGGCAGCTTCTCCGAGATATAGTCGCGCGAGTCGCCATCCTTCACCCGCATGCAGAAGGTGTTGTTGACGTTGCCCAGTACCATGCGAGCCTTGGCTGCCGAGCCGGTGCGCGCCTCGAAGTCGGCCAGGGTCTGCGCCGCGAGTATCACGTGGAAGTTGGCGCCGCGGCCCTTGTTGAGCAGCTGGATGCAAGGGTCGTTCAGGACCTCCGCCGCTTCGTCGACCAGGACCCACACATGGCGGGACTCGTCGACCCCGTAGTTGTAGCGGTCGCCTGCCACCGCGGTCAGGTCGGCCAGGAACATCGAGCCCAGTGCCGATCCGATAATCTTGTCGGACAGGGAGTCCAGGGCGCAGTACACGACCTTGCCCGTCTGGATGATCTGGCTGAAGTTGGTGACGATGTGCTCGGAGTCGGTCTTCTCGGAGGGACTGAGCAGCTCGTCGAGCGGCGGCGTCGTCAGCATGCTGAGGACCGGGATCAGCGACGCCACCATCTTTCCGAAGTGCTCGCGGTTGTGCTCGTAGACGCTCAGCAGCGATTCGATCGTCCGGGACTGGAAGCGCTGGACCACCTTTTCGCGGTAGTAGGACCCCAAGCCATTGACCTCACCCTTGGCACGGGCCGCCTTGATGAAACTGGCCGCCTCGCCCTCCCACGCCGGGCCGATCTTGGTGTCGAAGAAGTGCTTCATCACGCGCACCACCAGGTCCTCGGGGGTGCCTTCCACGTAGCGCACGAACTTCATCAGGTTCGGCCGCTCCTCTAGGCTGATCAGGCCCTGACCGATCGCATTGAGCGACTTCCAACCGAACGCGGTGAACGGGTCGGATCCGGTCTCCGACGGGATCAGCGCGGCGGTACGCGACGCCGGCTCGGTGGTGCGGTTCCAATTGGCCAGGGGATCGATGCGAGCGCTGATCTGCGGGAAGGCAGGGTTGAAGTAGACGAATCGATCGGGCTGCCCGAGCTGCTCGCACGTCTCCTTGGCGCGGGACATCAGATCCTTGTCACCCTTCGGATCGATGATTACCACGGGGTCGCCCCGCATGATCGCTTGCGTGACCAGCGTGGCCAGGCCGACCGTTTTGCCCGAGCCAGGCGCGCCGACGAGCATGGTCTGACCCTCGAAATACTTTAGCGGGATGATCCGCGGCTCCGGCTTGCCGACCCGCTGCAGCCAGCGGCAGTCCTCCGACGCGGCCTTGGGCAGAAGCCGCTCGGGCCCGCGTCGCACGATTTCGTGTACGCGCTCGGCAGTAGTCGTGTCGAGCACGTAGGCGTCGCCGATGTAGAACCCCTCGGTCTTGCTCTTGCGGAGGATGTTCGAGAGCTTCTTGACGTCGACGTACAGCGGCTTGCGCTTGCGAAGCGAGCGCAAGTCGCGCCAATAGGGGTAGCCCTGGGCGGCGCGGAGCAGGGCCAGGGACAAACAGACGCCGGCGGCGATCTTGAATGGGAAGTGCGGGAATGGGCTGCGCAGGGCGAAGACGGTCAGGGCTCCGCCTAGCAGCCAGGCCACGGCGGCCGCGAACTCATGTGGCGGCCGGAACGGGATCTCGAAGAAATTGGGATCATATTTTTTGCCAAACATGTTCTATCCCACCTCGGCGGCCCGGAATTGGAGGTATTGGGTGCCATCGATCTCGACCAAGTCGGCGACGCTGGCCAGGTAGTCCTTGGCCCGGGTGTGGCTCCACTTGGTGATCCTGCGGATCTCGCGCAGCAGCGCCTCATGAGCGATGTAGGCCAGGTCCTGGCCGGCGAGGCAGACGCGCGGGTCGCGGGCCATTTCCCGCAGCTTTAGGGCCAGCTCGCGCGCCAGCTTGTCGGTGACGGTGAACTGCTCGCCCGTCGCCGAGCGCACCAGACGCGGTGCGGCCGAGGGTGCCCGCTGGGGCGCCGGTGGCAGCGGCGGCAGGCTGTCGGGATTCGCATCGGCGCCGGGCTCGAGATCGGCATGGTGATCGTCGCCGCCCCAGGCCTCGTCGCCTTCCTGCGGCGGCGGCGGAAACCGGCGGCCGGCATCCGACTCTGCGGGGGCTGCTGCATCGCGCAGCGGCAGCAGCGGCGCCGCCGAAGGCAGCGGCGGCAAATCCTCCCTGGGCGGCGGCGCCGGCGCGACGCGGGCGCCGGAGTCGACGGCGCGCGGCCGCGTCAGCGCGGCCCTGCCGGCGTCGCCGACCACGTTCCAAAAATGATCTGTGACCATGCCATTGAGAACGATGGCCTGATCGAACTCGGTATCGCTCCGCACGCTGACGCGGTGGGTTTCAGGATCGTTTTCGACCCAGCCGCTCTCGCTCATAGCCTTGACGAGAAGCTTGGCCTGGAAGCCCAGGTTCTCGAAGGCCTCCGGATAGGACAGCACGATCCGGCCGTTGCGCAGCAGGACGAAGCGCCGGCGGTCATTGAGGTTGTGTTCGATGTCGCCGGCTATGGAGTGCAGCACCTGGCCGTGAGGCTTGAAGTCGAGAACCCAGTCGCGGGAAGCGTTCACCGCGGCCTCGTCCGGTGCCGGCCTGTGCAGAGCCGACCCCGCCGGCACGGGCTTGCCGGCGGAGGGCGTGGAGGATGGGAGCGGGGGAGCGACCGGGGTGGGCGGGGGACGCAAGGGCGGCAGCACAGGCCGCGGCTCACGATCCGACTCCGCCGAGGGCGGCGCCGGGCGCGTCCCGACGTCTCGCGCGGGTGGCGGCTGCGGAGGTGCTGACGCCGGCGGTGGCGCGAAGGGATCGTCGAGCAGCTCCGCCTCGACCGGCTGCGGGGGATATTCGAAAAGCACGGTGGGGTCGGCGATGCACACGGCCTGCAGATGCATCGTCGGGTTCTTCTCGGCCAGCACCTTGGGGCGCAAGTACCAGTAGCGCTTCATCCCCGCGCCCTGGCCGCCCACGGGCACCGCCAGGCCGGAATCGATCAGGAGGTCCGCGATGGACAGGGGCTCCGGCGGAATGCTCGGCACCTGCCGCTCGCGCAGGTATTGCAGCAAGTCCTGGCAGGCCTGCGGCCACACCAGGAAAACTGAGCCGTTGACGGTCCAGATCCGCGATCCGGGGAGGTTTGGCACCCAGCCTTTGCGGCGTTCCTGGATCATCGCCTGCAGGCCACCGAGCAGGTGATTGCGGATCGGCACCGCGCCGGTGAGCGTCTGCGGGCTACGGCCGGAGCGCTGGTCGCGAACGACGCTGTCGCTGTCGGCGTCGCTGGCGATGCGGGCGATCAGGTTGTGCGGTTGCTGTTTGGGCTCATCCAGCGCCATCAGGGTCTTCGCGAGCAAGTCGTCGCCGCTCTGCCGCAGCCAGGCACACTGTTCGACGGGCACGATCCGGCTGAACATGTGGGTGGTGAAGTGCTTGTGCTGGTCGTGCCGGTTCTTCACGAAGTGGACAAAGTAGCGATCCACGCCCAGGCGCATGGCCCAGCCGTACAGCGACTCGAGCAGCGGCTCCCACTCGGCCGAGCTTTCCCGGTTGACCACCTTGACGTCGGACAGCGGCTTGCCGGCGTCATGCATCAGGCCGGCGAGGAAGCAGGCGTACTGGAAGCGCTCTTGCAGCATGCGCCGGCGCTCCGGGAATTGATCGGCCCCGTAAATCTTGGTCTTGGAGGCGCGCAGCGCGTACAGGGCGCATTCGAGCGAGTGCCGCAGCAGGCCGCCGGCGCCGGCGTGATGGTGCGCCTGGCTCGCGGGGAGCAGGTGCACGTAGCGGGCGAACTCGACCAGGACGGGCCAGTAGCGCTGCTCGAACTCCTCGTCGGACCTGGACTCGCCGCGGATCCGCTCCAACAACTGCGCTTGCGTCGCGAGGATCGATTCAGTGGGGTAGGCGATCAGCCCCTCGGTGACCGGCGGATAGGAGGTGATCTTCGCCAGCTCGGCGAGATCCAGTTTAGGGATCGGATTCCGAGGAGGCGCGACCGGCAAAGGTCGCGCGCGGCGCTGGAACAGATTCCACAGCATCGGGCCATCAACTGCCGCTGCCGGCGGGCGCCGGTGGCGTGGTTGGCGGCGCGCCGCTGGCGCCCGGTGCGACTTGGATCTTACCGAGAACCTTCGGAGTATTGGCGGCCGCGGGACCGTGCTCGACGGGGCACTGGCAGGCGCGAGCCTTGTGGCTGGCCTTGTGCTTCGGCCAGAACTGCGCAGCCTTCGCCGGCTGAGGTTTGGCGGGAGCCGGAGGCGGCGGTGCGGGTGGGGGCAGGGGAGCAGCAGGCGGCGGCCCATCGATCGAGGCCACCTGCGCGCGCGAATCCGGCGGCACGCCGCGATACAGGACGTGCTGGCCACCGGCTTCCTGGAGCACCGCGCCGGCCTCGATATAGGGCAGGTCGACGTAGGAGACGTGGACCGGAATCAGGTTCTCACGCTGCAGCACCACGGAATTCCGCTGGGGCGCGCCGACCAGGCCGCGCGGAGGCGGGCACGGCGCCGGCGGCGAGCTCGCACAACCGGTGGCCGCCAGGACAAACGCCAAAGCCAGCTTCCTCATTGGACCCTCCACTGTGTTTGCCCGCCCATTGTGGATAGGCCCCTGGTCCGGAAAGGACCGCAATCTTGCCCGCGCAACAGGAGATTGGCGGGCCGGGCAGAATTCTGCGGACAGCACAATGCCGCATATGCCCGAGACCCGCGACGCCGTGGCGGGACCAGACCGCAGCGGCCGCCAGCAGCGCCGCGGCGCGGCGGCGAAACGTGCGTTCGACGGCATCGGAGTCGTCGTTGCGCCGGCGCTGTTGTGCACCGGTCTCATGTTGGGTTGGGAGGTTCGCGAGCTGGCTTCGGCTGTCCGGCTGGGCAGTGCCGCGAACGTCCAGGCAGCCTACGAAGCCTGTTGGGGTGGCCTGGTCTTCGGGTTGTTCGTGGCGGCCGCGTGGGCCACCATCGGTGCCCTGGCCCCGACGGCGTGGATCCGCATGGTAGGGGCGCTTGGCGCGCTGAGCCTGACGCTCGCCGGCGGTTCCTTCCTGGCCGAACGGAGCCAGCCGGCGCTGCAATTGGCACTTGGAGAGCAACTCGCGCTGCTCACGAACGGTCCACGGGAAGGGCAGACCTCGGTATTAGCATGCGGCACGATCGGCAACGATTTCGCGCATCGCCTGGCGCAGATGCTGGCGCAGTCCCCGAAGCCGGTCACTGATCTCTACGTCAACATCGCCGGCGGCGACATCGAAGCCGCCTACCAGGCGGCGGAATTGGTCCGCGCAAAAGGAATTGCGGTGGACGTGCACCGGCAATGCTCCTCCGCCTGCGGCCTGCTGGCATTCGCGGGGCACCGTCTGCACGTCGAGGAAGGCGCGGTGGTCGCGGTGCACCGCGCCAGCTCGAAAGCGGGGAGCGGCTACGGCGAACAGTGGCTGACCGACAATTTCGCCCGCAAGCTGGGCAGCCTCGGCGTCAGTACGCGGATCGCCGCGGCGCTGGCCAACACCCCGCCCAGCGACCTGTACTATCTCAGCGACAGTGATCTGTCCGAGGTGCGGCCAGACTGGTACGACAGGACCCCCCGTCTACCCTTCGAGCTGTGCGCGGCGGTTTCCGCGGCGACTCCGGCGAAGCGCTGACTCCTATCGCGTGCCTCGTCCGGCCAGGAAAGCACGGTACCGCTGGGAGTTGTAGACGTGGTCGAGCACTGCGTTGATCGCGCGCCGCGCCGCGCGCTTCGCAGCGACCCCTATGGCCAGCTCGACAATCCGCAGGACCAGACCGACGGCAGCGCCGGCGGCCGCGAAGCGCCAGTCCCCGACGGTGAGCCCGGCGAGGCCGCCGGCGAGTGGCGCCAGATACTTGAGCCAACCGGGGAACCGTCGGTGCAGCAGAGACGACGGCGCCGGCAGGTGATACCAGGCTCGTTCTGCCGTGAGGGTGTAGCCGCATAGGTACTCGGCATCGCCCGGTGGTCCGACCAGGATCAGACCGATGCGCCCGCGATCGGGGACGTTGGCGGCCGACCCAGGAACCTCGACACGGCGGCAGCGGCCGTCGTCGGCGCGGAAGTCGAAAGTGGTGCCCTCGTGGAGAAGGACGCCGCGGCAGCTGCGCGTGTAGCGGCGGACCGCGCCGGCGTGGCCGAAGGGCAGGGCGATGTCGAAGGTGAATCCGCCGACGCGGACATCGGGGAAACGGAGCGTGCCGTCAACGGGAAAGACCTGGCCGCCGCCGGGCGGAGTGGCGCGTCGGCCGAAAGCAACAGGATGAGTCGGATGGGTTCTCATGAGGAAACCCTAAACCCGGCCGGGATTGATGCAAGGGCTCAGGCCGCCTGGCGCTCCGCGCTGGACACGGAACCCGCAAGCAAGGGCTCGAAGCGAAGGCCGGCGTCCAGCTGGTCGACTGCGAGGTGGCCGCACGCCAGGAACGCCGCACGTCGCACCTCTGCAAATTCGCAGTCCCGCGGCTCGATAAACGGTGCGACAACGCTCTGCAGCTCCGCCGGGCCTGAGGCGCGAACGACCCCGAAGATGTGGGTAGCGCGCCGGCGGCGCACCGCATAGGTCAGCTTCTGGGTGCCCACTTCATGGTTTGCCATCGCAGCTACCTCCAACGGCGGATGAAGCGAGTGTCTCGCCGGAAGGATCGAACGCAAGGGCACAATTGGCTGCGGCGGGAGTTCGATTACCTGGCTGCGCGCTGCGCGCAGCGATCAGGCTCCAGGTCGAAGAGTGAGACGCGGCCATGGCCCGGCAACACGGCCAGTGCGATGGCCACGTGCCGAGTCCGAACCGCGATCATCCACCTGTACCAGCCGAGCGGCGCCTTGTGCTTATCCCAGTTTTCGTGCGACCGGCGCGCGGCATCACAGGACATTTCCAGCAGGAGCGCGCGCAGTGCCTCACAGGTCGGCGGACTCAAATTGCGGAACTCAGCCGCGTTGGGGAGTTCCAGCAGCGGGTTTGCGACCTGCCGATGGCGGGAGGTGCCTGACAGCCGGGCGCGGGCCGTCTCTCCCGCTCCCACGGGATCCTGTGCCGTCTTGGGCAGTGCCCGGCCGCTCAGTCCCAAGAGGGCCCTGATGTGGCCCGCGTAGACCGCCACCGTCTTCCAGTAAACCGCGGCCAGGTGAGACCGGCGCCGCCAGCACCAGAGTGCCAAGCCGCGCGCTTGTTCCGCAACTTCGGACAGGAGTGGACCCAGTTCGGCGCGCTCAGCCAGGCTGAGTTCCGCCAGGGTGGTCGCGGCCGGAAGCGTAAGCAATGGATTGCGCACTACTGGGTTGGATGCCCGTAGGTTCGTGGCCGTGGCGCTGTTAGCGACGGGTCCGCCTGCGATTTGCGCGTCGTCGTCAAAAGCCATGGTCTTGTGGGTCGGGGAGGCTGCCAAGAATCCCGGCCAGGTTACCCGGCACCTTCCTGAATGCAATGAGGCAACATCCGCGAAATTTCCGGCATCTATCCAGTACCATGTAAGCCCCTCATGGGGTTTCTGAATTGGGAGTACCAGCGAAATGGCAGCAGCCAGGAAGAAGAAGCCAGCAGTAAAGAAGGTCGCCAAGTCCGCGAAAGGGCCAGCGAAGAAGGCTGTCGCAAAGAAGGCCGCGGCGAAGAAGAAGCCGGCCGCCAAGAGGACGAAACGCAAGGCCAGCCCGGCCCTCTTGAAACCCCTGACGCCCAGCGCCGTCTTGGCTCCCATCGTCGGCAGCAAGCCGCTCCCGCGCGGCCAGATCGTCAAGAAGCTCTGGGGCTACATCAAGAAGAACGGACTGCAGGACAAGATCAACAAGCGCCTGATCAAGGCCGACGAGAAGCTCAAGGCAGTGTTCGGAGGGAAGTCCGTAGTGGATATGTTTGAGATGACCAAGCTGGTCAGCAAGCACATCAAGTAGCGGATCAGGCTGCGGCTGGCCGGACCCGGCCGCAGCCTGATGGTGGAGAACGATCAGCCGCCGTTGACCGACTTGGACAGTGCCGTCGCGGCGGAGAACTTCACCACCTTCTTTGCCGGGATCACGATTTCGGCGCCCGTCGCTGGATTCCGGCCCTTGCGCTCGGTGCGCATGCTGACTGAAAAGCTGCCGAGGCCGGGCAGCGCAATCTTTTCGCCCTTCTGCAGGTTGTGGCTGATCGCCGAAACCAGTTCATGGATCGAGGCGTTTGCCGTGGCCTTGGGAATCGAGAGTTTTTCGGCCAGGTGCGTGGAGAGTTCGTCGAGAGTCATGATTTATCCTTGTGGGCTGATGTAGTGCGGAGATCTTCCGCAAGTCGTTGTGAAAGCGGCTGAACGAATACGGGTCAGCGGGTGCGGTAGTGCGTTTGCACCCTTTCGTCGCGGTCTTTGACCTGCACGCAGACGGTGGCGGTTGGCCTGGCCAGCAGGCGCGCAAGGCCGATGGGATCTCCGGACTTTGTGCAGTACCCGTACTCCCGATCATGAATGCGGCGCAGGGATTGCTCGACCTTAGCGAGCAACATGACTTCGCGCTCCCTCAGTCGCAGAGCCAACGCGTGCTCCTCCTCGGCGGTCGCCCTGTCCGCGGGATCGGCATAAACCTGATGTTGGTGCAATTCCTGGCGAGTTTCCGATTGCCTCGCCTCGATCTCTTCCTTCATATCCAGAAGCCTGAGCCGGAAAAACTCGAGCTGCCGATCATTCATGTAGTCCGCTGCCGGCATTGCCAGCAAAGCAGCCTCGGTCAGGACTACGTCAGCTCGTGGAGCAACCAATTTGGACGCGGACTTGGCTGCAGGCGCAGAAACGGTACTCGGCATCGCGTACTCGCAATCAGGGGAGAGGTTCCGGATGAACTGCGCTGGCCGGTAGACGGGCCGATCCGGTGTCGTTCGATGGGAGGGCATTTTACCGGCGAGTGTCAGAAAGCGGTAGCTGCGATCCTGGACTGGAGCGAGAGCCGTCAGGCGGCTTGCCGCGCAAGGTGGAAATCGACGTTTTCCCGGAATGAGGTGTAATCGAGCAGCCAGACCCAATCGTTTCGGGTCCAAGGGCCGTACACGGACTCCCAGGCCGCGGCGTAGCGCTCCCGCAGCAGCCGCGCCGGCGCGCCGTGCTGCACACAGAGCAGGTCGCCGGCAAGTTCCTCGGGGATAGCGTCATGCAGGCGTTCAACTCGCAACGCCGTCAGTTCGAGCGTGAACCTTGAGCACCAGCGGGGCATTGTCGTCGCCGAATGGCGACGCCAGCCGGCGCGATCAAGGTGGCGACGGTTCTGATCGCGGTCGCCCACAACGGGATAGATGGCATCCCGTTCGGTAACGGGCTTGCAGGGCTGCCCCGGGCGCAACAACACCTCGGGGGTGGCGTCGTAGACGACGACGCACTGGGGATCGGCATCGGGCCGCCCGTTCGTCCAGTAGGTCTCTCGCAGCCACAGCAGGTCGCCGGCGGCGCCGAAGGGGCAGTGCCGAAGCAGACAGGCCTGCAGCTCGATCGCGGAGCCGGAACAGGTGGGTGCCTTGGCGGTTCGGCTGGGGCCCCAGGTCCACTGAGCGATGCCTCCTTTGGCCGCTGCGGCGGGTTCAGGCTGGTGGGTGATCGGCACACGCAGCCGCGAGCTGGGCCCGTCCCAAAGCGCGGCGACCTGCAGCCGGTGCAGCTGCAGAGGGCTCACCTTGCTGGCCTGCGTTGCAGCGGCGGCCGAGGCCGCGGTTGTGCCGGTGCTGGTCATGCGCCTGGATTCTGGTCGATGACTCTATCGTGACACCCGCCCGCGCCGGCTCGGTTCGCGCAATTGCGCACGGTCCACCGACGATTGGGCGCTCACGTGGAGTGCAAGTAAGTCATAGCGGCATAGGCCGCCACCAGCGCGATCAGCGCCTTGCCGGTCATGGCCATGCCGTAGCGCAAGCCGTTGACCCGGTCCCTTTGCACGCAGCGCACCAGGTACAGGGCGGCAATGCCCAGGATGAGCACGATTCCGTACAGCCGAGCAACCATGGGTGTATCCGATCGTCCAGCGTTGGTGGAGGCGATTCGATCGTAGAAGCGTGCTGGGTACTCGAGCGCGGCCCAATTGCGCGGCCCGCGCCGATGATTGCTGCACCTGGGGCGTTGTGTTCCCCGGCTCGCGAGCGAGGATCTTCGTGTGACCGCGCGCGAACCCCTCCTACTTCAGCAGCCGATACAACTTGAAATCGCATTCGAGCCGGAGCCGGTGCGTTGCCTGTTCTGCGGGGCGCCGGAGCTGGTGCAGCTGGCGGAGGTGTGGGGGCACGAATTCCAGATCGAGACCTGCTGCTGGGGGCTGCACGAACACCTGGCCCAGGAGATGGCGCTCAACACGGAATGGGGCAAGGAGCTGCTGCGGAATCTGGAGCTCGAACCGCTCACGGGCCGGGCCCTACGGCGCGTCGTCGATGGTGGCGGTCACGCGCTGCTCGATTTCAAGCTGAAGATCGCCAGCATCAAGCAGGCCGAGGCGAAGGAATTCGTGCTTCGGCACCACAAGCATTGCCCGCCGCCGGCGGGCTGGCGGTTCGGTGCCGGCATCTGGAACGGCGGTACCCTGATGGGGGTGGTCATGGTGGGTCGCCCGGTGGCGCGCCGGATCGACCACCGGTTCGTGGTCGAGGCCAACCGGGTCTGCGTGCGCCGGGACACCGCGGCACCGCTGCGCTGGAACGCATGCAGCCAACTGTACGGCTGGGTTGCACGCGAGGCCGAGCGACGCGGCTTCAAGAAGATCATCACCTACACCCTGGAGAGCGAGGTGGGGACCACGCTGCGCGCCGCTGGATGGACCTGCGAGGGTCCAGCGGGCGGGGGTTCCTGGGATCGTAAAAACCGCCGGCGGGAGGGGACGGGACCGCGCGGGCGGAAATTGCGTTGGTCCCGAACCTTGCGGCCGCGGCTTGGGCCGGTGGACGCCATCGCCGGGTGAGCGTCAGGTCCCGGTCTGCTGCGCCTCGTGCGGAAGGCCGAGCGCCGGTGCGGTGGCCAGCGGCCTCGGGTCGTAGATGTCGCGGTAGATCACGTAGCTGAGGGCGCCGAGGTATGGCCAGAGCAGGGACGGCACAAAACCCGACGGCGAGAGCAGGAACGCAAGAGTGCACGCGGCGATGATGAACAAGAACACCGCGAGAATCGGCAAGGGGTTGAGCCCCAGTTCGCCGTCGTCGTGGCAGGCCTGCGCGCGGCGCAGCGAGAGGTCCTGAATCATCATCAGCGGGATGCTGGTCAGTCCCCACAGGGCGTGCAGGCCGAGCACCACGCCGCACAGCACCGACGCGTTGCCGGCTATAAGGCCGGCCCAGTGGTGCGCCAACGAGCCAGCCGCGATACCGAGGTTGAAGAGGGCAACGAGGGCGAATTGCGGCAGCAGGCTGGCCGCTCGCCGAAGCGCGCCACCGACTCCGGCTCGGCGCCGCCCGGAATCCCGCTCGCCGATGACCACCGCGGCGGCCAGCGCTGCCACATAGATCGCCGCATAAAGGACGCTCAGAGCAGGCAGCCAGATCGTTTGGGACTCGCGCGATAGCGCCAGCGTGGACGACATGACGAATGCGTAAAGCAACCCGAACCGTACCGGCTGCCTCAGCATGAGTAGCGCGGCTTGTGCCAGCCAGGTTGCGGCGATGGTGGGCTCGACTTTCCGGGGTTCGGACGGGCGCATAGAAGTCGTGGGCGTTTTCAAGTGGACGGGCAGTCCGATTGTGAGCCGTCCGGGGCAAGACGCAAGGTCCTGCGCGGCGGGCGGATGTTGAATTGACTTGCGATGTCCGGTTCGGACGGTGCCCGTGCTGCTGCTCCGGCCTGGGCGGCGCCTTTGCGAGCACCGGGGTGTGGACGTTTCCGTAGGCCAAGCCTGTGGCGAAGGGCCAGCACTGCAGCGGCCGTGTCACCGATCGCGGCGGCGATCTGTGGATCGGTCTTGCTGAGAAAGTTCTGACGAATGAACGCCGCGGACTGCTCGATGCGCGATCGCCGACGCAGCTTCGCCTTGGCAACGCCGAGATCTTGGAAGGCGCGGATCACCGCAGTTTCCGAGGTGCGGAACATGGCCGCGAGTTGCTGGAAGCTGTGCTGCTGCGACAGCTCGTTCAGGCGGGCCTGCGCGCCTTGGCGGGCCTCGAGTATGCCGATGCGCGGTGCGCCCGGCGACGCGGTGGAGGCGGCGTAGTCGCGCATCAGGCGCTTGGAAAGCGAGTCCCGTGCGTCCGCGCCGACGAGGGCGTGCTTCCGCCGGTAGTAGATGACGACTGCCTTGCTGACCCCCCACGAGGCGGCGGTGGCATCGTCGCAAAGACACGGCCCGAGATCCCGCAGATAGTCGATCAGGCCGTCGACAGACGACGGGTAACGGCAGTCCGGTGATTTGAAATGCACCTGTCGCCCCGTCTTGCGCGCCAGGCCGGCTCCGATCCGAATGGATTCCACCGTGAGAATGGGTACACGCCACTGATGCGCGATCACCCGATCAGACAGGAGGAGCCAGTTGCTGCGGATGTATGCCTCCAGCCCGCCGAGCGTGGCAGGAAATGCCGGATCGGGAGAAGTCAGGTGAGAAAGCCTGGCAGTCCCCTTGAGGCTGCGCGTGGTCCTGGCGGGCGGGATGGCGGCATCCGGCATGGAAATTGGGCCTGGCTCGTGACCGGACCAGCGTAAGCACTCGGGTCACGGATCATTCCTGGCTAATCGCCCACGTTGGTCGGGCGATTGCGGCCCGCTCTCCGATCCGGACCGCCCCGGGTCGAGGCCTTGGGCGTGCAGTCCCACGCGGACGCGGCGACTTCGCGCATGGCCAGGGTGGTCGCCGGAGAATCAAGCCGCTGCCTAACCGTCAGCAGCAATCCGCCGGCCGCGGACAGGTCCCATCGGTGGCTGGCCTCAGCAATCGACCGAACGGGACCCGCCGGCGTCGTCAGGGTGCGTTGGCGCCGGATGGTCGCCGCTCCCGCGGAGCTGACAAGCCTGCGTGCGAGGTGCACGGCATGGCGGAGCGACCTCACTGTGGCTGCGGGTTCGTCAGATGGGGCGACGACGACGACGTAGGTGACGCGAACCACGATCAGGCGACCTGAGTCGGTTCGGGAAAGCATGTTGGCCCGAGAGGGTGGGGAAGGGAAGGGCAATGCTGCGCCCATGGCGGGCCCTGCGGGCGCGCCAATCACTCCACGGTGGGAGGTATTTTCGGTAGTTTGCGCCCGTCGACTTGCATTTCAGCAGGAAGGAGTAGGGTGCAGGAACGGACCAACATAGGTGACCCACGATGAACGGAGCGGCGCAACCAATCGTTACCTCGGAGTTCCAGCAAGCGCAGCGCCGGAAGGCGCTCGATACCGTGCTGGCGCAGATTGAACGGCAATTCGGCAAGGGGGCGATCATGCGGCTCGGCGCGCAAGACACGGCGCGCGACCTGGACGTCGTGTCGACTGGCTCGATCGCTCTCGACGCCGCGCTCGGCGTGGGCGGGCTGCCACGCGGACGGGTGGTGGAGATCTTCGGGCCGGAGTCGTCCGGCAAGACGACGCTGTGCCTGCACGTGGTCGCGGAGGTCCAGCGCGCCGGCGGCACCGCTGCCTACATCGACGCGGAAAATGCGCTCGACCCGGCCTACGCCGAGAAGCTGGGCGTCAACGTCGGTGACCTGCTGCTGGCCCAACCGGATTCGGGCGAGCAGGCGCTGGAGATCGCCGACCGCCTGGTATGCTCCGGCGGCGTGGACGTCATCGTCGTGGATTCGGTGGCGGCCCTGGTGCCCAAGTCGGAGATCGAGGGCGAGATGGGCGAGGCGGCGGTCGGCGTGCAGGCGCGGCTGATGTCGCAGGCCCTTCGCAAGCTCGCTGCCAGCATCAAACGCGCGAACGTGCTGGTGATATTCATCAACCAGCTTCGGATGAAGATCGGCATCGCGTACGGCAACCCGGAGACCACCACTGGAGGTCAGGCCTTGCGCTTTTACGCGAGCGTGCGGCTCGATATCCGCCGGATCGGCGCCATCAAGAAGGGCGAGGAAGCGATCGGCAATCTGACCCGGGTCAAGGTGGTCAAGAACAAGGTGGCGCCGCCGTTCCGTGAGGCGCAGTTCGAAATCCTGTACAGCTCCGGGATCTCGAAGCTCGGCGAACTGATCGAGCTCGGGGCCCAGCACGGACTGGTGGAAAAGGCCGGAGCCTGGTATGCGTACAAGGGCGAGAAGATCGGCCAGGGCAAGGACAACGCCCGCACATTCCTGGCGGAGCATCCTGAACTGGCCAGCGAACTAGAAGCGGCGCTTCGGCGCCGCGGGCCGGCCGGCCTGCTGCCCGGCAAGCCGTCGCCCAAGGATGATCAGGAGGCGCCACTGGCCAGCGAACCCGCTGGCTAGTGCCAGACCTCGGAGTTGGCGGCCGAAAGACAACCATCAGGCGCGCTACTCGCAGCTTCGATCGCTATTCCAGAGTTGACCACTCGCTTGGGAAAAACCCTGACTGGTCCCTTGGCGCCTGTTCGGCGCTCAAAACGGGCGTGCCATCGACGCACTGGAATGCGCAGTCCTGGGGACCATTGCAGATGGGCGTCGGACCGTAGGATGGCGTTACTCGGCAGCGGTACACCGTGATGTCCGAGGGTGCTCGTTGTATATGTTTCGAACATCCTGATGCAGTGACCCGAGGAACACACGCGAAAACGTGCCCATCCATACATCTCCACACGGCGGCTGTTGGATCGTCACCGCCAAAGTGAATGATCTCGGGGGCCGTCTTCGGTCCCCGGTATTGCGGATCATCCAACGGAGAGTCCGACGTTCCAACGCGCGCGCAAAACCGCGAGATCTCAGTCAGTGAATTGACAGTGACAGAGGCATCGTCCTTTACTCGCGGCGGCTTCGGGTTATTCCTGCGGACGCGCCCTGGTTGCTGCTGTTGAGGCGTCGCTTGTGGTGCCACTTCACCTGGCTGGATTGGCAGTACCTGCGAGCGGCCTTCTGGCGCCCTGTCCCTTTCACTTATGACCCCGAGCACGAGCGCCGTCGCAATCACGAAAAGGATGAATGCGATCGGTCCGTCTGGCGATGACTTTGGACTGCTTTCGCCGGAGGAACTGCCGTAGTCGGAGGACCTATACCCTTCAGCGGCCGCCTCCGTCGCCTCGCTTTCGACGGTACCTTCGTAATCGGCAGATTCGCGGTAAGAAGGCGTCTCCGAATCGTCGCTATCGCTAGAACCATCGTCTTCGTCGCGTGACACTTGTTCGCCGCGACCCTCAAACAGACCGGTGCAGTCTGGGCATCGGAATATGAGGGGTACGATTGGAAAGCGGCCGCAGACCTCGCAAAACATCCGCCCGCAATCAACGCATTCCCAAACGGTAACGCAGTCCCTATGGCAGCTCGGACATTCTTTAGACATAGCTCAACTCTTTTGCCCGCACATGCCTCGCCATGCATTTGTGACGCCCAGCGTCCAGTTGTACGGATCAAAAGCCTTGCATCCCCGCGCGGCGATACGTTTCAGTCTCTTCGCCGCGAACCCGCGACGGGCTAGACACTGGGGTTGGCGGTCGAGACCCAGATCTTTGGTTCGTCGGTGATTTCAATCGATCGCAACGTGAAATTGAAGCCCAGATAAAACGGGCCGGCGACCTGGCCTGGAGCGGAGTCACGCTATTAGTGCCGACGGGAAAGGGCTTGCTGTGGTCGGCCTCGCGGACCTTGCACCGCGAAGCCAGTTCGCGGGTAGGCGCGCATGATCTCGAGCACGCGGGGAAGCTCCATCCCCGGCTGAACGAACGGAAGGTCAACTCGACCGGTCATGAGGCCCCCCTGATGGTGACTCCCCGACCCAGTGTGTACCTACCCGATGGGATGCGTCAAAAGCCGGCGACGCCGGAACGTGACCGGGGTCACATGCCGTCTGCTCTTGTGAACCTACCGGCTCGGCAAGGCCTGTTCGCGGAAGCGCTGAAAACGACGGGTGGGGTGGACAGAGCCCAGGTAGATCACGGCGGCAAAGGCGGCAACCAGCCATGTGCCCGACAGAAAGTGCGCCGCTGCCAGCTGCGCGGCGCCGATGACAGCCAGCAGTGAAATGAGGGGTACCAGGATCGTGTTGAGGAAGCGCTCGGCCGGGGACGCCGCCAGCTCCATTGGGATCGGCTCATCGAAGGTGGCCGCCAAGGTGTTGAGGCCGGCCCTGACCACGACGAAGCGGTCGCGCTCGCGAGTCCCCAGCAGCCAAACCCGGTCCTGCTCACGCGCGTCGAGGTTGGTCTGCGCGTAGACCTCATCGCCGTCTTCGTTGCGCACCAGCAGCAGGCGGCCTTGCCGGCTGGCCGGCCGCGTCACCTCCAGGACGTAGCCTTGAAAGACTTCGAATTTGCGACCGCGGTAGATGAGTGTGCCGTTCATAGTGAGTTCCAAGTTACTTTGGGTTTGCTACGCCACCAGCTGGTCGCCCCGGCCCGGTATGGGTTTGGAGGCACGAACCGAAGTGATGCTGTGCCACTCGTCCAGCAAACGGCGGAGCCGCTCGCGGGAATCTCCGATGCCAGGCACATCCGGATCGGACAAAACCGTCTCGCCGAGCCTGGAAATGCTTGCCGACTTTTCCACGGCCGTGTGCGTCTCGGCTTCCGTGGATGACATCAGATAGCTGCGCACGCAGCGGAGCAGCCTGACGACCAGCAGATCGATGACAGCCCCGCTGGACATCGTGGACAGGGCATCCTCGACCGCGGCGTCCGCGGTGCTCACTGGGCGGGTGAGGACCACGTCGTTGACGGTGCCCATGTACATCGGCAGACGATCTTCCGAAAACTGCGGCGTGCCTTCCACCAGGTAGCGGGACCGCAGGCCATCCCGAACCGCCCGCTTGAAGCGGCTCGCGTCAGCCCACTCGGACCCGGTGGCGCGATCGGTTACGGCAAAGCCGGCAGTGCGAAGGACCTCGACAACGGCCGAAAGGCCTTGGGCGGTGCCGAGCCATTGAAATACCGTTGCCGCCACCGTCGCCGCTTCCTGTGACAGGGGTATAGGCCGCCGAGCCGTCCGCGGGGCCAGGCCGAATTCACCAGGCTGCCGGAGAAGTGCGTCGAGGACACCGCAGAGCGGCCTTTGCCGCATGTTCTCCAGTTCCCACCGCCTGGCGAAAGCCGCCTCAAGGCTGAGCTGCTGGCTCATCTGCGTGACGGCGCGGCCATACCACAGCCCCCGGTGAAGCAGGCCGTCCTCGTCGCGCGGGCCGTCAAGGTCGAAGGGCATGGCTCGGCCGCTAGCCCGCCGCGGCGCGCGCGGTCGGCGGCCGCACCGCTCGGATGTGCCCGGCCGCACTTCGCGGGCGCCGGCCGAGCGAGGCGACTGCCTGGATCTGTTCCACCAGCAGCAGGTAGGCGAATGCCAGGTGTCGGCGGCGTCCCGGCGTCACCACGTCGACGGCGGTTCCCCTGAAGGGCACTGCCTGAAGGAGTCCGAGTGAGCGCAGGACCCTTGCGTGGCCACGGTGCAGGTGCGTCATTGGTTTAAGGACCCTGATAGCCTGACCGCAAGGTAGCAACGCGGCTCCAGCTGCGCAGCCGGGAAATTGATGCCGGAAATCCGTCGATTGCTCCTGCGGAAACGGACATGTGCAGGCACCACAGGTTCAAGCGCGTGCGGCACCGGCCGCCGCGGGTGGCAGCAGGACCGTGATGGCGCGCGCGGCGGCGAGCAGCGCCGTGGCATCTTGCGGCGATAGTCCCGCGAGGTAGGTCCCGGGCAGCCGCGGCACGGAGAGCCGGTCCGACCGCAGGATGCCCTCCAGTCGGTCGACGATCCGGATCAGCGGCGCGTCATGCGTTGCCGGCGGACGAGCGAGAAGCTCCACCAGCGCTGCTGCGCCGGCGTGGATTTCCGGCACGGTATCCAGGCCGAGCGCCAGGTCGAGGCAATGCAGCAGCGCCAGACGGAGCCAGCCGAAGCACCAGGGCTGGCCGTGTTCGGCGATCAGGGCACGGTAGCGGCGCGCATTCGGGTGCAGCCCCGCGCGGCTGTCCTGGCCGGGAGCCGCCGGCGGCAACTCCGCATCCTTGGCGCAGCAGTCGAGCGCACGCAGCTGCAATTCCTGCCGGGTGGCAGTCGTCAGCGCGCAGAGCGGGTCGGCCAGCGCCTGGCGAATGGACTCAGCCCACCGCGCGCCGGCAGGAACCAGGCCAAAGCGGTCCAGCGGTATGTAGATCACTGCCCGCATGAGATTCCGTTGGTGAGGGGAAGCTGAGTACGTTCCTCGACGCTACCTGGCGCCGCGGCGGCAGGGAGCCGCCAATCTGCCGGTCCGTGCCGCCAATTGCCGTCCGCCTCCAAGCGCCAGCGCCGCCGGGCAGACGGACATGCAAGCGTTGCCCGTTGCATTAGGGACTTCGCGTTTTACCGTGGATTTGAACCTGCACGGAGCGACGCGTGGACTCTTGGAAATTCGCAGAAGGCGGCGGCACCGTTATCGCGGCTACCGAGCGCGTGGCGCGCGAGCTTCGCATTGCCTACGCGAACGAGCGGCGCGGCAACGGCAAGAAGGCCTGGCTGGCGCCGCGGATCTACTCGTTCCGCAGCTGGGTGCGCCGCTCGTGGGAGGCGAGCTGGCCCGAGCGCCAGCTGCTGCATCCGGCCCAAGAGCATGCGGCGTGGCTCTATGTGCTGGAAAAGAGCGGCGCTGCGTCAGGGCTGCTGTCGCGGGCGTCGGCGGCGCGGCAGGCACGCCTCGCTGCCGCGACGGCGGAGCGCTATTGCGTGGCGATCGAGCCGGGCGCCTTCGCCACCCGCGATGAATTGGCCTTCGCCGAGTGGCACCGCACCTTCGAGGAGCTCCTGGTCCAGCGCGGCTGGATCACGGAGGAGAAGCTACCGCGGGGGCTGCTGCAGCTGCTGGAGTCGGGCGTCTGGATCCCGGAGCCGCAAATTCTGTTGGCCGGCTTCCTGGACGAGACGCCGATCGAGCGCCTGATGTTCGACGCACTGGCCCGGGCAGGGGTCCTACTGGAACGGGCCTCCATGCCGCTTCCGTCGCCGGGGCACATCGAGGCCTTGCGACCAGGCACGCGCCGCGTGCAGTTCCGCCAGGCGGCCTGCCGCGCCCGCGCAGCGCTGGAGGCCGCTCAGGCTGCGGGTGCTGCGCCCCCGCGAATCGGCATCCTGGTGCCGGACATGGCTGGCTCGCGCGACAGCCTCGAGTCGGCGCTGGCCGAGTTCGTGGCGCCGCACACCCTGACCGCCGGCGCGCTGCGCGGCCGGGTGCCATGGCGGTTTGGCCAGGCAGCACCGCTCGCACGGCATCCCACGGTGGCCGCCGCCCTGGACATGCTGAGCCTCGACAGCTACCGCAACAGCCTGGAACTGGTGAGCCGCATCCTACTGGCGCCGGCGACCTTCTGCGCACATCCCAACGAGGCGAAATCGGCGTTGGACCTTCGCATCAGGAAGGCCGGCAGTCCGCGCCTGTCGAGGGCCGCCATCCAGGCGCATTGCCGTGCCGAACGGGAGCGCGGCGGCCAGGCCGGCGCTGCGTTTGCCGCCCAGTTCGCCGGCTGGCTGGAAGGACCGCCCGAGCCCGAGCGCGCGCTGCCGTCGGCCTGGGCGGACTGGATCGAGTCGATCCTGAAAGCCGCGGACTGGGGGCGCCACGACCTGACGGGCGAGCAATCGCAGGCGGTCGATGCCTGGCGGGAGTGCCTGGACGCCTTCCGGGCCATGGATGGCCAGCTGCGCGAGATCGACCGGTCGCGGATGGTCGCCTGGCTTCGGGAGGTGGTCACCGGTCGCGGATTCCAGCCCTCGGTGGACCACGTGCAGCCGATCAGCATCCTGTCCAACCGGGATGCCACCGGCTTGAGCTTCGACGAGCTGATCGTCCTGGATATGGTGGGGGGGAACCTGCCCGAGCCTGCCAAGCCTGTGCCGTTCCTGCCGGCCGACGCTCTCGCCCGGGCCGGCGTTCCCGGGACACGCCCCGAAGAATCGCTGGCGCGCGCACAGCGGTGGCTGGACCACGTCGTCCGAATGGCGCCGGCCGTCACCCTGATGGCACCGGCACGCGACGACAACGGCGCAGTGCTGCAGCCGACGCCCCTATACACCGCTTGGCCGAGCGCGCCCAGTGAAGAATCGGGCTGCCAGTCCCACCTGGAAGGCATCGTCCGCCGCGGCCAGCAGACCGAGCAGCCGCCTGAAGAGTGGGTGCCGCCCATCGCGGACGCCGGCGCCGAGGACATCCGGGGTGGCGTGTCCATCCTCAAGGCCTGCCGGGTCTCGCCCTGGGTAGGCTTTGCCCGTCATCGCCTCGGGTTGACGCCGTTCCCGCAGCCGCAGGAAGGGATGACCGCCGCGCTGCAGGGCGAACTGGTCCATCGCTCGTTGGAACGGATCTGGGGCGAGCTGCGCACGCAGGAGGAGCTGCGGCGGCTGCCGGGGCTGCCGGACTTCGTGGAGGCCCACGTGCGTGCCGTGCAGCTCACCGAGGGTATCGGCTCTCCGAACGGCTTCGGGGCGGGCATGGCCGCTGTCGAACGCGAGCGCGCTGTCGAGCTGCTCGTGGACTGGCTTGAACTGGAAAAGCGGCGGGCGTTGCCCTTCGAGGTCGTGGCATGCGAAGGCCGGACCCGTGCGGTTCTGGAAGGGTTGGCCCTGGACCTGCGTGTCGACAGAGTGGACAAGATCCTCGCTGCAGACGGGAGCAACCGGTACCTGGTGATCGACTACAAGAGCCTCGCGCGGCTCGACCGGGCCGCCTGGGAGTGTGACGACGAGGGCATCGACGAGCCCCAGCTGCCGCTTTACGCGACCTTCGCTGACCTGCGCATGCTGGGCATCCCGCGCATCGACGGCATCGCCTTCGCCAAGGTCTGCGAGGGAGCGACCGATTTCATCCTGGCCAGCAACTTTGCCGACCGGCTCGTTGCGGAGGGCGGCACCACCGGCTCCGGAGTAGCGGATTGGCCCGCCCAGGTGGCGCAGTGGGCGCGAAGTCTCACCGGCACCACCCGCGGGTTTGTCGGCGGCGATCTGCGCCTGAACCGGAGGCGCTTCAGCCGGGACCGGTTTAGCGCCGACCTGGATGCCCTGGTGCGCAAGCGCGCGTCTGCCGCGGCAGCCTCGTCAGACGATCCGTTCTAGGAGAACCCCGATGGATGATGCACACGATCTGGAGCTGGCGGACAGCTATGCGCGGCAGCAGGCGCTGCAGGTGGACCGCAGTGTGCTGTGCGCCGCGCCCGCCGGCAGCGGCAAGACCGAGCTGCTGGTGCAGCGCGCTTTGGCATGCCTTGCGGCATCGCGCAATCCTGAAGAAACGCTGCTGATAACTTTCACAAACAAGGCCGCGCAAGAGATCCGCGAGCGCGTGATGCGTGCTCTGTCCGGCGCGGTCGGCCCGAAACCGGAGGCCGAGCATGCTTGCACCACCTGGCACCTCGCGCGTGAGGCCCTGCGCCGCGACGAGGAGCTCGGCTGGGGCCTTCGGCTGAACCCGGGCCGGCTGCGCGCGATGACGATCGACGCGCTCAACGCAATGCTCGCGGGGATGGCCCCGGTGCTGTCGGGCATGGGCGGCGCGCTGCAGGTCGCCGAACGGCCTGAACCGATCTACCGCGATGCCGTCATGTCCCTATTCGCGGAACTCGACGAGCTGGAGGACGCGGACGCGTTTCGGGTGGCTCTGGGCGCCGTACTCCGCTTCGGCCGTAACCGGTCGGAGGAGCTGGTGCCGCTGCTCTCGCAGATACTGGCAAAGCGCGAGCAGTGGCTGCCGCTGGTGGCGCGCGGCGAGGACACGGGCATCAAGCCGGTGCTCGAGGCGATCATCCTTTCGCGCCTCGACGCGGTGTCCCGGTCGATTCCGCTGCGGCTGCAAGGTCGCATCGCGGCGGCGGCCGCGGCTGCGGGTCGCTGCGCGGGGACGGCCTGGCCCGACAACACGGTCGCCGCGTTGAGCGAATGGCAGCGGCTGTGTGGCCTGCTGGTCACCAAACAGGGGGACCTGCGCAAGCGCCTGCAGGCGCCGGACGGCTTCCCGCCCAAGGTCGCGCACACCGAGGACATGAAAGCGTGCCTGCTCGAACTTCAGGCGCTCGCGGACCCCGCTGGTCTCGCCGGCGCGCTCACGGACGTCGCCGAGCTGCCGGCACCCGATGACACGGTGGGCGCTGCGGCGTTTGCGGACCAGGTGCGCGCAGTGCTGTTCCGCCTCGCCGGCCATCTCAAGCTGGCCTTCATGCGCGCCGGCGCTGTGGATTTCGCGGAAGTTGCACGCAGAGCGCTGGATGCCCTCAGCGACGACCAGGGTGCGACGCCGCTGTTGCAGCGTCTCGACTATCAGGTTCGCCACATCCTGATCGACGAGTCGCAGGACACCAGCAGCGCGCAGATGGATTTGCTGGCGGCGCTGACCTCCGGGTGGCAGCCGGGCGATGGGCGGTCCCTATTCATCGTCGGGGATAAACAGCAGTCGATTTACGGCTTCCGCCAGGCCGACGTGGCTGGCTTCCTGGCGCTGGAGCGCAATGCGGGATTCAATGGCATACCGCTGAAGCGCCTGCAGCTGACCCGCAATTTCCGCTCCGACCCTGCTGTTGTCGGCTGGTGCAACGACACTTTTCGGAAGATCTTCCCGATCCTGGATGATCCCTACACCGGCAGCGTCCGCCTCTCGCCTTCGGTACCGGCACGCGCTGCCGGCGGCGGAGCAGTGGAAACGCATTGGTTCCGCGGGGAGCCGCACCAGGAGGAGGCCGCGGCCGCGGTGCGGGCAATCAAGGAGGCGCTCACGCATAACCCGACCGGATCGATCGCGGTGCTGGCGCGCTACCGCTCCCATGTGCGCGAAACGTTGGCCGCGATAGCCGCGGCCGGGTTGCGATACTCGTGCAAGGACATTGATCCCCTGGCCAGCACCCCGGCGGTTGGAGACATGGTCGGGCTGATCCGCGCCCTCTGGCACGAGCAGGACCGGGTCGCCTGGGCCACGCTGTTGCGGGCTCCGTTCGTGGGACTGAGCTACGCGGACCTTCTAGCCGTCACCAAGGGCAGGACCAGCGGCAGCCTGCTGCAGGCGCTGCGTGCCCGCCGCGGCTCGGCGGAGATCTCGGCGGACGGAAGCTGCCGCATCGGGCGCTTCTTGGACGTCCTGGACCGGGCGCTGTCCGAGCGGGACCTGGCGCAGGACCTCGGCCGCCTTGCGCAGGCCGTGTGGTACGAACTCGGAGGACCGGCCTGCGTCACTGCAGGCGAGGCCGAGGACGTGCGCGCGACGCTCCGCCTGCTGCGCGAGCACCTGGTCGGCGGCCGGCCGGACAGCATGCGGGAATTCATGGATGCCCTCCACCATCTGTACGCCGCGCCCGACGGTGGCGGCCCGGTGCAGGTGATGACCATGCATGCCGCCAAGGGCCTGGAATTCGATACGGTGATCCTGGTCGGATTGTGGAGAGGCCAACGCCGACCGGAGCCGCCGCTGCTGGCCTGCCGCGAAACGCCCCAGGGCACGTTGATCGTGCCGGCGCCGGGACCGCGCGCAGGCGAGGGGCACCAGCGACTGTTCCGCCTGGCCAACCGGCTCAACCGGGATGCGGAGCGGCGTGAGCTGCTGCGGCTGCTCTATGTGGCCTGCACGCGCGCGCGACACCGGCTGCACCTGATGTGCGCGGTTTCCGGAACCGACAGGGAAGCACCGCTGGCCGGATCGAGCCTCGAGCTCATGTGGCCGGCGCTTGCGGCCGACTACGCCGCCGCCGGCGCTGCGCGGGCGAGCAGCGCACGCCTCGACAGCGACCTTCGCTGTCCCGTGACACCCCGCTTGCGGGTCGGCTGGACCTACCCGGCGCCGCAAAACAGCTACGTTCCGCCGCGAAGCCGCATTCTGCTGCCGGCGGAACTGGCGGTGCGCGAGGCTGGCGCCGGCTGCGACGACCGCAGAGCCCACGTCTACGAGCGCCTGGTCGGGACCGGTTACCACGAGACCATGGCGCGGTTGCTGGACCGGGGCGAGCAGGACCAGCTGCCGCGGCTTCGGGAGTCGCTACGATCGTCGCTGATCGCGCGCATGCGGATGCGCGGGATGCCGGAGCCACGCGTGATGTCCGCGGCAACACGCGTTCTCGACCTGGTCGACCGGACCTTCGCCAGCAGGGACGGCCGATGGCTGGCCGCTCGGCGGGCAGTGAGCGGCAACGAGACAGCCGTCGCGGGATATCTGGACGGAGAGTGGGTCGCTGGCGTCGTCGACCGGTTCTTCGTCGAACCTGACCGGCTTTGGGTCATCGACTACAAAAGCGGTGGCGAGGGGCTCACAGGTCCCGATCTGGACCGCTACATGGAAGCCGAGCGGGGACGATACGCGCCCCAAGTTGCTGCCTACGCCCGCCTGATGTCGGAGCTGCACCGCCTTCCGGTGAAGGCGGCATTCTACTTCCCCGAGGCTGGTCGGATGGTGCCAGCCGACGTGCCTTGCCCGACCAGTAGCGAGGTGCAATCTGCCAAACCCGTGGAAGCATGAAGTGAACCTCATGACGAACGGGACCGGGATGAAAGCTACGACTGTCGATACCGCAGTTCTTGCGGTGCTGAGCGGGGCAACGGTGCACGGCAATGCGGTGCGGCTTAACGGGCAACTGGAGCGCAAGCTGTACGGGCGCACCGACCGCGTGCTCAAAGCGATCGGGGGGACCTGGAAGCGTGGGGAGGCCGCACACGTCTTCGCCCAGGACCCGACCGACCTCCTGGAGCAGATCATTCTCACCGGTGCTGTGGCCGCTGCACCGAGCCTGAGTTTCTTTCCGACGCCCCAGCCGCTGGTTGCTCGTATGCTGGAGCTAGTGCAGCCTGGCCCCGGGATGCGGGTACTCGAGCCGAGCGCTGGGCGCGGCGCGCTGGCACTGGCAGCTGCACAGCGCGGCGCCCTGGTCGACTGCGTGGAGTTGGATCCGGCGCACGCCGACTACCTGAGAACGCAGCTTTGGCGGGAGCGCGTGCGCCAGGCGGACTTCCTCAGCGTTCAGCCGGAGCGGATTTACGATGCGGTGCTGATGAACCCGCCGTTCGAGCGACAGGCTGACATCCGGCATGTGCTGCACGCGTTGGAGTTCCTGAAGCCGGGCGGCCGTTTGGCCGCTGTCATGTCCGCGGGTGTGTTGTTCCGGCAAACGGGGCTGGCCGAGCAGTTCCGAGACCTGCTAGAAGTGCGCGGTGCCCAAGTCTGGGAGAACCCGCCTGGGACCTTCCGCTCCGCCGGCACCAGTGTGCTTTCCGTCGTGGTGTACGTGCCGCCCCTAGGCGAGACACAAACAGCCTAGCGTTCAAACTCGGAAGCATGTACTTAACGAAACGTGGCCGTCCGACGGAGAGAAACCCCGTGAGCCGCACTTTGGAGGTCAGCATGACGACTGTTTACGCAATCGAGAAATGGGTCGGCGCCGGCACGCCGAAGGCCTCGGGCGCTTGTCGTTACGACTGGCGGCTTGCATACGGCCTATGCGCGCGCTCGTTTCCGAAAGTTAGCAACGATTTGGAGGCCGTTGCCGTCTTCGATCAGGAGGTAACAAAGACACGCTCCGCCGCGTTCCGGCTGGTCGCTTTGCGAGGGAGCACCGGCTACAACGTGGCCACGGATGTGCTCGCCACAAAACGCGTGCCGACGCAGTAGGGCCGAGGACCGCGCCTCGTTGTGGTCAGCCCCAGGTCTTTGCGCGCAACATCGTCGCGACCTCGTCGACCGACCCGAGAGGAGTGGGGACATATTCGCGCAGATCCAGGTATCGGTGCCCTTGGATGCCTCGCGGCGTGTCCTTGCGGAAGTCGGTTTCCACGAGCCGATCGCACAGAAAGAACTGATGCTCCTGAGTGATTGACCAGCCAAGCCCCTCGGCCTGTTGCGCGGCGGTGAGTATCCGCCTCCGCTCATCATCTGTCAGCCGCGGTTGCGTCGCCTCCAGGCCGGTTCCTGAATCGATGCCGAAGTTGGGGCAGACGACCTTTCTGATCTGCCCGATGTGGGTGATGGTGCGCTCGCTGTAGACGCCGAGATAGCCGACCCGGCGGCGCGAGTAGCTCGTTGGGCAGAAGTACAACGAGCAGGCGAGGTTGGTGTCATACGATTGCCCGCAAGGCGGGACGAACATCAAGAACTTCTCGATGCTTAGCAGCTCCTCCTCCGCGCAGTAGGCCGCGTAGTCGTCGATGACAGCCAGCATCTCTTCGTCGTGCGCGGCGTACAGCAGCCTGGCGTTCGCGATCAGGTCCTCGAACGTTGTGGCGATGACGGTGACGTTGTTGCGCTTGGCGGCCGCGGCGCGCAGCTCGACCATCTCTGCCTCCGGGAGCGGGTCATTGTCGGGGCAGAGCAGCAGCAGGACATTGCTCGTCCCCTGCCGGAAGGCGTCCAAATGCCGGAGCAACTGGTCCATGCCGAAAGTGCGGCCGCGTTTGGTCTCCACGCCAAGGTTGAGGCCGTCCTGCACCAGGGCCATGTCGAGCACGCTGCCGCCAGTGCCGACCTGGTTGTGGAAGCGCAATCCGATACGGGCAGGCAGCGTCAGGCCATCGCCGAGAGAGCTGAGCAGATTTTCCAGCTTGCGCTGATTGTCCTGGTAGACGCGCAGCAGGAACAACAAGGTGTTGTTGGACGCGAAGTTCTCCCGCCCCTTGTAGCGCGGAAAGTAGTGCACTTCAGACATGGCGTTCTCCCCGGGTCCGCCGGCACATCATACCCGCGATGAAGAAGCCTCGGAGCGAGGACCCGGCGGTGCGGCGCTCCGACAACTTCCAACGGCGAGGCGCGTCAGGCGGGGTTGGGAAATTGCCGCACGCGAAGCGCGGGATCAGGCCTCTCCGTCCGATCCCCGCCCTTTCGCTGGTTGGGGATCTTGTCGGCCATCAGTACTCGGTGCTTGCGAAGAAGCAAGGGAACTTGTCGCCGCGCTCGACCATCAGACGCAGCTCCTCGACGAAGCTGTGGCGGCTGCCGTCGTCGCAGACGAAGGTCAGCTCCTGCATGGCTTCGGGCGACAGCTCCTCCGGAATGCCATCTTCTTCTCCGGTGGCTTCCTCCCGGCTCACGCCGGTCTGGTCCATGTACCAGGCCAGCATCTCCTCGGGCGTGCAGGCGCCGGCGGTCCACTCATGGTCGTTCATGGAGAACACTTTGATGGCCGGTGGTGTGGCGCTGGTCGGGACAACCTTGTTCATCATGCAGCCTCCTTCAGGGGATGACGGGTCTCGAACAGCTCGCGGTAGCGTTCCACCACCGCGGCGGCATCGAGGTATTTGCAGTCCAGGCCCGTGAGTGCGGCGACCTGCCGCCGCGTTCCGGCGATCAGGTCGCCTTGCGCAAGCGTCGGGACGAACGTGGGCCATCCCTTCGCGTAGAGCAGCTCCTTGGGGATGGCGGCCTCGGCCAACTGACGGAGCTGTGCGCGCTGTTTTATGGCGGGGACGGACGCGCGCCGATCAGGATCCAGCAGATGGGGGGCTACATCGCAGAGCCAGCGCCCCCCTTGGAAAGCGAATCCGCTGTCCAGCTCCAGGGCCACCATGCGGCGGTAGATGGCATGGTTGCCCGGGTGACGCGCGGCAGCCGCGAGATCGTTCAGGCTACCCATGATGCAGAAGCAGCAGCTCACCCGGGTACTGCCGTAGTCCGTGTAGGCCTCGTGCGGGCGCAGGCCTGCCTGCTCGATCATCTCGAAGACGTCGTCGGTATCAAGGTCGAGGATCGGCCGCCACGCCAGCACCGGCGCTGCTGGGCGTGAGTTCGCCGCATCCGGCGAAGAAACGGACTGCCTGGCGCGCGATGCAGATTCCTGGCGGCGGATGCCTGTGACGTTGACCAGCGGCATACCGGGAAAGCGGCGCCGTAGAGCCGGCATGATGACCTGGGTTTTGAGCTCGCTCGTGCAGAACCGCATTGCCGGCGTCGACCAGGGCAGCACCAGGGTGACGGTTTCCAGGTTCACGTAGCGGCGAACACTCGAAGCCCAGCGAGCTTCCCAACGCTCCATCAGGCCGCCGGCGGCGCGCTGGACGGTGATCAGCTCCAGGCCGAGGCGCTGAGCCAGCTCGGCGCAGACCGTGGCCGAGTCCGCCCATTCGACGGCACCCAGATCGGAATGGATCAGGACTCGCGGGCCGCGGTGGCCCACTGCATCGAGGTGGCGCACGGCTGCCAAGGCAGCGGCCTGGCTGTCCTTGCCGCCGCTCACACTGATTGCCACGGCGGCGCCGGCGCCAAGCAACCCGTCCACATCGGCTGCCGTGGAGAGGCTGGGACGAAACAACTCGTGCTGCTGGCGCATCAGGGCTCCAGCGGGGCGCACGTGGCGAAACGGTAAGTGGCGCCGACCTTGGCGCAGGAGCTCTCATCAGTCCAGCCCGTGCCGCCGTGCCACAGATCTGCCATAACGTCGCGCCTCGCAAGTTCCCGCTACTACCGTATTGGACGGTGGGGACTATGCAACGCTGAAATCAGGCGGATGCGGCCATCAAATAGGTGAGACCCGCGGTGCTCAGGAAATCGCGGACCACGCCGGCACGGGCGCTATAGTCGTCCGCAAGTTGCACATATGTGCGGGAGGGATCGGCCCCCGCGGCGCGGGCCTCCAGCGCTGCACCACCGAGATCCTGCCAATGCGGGCCCGGCCAAATCATCTCGTAGCGGCGAACAGCGCCGGCCAGGCGGTTAGTGTCGATCGCGGCCGACCAAGCGAGCCGGACGGGCGCGGGGGATAGGATGGGAGCCGGCGGCTTCGGTCCTGCTGAAGGCGGCGTGGGCTCAAGACGCTGGCGATCCGCAGCAGCGTCGGCACGCCGTGCCGCCTCCGCTGCCCCTGCGGCAGCCCGGGCCAGCAGCTGTGCTTCGCGCGGGTGCCTTATCCAACGCTTGCCCGACGGAAGGAGCTGCAGCCGCTCCCGCAGCACCTGGGGGTCGGCGTTGGCCAACTGCCGGCCGTCAAGGTCTAGGAGAAGAATGCCGGCCCCGGGCGGGGTTTCGGGCGCGGAAGGCATGTTCTGTGAGGCTGCCCGGAGAATCACGTAGACCTGGCTGCCGTCGGCGAGCGTCAGGAGGGCAAGCGCATCGTCCAAAAAGGACACCGCCTCCACCTCCCATTCGGCGTCCGGCAGCGACGCTTTGCCATAGTGAAGCCCGCCGCGGGCGTCCCGGGCCTGCGTGGTGACCAAGTGCGCGGGGACGGCGAGCCGGTGGAAGCCGGGTGTGGAAAGGACGCCCCGAATCGCGGCAGCGGCGGCCAGGTCGGCGCAGCCACCCGTTTCGGGCAGCTCATGGTGGCGAAAGTACGGTCGCCGGCGGGCGTTGGGGTTCTCTGCATTTACGGCTTCGAGGCGGGTCTTGCAGCCCGGGCATAGGCAACCGCACGCCAGGCCGGTGCGCACCTCGCTGACGTGACGAGGTGTACCGGTTGCGGCGTCGACGGCCCAGGCGATCAGCGCATCTGACATGAGGTCCCCACGGATCCAGACGCTATCGTACCGCGGCCGCCACCGCTGGTCCGGCCGATTCGCCAGACCTCGAGCCCGCAAAAGAAAGAGCCGGGGCCGCTAAGCGCTGCCCCGGCTCAAAGGGTGCCGCAAATTTGCTTATTGGAACCAGAAGTTCCTGCTTGGGATGCCGGTCAGGCACTCGAAGACGTCACCCACCGGCGGGCTAGCGGCACAATTGGTCGCCGGACCCAACCAGCCGAAAGCGTCGAGCGGAAGGCAGTGATGACCGGCGCTGTCCTTAGCGTACCCCTTGCTCTCGTCATAGCAGGTCATCGCCGTCCCCACCGCGGCGGTAGTAGGCGCCTGCGTGGCGGGGAAGATCTGCTGGACGCCAAGATGTAGGTGGTAGGGCGTGCCTGCCGGGCCCGCTTTGCCGGACACCGCGACCACGCAGCCAGCCTTTACATGGGTTCCGTCCGGGAGGGGCAGCGAGGTGACTGGCAGGCCGCTCGGGGTGGCGTAGCAGCCGGGCACGGCCGTGAATTTGGTGGTGCAGAGGGAATTGAGGCAAGGCACGCCGCCCTCGGTGGTCAGGTGCAGGTAGAGCAGCCTGAACGTGTCGACGCCATCGGGCTTGATTCCCATGACGTGGTACTGGGTCCGCGCCACCAGCGGCTTTGAGCTCAACCCCGTAACCGATAACGGGTAGTACACAACCCCGGAAACGGCCGCCAGGACCTGAACGGGCCCGGATGTCGTCGACCCGACGGGCACGGTCGAGAAGTCGATCCCGTCGTGCCCATTGTAATTGAGCACAAGGGCACCGCCGAAGCCGGAGGCGCCGACGTAGTTGGCGACCGGAGAGAAGTCGAAGGCCTGCTCGGATTCCTGGTTGTAGCCGAGGTGATCCGAGCAGTTGGTGTCGCCGGCCGTCTTGCCATAGCTGCCGTACACCGCTCGGCCGACCGCGCCGGTGAAGCCCACGACCTGCGCTTCGGCACCGTTCTCGCAGGAATAGGATTGGACCTGGCCGGCCGAATTGACCAAGCTGTGATCGACGACCGAAATGATCCCGACCGTGTATGGCGTTTTCCCTGGGATGGGAAACGCAACCAGGGCCAGCGGTACCTGCCACAGCTGGGGGTACTTGCCGATGGCGGAGGCCCAGGTTGGACCCGTAATCCAGGCGCTGCCGAAGCCGCTGGGCAGGGTGGTTGCTTGCAGTTGCGCGGTCGTGAGGCCGGTGCCCCCGGCGCTTGCTGACGTGCCGGAGGTCTGGATGTCCCAGTATGAGGCCATCACCGAACCGCCACCGTAGCCGATGCGGTCGACCAGCCCACCGACGCCGCTTCCGGAAACCCCGCCCACCGCATAGGAGCGCGTGATCGACCCGCCGAGATCATCCAGCTCCACCAAGCCGCCGGCGTTGCCACCGGCGGTGCCTGTGACCAGGCCAGCGGCGTAGGCATCCGCGATGGTGCCGCCCTGATTCCAGCCGACAAGGCCGCCATTGATGGAGATGGTGTCGACGCTGCCACGCGCGTAGGACGAGTTGATGGAGCCGCTGTTGTAGCCGGCCAGGCCGCCGGCGGCGCCGCCGGCGTTGTTGCCGACGACCGCGCCGATCGCACTGGACCGCGTTGTGCTGCCGGTGTTGCTGCCCACCAGGCCGCCGAGCGTGTATTGGCCGTTGTTGTTGTTGCCGTTCGCCGCTGCAACAGCGCCCGAGGCTGTGGAGCCGCTGATGGCGCCGCCATTGAAGCCGGCCAGGCCGCCGAGGTGCAGGTAGTTGGTGTTGCTCGCGCTGACGTTCACGCCGGATGCGGCATTGGTGATCTGGCCGACGTTGCGGCCGACCAGGCCGCCCTCGTCGAGCGCCTGGCCGCCGGCTGCGGTGGTGATCGCGCCCTCGACGTAGACCTGGGAGATGATGCCGGAGCTTACGCCCGCCAGCACACCAATGGTGCCGGTGCTGCCGTTGCCCTGCAGGTTTGCACCGGTAATGCGTAGACGACTGACCTTGCCGCCGGCCCCGATTTGTGCGAATAGGCCAGCGTTGCCGCTCGACGTGCTGAGGGTGAGGCCGGTGATGGTGTGGCCGCGGCCGTCGAAGCTGCCGGTGAATGGGCTGCCGGCGCCGCCCAACGGAGTGAAGGCGCTGGTGAGCGAGACGTCGCTGACCAGGACATAGGTACCGCTCAGGTTGTTTTGGATCCCCTGCAGATCGTTGGCGGATGCGATCGGGATTGATGTTTGGGCGAGGACTCGCCCGGTGGTGAACAACACCGCAAGGCCGATCAAGGCGTGGCGGGAGAGACGGCTGAACGAGTTCATAACGGTGACTCCGGTTGTGTGCGAGTGCACGCGGCCAGCCTAGTGAGGCGCCCAGGGCGGGTCCACGCAATTCCCAAATGTGCGACATTGCTTTTGTGAAAAGTGGCATGCGCAAAAAAGGGGCGCCGTTCCAACCGGCGCCCCTTGGTGCGATCACTCAGCGAGCCGAAGGCTCGTGGTGTTTTTGAGATCCCTGGTCGCCGCCTTAGGCGACCTGGGTGAGGTTGCTGAGGCTGTCCGGGTGGCTCCTACCGCACGCGGCAGCCTCTAGGTGGATTAATGCTGGTATCGCATTTCGCTCGTGGCACCAGTTCAGTGGTGTACATCAACATCTGGTCCTGTTTGGACCGGGGCTGGTCGGGGCGCCGCTCGACTGCAGTTCGAACTACGCCCAAAGTGCGGGATGGAGAGCCAGGTGCGACCTGGTTCCACTGGTGAGCCGCACGTACAAGTCCTTTTCATTCCGGACCCCGAGGCTTGCGCCTGTTTCGATCTCGACCAAGCCCATTTTCCGCAAGCTCGCAATGTCACGGGATCTAGTCGATCGCGGCCACACCGAGATCACTGCTCGGGTTGTTACGCAAGGGCCCGCTTGGGCCATTGCCGGGATCTGACTTGCCTTGACGAAGCCGGCCCAAGGGCTTGCTTCGAAATTGCGCTCAAGCAGATACAACAGCACCACAAGGCGAAATTTAAGACCAGCGAGCTGCGAGCTGGCCGATGACACGGCACGGCTCGTAATGGCGCTTCTGGTCCTGCCTCATGCACCTCTCTCCTTCGTTGCGACGGCGAATGCCGACGGCTCATTGTTTTGTCCATTTCGTGAGCCGTCAACGCTGTTTTTTGAAAAGAGCGGGGATCGTGACGCGTGCGCGGCCCCGGTCTTTAAGCGCAGGGATGACACACCTCGCAGCGGCGCTTTGATAGTGCGTGTGCGGAAGGAGCGCACCAAAACTGGTCCCGCACACGCCGGCCCCAGAAACGGGTACACCTACCCAGCGAGTGGTGATCCCACTTTTCAAATTCAGTGTGCCTCAGTCGTGGGATTTGGCTCGCGCGCTCGGGGCTCTCCTACTAGCCTTGTATCGGGCGCAGCCGGCGCTCTTTTGAGCAGGAGTACTTCGATGAGCTTCAAGACCATGGAACCCGCAACGCCGCTGATTCTGGCGCTGGTGGAGCCGCCGGGACCGTGCGATTACACGGCTGCGGTGGGCCTCGCCGAGCAGATCGGCGAGCAGTACGACCCGATCACGCAGACCTCGCCGGTGCCGGCGTACGCCGGCACCGATGCCACAGTCTGCTGGGCGGGGACCGGCACCGTCATCTGGGGCGACAACAGCTACCCCACCGACGACGCCTGAGGCTGAGCCCTGGGGGAGCACATATGCTGCTGATCGTCACGAACAAGCAGGACCCGCACGCCGATGAGGTGATTCGCTGCATGGCGAGGCGGGATCTGCCGCTGCTGCGCCTCAATACGGAGGACATCCTGACGAAATACACCTTCAGCCTCCGGGTCCTTCCTGGCCAGCATCCCGACGACGCCTTCCTCCATCAGGACGGAGATCTGGCGGCAGGCCAAACCGGTTCCGGTCGTGCGCGGATCTGGTGTGGGCACGTCCGGGACGAGGTTGGCAGGGATGTGCCGCTGGAGCGGGTGTCGGTGGCATGGATCCGGCGGCCGGAATACTTGTTCGATGGCGCGCGTGATGGACAGCAGAAGTTCATCGCTTCCGAAGTGCGCGCCCTGATGAACAGCCTCTATGCGCTCCCCCATATCACCTTCATCAACGACGTGTTCAACGGCGACCGGGCGAGAACCAAGTTCCAGCAGCTCATCTACGCTGCCGGGAAGGGCATGAAAGTACCCCGCACGATCATCACCAATTCGCCTGAAGAGGCAGAGGCATTTGCAGCCGCGGCAACCGGGGACCTTCTGGTGAAGGTGCTTCAGACCGGAAACGTCGAGCGCGGGGGCGTCAAACACGGCCTCCCCTCCCAGAGAGTGAAGAGAGCCGGGTTTGCAGCCCTGAGTCCACTGGTCCGCAACGCGCCGACGCAGATCCAGGACTACATTGAAAAGGCTTTCGAGGTCAGAGCGACCATCATCGGCGACAAGGTCCACGCCGTGCGGATCGACTCGCAGCAGAACGAGATGACCAAGGTGGACTGGCGGCCGCACACGGCGCTGAACCCGCACTCGATCACCACGATGCCAAAGCGCGTGGAAGCGTTTTGCAGAACGTTCCTGAAGGATCAAGGCTTGCTCTACGGCGCGATGGACTTCATCGTTGAGCCCGATGGCTCGTATGTGTTTTTGGAAAACAACGTGAGCGGGCAATTCCTCTGGCTGCAGCGCGAAACGGGCATTCCCATCGTCGAGTCGCTGGTGGATTTGATCAGCGATCTGGTGCGCGGGGCGCGCCAGCCAGTGGCCAGCGCCACCAGGGCGCTGGTCCCGTTCGGACGCTTGTCAACCTCTCCCGGCCGCCAAGCCGGCTGACGGCTGTCCCGCCAGGGAGAGGGTTTATTGTTGGAGGTGACTCTGTCTGCGCCGGCGGCGAGCTCACCGCCGGCGTGTGGCCGCAGAACATCAGGTTCGCGGGGTGCGGTCGATGGCGCGGCTGCTGGAGTTGCTGAAGTGGCGGACGCCGCTGTGGTCGACGATGTGGCCCACCAGGACGGCAAAGCCGATCATTGCCGCCCAAGCCGCCTTGGCCGGCAAGCGGACGACCCGCTGGAAGCGGCCGCGCCCGCCCTGGCGTCGGGAGTTGATCTCGGAAATCGCCCTGAAGGTGCTCAGCGCGTGCAGGACCTTCGCTTGCTGGTTCTCCAGCTCGCCGTTTTCATCCAGCCACCGGCGGTACAAGTTGTCGCTTGGCACCTCCTCGTCAAAATTTCCGGGGACGACTGCGTCGTCGCCCACAAGCAGCGTGCTGCAGCGGATCAGGGCCGTGGGCAAGGCGTGCCAGAAGCCTTCCCATGGCCGGAATCTGCCAGAAGCTCGCATAGGGTCCACCGCCAGACTCTTTTGATGGTCCATTTTGCTCTCTCATGGATGTGGAAAAACCCGCCGTCCCGAGGGAGCGGCGGGCCTGATAGGACGGCCTACGACTCTGGCTTTGTCGTTGGACCGAGCAGCATGATGCCACCTTCGGATTGAGCGGCACCGTCAGCCAGATCCGGTGTCGTTTTGGAAAGAGCCAGGCGCCGGAGACGGGCGCCCATCTCGGTAAGATAAGGGTCGAGCTTGTAGTTATGTGCCAACTGTGCCAACTGCACGCCAGTTGGGGTCAGTTCGTAGCTGGTGCTGGCGGGCTGGCCAGTGCCAAGGGGTTCGGCAAGGGGCGTTGCCTGCAGACCGGGCCTGCGCTTGGTCCACTTCGGGCGGACGAGCCCATGAATCGTTGGCGCGATTTCCGATTCGTAGTTGCGGTCCAAGCCGCAGTCGCGGTAGACCTCCCATCCCTCGGGTGTCGGCAGGTACAAGACGACGCAACGTTCCTCTTCAGGCCAATAGTTGCCATCCGGTGGAAGGGTAAAAAGACCGGTGATGCGCTGGAGCTCGAGCACGGTATTGAGGGCAAGGTCGTTGAAGGCCTTGTATCGCTGTCCCTGCCTCCTGGCATCGCAGTAGATGACCAGGGGTTTGCCCTTGTACTGCAACAGCGGGTCGACTTTCGACCTGTCAACGGCGTTGGAGTGAGTATTGGGGCACAAGGCCAACTTGATCTTGTCGAGTCGGCGTTGCGGTGCCCCCAGCGCTTGCCCGTGGCCCTTGATTCGGCTGCGGATTGCCATCGTCCGCTTGGGGATGTGCTTCTCGAATATCCCCGGAATCTGCCCCTTGACGATGTCGTCGCAGGTCGCCTTCAGCGTGTCAAACAGCACCCGCTTCTTCGGCGCAAAACACTGCGGATCGTTGAACAACTCGAAAAATCTGTGAACCTCTGCGTCGCTCATTGGGGCGCCTCCAACAAGTTGCCGTCAGCAAGTGGTGCAGGTTTGCACCGGCGCCTTCCATGGCTCTCCCCTTTCGACCGTGACTATGAAGCACCGGTTCTCAGCCTGTCACTAACCTGTGTGGAAGTTTTCAAAATCGCACTGCAGCAGAGAGGCGATCGTTGTCGAGGAGGATGGGCATGGCGGGAGCATCAGGCGCCGCGTCCCACAAGGACAGCCTCGCGGCCCGCACGATGTGTGGTCCGCCGAGGAAGGTGCGGCGCGACAGAGGGCCGCTGCTCGTGGATGGCGGAAGCCGCTGAATGTGCCGACAAAATCGCCGGACGCTGCTTGCGATCGGACGGCCCTGGGTGAGCATGGTGGGGCGTCCCTGACGCCACCACTACCACTACCAAGAGGATGAACATGACAAACAAGCGAACGGTTGCCCTACAGGGCGACGCGCGGAGCCTGATCGCCTCGCTCCGCGACGCATTCACCGGCCACGGCAACGTGCTGCGCGAGCTGCTGCAAAACGCCCGGCGTGCAGGCACGGACCGCGTGGAGATCCACCAGGACGCGGACCAGCGCATCCTGGAAGTCGTTGACTACGGCTGCGGCATCGCCGACTTCCAGAACCTGCTCTTCATCGGCCGCACCGGATGGGACGCCGAAACCATCGCCGCCGAGTCGCCGTTCGGCATCGGCTTTCTCGCCGCGGTCAGTTCATGCGAAAGGATCGAGATCGAATCGAACGGCCTGCGCCTGGCCGCCCGCTGCCGGGACATCCTCGAATTCCGGCCTGTCGAACTGGAGGCGTGCGCCACGAGCTGCACGCGCATCCGGCTGCACGGCTTCGAGCCGTACAAATGCTGGTCGCTGGAGCAGTCCGTCGCCGGGTTCGAAATCCCGGTGATCCTGAACGGGACGCCGCTGAACCGACCTGACGCGCCGGACGACAACTACGCCGTGTGCGAGATCGGCCGGATCAAGCTCGGCGCAAGCCCGTCATTGGACTTCGTGGCGTATCTCCAGGGCTTCGAGATCGCCTCCGAGCGCAGCTACCGCAGCGACGCAACGGCGATCGTGCACCTCAACAGCACCGCATTCCGGGCGCGTGTGCCGGACCGCGACGTGCTGATCGACGCTCAGCAGCAGAAGGATCGCATCCGGGCGGCCTTGCGCGCGGCCTGGCGCGCGCGGCTGGCGGCGAAGAAGGCCGAAGGCGACAGCGCGACGCTGGTGAGGCACGCGGCGTGCCTGAAGCGCCTGGACTGCGCCGACCTGCTCAATGACATCCCGGTGCTACCCGCCGCGGCGCTGAGCCCGATCGACATGGGCAACCTGGTCGCCGGGGACGTGTACGGCCCGGCCGGATCGGCAGCCGTAGACCTGACCCGCGAAGAGGCGGGCCGCGCTGTACTGGTGCCCGCGGAGGTGCTGGAGGATGCGACGGGGAGCGTCTACGCCAGCGGGCTGTGCAATGCGCTGGAGGAGGGGGCGATGGATTACAACCGGCTAGTATACCTGGGGGCGGCGGGTGCCATCGAGCTGCTGGATGGTGTACTGGACGAGGGCCACTGGGTGCATGGCCTGCCGCTGGTGCGCGCCGTTGATCTGAAATCGATCACTGCGGCCGATCCGTTGGGAAGCGGGGCGCTCAGCGGCCACCGAGCGGCGGTGCGGGTCGCGGCGTGCCGGACGGTTCAGTTCGACGGATCACTCGGGCCGGCGCAGAGCGCGGCCGTGCCGGTGATCCGGGAGGACGACGGGGTGCTCCTGCTCGGCGCCGAGGTTGACGGGACCACCTTTTGCCAGGTCTGGGACAGCTACCAGGACAGCAACGACCACTTTGATGAGTCGCAGCATGACGACGACGTACGGATGGTCCATGCACAGCTCAAGGTGATCCGCGGAGCCGGCGCGGCGTTGCTGATCGACGAGGCGCTTGCGTCGGAGCTGTACGGGCAGCGCGCCCTGCTGGCCGGGCGTCGGTTCAGCGTCGTCTTCGACCGCCGGGGCGCGCCGAAGGTCTTCGAGGTGCGCCGCAAATCGCCGCGTAAGCGGCGGAGGTCCAAGCCGGCGCCGGGCGCCGCCGCGTAGGGCAATGCCCCCGGCCGGGAACGGATTTCGGCCGGGGGCAATCCGTGGCGGCGGCTAGGCCGCCATCCGGTGTTCGTAGTACGGCTTGTCGCGATCCTCAAGGATGGCCTGGAGGGCATCGAGATCGCGTGGATCCGGGTTGAGCCAGCGGTCGATGTTCTCCGGCTTGATGGGGACGATGCAGCGGTCGTGGCCGGCGGCGGCCACCTCGGGCGGCGGTTCGTCGGTAATGGCCGCGAAGGACAGCAGGTCTGGCTCGCTGCCGCTGCCCTTCCAGTGCGACCATAGACAGGCGACTAGCATGGTGTGCGCTGGCCGTGGGGTGAACTCCAGCACCACGTTCTCCTCGGCTTCACCGGGCGCGAGGTCGTGGCCCTCCGCGCAGTGCCGGCTGACGTTTTCGAAGAACCTGGTGACGGCCATGATGCCGTGGCTGTAGCCGAAGGCATCCTTCCAGTAGCCGCTTAGATTGTCTCGTCGGCTGTTGTAGGTGCCCGGGAAGCGCTGGTCGTAGTTCGCGGGCTTCCCAGCGAGACGGCAACCGTAGCGCATGGGCTTGACCACGCGCCGGCCGCCCTCGGAAATCATCACCGGGGCGTACCACATCGGGAAGATACGGGAATCGTCATCGATGAGCTCCCGACGGTGCAGCGCAGCCAGCCACCCTTGCCGCTGCTCGATCTTGTCCCGGGCGATGCGCTGATCCTCTTGGGCCTTCTTGGTGGTCTTGACCTGGAGCGCACGCTCGGCGTCGGCCAGGCGCTTGCGCTGGGTGAACAGCTCCGCCTCCCAGGTGCGAGCTTGCCCCGCATTGAATTCGTCAATCAGGGCTCTGATCTCGCGCTCCTGGTCGGTGTGCGGCTGGGCGAATGCTGCGTCCATCGCTTTGGGAATCTTGACGCTGGCGCCTTTGGTCCGGCGATAGCCGTAGAGTCTGGCGAAGTCGCTGATGCTGATGTCCGCACCAAACTCGCGCGTGTAGGAGTGGTAGGCGGCCCAACATTGAGCTGAGAAGCACATGCGGGGAGTGTAGCAAGTCCGGCCGGAAGCGTGCGCAGCATAGCTACCCCCTGACCGTATTGTGATAATATCACCACCCCTACCCTATTCCACCGGAGAGCGTATGGCCAAGAAGTTGATCTCCACCCGTTGGGCTGTATTCTCGCGCCGGTTCGTGACGGCGCAGCGCCTTCCGAACGGCTGCGCGGTTGCGCTGTTTCGGCGACGCGACAAGCGGCGCGTGCGGGATGACCTGGTGGTGAAGCGCCAGAGGGTTAACACCAAAACCGTCACGCCAGTTGATGACGACGACCGCGTTACCGCCCTACTGGCAGCAGCCCAGGCGGTCCTGTCGATGAACGTCCACGCTCGTGGTTACAGGCTCGCGTTGCTTGGCCCGGATGGCATTGAAATCAACGGGGGCACCAAACTGGCCACTGTGCGCGCAATGACCCCGACGCCCACCGAGGAGGATCTGCAGCAAGCCGAGATGCGTCATGCGTTGGTGGAGGAAATTGCTGGCACCGCCGCCTGGCAGATGCGCGAGGCGGAGCATACGACGGAAGACCCCGACGAGCTCATCCCCCTCGGCTATCTGAAGGCGATCGCCGACCGGTACGGGAGGGGGGCTATCGACGAGGCACTCGCTCACCTTGGCTGAGGGCTTCCGGACCTCGCGGAAGGCTCCCTCCGGGACTCGCTGGTGCTGGATGCTCGGCTCGGCGCGCGGCACGGGCCGCCCAGGGCATAATGACCTCTAAGCTCGTCCCCGGACGCAACTGAATAGCAGCATGTCCAATCCGAACCCCGTGAAGCAGTACCTCATGCGGGCGGTGCTGGAGCACCGCCTGAGCTGGCCGAGTACATCCGCACAAACCCGGACAGCTGACAATGAACGGCAAGTCCCCACACCCTGAGGGGCATCGCGAGCTTGCGCAGAAGCTGCGCGAAATCGAGGCCGCCAAGCTGGAGGCTACCGACCGCGCCGTTGCCGGACTGGAAACGCTGGTCAAGGCAATCCGCAGTCATCCCACGACCGGCCAGGCCGGACGCCTGGTGCGCTTCCTCGCCGGCATCTACAACGGCCCGCGCTTCCCGTTCGACCTCACCGACCTGCGCGGCCTGGACTTGGAGCTGGCCCGGGCCTGCCTAGACATCTTGGCGCTGGACCACTTCTGCATTCGCGAGATCCAAAAGTGGGGCCCGGTCAGCGCCGAGGAGCTCAATCAGTGGATCATGGACGAAGGCCTGTACTACCAGGCGCAGAAGCGCCGGATCGCCAACGAGCTGTACGAGCGCAAATTCCCGGACGGGCATCCGGACGAAGGCATGACGGGGTAGGACGCAGCAGCTGCAGCCGACTATCCAATAAGAGGTTTCCAATGAGCCTGATGCACGAGGCCTTCGATTCGATAAACGCGGCAAGCCTCCAATCCCTGATTGACAGCGGAGTTCCGGAGAGTTTCCAGCTGGAGTACAAGCGCGAGCCCTACGGCCGTGCCGCCCAGGACCGAAAGGAATTTGTGAAGGACGTCACGGCATTCGCCAACGCGTCCGGCGGGCACCTGGTGATCGGCCTGGACGAAGCCAATGGCGTGGCCACCGCGCTAACCCCGATCGCCGGCGACCCGGACGCGGAGATGCTCCGCATGGAACAGATGCTTCTCGGCGGCGTGGAGCCTCGCGCCGCCGGCATCCGCATGCGCGCGATCCCGGTCGCCGGCGGCCATTGCATCGTGCTTCGTATCCCGAGTTCCTGGAACCCGCCGCACCGCGTGACCATCGAGGGCAGCAACCGCTTCTACGTGCGCCACAACACCCTGAGTGCCGAGATGAACGTGGAGGAACTGCGCGTGCTATTCAACCGTGGTGCCACCGCCCAGGAGCGTGCCCTGGCGTGGCGGCGCGAGCGCCTGGCGCTGATCCGTGCGGACCAAACGTCCTCGCCGGTGGCGTTGCGCCCGGCGACGCTGGTCTTGCACATCATGCCAGTGCTGCCGCGCCAGGGGGCCGTGCTGCCCAACTACCACGCCGACTTAAACCGCCTTCGCCCTTGGAGGCCGTTGCACTCGTACCACGGCGACAATGCCCGGTACAACTTCGATGGCCTGCTGACCATCGGCCAGGGAGACAACCGGGCGTACTACCTGCAACTGTTCCGGAACGGCGCCGTCGAGGCGCTGCAGTCCGGGATCGGCAATGTCGCCGGCGCCGACCGGCGCTTACCTGCAGGACACCTCGAACGCATGGTGCTGGAGGCGCTGCCCCGGATTCTCGATGGCCTGAACAGCGTCGAGATCGGGCCGCCCTATACCGTCATGATGACGCTGCTTTGCGTCCAGGACTTGCAGCTGACAGGAGCACACCAGGGAAACACGCCGTTCGACCGGGACAGCTACGAACTGCCCCCGGTGGTCATCAACGAGCTGGGCCCGGCCCACTCCTACGACCCGATCATGAAAGCGGCGTTTGACGCGCTCTGGCAGGCCGCCGGCGACTACCAGGCTGAAAACTTCGACGCTGACGGTCGCTGGACCCTGCGGCGCTGACTGCCTCCGGCCTGGCCGGCGTTTCAGGCCGGGCTGCGCGATCCGGCGCGTGCGCCCACCCAGTTTCGCGCCGGCTGTCGGATTAGAGCCGCGCCCCGATGGGAAACTGGAGCGTGGCGGCGCAGTGGCTGGACGCCGGCGCGTGATGCCTGCCGCTGCCGCGCCGTCGGGTCAGGCCGGCGCGAGGGTAGGGGTCACCGCCGACTCGGGTTTAGCTGCCGCCGCCTTCGGTACCTTGAACCCGAAGAACTCCCAGCTGGCCGAGTGGACGGCGATGGGCGTCATCTTGAGGGTGCGCATGTCCACCAGGGCGCCGTGGTTGGTGATGTGACCCTCCGCCAGCAAGCGCCAGAGCATCGCTCCCGCCGAGTCCACAACCCAGCGGTTGACGAACAGCTGCTGGCTCTTGAGCGCTTCGGCCATCGAGCAGCTCGGAGCGTCGTTGTCGGGGGTTTGGCGGATGCCGGGGAACAGGTCCAGGACATTGGGCAGGCGCTCGCCGGCCGGGCGGCCCAGGCTGCCGAGAACGCACTGGCCGCTGAAATCACCGTTGCCGGTGTCGAGCCAGAGCGTTTCGCAGCTGCGGTTGCACCAGTGGTCCGCGACCTTGACGCGGAAGCTGGCCTTGTCCACGCAGGTGATCACCAGGTCGAAGAACTGCCCGAACTTCTGGATTTCGCGGGCGGTGCAGGCGTGCTCGACGGCGGTGATCGGCAGCCCGAACAGCAGTCCGTAGCGGCGCGCCAGCAGCGCAGCCTTGTTGGCACCCACGTCGGCTGGCAGGAACCGCGCCCGGCCGACATTGGCCTCCGACACGGTGTCGCCGTCCTGCAGCGTAATGCGCAGCCCTTCGTGGCCGGCGCGCGTTGAGCAGCAGTGCACGCGCGCCAGGGCATCGACCATTTCCGAACCGCTGCCGCCGCAGCCGACCACCAGGACGCGGATGGCGCGGGTAAAGGTTTCGGGCACCAGGAAGCGGGTTTGGGCGTAGCGCACGGCCTTGCGGTTCTTGCTCATCAGGGTTCCTCGGTGGCGAAGCCGGGCATCGGCTCGTCGGCGTTGCCGGGGGCATGGGGTTGCAGGTTCATGTCGTAGGCGCGGCCCAGCACCATCACGCGCATCGCGGTGGTCGGCTGGCCGGTGCCCAGGCCCCCGAACACGACCGCGACGAAGGCCGGGGAGGGGTTGGCCCGGTCGTCGCGGTCGTCCTGGCGGGAGAAGAACGCCGGCATCGCGCCGTGCGAGTGCAGGTCCATCACCACGTCCAGCGGATCGAACCCCTCGGTGGAGTAGGTGATCGAGGCGCGGCCGGCGGCCAGCACTTCGGGCACCTTGAGGACGAACTCGCCGCGTTGGAACAGGATCACGCCGGCCCACTCGTTGGGCAGGGCAGCCTCGGCCAACTGCCGCGCGTGTTCGACCAGTTCGGGCGGCACATGCCAGCCATCCACCACCGCGACCCGCGCCCTGGCCGTGCCGAACGGCAGGCCGTGACCGGGTGCCACCGGGACGCAGGCCTGAACGGCGCGGGAGCGCGTCTCCAGGAACAGGCCGTTGGCGGCCACGATGTAGCGCTGCTGCCCCGGCTCCAGCGGCGGCAGCGGGGAGTAGCGTGGCTGGTGCACCAGCGGGCTGGCCAGGGCCATCATGCGGTCGCGCGGATCGGCGAACTGGAAGTCCATGGTCATTCGCCTCCCAGCGCTGCGGCGGCGGTGAGCCGCGCCGGCACCAGCTCGCGGATCGGGAAGCCGCTCTTGCGGCCCTGCAGCTTCTTCCAGAAGGGGAACAGTTCGTTCTCGCCCTTGCCCTTGGCGGAACGGAAATTCTTCGGGAAGTTGGTGTGGGTGTAGTTGGTGCCGTAGATGGCCTCCTCGTAGGCCGGGATGCTCGACACCGCCAGCTCGGGCACTTCGATGTTGCCCCAGCACAGGCCCCCATCCTGATAGATATTGCCGAGCGGGGCGTGGTAGAGCGGCGTGCCCGGCGTGGGGCGGGCGTCGCCGTCCAGGGCGAACACCCGCAGGCTCCGGCCACCGCCGGCGACGAAGTAGAGCGCCGGCCAGGGCACCTGCAGTCGGTAGGTGCGGTTGCCGAGCCGCCAGAACTGCGGTGCGCGCCGCGATGGCACCCACCATGCCAGGACCGCCGGGCTGGCGCACACCACGTTTTCCGGCAAGAAGGCGGCTCCGCCCTTGGCGAGCCGCAGCAGCAGGCCGATGACATGCGCGTGCGACACCGGCGTGCCGGCGCCGAGGCGGTGCCGGCCCTCCTTGTCGGCCTCGACCGCGTGGTGCGTCAGCAAGGTGGTCGATCCGGGCATCCGAGACAGGACAATGGCTTCCTCGACCTGGGCCGTTGCGCCGGTCGGCTGGGCGGCGGTGGAGTGGGACTGCGCCGGAGCCAGGCTGAGGTACGTTTCAAGCATTGTGTTTCTTTCCTTCACAGAGTTCGTCCAGCTGGGCCATCGCGCTGGCGATGATCACCGGAAGCAGGGCGAAGTTGACGAGGGTTCCATCACCACCAGATTGCCGCAGGTCGAAGGAAACGCCAGGGACCTCGCCGCTGCCGTCCTCGATCCGGTCGAAGAACGTGCAGGCGATGTCGAACTCGTGCGCGTCGAGCGCCAGCAGGTGCGCCTGCACCAGGGGCCGCTGCTCCTCGGAATCGAATGGGAACATGATGGCGTTCTGACGGAACCAGCCGCGCAGCTGGGCGGCCCGCTGGCCGAAGTCGATCCAACGCGCCTCTGCCGCATTTGACGGCGCCGGCGCCTTGGCCGGTGGGCGAGCCAGCAGCCAGCCGCGGCGACGGCGAAACATGGGCAGCACCGACTTCACGAAGGAGCGGAATTCCTCCTCGGAGCCGACCCCATAGTGGTACGGCTCTTCGTTGTCGCCTTGGTCGAAATCCACCAGCTTCAACAACTCGACGAAGGCGGCGTGGATGGCCGCCTCGCGGGGTTCCCCGGCGCGCGCAGCGAGGCGCCGCAGAGTCTGGCTCACCCCATCGGTGTAGTAGTGCGTCTCGTGCACCGCCAGCGTGTCCACCACCGGCAGCGGCATCATGTTGACCTGTTGCCAGACCCAGGAGCGCACCGCTGGGCTGGCGCGCCGCAGCCGGGCCAGGTCGTGGGCGTGCCAGCCGTCCCAGGTATGCACCACGGTGGTTTCGTACCAGACGCCGAAGCCTGGCAGGTTGAGCTGCTTCTCCGTGCGGTCGCCCAAAGGGAAGGGCGAACGGGCCACCAGGTCCATGACGCGGCGGTGCAGCCCGCCGTTGATGGCCTGGGCCAGGGGCTGCAGGCCCTCGTCGCGGCTGCGCGCCAGCAGCGCGTTGGCGTCGTCGCGCGTGATGAGGCGCTCGTCCAGCGCACGGCCGAGCAGGGCGCCGTAGAAACCGAGGCCGGTCGAGCCCTGCTGCAGCTGGGCGAGGCGCTTGCCGGTGGCCAGCAACTCGCGCGAGGCGTCCTCGCTGAGCGGCAGGCCCTCGGCCTCTATACGAAGGGCAGGAGTTCGGGGGAGATCGAAGGCAGGGGGGCGGGGGCGCCGCCGAGGCTGCGCACGTCCTGCTGGTCCAGGACCTGGCGCAGCAGCGCGCCGTCGCTGGCCGAGAACAGGGTGCGGGTGGCCTCGGCCATCGCCTTCTTGTCGGCGGGGTTCAGTCCGCAGGGCAGGAGCTTGGAACATAGGTCGGCCGGTTCGCGCTTCATAGGCCCTTGGTCTTGGCGGGCGGCTTGTCGATCACATAGGTGATTTCGGAGCCGTCGTCCGCCACCTGCGGCTCGCCCACGACGCAGTAGGCGAGGCTCGGGTAGTTGGGCGTGTACGCCTCGATCACCTGCTCGGGGGTCATGGTCGGGTCAACGTCCTGCAGCGTGATGCCGTTGAACTTGAAAGTCCGCTTGGGCGTGATGATGGTGCTCATGCGCGCTCAGCCTCCGAACAGGTCAACGGCCGGCGCGGGCGGCGGCGGCTCGGGGGTTGCGGCCGGCTTTGCGGCGGCGGCTTCGCCGGAAGCCGCGCGCTCCTGGCTTTCCTCGTCCTCTTCCGCGTCTGCCGCCGGGGCCGGCGCAGGCGGCTTCGCTGCGGCCTTGCCACCGCCCTTGCCGCCGTTCTTCGCAGCGGCGAGGCCGGCCGCGGCTTTGGCCTGACCGCGCAGGTCGGTCATCAGGCTCTCGTAGCTGGCCGCAATCTCGTTGCGGACGCTGGCCGCTTGCTCCAGCGCGGCCAGCCCTTCCGTCTCCAGCGCGTCGAGCGTGGAGCGGATCAGGATCGGGCGCGCCAGCATGGCGCGAATTTGCCGGGTGCGCTCGTCGGCGTTGTCCGGCTCGGGTGCGAGGCCCGGCGTGATGAGCAGCCGCACGCCGTCGGCGCCGTCGCGGCTCAGGGTGAACATCACCTTGTCCCCGCCGCGCATGTACTGGCTGATGGTCTTGAGCATCTTCACTCCTTGCGCAGGGCCTTGACCCGCGCTTCGACAGAGGGTGGTACGAACTTGGAGAAATCGTGCTTGGAGCGGAGCGCCGCGTTGACGATGTCGCCGTGCTTGCCGGCGACCAGCTTCTTGAGGGCCTTCGCCTTCGCGTCGTCGTTCTCCCCATCCAGGCTCTCATGGAAGGAAGCGGAAGCAAGCAGCGCTTCCAGGCCCGCCTTGGTGTGCGCGTCCAGGAAGTCGCGGGTGAGCTTGAAGCGGCCGGCGAACTCGGTGCCGGCGTCGGTCAGCAGACGGGCGCAGGCGGCGGCCCACTGCGTCTGCTCGGCACCATATCCGGAGCTTTTGCCCTCGGTCAGCAGCTTGGCGATGAGGCGGGCGCACTCCGCGTCCATTTCCTCGTTGGTCATCTTGAGGATGGGATCGAACTTGCGGCCGACAGTGCTGCCGCCGCCATGGTTACCGACGAGGTTGCGCAGCGCGTAGACCTCGACGGCGCGGCGCACGCGGGCCGACTGCCCGGATACCTCGGCGGCGGTTTCGCGCAGGAACGTGTCGATGTGGTCGGTAACCGCGCGCGGCGCCGCGCTCATGCTGGCTTTGGGGCGCGCCTTGCCGGCGGCGGGCTTGTCGGCCGCCTGCGCTTTGCCGGCAGGTGCCGCCGTGGCCGAGGCAGCAGGAGTCTTCGCGGCGGCGAAATCGCGGCGCTTCTGCGCGTTGCAGGTCAGGTCGAAGCAGATGCTGGCGGCAACCTGCGCTTCCTTGCCGGGCCGGGTGCAGATCACAGCGCCGAACTTGGCGCAGCCCCGGCAGCCCTGCTGGTACTGCTCCTCGCCCACCGCGCCATCGGCGGCGGCCGAGACGCGCGTGTACAGGGCTGGGTCTTTTTCCGTGTCCAGGAACACCATCGGATACTCGGTCGCCAGCGAGGCCTTGCGCTGCGCGATTACGGCGGTGGTCTTGTCGCCCCAGCAGGCTTTGTTGGAGCAACGGCCCTGGCCCACGCTGTACTCGAACAGCGCCCCTTGGGTGGACGAGTTGTGCATGCAGCCGGCGCAGGCGGCGGTGTCGAAGGGCGCGGCGGACAGGTCCTGGGTGAAGGCGGCAAGTTGGCGCTTGAGTTCGTCCACCGAGACGCCGTGTTCCAGCACCTTGGCCAGCACGGTGCGCTGCAACTCGTCGGGCAGCGTGGCGAGCAGCTCGGCGTGGCCGAGAGCGATCTTTTTCTCGGCCGCCACGTCCAGAACCTCGGGAATGGCGTGCAGCAGCAGGACGCGGCTGCGGAGCTTGTCGCGGGACCAGCCCAGGACCTTGGCGGCGCCGGCTTCGTCGCCGTCGCAGTCGTCGAGGGCGCGGCGTGCGCAGTACGCCTCCTCGGCAGGGGTGATGTCCTCGCGGTCCTTGTTCTCGTGCATCGCCAGCAGGAAGGCCTCCCGGTCGGTCAGGTTGCGGATGATGGCGGGGATGTGCTCCAGGCCGGCCATGCCTGCGGCACGCCAGCGGCGCTCGCCGGCGACCAGCCAGTATCCGGGACCGCCATCGTCGCGCGGGCGTACCACCACGGCCTGGATGACGCCTTGCTGGCGGATCGATTCGGCCAGCGACTGCAGCGCGGCCGGGTCGAACTTGCGGCGCGGGTTGAAGCCGGGCTTCGGGGAAATGGAACCGTGCGCCAGGTATTCGGCCGCCAGTTCGGGGGTTGATCCATCCATCGTCTAAGTCTCCATTGCGTAATCGGGGCGAAGGTGCGGCCCGTGTTTCAGCCTGCGTCAGGAGGCCGAAAAAGCAACGGATCGGCGCGCCAGAGTGAGAGATGGGCGCGAGATGAGGAACAAGATGCGGAGAGTTTGAGACAGCAGCAGCAGCGGGAGGGCGGGCCTCGGTGGTGCCGCCTGCCGTCCGAAGCGGACGGTGCGGTCAGCGGGTAAAGGCAGCGTCCGCAGGGGACAAGGCATGGTAGGCCGGCGGCGACCAGGAGGCAGCAGCAGTTCGGTCCTGCTGGTCGCGCCGCTGCCCGGCGCCACCAGCAACACGCCGCGCGCCATGGTCAGCGTCCGGCGAACGTGGCGCGCGGCGTGCGCTCAGCTGGCGCTGATGCCGGGCTTCTTCGGCTTGGGCGTGTAGTTCGGGGCCGGTTCCGGCTCGGTGGCGACGGAGAGCGGGGGCTTTTTGGGTTTGGGGGATGCACCGGATTTCCCACCCTCCGCCGAGGCCTGCGAGTCTTGCGCGAAATCCGGCATCTTGTGTTGGAGCGAGGCCGGGGCGCGGCCAGGGCTCACCACGATGGCGACCGTCGGCTCGCCATCTTCGGACCCCTGCGCCAGCTGCAGATTGTCGGCTGCGGCCGCGCCGGCGAACGCCGCCAGCGGAGCGGACAGGGAAAGGGCCAGGGCGGCGAGGCCCAGTTTCATGCGCTGCTTCATAAGGGAACCTCCAGAGTGTTTTCGGGTTTGTGGCAGCCCGATTGGACTCCGGCGTCATGCCCGCTCCGGTATGGAAAGGGGGACGGCGAGCGCGATCGGGCTCGCTATCGATTCTTGGTGTGTGGCGGCGGACCGGATGGGTCCAATCAGCGCGCCGGCGCCGCCGATTCAGGACGCGGCCATGAACGCATTTGGGGCTGTGCCGCTAGCAGCGGCGGCGCGGTCCGGCAATTATTGGTGGCCCGTGAGTCCAGAGGAAAGGCGCGCGCCTTCCCGCCGTAGGGGCTGGCCGACAACCGCCTCTTGGCTGTGTGGGCACCAGTGGCTTGAACGACTTCCACCGACCTTGGATGGGCGAGGTCTAGAACTGCGGACTGCACACCCGGCCGACAGAGCAAGGAAGGCAACGGTTGAAGTGCCTTGATAGCAGGGGCCAAACCAGTGGGCTTAGCGCCGCCGAGATCGTGCTGCCGTTTGCCGGTCGATTACGGCCGCCGAGGGCTAGCGCTTGGCGCTCATGATCCAGTCAAGCGACTTGAAGACTGCGAATGGTCCGAAGACTGAGAGCACCCCAAGCCAATTTTGCGGGCCGGTCCACATGCCAGCCTCAAAGAGTTGGGTAGGACTCCAGCCATAGCAGGTTGGCAGGCTCAAGCCACCACCGCCCACGCAGACCGAGTAGCCAAACCACAGGTATAAGAAGTCGATCAGGCCGGCGCCCTGGGATACTGCGAAGATTCGGAGCAGAAGCTCGCTTTTAAATTTCCAGGGCGCCGAGCTGAATATCCACTTGGCAAAGTCAGCTATCGGGTCTGTCGGCGGACTAGGCGTGTCACTCATGGGTTGTTCCGTTTTCTGTGAACCATCGCGCCCGGCCGGACGATCTTGCAGCGCCGGCACTTCCACACCTTACCTTGCATCCTTCGAGGGCCACACCTCGATAGGACCAGCGATGCCCGAGCAACCAACACCACGGGTTCATTTCAGCTTGTCGAGAGAAGACAAGGGAATCCAGTAGGCAAGTTTGGTCTTTGAGTCAACCACGTAAACAACAAGGGCATTGGACGGGTGGTTGATTATGGTTACATGACGGTTGTGTTTGATGGGAGCGCACATCGCCACTGCTTCATCAAAGGATGAGACGCCGGCCGCAGCACGTAGGCCGTCTACGATGTTCTTTGTGTTACCCGTGAATTCTGGCTCGCCAGTCGTATCCGAAATGTTCGGCATCCCACCAATAGATGCCCCGATAATGGCGAAGCTAAGGACCGTGCTGGTGTACGTCGCGAGCTCACGTGTTGGGCACGCGTAGTTAGAGTCTTGCTTGTCATTGACCGTCACAGCCGGGGTACCGGCATTGCAGTTGTCGAGGGTGCATGCCTCTGGAGGTGCGGCACTTGCCATGAAGGCGACGGCAAGAGCGCCAAGCATGAAAGCTGCGCGCATTTCCCCAAGCTCCCCTAGAGTCGTGGCGGAAGTATATATCCATATCCCACGCATTGACCCATCCGCTCGATCTACCACCAGGCTCCTCTCAAGAGCCACACAACCGCGGCGAGCGCGTACTTTACAAACAGAAGCAAGAATTTCGCCTCCTTGGCCAGTGCAGCAATAGCCAGAGCGGCCACAGAAGCCAAACCACCGAAATACGTGAATGGGTCGGTCCTCGGATCGGTTGCTCCATTGGTGACCACCAGTAAGACCCTACGTGTAACGAGCGCCGCGCCTTTGAGGAAGAGCAGAGGGCCTAGCAGCAGTGTCACCAGAAAAGATGGGATCATGCCTCCCTCGAAGGCAACTACGAGTTGGAAGGTGAAGTCCCCTCTAGCATCAGTTGGTAGTTGAGCGCTGATTTGATCCATGGCCCGGAGGCCCCAGATCAATACTGCCGCAGGAATCACAAGCAGTACCAGCAGCGCGATTGCATCGTTGAACCTCCGTGCAACGTACCGACAAAGTACTGCAAAGCAGACCTGGATTACTGTAGACATGACGGTCAGTAGGAACAGATCGGTCCCCGGTAGGTCTGCTTGTGAGTCGGCGACCGACAGACCCCATGCGTAAACGATTCCTAAGAAGCCGAAGACCACCGTTAGTGCGATCGGGATCCCAAAAAAACCCAGGAAAAGAAGCCGGCGACCACCGATGAGGTTTCCAGCGATGGAAACCGGTTTCATCTCGTCGAGCGCGATAAAAACGCGCGTCAATTTGTCCCGCACCCATTCGATGATCCTGGTCGAATCCCTCCTCGCTCGATGGTACTTGTCGATGAACACGCAAATCGCGAATGCGGCCGCACACAGTTGCCAAACTAGCGACCAAGTCATTGACGCAGCCTGTCGAGCAGGCTCACCAGCGCGGATGACCGTGGCGGAGCAAACGCGGTCGCAAAGGTGCGCACGCGCTACTCAGGTGCCGGCTTTCTTGCCTGCATCCGCAGCTGGTGAATGTGCCTGTGGCTGCGAAGCTCCCGGCAAAGGTGGGAGCGGCGGCCAGAGCCGCCAGAATCAAATTCCGCATGACCTGCTCCTCTTCTGTTTGGAGAAAATCGTTGCGGCCGGCGTCTCTGACAGCCCCCAAGCTGGTTACTTGATATTACCGCACAAAGTACGCCGGGACCCTCTCCGGCGATCATAGTATATGGGCTGGCGTGGCAAGATCGTGGCCTCGCATAACAGCCACAAGTTTCCCTGGACTCAGCGCCGCCGGGATCGCTCCACAGTTGGGCAGGCCGGTGACGGCTGCCGCGCCCTAACCCTCGTCGTGCTGCGCCGGGAACCACTCGCGGACATCCGCCATTTTCGGCGCATGCCCCGGCCGCAGGTCGCCGACCATGCCGATGAGCACGCGCAGCTCGGTGCCGTCATAGTACGGCCCCTCAACAAGCTTGTCCTCGCGCAGACGGCATAGCGAGTCATCCTGGAAAAGGGATAGGTGCGTGCGGCAAGTCATCGGGCGATTGTCGTAGATGCTGCACTCCCCGTCGCGCAGGAATGGGCACGGATTGGTGTAGCTCGGTACGATATCGGAGAATTCCGTTCTCCCACGCGGCATGGCCAGCGCGCGCCCGGCGGCGGTGGCGATCACCTTTGCTTCGTGCTCGAACACGCCGACCGCAATATGGCAGCAGTGCGAGCACCCGCGCCGACATCCGACATTGCCCTCCGCAGGCGCCAGCAGCTCATCGGCCAGCTTCCACATCGCCCGGACTTTCGTGCCCTGCGCTGAGGGTATCTGCAGGATCGCCCGTGCGCGCGCCTCCAGCCTCGGCCAAAGCGGGGCCTGTCGCTCCTGGATCGCCGAGATGTTGCGCTCGGCGACCTGGCGTATGAATTCGAGCGGGTATTCGGACACCTGGAATGGCTGATGGTGAGTGATCGGCATAACCAGAACCCTACCGCACTTCGCCCAGGACGCCAGGACTCCGTGCCTTGGCGGCGCCAATCAGGGAGGGGCTTTCGGCGCCGCGGGGCCCCCAGGCTCGGGCCCGCCAGGAAGGGCCGGCCGCTAGCAGCCGCCGCCCTCCGCGGTTCTGCGAGCGGCGGCACGCAGGTCCAGAAGGAGGCGGACGCCTTCCCGCAAGACGGGCGGGCCAACGGCCGCCTCCTGGCTGTGGATCTCGCGTTCATAGCGGGCGATGACCGATTCGATCTCGAGCGCCATCTCGCGACCCGGTGGTCCAGCAACGTGGCCGAGATCGGTCAGGCAGTCGAATAGCCACCCCGGCGCCAGCGGCGCGGCGCGCACTGTGAGGCGTTCGGAATCGCTGTCAGGCGACATGAGGCGGGCCAGCGCAAGACCGAACAGCACGATCTTGGCGCCCTCGCTGCGCAGCTCGTCGATCATGGTGACGGCAACCGGTCGTCCACAGCGAGGCCGGCGAGCTGCGCGGCGCCGCGCACGAGAGTGGAGACCAGGCAGGCGGCTGCCGCAGCTGATGAGCCAGGCGCGTAGGCTTCGCCGGAATACCCAGGCTGCCATTGGCCATCGTTGGCCGTCACGCCAGCGAGCTGATCCACGCCGATATCGAACCTGCGGCCCGCCTCGATGATCCGCGGAACTGGCAGGCACGACCTGGCATGCTTGCACATTGGGCTAGGACCGTCTGAAGGTGAACTAAAGGTCAGCCTAAGCCTCGGCCAGGGACAGCCGGGCGTTGCAATCGTCGTCCGTACCACGTTGATTGCCGCTACTCAGCTATCCGGGCACGCGTTTATCGGACGCTTCGGGAGTCGGCCAACCGGTGTGGCGAGCGGCTGTGTGGCACCGGGCGCGTCCAGCCTGTGCGTGGGCTCCTGCGCGGCCGGACTGGTTGAGCCCCTTCTCTCACTGCCCGAAGGCATCGGTGTCGTCGACGCCCTCGTGGTCGGGGAGTTATGGACTGCCCTTTGCGCCAGGCATATCAGGAATCGTGGCCAACGGGATTGTGGAAACCGCGCTGGGTGGCTCCTGGATTCTGTAGACGAACTTCAGGTACAAGAAGAAGAATGCCAGCGAGACGACGAGGATGAGCAGTCCGGTCACCGAGGATTTCACGAACAGTTTTCCTGCCTCCAGTTGAATGGTCGTCTCGTCCTTGTCGATGGCTGCAGGAGGTGTTGCCGGGGGTGGTTTGCCGGCATCCCCAGCTGCTGCACCGCCACCGGGCGGTGGGGGAGCGTCCGCAGCGCGCGAGGACGCATGGTAGCCGGCCCAGACTTGCATGCCGGCCAGCAGTACGCCCGAGAGAGTGATCACCAGCACCATGCCTAGAATGACATGGCCCAGCGGGTACTGGTCGATGTATGCAAGATCGTCAACGCGTTTGCGCTGCAACGCGTCGCTGTGGCGCACGAGCTCGAAGCAGTAGGCAGACAGGGCCTTTAGGTCGTCGAGATTTGGATGCTCCATTTTCACGGTCTTGCTCGTGGAGTCCATACACGACGCCACCGCCTCGGCCACTTGAGGAAGGTTCCGCGGGACGGTGGTGGTGAAGTTCTGAGTTGCCCAGGGCTTTGCAAGCACCGCAAGCACGATCAGCACGACGAGCGTCGCTCCGGCGGCCACGAGCTTCTTTCCAAACGCACTCATTGTGCGATGCCAGGCAGAGGTGGTTTGGATTTGTCATCCGGCACACAGTGACACGGGTCTCCCGGACTGAGGTCCTGGCCGTCTGTGAGGGGGCATTTTTGGAGCGCACCGGCGACGCTCACGATGCAGTGGGTTGCAAAGTCATGCGGGACAGTCGTCGACGGTGAAAGGCGGTGATCGTGCCTTGCGGGAACGGGGTCCGCATGTGGGGTACCTGCGATTGCCGCAAGCAGAACGCACGCGAGGTATTTCATGGTCCGGTCCCCGAGTCAGGAAAGTGGTAGCAGCATCTCCGCTTCCAAAACTGTTCCCTTTCGCTCAATTCTAGTCTGGATGCAGGTGCCGCTGTTGTGCCACGCCAGCTTTGCTCGGGGCGATGGGTCGAAATAATCAGCCGGGACGCTGTTCCTATACCGAATTATCTAGTATGGTATAAGTTATCCAATGCAGGGTGATGGCGTATAAATCATGGACGAAGTCGAAAAGATCTGGCACTACAACCGGCCGAGAGCCGCCGAGCAGCTGCTGGCCACGTTCCAGAGCGCCGGCAACAACAAGGTCGTGATGTTCGAACGCCGGCGGCGAGGCAAGACTGACCTGCTGCTGTACGACGTGACTCCCGCTGCGGAGAGCCTGGGCTACCAGGTGATCTACGTCAACATGTGGGACAACAGCGCCGATCCGGCCGGCCATCTGCTCAGCGAGTACGTCGCCGCGCTGAAGCCGCGCACCCTGGCCGAACGCGCAGCAAACTGGGGCCGGTCGCCGGTCGAGAAAATAAAGCTCTCAGGCGAGCTTTATGGGGCCAAGGGTGAAATGGAAGTTGGTTTGTCGAAAAAGGACGACAAAGCCGTCGCAGGGATCCTTGAGGCGCTGAAAGATACTGCCGCTCGCCTCGCGGCGCGGAGGAAGAAGATCCTGCTGCTCATCGATGAAGTTCAAACCCTCGGTGAGGACCAGGGCAATCTTCCCCTGGTGCGCGCGCTGCGAACCCAGCTGGACACTCACAAGAACCGGATTGATGCCATTTTCACGGGGTCCTCTCGCGAGGGCCTGCTGAGGATGTTCGCCGCCGAGAAGGCGCCGTTCTTCCGAAGCAGCGAATCGTTCACCCTGCCTGAAATGGATCGGGGCTTTGTCCAGCACCTGCTCGGCGTGTTCTCCAACATCACCAGCCTGCCGATGGATGAAGCCGCTGCGGTCAAGGTATTCGAGGCGGTGCGCAAGAGCCCCTACCACTTCCGGAAGATCATCGGCCTGGCCGTCCAGCTCAAGGAGGCGGATGTTGGCCGAGCGCTCGAAATCTACCGAAGGCGTCTGGCGGAGCAGGAAGGCTACGTCGTGACCTGGCAGGGACTTACTCCCTATGAGCGGGCCGTAGTTTACGCACTGGCCATCGGGCACACTTCCATCTACGCGCGCGACACGCTCGCTGACATGCGCAGGCTGCTGGGGAGCACGCCGTCGACGAGTAACGTTCAAAAGGCCGCCACGGGCCTGATCGCGAAGCGCCTGGTGACCAAGTCCAATCCGCAGCCGCTCACGTCCGATCGCACCAACTACATACTGGACGACGAGGAGTTCGGTGAATGGCTGCGCGCTGAAGGCCTCAGCGCCGGCGGCCGTGGAGCCGTAGGCGACTGAAGCCGCTTTCAGGGGCCGTAGGGGCGCCGGAACAGCACGAGCCACCAAAGATGGTCCCTGGCCTGCCAGAAACGGCAAGCACTGCTCGCGCTAGATCAGGTGCGCCGCGATCAGCCCCAACGCGAAACCGACGATGAAGGCCCATCCTGACCAGACATAGCGCCGCTTGTAACGTTCACGTCCCGACGCGCTGTCGAAATATTTCAGGCTCATAGGAAGTACTGCCGAACAGCGAGGGCCTCGCGCAGGGATTCCCCCGAGACGCGGTCGCAGGTCTGGAATGCGCATTCTGCGCCAATTACCAGACGAACAGCGACCCGGTATCAACCTCCAATGTTGTGCGGCCGACGGCGCTTGGCCCGCGAAACGCTGAATTGGAACTCGGCTAGAAGCTCCCCGTAGGTCTTTTCATCGGCAAAGAGCTTTTCGCCAGAAACTAGGGTGCCATGCACCTGGACCAGCAGCGCGGCCAATCCGAGAACGTTGTTGTCGCGATCATCGACGTACTCACTAAAGCATGTCTCAAGCCGCATCATAGGATGAGGGTGATCGATGAGTTTGTTCTCTAACATCTGCTCGAAGCGATAGAACGTCAGGATGGCCGAAGCAATTCCGAGCGCGCGGGCTTCCAGGACCCGAGGCCCCGCCGCTCTTGTGAGAATCCAGTCCGCGGCAAACCGATCTGCGGCCTCTTCGTTCGGCAGCGCCGCGCTACCGGTATTCTGCGAATGGCCGAGTTTGATGTGCGCAAATTCGTGGAACATCACAAAAGCAATGGCCTTCAAATACAGCTCATTGGCCAAATTCACGTCTGAACCAATGGCCGCTCTCAGATTCGGCCTGGGGAGATTAGTTGGCCAATCACTGCCCTGCTTGTTGTGGACCTTTTTTAGAGCCCAGTCAGCAAGAAGATAAGCATCCCTGCTTCGCCGCGCCCCCATGATGTCCCATACGGTGCCAGCCGCCTGCGCTTTCGGTTACTCGTACATCACGACAACGTTGAAGTAGGCAATACACCAGAACAGCTCCAAAGCGCCCCTGCTGAATGAAATCAAGCGCTCGGCGAGTACGGACTCGGCGACAAATCCCTCAGTCGACGTCACCTCTATGGTCAGCGCTTCCTCGGTGGCCAGCTCCGCCCCTCGCTCGGGCGCAATCGCTTTGAACGCATGCACTAGGAGAGGTTGCTTGAACGCCTCGCTCACATCGTCGGTCACCATGTCGCCCCCCAAAGAACGACGTCGATTCTGCGCCGTCTTAAGGCTGGCTGTGAAGGAGTTCAAAGCCGGTGGAGCGAGATGCGGCTTTCGGCGCGGCAAGTTCCCCAAAATGCGGCGAGCTGCCGGATCAGGTGCGCAGGGCGTTACGGATCGGACGGTCCATGTGGCCGTCGATGCGGTCCAGGCCCATGCTGCGCATCAGCGCGTCGCGCTGCGGCGTCAGCCAGCGGCCGGTCGCGCCGTTGAAGATCACGACCGGGAAGCCCGGCGCGTCGATTACGGCGCGGGCACGATCGAAGCGGTTGCGCTTGGAGAGCGAGGTCGGGGTGTACAAGCGCGAGCGGATCTTACCGACGCGGTGGCCGTGCAGCGTGATCAGTACCTTTGGTGCCTTCATGGTGGAGCCTGGGGTGAGGAGTGTCCACGTCAGGCTCTCACGACGCCGGCGGATCGCAACTACTGCACGGGCGTCAGCGCGTCATCCGGCACCCAGACAGGAACGTTGCCGCCGGCATAGTAAATGCGGGTCCGCGCGTTGTGGAAGGCGACATCGTCCGGGGTGCGGACGCAGGCGACGGCCCGATCGGGCACGCGCACAGCGCTGCCCTTGTCGAGCAGGGTGTGGACGGCGGCCTGGTCGTTGGCGGTCAGGGCATCCTTGAGCGGGACGAAATCCTCGAAGTTGACGACGCCGTAGGTCTGCGGCTTGACGATGTAGGTCCGGCCCTGGCCACTGCATTCGAGGGCGCCGGCGCTCGCCGGAACGGCGGCGGCTGCCAGCAAAACAGCAAGGGTGAGCGTACGCATGATTCCTGTCTCCCTGGGCAAATGTCGAAAAGCAGAAGAAGCGTACACCAGCCCGCGGCGCGCATCAGCCAGGGTGGCGTGACAGCAGATATTCGGTACCGGCGGGTTCAGCCGCGTTGGGCGAACTCGCGGCGCCGCGGGGCCGGATCAGCCCAACCGCGGCGCGCGGCGCCGGCGCTCCAGCGGCCTCCAGCCGGCTCGACCGCGTCGATGTAGGTCGGCGCGGAGCGGCCGCGCCAGGCGCTGCAGACGGTGACCAGCTCGGCTGCGATCGGCGGAGCCAGGGCCTGGCAGCGACTGCGAAAGCCGCTGGACACGGCCTGCACCAAGGTCCGGCAGCGCCCGAGCCGGACGCTGGCCCGGAACAGCGGAAAGTCGGAGCGGCCGGCGTTGTCGATGAGGAGCGGCGCTTCGTCATAGACAGTGGGCCGGAAGCTGGGGTCCCACAGTAGCTCTAGCCGCTGTCCGGATTGGACGCCGCCGATGTCGCGGAGTGGCGGCGTGAGCCCGACGATCCGGGATTCCCCGGCGCCGCCTTGCAGAAAGGCGACGCGATCCCCGGCGCGCACCGGGGAGCGCCGGGGGTGCAGCAGGTTGCGCTTGTGGCAGCCGGTGCGCCCGAAGCTGCCGAACTCCCAAAAAGGATCGTGGCGTGGGTCGTCCGCGCCGCGCGGCTGGCGCAGCATGATGATGTAGACGTTCATAGGGAGCTGCGCACCAGGTCGGCGAGCCAGGGCTCCGCTTCGGGGTAGAGGTCGGCGTGCAGCACGAATTCCTGGCCCTTCGCCACCGAGCGCAGCCGCACGTGGTCGCCGTCCGCCAGCCACAGGTCAGGGTTGGCGTGGTAGGTGAGGGGCGGCGCGCCGCCCTGCGGGCGGAACCAGGCCGGCAGCTGCCAGACGCTGCGGCTGGCGCCGGCCGCCGTGAGCTGGCACTGCGGACGGAGTTGGCGGAACAGGCCGCCGCCGGCGGCAGGCGGTGCGAAGCGCGACACCGGCGGGGCGACATAGAGGGTGTTGCGCGGATCGGTGTAGTGATCGGGCCGCTGTAGGTGCGGGTGGGCGGAGATCCAGGGGTGCTCGGCCAGGCAGGCCTCGCGGCGCCCGACGATCGGCAGCACCTCGCCGACCTCGAGCCAGCCGAAGATCAGGTGCAGGTGGGGCGAGCGCGGCTTGTAGCGCCAGCCGCGGGGGCCCCGCTCGACCTCCCGGTGCCAGCCGAAAAAGAGGAAGCAGTCGCCGGCGCCGACGCCCTGCGCCGCCAGGTGGGACTGGGCGGCGCCGGTCTGGCCCAGCGCCGGGCGCCAGCCGGGCGGCCGGGCCGCTGCGGGGCGGTGGAGGTCGGGGTCAAGGTGGATCCGGGAACTCAGGCGAAACCGGCCGCCGCTGAGGTCGGAGAGCAGGGGCCCGGGATCGACGTCAGGCCAATCCAGGTCAGAAAAGCGGTAGGCGTCCGCCGCGGACGGGATGGGGAAGGTCAGCAGGCGGCCGTCGGGCAGAATCGGGCTGGGAATGCCGCCGAAGCTGGAATCGAAACCCTTTCTGGAGAGGATGATCTTCATGGTCCGGGCCAAGGCCGTCCGGTCGTTTATACCGACCTTATGGTAAGTTATGTCCAACGCATAACTTTGGTTAACTTCGTTATGGACCCTCGGATCAACCCCTACGCCCCTGGCGCCGGCACTCCGCCGCCCGAACTGGCCGGCCGCGACGAACTGATCGAACGGACGGCCATCGCCCTGGACCGGATCCGGGCCGGCCGAGCCGCCCGCAGCAGCATCCTGTACGGTCTGCGCGGCGTCGGCAAGACGGTGTTGCTCAACCGCATCCGCCTGGACGCCGAGGCCCGCGGGTTCGCCAGCGTCAAGATCGAGGCGCCCGAGGAGCGATCGCTGCCGGGCGTGCTGGCGCCGACGCTGCGGTCGACGCTGCTCCGGCTGAGCCGCACCGAGGCCGCCAAGAAAGGGGTGCAGCGCGCGATCCGCGCCTTGGCGGGGTTCACCAAGGCGCTCAAGCTCAAGTTCCAGGACATCGAAGTGTCCCTCGACGTCGAGCCCGAGGGTGGCCTGGCCGACAGCGGCGACCTCGACACCGACCTGATGGACCTGATGGAGGCGGTCGGCGAGGCCGCGCAGGAGCGGGACACGGCCGTCGTGCTGTACATCGACGAACTGCAGTACGTCCCCGAGGAGCAGCTCGCCTCCCTGATCATGGCGCTACATTCGGCAAGCCAGCGGCAGCTGCCGGTGACGATGGTGGCGGCGGGGCTGCCGCAGCTGCTCGGCCGGATGGGCAAGGCCAAGTCATACGCCGAGCGACTGTTCGAGTTCTCGCCTGTCGACCGGTTGGACGACGACGCCGCGGCGGCGGCGCTGCGCGTGCCGGCGCAGAAGGAGGGCGTGGACTACGACGCGGCGGCGGTAGAGGAGATCCTGCAGCAGACGCTGGGCTATCCGTACTTCCTCCAGGAATGGGGCAAGCACAGCTGGAACCTGGCGGACCACTCGCCCATCCAGGTCGAGGTGGCAAGCCACGCGACGCAGGAGGCCCTTCAGGAGCTGGACCAAAGCTTCTTCCGCGTCCGCTTCGACCGCCTGACACCGAGCGAGCGCCGCTACATGCGCGCGATGGCCGAGCTCGGCGCGGGCCCGCACCGCTCCGGCGACATTGCCGACGCGCTCGGGCGCGAGGTGAGCGCCGTGGCGCCGATCCGCAATGCCCTCATCAACAAGGGCATGATTTATAGTCCGAACCATGGCGACACAGCCTTCACGGTGCCCCTGTTCGACGGCTTTATGCTGCGGATCATGCCGACGCTGTGAAGCAACACAGGTGATGGCCCGCCGATAGATGACGACGGACAAGCCAAGCCACTCCCGGAGCCGCGCCACCGACCACGTGGGCAAGCTCGGCGAGTTGCGGGTGGAGGGAGCCTTCTCCGAACACCTTGGCTGGTTCGCCCGCAAGGACAGCACCGATGACGGCGTCGACTACAACGTCGAAGTTCCGGCGGAGGGCGACCGGCCCAGCTCGCGCTTTCTGGTTCAGGTCAAAACCCGCTCGCGCATGCGCGTGTGTCGGGGCGGTCGATGGGCCGCCCTCGGCGTCGAGAAGGAAGCCCTCGACAAGCACAAGCGTTCGCGCCTGCCGGTGTTCCTGTTCGGCGTGGACCTGGCCACGGGCGAAATGCGCGCCTGCAACCTCAGTGAGCTGCTGCGGCGCTCCCCGGAGCAGAAATCTTTCTCCCTCACGCCACCGCAGCGTTTCGACGGAGCCTCCGCGCAAGCGTTTAAGCAGGTGGTGCTGACCGAATTCAAGGAAATTGACGACCACTTTCATTCCCCGGGCGTAGCCCTCGAGTACCGGGCTCAGAAGCTGATGGACGCGAACCCCGGCTTGGATGTGAGGGCCGACTGGATCAGCGGACAGCAGCACCTGGGGTTTGGCACCAAGGATGGATCGCCCCTGAGCTTCCGCGTCGTCGCGCAGTCGGAGGAGGACAACCAGAAGCTGCAGGACGTGGTCGATTTCGGCGCCCAGGCCGAGGTTCAATTCAAGTCCATGCGCAACGACCGGTTCCCTCTCCTTGACCCGCCGCACCTGGACCGAGCGATTTTCAAGATCACCCCGGCGGCACGCAGGCTGCGGGTGCGCATGGCCGTGGGCCCGGTTGATGGTCCTGATGCAGCCTTACTGGAGCTCGACGGCGAGTGGAGCAAGGGGCAGCGTGGCATGGAGATCCGCGGCGCGGAGCCGAGCTGCCCATTCAGCTTCACTCTTCAAACTGCACCCGACCGCACCACCGATGTGTTCAAGATGCACTTCGACTTCAAGGCCTGGGAGGGCAAGCCGCTCGCGCAGTTGCCCTGGGTTACGAAGCTGATGCCGATGGCGAAGCATCTGGCAGGGGTTTGCCGGGTCAGCTTCTGGCTGATCGTCGATGGCGAAGAGATGGAGGCGATCACGTTTCATTGCGACAACAGCGCCGATCGTGAATTGCGCGGCCTGCTGCGGCACCTTGCTGTGGTCCATGCCGTGCATGTGGTCAGCAAGGCGCTATCCTCCACTGCGCGTTTCAGCGTCAGCGATGGGCTTTCGGCCGAGCAGCAGGGTGTTCTCAACGTCGCGTTGAATATCCTGGAGCACGGTCAGTCCACGTGCACTGCGCCCGAGATCACGATTCAGCCCCCCGAGGAGCTGGCGACTCGCCTGCGTGCCCAGGCCCCACAGACTGTGTCGGTGCGGTATGCGCTGGCGCTGAGTTTCGGCGGCACCGCGCTCGGCTCGATGCCAGTACGGATCGATGTTCCGAATTACCAGGCCACCGAAAGCGCTGGCGGGACCTTCTCCTTTTCCTCCTCGGAATCCGGGACGGCCTTTCGTGATGACGCGCCGCCCGACTACGAAGCCACCGGCGGGGGGACGCTGAGCTTCGAATAGCGTTCCGCGTAACGGAATCGATTAGTGGGCCTGGCCCTAGGGTCCGAACAGTTCGCCTTGTCCGGCAGCGCAGGTCGCCGCTGGCGCCGCCGGCTCCAGAATGGAGCGTGCGCGGATGGGTGCGCGGACGAAACGGATCGGGCCCGCGCTGGCATCGACCTGAAGCACACCCTTGTTGGCACCCAGCCAGAGGAGGCTGTCGACCGTTGCGATGCTGTCGCCAGAACCCTCTGCCAGCAGCTGACACAGCGCCATGCAGGCGGGGAAGCGCAATTTCACGGAGCGCCTCGGACGGTCTGGAATCCCCGTCAGCCGGCAAATCCATATGTCCGGTTTGCAAACCAGCCCCTGCCAGTTTTTTGCGAGCTGGAACTTCGTGTCGTCACCGATGAAGGGGAGATCGCCGCACCACTCGACCAGGCGCTCGCCGCTGTGCCGAGCGAGTACGAGCTGGAGCGAGGCAAAGTCCTGCTGGCGCTCGCGCCAGGCGCGCTCGATCGCCGCGGCCTTGGCGCGGTAGCCAAACACCTCGACCACCGGCCGGCCCGCATTGAGCGCCGCGCGCACACGCGCCTCGATCGTGCGAGCAGCCTGGGCGGAGCGCCCGGCGCAAAGGATGACCCAGATGATCTCGCCAGCCATAGCCTCAGGCGTCGCCGGCGGCACAAGGTCATTCTGGCACCAGTGAAGCATCTCCTCGGCGTCGGGATCGTTCTGCAGCAGCCAGGCGCGGAAGTCCAGGTAGAGCGGCACAGGAAGCCGCTCGGTGGGGGGCGGGACGATGAATAGGGCGCGAGTCGACACGGCAAGGGGGCGCCGTCAGGTGTGTGGAGGCTCCCGGGGTCCAGCAAACCTCAAAATGGACAGGAGGGAGAATGTTCCGAGGCACAGCTGAGTTGTGATCAGCCATGCGTTGCTGAGCAACAATCTGTTCATCTCCTCAAGGAACGGCGGCAGCGCGCCGGGCGGTGTGTCCGCGATGACGCCAGCGTAGCTGGCCGGAAGCAGATTCCCCATCGCCAGGGGGAGCACAACAAGCAGCAACGTACTACTCGAGACGCGACCTTTCCTGGCCGCGTAAATTGCCACGACCGCGGTCGCGGCGAGGAAGCCGGCCGCGAGGATTAAGGGCCCCAGCGGAAGAATCCGCAACCCGGCTGCCAAAAACGGGATTTGCAGGAGAAACACGCCGAGGAGAAGGGGCAGGGGAAGGAGAAGAGGCACGGACTTCGGGAATCTGGGCGGCTGATCCATCGGGGCCCTCCGCGGGCAAGGACTCTCGCACCTAGACTATCGGTGGAGCCGACGGGCCGGTGAACGCCAATTGCCCGCGCAAAGTGTGCGAATAGAACGCTTACACGCGGGCAGAACCCGCTCGGCGACGGCAGCAGCAGCTAAGGACCTCCCTGTCGAATCCAGGCCGGCGGCACCGCACGGCTTAGCCGTGGCGACCGCCAGTAGCGCCGGGCCCTCCGCTCTACCGAGCGGAGGTGATAGCGGTGGGCCCTTGGTGCGCCGCGGCGCGGGACACCCCCCTCGGTATGCCATTTCACGAGGGTCCCCAGGGAGACGCCGGCGAGCGCGCAGGCGGCGCTGGTCGTGACCCAGGCGCTCTCGGGGCGGCCTCTGCGGGCTTTGTGTTGCCGGCGGCGGGCGGCCTGCCGCAGGCGCGCCATCATGGGCGGGGAAAGCCGCAGGGCGCGGCGGTCGAGCGGATCGCGATGCGGCCGCACCAGGCCGGCACGCACCTGTTCCTTCACCCAGCCGAGCGGCTTGCGGAGCGTAGCCGCCGCCTCCTCCAGCGAGGCGCCGCGCTGGGCGGCCCGCAGCTGGGTAAGGGCCTTGAGGTGCCTCACGTCGATCGGCTCACCGGCCTTCCAACCCGACTCGCGCAGCATGGATAGGGCAATGGCGCGGGACACGCCGGCGCGGCGCGCCGCCTCGGCCGGTGTGTAGCCGATGCGGTTGCGCAGCTCCGCACACTCCTGCTTGTCGACGAGCGTCAGCCCGCGCTGCGGCCCGGCGTCGCCGGTTTTGCTGGTCAGCGTGCCGTCGGCGATGTAGGCGCGGATCTGGCGTGCGGAAAAGGCGTACCAACGCTTGGCCGTGGCCAGGGAGATCCAGGTCTTGGGGCAGGCGCCGCGCGCGCCCGCCGCGAGCCAGGCGTCCACCGACGCCGGCGCAATGCGAAGCGGCCTGGCGGACGAGGTCGCCTTGAGAACGCCTTCCGCAACGGCCCGGGCAACCGTCTCGCGCGCGACATTGGCGCGCCTGGCAACCTCGGAAACCAGCAGCCCGCCGCGGCCGAAGGGCCTTGTGAGATGCAGCTTTGCGGTCCGGTCGAGCGCGGGGTAGCGCGCCGAGTAGTCGGCGAAGCTGTGCGGCGCGCCGCTGGCGCCCCAGATTGCGGCGCAGGCCGTGCAGATTGACGGGTGCTGCCGCTGGCGGAAGCGCTTCCAGGTTGCCTTGAGGTTGGAAAGGGACGCAGCGCCGTGCCAAGGCATCGGCCGACCCGCGCGGTAGTCGGCGACGAGTTGGCGCGCGACGTCGCCGGCGATGTACCAGGTTCCAAACTGCGTCGAGTGCCGCTTGGTGCCGTAGGGGTTGCAGCGGATCGCCGTGGGGATCAGGCCCGCCCGGGCATGTTCGGAGAGCTTATCGGAGGCGATGCCAACCTTGAGGCGGATCGAGGCAAGCGGGATGAAGCCGTCGGGTGGAAACACCCGGCTGCGCTTCCAGGCGTCCCATTGGTCGCGCGGGATTAGGAGGCGGTGTCCCACGCGGCGCGGCACCAGCACTCCTTTGTCGATGGCCTGGTAAACCATCGCCGTGGAGCGAATCTCGCGGCCGGCGTCGGGCACCGAAATCCCCCCCACCAGGTCGCAGGCCAGGACCCCGGTGACCTGGCGTTTGGCGTTGATGGCGGAGAGCGTGCGCTCTGCCTTGGGGTCGCCGGTGAGCTTGCGCAAGCGCTTGGTCAGGAGCGCGGCGATGGCGGGGCTCGACATCCGCCCGGTCAGGCTGGCCAGCAGGGCGAGCTCGGGGCCCTGCCATTCGTAGCCGTTGTGGGCGCGCTTCAACGGCGGCCATTCGTGGTCCGCCGGGGCGCGCCCGTGCCGGATCGAAAACAGCTCGGCGTAGCCGCGGCGGGGCAGGTTGCTGTCGCACTGGCCGCCACGCAGGTAATTGATCTGGTGTTCCTTCACGCCGAGCAGGAAAGCGAGGTGGCGCGCCGAGGCATTCGCCCCGTATGTCATCACGAAGTCCTGCCAGGTCATTGCGCTCTTCCGTCGGCCTGGCCGAAATGCTCGGCTGACAGCCAGTCCGGTAGCAGGGGCCGTTTGCTGCGCGCGGTACGCCAGTAGCAGCGGGCCTGCAGGCGCAGTTGCTCCGGGTCGTAGCGGGCGCCGTTGCGCCCAGCCATCGGTGTGAGCAGCCCCGCCGCGGCCCAGGCGGAGACGGTGCCTGTGGAGACGCCGGCCAGGGTGGCGGCGGCGCCGATGGCCAACCAATGCGGTGGCGGCTCCGGTTGGCACGGTGGTGCGGCCGCCGCGGCGCGCAGGCGCTGCAGCATGGGAGCCGCGATGTAGCGCCGCTCGCTCCAGACCGGCTTGCTCACCCGGACAATGCCGGCGGAAATCTGCTGCTCCAGCCACGCGAGATCCCGACCGACCTCCCGTGCGGCTTGCTCAAGTGTGAAGCCCTCGGCCGACTCCAGCCGTTTACGGGCCGACTCCACCGCATCGTGGGGGATGCGCTCGGCGGCGCGCCAGGTCAGTCCGCGCAGCAGCTCGCCAGCGCGCTGCGGCGTGACGCCCAGGCGCTGCGCGGCCTCCTCCAGCGTGTAGCCGCGGGCCTTGCGCAGGTCGGAGCACTGCTGGCGGCAGACCTGCAGCGCGGCGCCGCCGGCGCCGGGTCGCGACAGCAGCCGGCCACCCGCGATGAAGGCGTCCAATTCGGACGGGGAGAAGCCGTAATCACGCGCCGCCTGCTCGGGCGAAATCCAGGAGGCCGGTCCCTCGCCGGTCGGGCAGTGCCGGGCGATCCAGCGCGCGGCATCCGACTTGGTGATGCGGGGCGGCTCGCCCGATGCCGCGACGGCGCCGTTGGCGATGGCCAGGCGCACGCGGTCGATGGGCACCTGCGCGCGGCTGGCCAGCTCGGCGACGGTGTGGCCCGGGTCCCACTTGAAAGTCAGGTGCCGCTTGGCACCGTGTTCGAGCGGCGGATAGCGGACCGCAAAATCTGCGAAGGTCATTGGCGCGCCGGCATTGCCCCAGATGTCGCGGCATTTCTGGCAGCCGCTGGGGTGGCGCCGCTGCTGGTACAGCTTCCAGGTGACTTTGAGTTTGCGGAGGTCGGGTTGCCGCGCCCAGGGCATCGGCCGGCCGGCGGCGGCATCCGCGCGCAGCTGCGCGGCGACGGTGGCGTCGATGTAGAAGATGCCATTTGGAGAGGAGGCGCCGGCGACGCCGCGCGGGAAGCAGCGCACCGCGGTCGGCACCAGCCCGCGTGCCGCGAGGGCCTGCAGCTTGTCGCTGCGCTGCGCCAGCGCGTCGCGCAGTTTCCGCAGCGGCACGTACCCGGACGGTGGCGCCTGGCGCTTGGCGAGGAATTGCGCCCACTCCTCATGCGGGATGACGCGGTTCCTGCCGCGGCGGATGGTGCCGAGCTTGCCGGTGCGGATCGCATGCTCGACGATGTGCCGCCCGCCGATCTGCCGGCCCGCTTGCGTCGGGGTCAGGCCGCCGAGGACGTCGGAGGTCTGCAAGCCGATGCGGTGGATGCGGACCAGGACCGCCGAAGCGGACCGCTTGGCGCCGGCGTCGCCGGTGATGAGACGGAGCCGCTTCGTCAGGGTCGCGGCGATTCGCGGTACGTCAAGCTGGCCGACCAGGGTCGCGAGCAGCGCGTCTTCCGGCCCGAGCCACTCGTACTCGGCGTTGCGGCCGGCGGGCCGCGGGGCCGGCCACTCGTCGTCGCGCGGGGCCCGGCCGTGCCAGAGCGCGAACAGCTCGGCGAAACGGATGGCCCTCGCGCAGGCGCCGGCGTCGGTGTGCGCCGCCTCGATCTGGCGAAGCGGCACGCCGAGGACATGCGACAGGTCCCGCGCCCGGGCGCCGGCGCCATGCCTGGCGACGAAATGACGCCAGTTCACGCGCGGCTGGCCAGCTCGTCGGCGAGAGCCCGGCCGCCGGAGGCGATCTGCTGCGGCGACAGGCCGGACACCGTGCCCAGGAGCGCCACCACCTCCGGCGTGAGTGCGCGCAGCCTTGCCGTGGGCATCGCGCGGACCGCACGGTCCCACTGCGTGAACGACGTGGGCAAGACCGGCTTGGCCTTGCGCGCCTTCGGCGCAACCTTGCCCAGGGCATCGGACATCGCCATGACCACTTTCTCCACGCCGCGGCGGGAGAAGCAGAAGAACTCCCCTGGCGCCAGCGCGGCCAGGTCCTGGTAGCCGATGTTGGTGCCGCGGAACTGCGGCGCGAGCGTGGACCAGGCCTTCGGATCCTCCTGGGTGCCGATGAGCTTGAGGTTGGACAGGGAGAACACCGTCCGATGCAGGCTGGCAGAGAAGCTGTGCGCCGTCATGAACACGTCGAGGGCGCGCTTACGGCCGCGGCCGAGGATGTCGTTGAGCACATCGGACGAGTCGCCGAGGCCCTCGGACCGCTTCTTGGAGTTGGAGAACAGCTGCGCCTCATCGATGGCCAGGAAGATCGGTTTGCGGTACCGGTCGGCGGCTTCCATGATCGCCTCGCCGAACGGCACGAAGTCGGCCGCGGTGCGGGCCACGACGACCACCACCGGGCGGTCGCGCAGGCGCAGCGTCTCCTCCAGGGCCTCCGGCTGCGTGATCGGCTCGCCGTAGAAGGAATCGACCTCCCCCTCGGGAGACACCACGATAGAGACCCAGCCCTGCGCGGCGAGCTGCTCGGCGCAGAGCAGCGCTGCGTTGGTCTTGCCGGAGCCGCTGGGGCCGACGGCGACGATGCGCAGGCCGGTGGTCGCGTAATCCGCCAGGTCGAGCGAGATCGAGCCCAGGTGCAGGGCTGCGGTCCGCAGCTCCTTGCGGTGGAAGACTGCGTTGCTCATGCGGAGGCCTCCTCGTCCGTTTCATCGCGCGCCGAGAGCAGCACGTCCTTGGCGCGCATGACCTGGGCCGGGGACAACTGGAACAGGACCGCGAAGTCGTCGATCAGCCCGGCAGTGATGCGGGCGAGCGTACCGTCGGTGCGGGCCTTCGCGAGCAGCCTGCGAAGGCCGGCCCAGTCCGCGGGACCTTCGACCGGGACGGCGACGGCGCGCAGCTCGGCGTGGAGTTGCTCCATGGTGTAGCGCGGCACGCGTTCCCCCTGGTCGGCCACGAGGCGGTCATTCAACACGTCGAGCAGGCTTTGGGCCGGCAGCAGCGTGTGCAGCCGGCGGACCAGCGAGCGCTCGGCAGTGCCGAACGTCCGCGGGCCGCTCCGTGCTTCGGCCGCCGCCGGCAGCGTGGCGGGAGCAGGCGCGGCAGTGTGCTGGTGCAGGGTTGCCATGGCTTTGGCCTCGGGACGGTTCGCACAATCCAGGCAGAAGCCGGGAAGTTCCTCTGACTCCTGGCAGCGGTCACTAAAGCGGCAGGTGCACAATCGGCAGCGCCGGATGACCGCCAAGGTCTGCGGCTCGCGGCTGGGCTGCGGATTTTGAACCCTTGCTGTGCTGGTGGCTCTCATCGACATCGATCACCTCAAGGCCGGTTCGGCCGGTACGGGGTCCCGCAAGTTGGGGTCTCAAGCCAAGCTACCGCCGGAGGGCCGATACGCAACTAGGAGGCTCGGGACCCAACGCGGCCTGCCGGGCGCCTTCGCCTTGGAGATAGATTGCGACGGCCGGGGCCGGGTGCTGCCGGGGGAATCGCGGCTGGGTTGCCGCCGATTGCTCCAGTCGAGGAACCAGATCAGTTTGACCAGCGGTCCGACACCCGCTTAGGCTGCGGCGGCGGATCGCTCGGGGGAACCATGGCGCAAGAACAGGCAGTGCAGGCGGCCGAGGCCGTCTGGTCGCGACGGCTTGACGGTTGGTTATTGGCGTTGTGCGTTGGACTGCTTGCGGTGGTCGCGGCGATGCTCGCGATGAACCTTGTGTTCCAGTACCACAACTACCACCTGGCGGTGGGTGACACAGCGTCGCTGTCCCCACTGGACAGGGCGGTCATGGCCGTGGAGGTGTCGCGCGCGCTGGACTTCGCGGTGGTCAAGACGTCGGCAACATTCATGGGATACCTCCTGGTCTTTCTTGGGACGGCGTTCGTGTTGCGAGCCGCGCAGGCGGCTTACTCCCTGCAGACGGAAGGAGGGGAGGGGCTGCCGAAGCTGACCCTGACCAGCACGTCTCCGGGTCTGGTGCTGGCGACGCTTGGTGTGCTCTGTGTCGGTCTCGCCCTCTACTCGAAGACGAAGATCGAATTGACTGCTTCACAGAAGGGGCCGCCAGCCGCGGCACAGGAGGCCAACACGGCGGCCAAGCAGGACGCGGCAGTCCAGAAGGCGATGCAGGAGACCTTGGCGGCGCTGACGGCGCAAAGCGTCGGAGCCGAGGGGCCGAGTCGTCCAGCTGGCAAGGCAGGGGGCGCCGCAAAGTCGCGGACGGACGAGGCGATCGGCACATTTCCGCTGACCGGCCACCGGGGCCTGGATGCCGAGGAGAGGGCGCGGCTGGACAGGGTGGCCGAGAAGCTGGTCGGCGACCCGACCCAAACCTTGGATATCCGGCCGAAGCCTGGCAACGGTGCGGGGGATACTCTCTACCAAGTAGCGCTGGTTGTGCGGCTCGGGGACTTGATCAAGCAGTACTTGATGCAGAAGGGAGTTCCGCAGGAGCAGCTCCGCGTGTATTCATGGGGCGAGATGCAGCCGGTACTTCCGGATGCGGGGCCCGGCTCCGTAGAGTTGGAGCTAGGCAAGCACAAGTAAATTGGCCAGCCGATGTACACAAGATCGCAACTGAAGACGCGGCAGTCTTAGCCCTGTCCCGATGGAGCCTGGAAAAACGAAGGGCCGTCAGGAGCGGCAGTCACTGCAAAGCGATAGCCAAAATCGTCATCGTGCTCTTCGCCACGCGACTCCCCACGCCGCAGCCTTGCCGCAACGAGCTCGAGTTGGTGCGCCAGATCGTCACGTCCGGAATGCCTCGTCCCCTGGACGAGGACAGTGATCTGTTGCAAAGGGTAAGCGTGGCGCTTCCAGGCGGTTTCGCGGTCCATCGCCTCATTGTTCATCGTGACTCTCCTCCGGGCAATTCTGCGGGCTTGTGCCGGCCTGGCGGGACTTGTAGTTTGTTCATGGAGGATGCGAGGGATCTGGCGTGATCAGTCGACGTCTCTGGGCGGGTGACCGATGATCGTGTCGAGATCCGCCGGCTCTCCTTCGAAGGCCTTTGTGGTGTTTCGCTGCCATGCGACTACCTTGGCCGCCGAGCCAGGGCCGTAGTCATTCTCGATGTCGATCAGAATGCGTAGGCCGAAGAACACCGCCGACCCAAGGCCAGCCGCGAAACCGACCGCCAGGCCCAGCAGTGCAATGGCGCTCACGGCCGCGTGCAGCGCGGCGGCAGCGATGCCAACCGTGGCCCCGGCAGCGGCGGCGACCACAAGGTGGGAGGGAAACACCGACAAGTTGAGCGTCAAGAGCGCGAGCTCATGGATCATTGGCTTGCCATATCGTATCCAGCGTTGGTACATGGGCTTGGCCTCGGAAGAACGAATCGGGCAGTGTTTGGGTCACGCCTTAGAAAGAGGGGCTGTGCGTCTGCCCATGGACGTAGCGTCAGCTTCCGACCAGGGGCTGCCAAAAGGCGGTGTAGGTCCACTCGCTGCTGAGGATGAGCCCGATGAGACCCAAACCAGCCACACCGGCCACCAGCGCTGTATCGCGATTGCGAAGGCCCCTCAACAGCAGCATGGTGACGAGAAACATCCCGAACAGCATCGCGGCAAACGAGAACGGGTCGTGACCACTGACTCCCAGCACGCCGTAGGTGGACACCACGCGGCCGACGCCGGAGCCGGCAGCGACGTAAAGCACCCGGCACTTCGGCCGGCCGGCGCAGCCCGTTTGAAGCAGTGGGGCGTCAGCGACAATCTTTTTCGCGATAGCGGGCAAGTCAGCGTGCGGCAGGTCGTCGACGTCGTATTCCACCTGGATGAGGGCATCCGTTGCAGTCGGCGGGTTCAGCCCCGATTGGTTCTCGAAGTCGAAGTTCGCCAACAGCGTGCCGCCGCCCCTTCCGTCGCCATGCCAGTCATACGACATGAAGGCCCCATTCGGCGGAATGCTTCCCAACAAACGCACAAGCCGCAGTTCCGGCACGGTCGCTACGCGATAGACATGCCACCCACCCACCATCAACCCCAGAAAGGCGACCAGCAACGCGACTCTCTGCACCACGCCCGGGTGATCGTCTCGGAAGGCTACCAGGGCTGCCGCAGCCTTTTGCAGTCTTTCCTGCACAGCGCGACGCAGCGGCACATAACAGAACAAGCCGTACGCCAGCGCCAGCAAACCGAACCTCCCAGCCGGGCCCACCTCCGGCACAAGTGGACCGGTCGTGAGCAGGAACACGAAGGCATACAGGATGAAAATCAGCGTTTGGAACCCGTCGAACGGCGCGGTCCAGCGAAACTTCTGCCAGAAAGCACTCATAACCCTCTCCTTGGAAGCGCGGCGAGGCGCAAGGCGCGGCCGACCGGAAGCTGTTTCAAGTAGATGGGGATTGAACCGGCAATGCTGCTCATGAGGAAAACTCCCGGTCAAAAATGGAGGCGGCGATGGTGGCCGGCGGCGAGCCGATTACCTGGCGATGGGCGGGTGGCCGATGACATCATCGAGGTCGATGGTGTCTCCAGCCCGCGCCTGCCGCAGCCAGGCCACCACCCTGGCTGCTGACCCTGCGCCGTAGTCGCGGTCGATGCACCGGAGGATCACGAAGCCTCCGATTGGGCTTGTAACCGCGAATAGCCAGACCAGCCCGCAACCAACCAGGACCGCCAGCGGGAGCATGCCGTGAATATGAAATCCCATGGCAAGGGACGCTACGAGCACCCCCGTTGTGACCGCTTCCAGCATTTGCAGCCGCGTGCCGCGGAGCTGCTGGTCTACGTTCGCAAGATGAGACCAGGTGGGTCTGCCTAGCTTGCTCCACTGCTGATACATGGTCCCGGCCCTTGGCAAAGTCGTTATGGAAGTGTGCAGGTCCACCTGCCGCCCGCGCTCGCCTCAATCACCCGCGAAACGCGCACGATTTGGGCTGACCGACGTTGCGGGGCGAAGCGACCCTTCACCGTGGCGAGCGAGGGTGACCGGCGCAACCGGCTCAGACGGGCTCGCCGACCGCGCCAGCGCCCTCAACAGCCGAATTCGAGGCCTGCGCCCGGCGGGCGAGCTTTGGACCCCAGAAGTCCAGCACGTGCGCCGGGGTGGGCCAGACGCTGTGCTGTTCCAGGCTCAGCGAGTTGCCGTGGACGACGATGGCGGGGATGTGGAGCAGGCTGAACTGGATGTAGGCCATATGCACAGCGCGGATGTCCACATCGGTGGCCGTGACGTGCACCTGCCGCTGCGGGTTGAATCCCTGCTTGCACATTTGGCGGTACAGAGCGATCACCATTGCGCCGCCGCCGACCGCCGGTTCGCAAACCGTGATAAAGCCCTGGCGCGCGATCACGTCGGGCAGATCGGTCAGCGTGATGCCCGCCATGAGGTCGCAGACGTGCATCGGCGTGAAGAACTGGCCTGACCATTTATTGCCGAGGTCCAGATCCATAAAGGTAGCGCCCAGCACGTCGCGCGGCTCCTCCTCCAGAAGCAGCACCAGGTCGGCGAAAGCCTGGGTGAACAGCTGCAGTTCCTCCGGAGCGTACTTGCGGGTGATCTGCAGGTACTCGTCCTCGCGCGCGCGCCACTGCGCAGGGCGGCGGTCAACGCCGTTCACGAGCGACAGCGCCGAGAGGGCGATGAAGTCGGACCACACTTCCCACAGAGTGAAGCGGTAGGCGAAGGCCCGCAGGCGCTTGGCCAGGTTGGGGCGCTCGACAGGCCCACGGGCGCGCTGCTGCGGCTCCAGGGCGCCGAGCAGGTCGAGCTGCTGGGCGGTGGCGGTGCGCGCGCGGCGGCCGGGCGGTGGGGCCGCGGGGGTGTCGAAGGTTTGCTGGGCGCCTTCGTCGGCGCCGGTGCGATCTATCATGGCAGGTGCGTGTATGGGGGCCGGTGCTGAAAAGCGTCACACGGGCCGTCCCGAACGCAAGAAGGCGGCGCAGCGGAGCCGTGCGCCAGACATCGCCTTCCGAAATGGACATGGCAGAGCCGGTGCGGCCGGGTGCCGCTGTTGGTTGGTGGTGCGGCAGCGTCCAGAGCGGATGCCGGTTGCGGTTCTCGGGCTCAGGCCGCCTGGGGCAGCGGCTGCGCGCGATCCGCGAGGGCCGGCGGGATCGGCAGCCGGCGCAGCAAGCTGGTCGTGATCGAGTAGAAGCCGTTTTCCAGTCTGGGCGCGTGACGTTCTAGCCAGTGCTGGGCGTCGTCGCTGACCAGGACCTCGCGGATTTCGTCCAGCGACACCGCACCGGTGGCGGCGACAACCGAGAGGTTGTGGTTAACGGGGAGCACGCCGGCGGGGAGGGGGATGGCGCGGAGGCGGCGCGCGATGCGCGGCACCAGCAGGCCTGGCCGATCGAGCGGGAGGTTGATCGTCTCGGGCGGCACCCACCAGCGCCCGCGGCGGCCGCGCTCGGGCATGCGCGAAACGTTGGCCAGCAAGTGTTCGCGGACCATCCCGACCGGCTCCAAGTCTCGCCTGGTGCGGATGGCGTACCGATGGGGCCGCAGCAGGGTGTCGGTTCGCGGGTCGATGTCGTCCGTATCCACCGCGGGCAGCAGCTCGCTGTGCGGCAAGGCGGCGGCCCGCTGCTCGTCGAGAAGGAAGATCCCCGCCGGGCCCAGCCAGGGCGCTACGCGCACCTGGGCGATCGCTGCGAGCGTCGGGCCGCGGTGCGGGGTCGCGTCGTGACCGTCGGGCGAGATCGGCGCGGCGGTGATGGCAAAGGGTGCCGCAGCGGCCGGTAGGAAATGAACCTCGACGGGGTGCACGCGCGGCAGCGTGCCGGCGCGGCGGTCCTTGGGCCGGTAAAACGAGGTACTGGCGTCCAGCCGCGCCAGGTGCGCGATGCCGACACGGCGGCCGATCGCGGCGCGCAGCTCGGCTGCGGACTGGTTGAACAGGAATCGATCGGCGCAGACCAGGTGGATGCTGCTGGTGGGCGTCATGATGGCGGCGCAGCGGTCGATGAAGGCGTGCATGAGGTCGCCGACCGCGTGGCGCGGCAGAATCTCGGCGTACAGACGCTTGAAGTACTCGGGCAGGCGGGCGTAGCGCAGATAGGGCGGGTTGCCGACGATGGCCTGGAAGGTGCCTGGCGCCGGGCCGTGCAGGAGGAAATCTCGCTCCTCCACGATTCGCGCCGCGGCGTCGCCGGCCTCAACGTCGCCCCAGCCCAGGTCGCGCAGGCACTGAGCGACGCGGCGGCGCCCGTCCAGCACAGCGCCGGAATGGAATTCGTAGCCTTGCACGCGCGAGACTGCAACGTGGTCGCCCGGTTCCGGCCGCAGGCGGCGAAGGGCGCTGACCAGAAAGGCCCCGTCGCCGGCGCTGGGGTCGAGGAGGCCGCCGCCGCACTCTGGCCAGCCAGAGCGATCGAGGATCCGGTCGACCACCGAGGCGGTGGTGTACAACGCGGTGGCGAAATGGATGTGCTCGATCCCCGCTTCGCGAGGGGAGAGCTGGAAAAGCGTTGCTTGACTTTGGGCTGTGGGGAGTGAGTTTCTCATCGCTTGGCACGGCTGGCGGGGTTTGCTCCAGGGTACCGCTGAGTCCACCGCATGCACGGTGATCGGTGCGACGGCGGGCGAGTGGGATTCACGGTCCGGATTGGACGCCATGGTGGCCGGGCGCTTCGGCCCGCCGCGCTACAACGGGAGCCGGATGGACGCGGGAAAACGGATGATGCTGCGTCACGGCGTCGCCGCTAGACGGTAGTGTGAAGTGCGCCCTACGTCACAAATTCCGCCCTCGGGAGCTGATACAAGATTCGCGCTGCACGTCGTTATCGAAGGCTTGCAAGGACTGGTCGGGGAGGCTCGCATGAACAAGCTGATCGTGCCGATGCTCGTGGCTGTTGCTCTGGCTGGCTCGCTAGTCGCTTGTACACCTCCTGGCGAGATCAAGGCGACGGGACTGCCTCCTACCGCCAGCTGGCAGGTGACCGACCAGGTCAACCATCACTCGATAGTGCTCACGACATCGAATCCGACCATCGAAGTCTCGGCGGGTGACGATGTGGAGGTTGTTGCGGTCTACAACAGTCGCAGTACCAATGGTCCCGGGAGCTACTCGGGTACCGCCGGTGTCAAGAGGATCGACTACTCCATCCCGCAGGCGACCTGGCATTGCAGCGGGAAGGGCGGCCATCAGTTTCCAACTGTGTACAACCTCTTTAGCGACAAAGTGGAAACCGTGCAGCAGCCAAACGGAACTGTGTTGCGTGAGGTCAGGTACTGGTACACGGTTTCGTGGGAGAGCAAACCACCAGAGGCCAGGACGGCTTGGACCTTTTGCGGGGAGGGGTCTTATGTGCTCGAGGGCGATACGCAGTTTCAGAGCACGGGCACAACCTTCGAAGGCCTGACTGCAAGTTCGACGCTCATCGTCCACACCTGCCGCGCGTCTGACGAGCCGACTTGCAAGCCGCTGTAGCACTCTCTATTAGCGTGCGCCGCCCGTTAAGGCCGGCATTGAGGCACAGGCGGCCCCGGGTCGCGCTGCCGCCGTTGTGCAATCCCACCGTCACGCCCGACACCACGCGTTCCAACTTATCCGGAGCGGCCGTGAACAGAGAAAATCCTGGTACAGCAGTCGTCTCTGGTGCGGTAGGGGGACCCGAATTCCGCATCATGGCGACTGCCACATTCAGCCGCCATCGGTAAAGGCGTTAGACGTCCGGGTTGTAGTAAATGCTGTCGAGCATCGCCACGCGGGCATCCCAGATCCTGGCCTCCTCCCGGTCTTGCGGGCGAGGGTGCTGCCACACCGGTCCGGCCTGGACCGGGCGAATGATGCGGTCCCAGTAGTTGGACAGGCTGAGCTGGCCGGGCGGATATCCGGTGGCGCCGCACAGGGCGTCGATATTCCTTTTGCTGACGCAGATGAATGTATCCGGTCGCTTCATCGCCAGCAGACGGGAAGCTGTCGGCACTCCGCCCGCCCGCGCAGCTCCTTCGAAGGCCTGCTCAAACAAGGCGCAGAACTGATCGTACTGAGCCTGCGAGACCAGCCCGCGTGGTGGGACGCGGTCCAACGCGGCCGACAGCATGGCCGGTTCATCCCGGACCAGGTGCTTGAAGCTACCCGAGCCGAACATGCTGCCAAACCAGGCCCAGTCGTGTCCCTCGAACTGGGCTTCGCGGGAGCCGAACGTCCCCGCGATCGCTTTCCGCTCCTCAACCAGCATCTCGGCGAAGCTACCCCGCTGCTCAAACAGGGATGCCGCCCGCCCCAGAATGGCGAGCCGACCAGCCAAGCTGTGGTGCCGCGGATCGCGCACCTGGCGAAGGAAGTCCTCCCAGGTCAGTGAGAGCGGCGACGGCTGCGTGGCGGCGGGTAGGGGCCTTTTGAATCGATGGAAGGGCTTCTGTAGCTCAGATTCCCTGGCCTTGTTCGCCCTGTACTGTGCCTCGTAGGAAAACAGGAAACCATCCTCATCGATCGCCTCGCCGGTGGACCAGCCTTCCGCGACGAAGCTGCGGAGATCCCGGATGACCTGGTGGTGGCCCTCGACCGTCAGCAACAGGCTTGCCTCGACATTGCCCGGGTGGCCGAAAGCGCCTTTGGTCAGGTTGTGGCTGCCCACGGCTGCTGCCCACCCGGACTCGAGCTCGAACAGGTAGACCTTCGGGTGGTAGAGGTCGCCGCGCGGCTCCATGCATCTCGCTGCCGGTAGGTCCTTGAATAGGCGCAGTACCGCTGGGTCGGTGCGGTACAGGTGCGTGCCGATCACGAGCTTCGCCAGTTTGTCGCGATGTTGATACATGGCGTCGACAATGTGGTTTTGGCCAGCCCACGCCACGGCAACCTGCATGGTCTTGCAGACCTCGATCAAGGCCAACACGTTGTCGGCGGCATGCGGCCCCGTCAGCACCTGGACGTCCATCAGGACTGCTCCCTGTTGTTGTGGCGGTCTGCCGGCAGTGGCAGGAGAACATCTGCTGCCGGAGTCTCGATGCGCGACTGCATGGAAGCCCTGAATCTACCAGCTTTGGCATTCAGCAAATCACCCCCTCGCCAGACGATGGAGGGAGAGAGCCACAACGTGCAGTAGGGACGCTACGGTGGGGGCAATGCGCCGCAGGCCCGTTCGGACAGCCAGGCCCAGAAGTAGAGGTGGGCATTGGGGCCGCCAGCCGGCTGACCACGGGTGGCGCTGGCGACGAACTTGGCGAGCGCGACCTGGTGCATGCCGCTGGCGCCAGCCTGTAGCAGCTGCTGGGCGAGCCAGGCCAGGCGTGGCCAGTCGGCGCGGCCCCGCGAGGCCTGCCACAACCGGAAGCTGGCGAAGCGCCTGCAGTACCTGCGCCAGGCGCTCGGCATCAGGCGCGGCGCGGCCAGCACCAAAACCACGCCGGCGCCGAAGCCCAGGAACGGTTGGCGAAACACCATGCCGATGGTCCAGAGGATGCCGAGCGGAAGGATTTCCCAGGGCGAGAACATGAGGCTGCCGAGCGGACCGCCGAGCAGGCCACCGGCGCGGACGTACTTCGACGACTGGGCAAACTCCTGATCGGACACCTTGGCGTCGGCCAGCAGGCGCAGCAGGGCATCGCGGGCTTGCGCCGCGGCCGGACTGGCGTCCGGCGCAGGGGTTGCGGCCACTCAGGGCGCCAGGCGGCTGGTCAGCAGGCCGCCCAGGGGCTGGGCGTGCGCGGCGTCCAGGCCGGTGATCTGCTGTTGCGACAGCAGCGCGCGGGCGGTGCCCTCGGTGACGGGCTGGACGCGGCAGATGCGCCCGCTGAAGAAGCGGTTGGTGGAAACGACGAAATACCAGTGGTCGGTGTCGTCGCGGCACACCGCGGTGACGCGATACACGGCCGGCAGCGGGTTCTCGTGGCTGAGGATATGCACGAGGTTGGTGCCGGATGGCAGGACGTCAAGCAGGGCGCGCGAAACGCGGTCCGGGACCTCGGCGCCGTTGGTCTCGATGACCAGCTTCTCGGGTGGACGGCGTTTGATCAGGCTGACGAGCGACATGGGGTGTCTCCTGGACGGAAGGATGGAGGCGCGGCATCCATTGCGGACGGCGCGGTCATGCGGTGAACCCGGTCTCGCTGGAGAGAGCCGGGCCGGCGCCGCCGGCCGCGCGGCGGCGCGCCGTACCGGACAGCACATCGGCGAACCGCCGCGCCAGGGTGCGCCCGATGAGGTGGGGCGGCCCGACAGCGGCGTGGACCTCGACGGCGCCCGCGCCGCGCACGCGCGCCAGGTCGGCAGCGTCGGCGGCGGCCATCTGCGCGAGGCAGCACGTCAGCGTCGAGGCATAGCGGAAGTGGCGGTAGCGCGGGCGGACGTAGAGCGTGGACAGCGCCGCCGCGTAGTGGTCGCGCGCGGGCGGCGCCCGGGCGATGTAGCTGCGCTCCAGTACCGCCACCGCGACCCAATCGGCCGGGTCCTCGGCGAGCAGCAGGAAGGGCATGCGCTCGGGCCGAGCGTCGTCGAGCGCGCGGAGCACCACGGACCGTACCGGAAAGGGCGGGAAGCCGGTCGCCGCGGCTTGCAGCGGCAGGCGCCGCACCAGCGACTCGGGGAAGCGCAGCTCCGCCAGATCGAGGACGGCCACCAGGTAATCGGCGCGGGGAACGGCGGCCAGGAGCTCGTTGACCTCTGGGCGGTAGGCCATTGCCGCGGCCGGCGCGCACAGGCTGTGCAACAAAGCGGTGTCGGGCCGCTGGTGATCACCCGCCCAGCCGCCTCGGCGGCGAAGCGTCCAGGGCGATCCGGGCGGCGTGGGAGATGCGGGCAGAAGGCTCGACGCTTCGGGCATGGGCGGACCTACGGCTGGGCCTGCCGGTGTTGCGCCAGTGCCGGGTGCCGTTGGTGCTGGAGCTGCGCGCGAGCATGGTGCGCCAGTACCGAGACAGCCAGGAGCAGTACGGCCGCGCCGGTGGAGACGAGGAGGAAACGGCGGGCCCTCGGGGCCGGCGGGACGCGCGAGTCCGGCCTGGTTTGCAGGGGAGCACGCACGCGCAGTCCGCCCAGGCTAAGCATAGAGGCGCTCCGCAGCGGACAGTGCGGCCAAGGCGTTCGCCCGGAGCCCGGCGCGGGCCGCACGCCGGCAGCGGGACCTGTTCAGGGCGGGGCACCGGCTGGTACTGGTACGCGATGACATCCAATCCTCCGTGGAGCGGCGCATGGAAAGCCGCAGGAAGGAACGTAGCAGCGGCGCTCGCTGGCCGATCCGCGCAATCACCCATGCGCGGTCGGAGATTGGCCTTACGGTGCCGTCGCGGCGGGGGCCTAAAGCTCGACCGGCACGCGTAGAGCGCGGTCGCCGGCGTCCCAGGCCGCCAGCATGTCCGGACAGGCGCTGCACACGCCCACGCGCGCGCCGCGGTCCAGCCGCAGCCAGGAGCAGGGACCGCCCGCCTCCTCATCCCAGCAGGCGTGTTCGTCGTGACAGCCGCAGCCGATGCAGTGCGCCAGCTCGATCATTGGTTCGCTCCCGTGAGGTTTTCAGCGTAGACCCGCCGGATGGATGTGCAACGGGCGGGGCTCAGTCGCGCGCGACGGTTGCCGGCGCGGCATCGGCGGACGCCACCTGCCCGCGCAGCGGCGCCAGGGCGGCGGCGTAGCGCGAGGCCCGTGTCATCACTGCCGGAACGTAGCCGCGCGTCTCCTGAGGCGTACGCAGCGCGATCCAACGGTCCACGGCGCCGGCGTCGAGAGCGCCCGCGCCCGGCGGGAGCGTGCGATCGATGCGGGCGTAGTCCCAGTTGTAACCCGCAACGGCCAGCCGCAAGCGGGCCTGTCCGGCGCGGACATAGGCGTAGTGGTCGATCAGGAACCGGAGGTAGGCGGCGCCCAGCCAGAGGCTGGTGTTGGGGTCTTCCAGGGACGCTGCGGTGGGCACGCCGTCCTTGCCGTAGAGGAGCCGGTATGCCGCCTGCGCTCCGCCGCGCGGCATCAGCTGCAGCAGGCCCCGGGCACCAGCAGAAGAGTGCGCGCGGGCGTTGCAGCCCGACTCGCGGTCGACCATGGCCAGCAGCAGCGCCTGATCGATGCCGAACACGCCGGCCACCGGCCAGGCCAGCTGATAGATGGCGTCCGGGCAGCGGGCGCCGGCGCGGCGTAGCGCGAGCAGCTCCGCCGGCGTAATGGACGCGGCATTGACGCCGCCGCCGAGGCTGCGCGCCGCTGCGGCGTCGCGCTCGACCAGCGCGTCGAGCAGGGGATGGCCGCCGCCGGGCGGAACGGACGCTGCAGCGCCAGGGTCCGGCGCGGACACTGCGGCGTCGAGGTTGAGAGCTGGCTTGAGTACGATGCCGCCTGGGGTGGCCAGAGCGGCGATCGGCACCGATGCCTGCACCGCAGGCTGCTGATAGGCCAGGCAGGCCGCCACGGCGGTCGCGCCGGCCAGGAGCAGGTTGGCAGCGAGGGCAGGGTGGTGGCGCTCGTCCACCAGCGCTCGGAGGGCACGCAGGCGCATCAGGCTACCAACCGCGCCATGATCCCGGTACTGAACACGTCGGGCTTGAGCGCGATCACTACGGTCGCCGCGATGGCCAGGTAGGGGAGCATGCCGTGGGAGTTGCGGTTGTCGCCGTTGCGCAGGAACAGGATCGACAGGATCAGCGTCTGCGCCGCCCAGGCCACCAGCACCACCACAACCAGCTGCATCGGGCCGGCCCAGGCGCCGATGGCGGCCAGGACCAGCTCGTCGCCGTCTCCCTGCCGGTAAACGCGCGCCACGCGGGAGGCGACGAACCGCAGGACGCGCATGAACAGGTAGCCCAGGGCCGCGCCCATGATGGCGTAATCAGGGGGCGGCAGGTGGGGTACGTACATGGCCGAGGCGACCAGGCCGAGCCACAGGAGGATGAAGGCTTCCCGCTCGGACACGTAGCCGTGGTCGAAGTCCATGACGGCCAGGGCGAGCAGACAGGTCATGCCGGCGATGAACACCACCAGCTCGAGGCTGAAGCCGAAGCGCAGGCCGCAGACAAGGCCGAAGGCGGTGCCGATGACCTCGATCAGGAAGTAGCGGACCGGAATGGACGCCCTGCAGCTGCGGCACTTGCCGCCGAGGAGCAGATAGGACAGCACAGGGACGAGGTGGTACCAGCGGATCGGTGCCTTGCAGTGTGGACAGTGCGAGCCCGGCTGGAACAACGTCAGGTGCTGATCCTCGCCGTCGAGCTGGACCGCCTGGTCGATGGCCAGCACTTCGGCCGCCATCTGCGTCATGCGTCGGTTCGCGATCAGGGGCTCGCGGTAGCAGATGACGTTGACGAAGGAGGCGAGCACCGCGCCGAGGTAGGCGCCTGCGAGCGGGCCGAGTGCACCAAGTACCTGCCACAGTTCCGCCTTCATGCCGCGCCCCCGAGAGTGAACTTGCGGCTCCCAGTGTGGAGGCCACGGACGGGGGGTCGGCCACGGAATCGACCGCTGCTGGCGTGTGATTGCCAGTGGAGGCGGAGTGGACCGGGCCCCCGTGGTGCCCCCGCGAGGGCCGCGTGGACCGGCCCACACCGCGCCGAGAGTTCCCTACGCGACGGCGCGGAGCTCAGGTTCCGCAGCCACCCGGGCGCCGGAAGCGCGCGCGGCTACTGCCGCCTGACCAGGCAGCAGTGCGTGGTCGCGGTCCCACAGCGCCTGCACCTCGGGCGCGGGCCGGCCGAGGTAGGCCCAGGGGTTGGCCTCGAACTGCGCCAGGCTGATGCCAGAGGTGGTGCCGATGTGGTTGAGCGCGTACAGCTGCGCCATAGTAGGGCCCTGGGCGCGGGGCGCGCCGGTGAAGTGCCGCAGGAACTTGAACATCTCTTTACCCTTCCTCGCTGGACATGGCGAAATGCCACTGCCTAACGGGATAGCACGCACCCGAGGACATGCAACATCCACTGCGGAACCAGACTGGGCGCGCCGGCGCGCGGTGCCGTCCCTGCGGGACGGGCACCGGCGCCTCAATCCACGGTGGACGGCTGGCTGGACGCCAGCCGCGCGAGGTCGGCGCGCAGGCGGCCGACCCGCATGAACACCTTCCCGACTGCCGCCGCTTGCTGACGCAGCGGCGCCAGTTCGCGCTCCACCTGCAGCACGGCCGGCAGGTGCCACTCGGCCGTGTAGCGGCTGAGCGTCGCCTCGCTGACGCCGCCGGCGCCGCGCTGGCGGAGGCGCTCGTAGCGGGGATGCCCGTACGTGCGCCCGCCGGTCAGCGACGTCGTGCGGAGCCACGACATGCGCAGCGAGTTGCCCTCGCGCGCGATGCTGACCGTGACGCCCGCGCGGTTGCTGCGGGCGAACCCGCCGCCGCCGTGGGCGGCGATCAGGGCCTTCGTTACCTCGTAAAAGGCTTCTGCATGGCCACGCGCCTGGTTCTCTATCGCGTCAAGCTCGCGCGTGAGTGCCTCCGCGAACTGGTCCAGGTGGTGCAGCGCCTCGGATAACATGCCGGTGCCTCGTTCGTGCTAAATGCTTTGGTAAATACTTGCTTTGTACCGGAGCACTGCTGCGGTACCGCCGAAAATGCCCTGCGCGGCCGCGGTCGCGGTCGCTTCTCGCGCCCCGCAAAAACCAGCCAATCGGGCTACGACCCTTTGGCAATGCGGGTTCCTGCCAAGGCCGAGGGTGGCCCGGTACATATACACCAGCATGGCCGACGCGAGCGGCACAGCTAGGCCGCGCCTGCCCAGCCGAGATTCTTCAATTCGCTTGGCGCAAGAACGACTTGCGGGCACGTGCCGGCGATGGTCTCGAATATGTACGGGACACACCGCGCCAGACACGGTGAGGCGCTTGGCCAGCTCGGCAGCACGCGCGCGACTGCTTCCCGAGGCCGCTATGTCCATGGCCACAGGAGGGCTGTCCAGGTGCAGCTCGGTACTTTCGAAAAGGTTCTGCATGTCAGCGCGCTCGCAATCCAGTCGGTTCCCTTGAAAGGGCACAGGAAGGTGCCCTGGCAGCGCCCAGTGTTTCATTGGGATTGCCCTGAAATGCCGCTTAATCGCGCGCACCAGAGCCGTGATTTGAGAACCTGCGCCCCGGCCTGTGCCCTCATCCTCTTTCCGTAGCGCGGCGGCGCGTTGGCACCGAGCGCACCGGGATCAGCCGACGACCGTTTTCGCGGCATCAATCAGCGGAGCGGAAACATGGCGTGCGTGCTTGGCGTGGACATTGGCTACTCCAACCTGAAGGTCGCGGTTGGCAGCGAGGACGGATCAGTTCCGGAGCTCGGTCGCGGGGCCCTCGTGGTGCCCTCGGGCGCGGCCCCGGCCGACCGGGTGGGCAAGGCCGTTTTCGGCGCCGACAAGGGCGTCGAGGTCCTGGTCGGCGGGCGGCCCTGGATGGCCGGGGTGCCCCAGGACTCGATCATGCAGTGGCACCGCACACTCGACGAGCGCTATCCGGAGTCGGACCAGTATCTGGCGTTGTACCTGGCGGCCCTGAGGCTGGCCAAGGTTGAAACCGTCGACCTGCTGGTCACCGGGTTGCCGGTGAACCAATTCAGCGACCAGAAGTTCAGGCGCAAGCTGCAGGAGCGTCTCACCGGGCATTTCGAGGTCGGCGGCGGCCGCAGGGCCCTGGTCAATCGCGTCATGATTGTCCCCCAGCCGATCGGCGGCTTCTCCGAGGTGGTCCACCAGGACCCGGCGCTGGCGGAAGAGGCTGTCCTGGTGATCGATCCGGGCTTCTTCTCGGTGGACTGGGTTCTGGTCAACAAGGGTCAGTACCTGGCCGAGTTGTGCAGCAGTTCCAACCACGCCGTCAGCATGGTGGTCGAGCGCGTCCTCAAACAGCTCAACGAACAGGGCATCGCCCTCCGGCAGGTCGAAATGATCGAAGAGGCGCTGCGTAGCAACCGCAAGGACATCAAGCTCGGCGGCCGGACCGTCGATCTGGACCAGCTGCTGTCGCGGGTCAGCGCGGAAGTCGCGCGCACAGCGATGGCGGCTGTCCTGGGCTCGCTCCGCTCCTGGGGGCGCAAGCCTGATCGCGTGGTACTGGTCGGGGGCGGGGCGAAGCTGTTCGAGGCTGCCGTCCGCCAGGCCTTCGAGCCGGAGACGGTGCGCACATTGCCCGCGCCGGTACTCGCCAATGCCAGGGGCTTCTGGCTCTATGGAACGGCAAAGCTCGTCCCGGCAAGTGCCTAAGGTCTCCCCTGGCCAGGCGCTGAGCCTGCAGTTGCTCGTGCGCCACGGAGCGGAGATGCCGTTGTTCGAGGCTTTGATGCCGCTGGCACCGCGCGTTCGGGCCATACGCTTGCGCAACCTGGCGCTGATGGGCTTCCTGGTAGAGCGGTGGGGGACATTCCAGGAGCCGGTCGCCGGCAAGGCAAGCGCGGGATCGCAGCGCTTGCTATTGCAGGTGGTAATCCGGGGTGCCACTGAACCCGAGCTCTACGGGGCGCTGAACGGCTTGAACCAAAAGGAGCGGACAGCCCGGCTTCGCCGCATGGCGCTGGCCGGTCTGCGCGGCCCCATGACGGAAGGTTTCAGTGTTTCCATGCCGACGCCGGCGGCTGTTCAGGCCGGCGGCGTGTCGCGCGGCCTGCGTTCGGCGTTGGCAGGTCTGGATTTTGACTGAATGCTTGCGGACGGCACTTTCGTCTGCGTCTGAACCCTCTCCGCCACAATGCTGGACATTGACCGAAACGCTGATATTGTGCGGTCATGGTCAGGTCCAATAGCAGTAAGAATGGAGGCCGCAAAAAGGCCACGTTCTCGCAACCCGTCCGGATGAGCTACACGGAGGTGCTGCTCACCGCCAACCGACGCGGCAAGCGAATCACCTGGTCGGCGCAAACCCTCGACATGGGGATTGAGCCTTTCCAGGTGATCGTTGAGCGTTTGCGTGCGCTGGAATCACGTGGGGCCGTGCGGATCCTCTGCCAGCAGGTCGAACGCGGCAAGGGTGGCCGGTGGGTCGATGCTGTCGAGTTTGTCCGGCAATAAGGTCCGGCGTCACCTGCATGGGCAATTCATCGACACAGCGCGCGGCACAGCCGCTTCAAATTGCATGCCGGGGTCACCATCCAGGACGTCGCCCCACGCATCCTTAATGGAGATCCCTATTTATTTGGTCTCTCAGACAGCACGGGCCTACAGAAAGCCTCTACCGCTGCAACCGCGGCTTCAACCTGCTCATCCAGCTTGTCAGGCCGTTTATCGCTCCAGCCCAGTGCTTCGCGCAGCGGCACCAGACTGTGCGCAGCAGCGTGATCCTCGGCGAAGTGCGCGTTGGTGATCAGCAACGACGCCGCGCTAACAATGGCGCGGCGCGCCTCTAGCAGTGCCGCAAGCGGCTTCATGGCGTCTTGACCAAAGTGGGCACCCACGGTGTATCGAAGGGCCTGCAGCTTAGCGAAAACCTCCCGGCTGTTGTTCAGCCGCTCGATCGGAATAAAAAAATCGTTCCGGAGTTTGCGGAGAGCGTCAGATTCGTTGCCCTCCGGCGGGCGGCTTTCACCTTCGCGACCTCCAAAAGCTGGCGTTCGTACCCACATGAACGCGTCCCGCACTTCGTACGCCCCGGACAGGACCTGCTCGGCAAGCTCCGTTTTCCGCTTGCCGAGGCTTTCACTGCGCCACTTCGTCAACCCTGCCCTGGCCGTCTGCACGCCGACTACCGCGGCCGCAGCCGTGCAAACGGTCGCAAGCACCTTCACCAGCTCGTAAATGTCTGCCGTCGTCCAGGGTATGTTCATCTGTCACGCCTTCGCAATTCCCTCATGGCCGGGCCTGCAGCCCCGCCGAGGATTGGGAAAAAATCTCTGCGGCTTTGCTGAAGTTGGTGGGGGACAGCCGCTGCAGGCCTCGGCCGCGTCGACCGCACTGGCGCGGGCCCTTTTGGTGGGCCGTCCGATGCTCGTGTTGACACGCGCAGATTGGTCAGGGTGTTTTGGCCCAATCAAGAATTGCATCGGCCAGTTCCAGGACCAGGTCTTGGGCCTCCAATAACTGGTCCTCGGTGAGGTGCTGCGTCGACTCCGCGGGTGATCCGAAGCGTGTCATGAGGCTGCGAAGCCGGTCATAAGACAGCGGGTAGCCGACACCGGGCGGGAAGGCACTCCGGCCGAGCGGCTCTATGCGCGCCCAGGCCAGCACCAAGCGGCGCCCCAAGAACTCAGGGCGCAACATTGCGGCGCGCGCCTCATCCGCATATTCGATGGGAGTCATGCCATCTCCAGCGCCCCTGGCTCCAAGCCCTATTTCACGCTTTTGTTCTTCCCACCCGGAGTGCCGACGGATCCCTTCGCTTTGACCTGCTGATGTGTCAGAAGCTCCCAGTCCTGTCCATCGGCCACGCGCTGCTGATAGGACTTGCTCTCATCGATCGAAACGTCGTCGATATTGCTCGAGGTCCCGAGTCGCGTGAGGAGAACGCGGTCACGCTCTCGGTGCAGGCTCAGCCGCGTTTGGCCTTTCGACCATGAGCGAACGCCATCAGCTTCAAGATCGCCAGATAGCTGGAACGTGTGTCTATCGTTGGCCAGCGTGTAGCAAGCGAGATTTACCGTTTGAGGGCCCGGATTGTACAGCTCGATGAAATCTGTTTCCCCGGCGCACTGCTTACCTTCCGCGCAAACTTCGTTGATCTTCAGCTTGGGCATCTGAGCGCATTCGGCGGCACTGAGGACAGTTCCCTGACCGGCGCCCGC